>Ga0209536_100015952_pt1 | contig 10697 bp, 8 predicted proteins | sample DeeMarSeWOR28_12_FD_187461 | JGI IMG/M metagenome (GOLD analysis project Ga0209536, IMG submission 187461) | Marine sediment microbial communities from White Oak River estuary, North Carolina - WOR-2-8_12 (SPAdes) (version 2) | ecosystem: Environmental > Aquatic > Marine > Intertidal zone >...
CGGCACTATACTTTAAGATGAAAAACCTGAGAGCAGCTTGTCCGATGATTTCAGATCTCCTTGTCTTCTCAGCATCAAGAAGATTCGGATACCTAATTTTAACTTCATTGTATGCCAAACTTTCAACTTCATCAATTATATCATCCGCGTCAACAACATTACCTTCCCTACTTTTCATTCTCCCACTGGGCAAATCAATCATTCCATATGATAAATGGTAATTATCTTCCTTAAAACCCAACATATCCAATATTGCAAATAACCACCTAAAATGTTGAATTTGTTCATCAGCAACGACATATATTGATCTATCATATTGGAAATCTTCTTTTTTCTTATACGCTAAATAGATATCTTGAGTAATATAAATCGAAGTTCCATCACTGCGAATTAAAAACTTATCCTCTAAATTGTATTTTTCTTTTAATCGGGCGATAATTGCTCCATCTTCAATTTGTTCGAAAATTCCATTCTTAACACCCTTTAATATAATATCTTTGCCTTTCATATAAAGTTCTGACTCAAAATATTCCTTATCGAATGAGATCCCCAATTTTTCATAAGTTTGAGCAAACCCATCGAGGGCCCATTTCCTCATTTTCTTCCATAACTCAATGGTCTCCTTATCATTTGCTTCCCATTTTCTAAGCAAATCATAAGCTTCTTTTTCTAACTCTTTATCTTGCTTTAACTCCTCACTAAATTTTACATAGAAATCCCCTACAAAATGATCACTTTTCTTATCAAGTTCCTTATTTTTGCCCCATTTACTATAAGCTAACATGCCTTTGCAAATGTGAATTCCACGATCATTATTTAAATTAACTTGGTAAACCTTATATCCTTTATATTTAAGCAAATTTGAAACAGATCGACCTAGAAGCATATTCCTCAGATGTCCTAAATGGAGCTGGCTATTTGTATTAGCAGAAGGATATTCAATAACGATTTTTACATTAGTATTGTCTACCAAACCCAAAGTTACCCTTATCCTGCCATAATCATCTTTTAAATTAAAAATTTGATCCAACACAAATCTTGGCGTAATTTTGAAGTTCAAATATGGTCCAATTACCTTAACTTCCTCCAGGAAGTCGGGTAGCCCCATCTTTTTGGTTAACTCTTCTGCAATGACTTTTGGGGCTTTTTTTTCTAACTTGGCTAACTTAAAACAGGGAAAAGAATAAGTATAGTTTAAATCTCCGGGAGGGATTTCAATAGATGATTCAATTTCCTCTTGAGATATTTCGGGGATGAATTCACCTAAGAACTCAGCTAAAGATTTTTTATCGATGAATGTCATTTTTAGAATTCTATATTAGTAATAATCTTTAATACTTAGTTGGTTGTAAATTTTATCTATTTTGATAAATATAGATAAAACAACTCATGAAACTTAAGTTATAGGAAAATGTCGTTTAAAGAAAATACTAAGATAAAGATTCCTCGATGGCCTATTTATGATGAGAAAGAGATAAACAGTCTGATAAAAGTAGTAAAATCTGGAAAATGGTGGTGTGGAGCTCCTGGTGCTCATGAAGGAGAGAATGTGTGGTTTTTTCAAGATGAATTTGCAAAGATGCAAGAAGCGAAACACTGCATCGCAGTTTCTAATGGAACTGTTTCGATTGAATCTGCTTTAATGGCTTTAGGTATTGGATTGGGTGATGAGGTAATTGTTTCTGATTATACGTTTGTAGCCTCAGCCTCTGCAGTTGTTGCTGCAAATGCAGTCCCTATCTTTTGTGATATTAACTCCGCAACTTTAGTGATGGATGTAAATAAAATTGAGGCTTTAATCACAGATAGAACCAAAGCTATTATCCCTGTGCATTTAGGTGGAAATCCTGTCGAAATGGACAAATTAAAAAAGATTGCTAATGAGAATAATCTATATGTTATTGAAGATTGTGCTCATGCTCACGGTTCAAGATTTAAAGGAAAACGAGTTGGTAATTGGGGGGATGCGGGGACTTTTAGCTTCCAAGCTTCTAAAGTAATAACAAGTGGGGAGGGTGGGGCTATTATTTGTAATTCTGAGGAATTAGCTGAAAAAATCTATTCGTATATTGATTGTGGGAGAATCAAAAACGGGTACTTCTATAATCATCATTTTTACGGAACAAATTACAGATTAAGTGAGTTTAATGCAGCTATACTTCGGAAACAACTGAGAAAATTCCCTGAGCAACATGAACTAAGGAATAAAAACGGGAAGTACTTCGGAGAGAAATTAAATAAAATTGATGGGATCCAAGTTATGGAACTGACACCTGGAACTGAAGAATGTGGTTATTATGTGTATCCTATTATCTTTGAGCCAAAAATGTTTTCTGGAATCACGAAAAGGGAGTTTTATAACAGGCTAAATAAGAAAGGGATCCCAACGGAAGATTGCTATCCTCCTCTCCATACCCTCGACTGCTTTAAAAATATTAAATTAAGGAAAGGAATTGATTATAGCCTAAGTAATTGGGGAGGAAAAAAAAGTAATGATATAAATTTCCCTGTGGTTAGTGATATCTTTTCTCGAAGTATAGAATTTCCTCATGAAATCCTTTTAGCTTCAACGAATGCATTAGATTATATTGTTGAATCAATCATATCTTTAAAACAAGATTAAAATAGAAATATTTTCATAATTTATATCAAAGAAGATTAAATTTAGAAAAGAACAGATTGCATTTTTGATCGAAAATTCAGTAAATTTTTTTTGGGTGAAATTATGACTGAAGAAGAAATTAATTTTGTACTTAAGTGGAATGAAGAATCTGGTCAATTTCTTCCCCTTGAGTCTGATGCTGACATGGATGATGGTATTTTCTTAGAGTTAGCTGATTCCGAAGCTCTTTGGAAATTCTTCTATATAAAGGGGGCTTCTTTAATCTCAAGACGCACTTCACTGAGGGCAGCTAATGGAATCTCAAAAACTGGCTATATTCATCCAAAAGACAATGTTCGGTATGGAGTTGATTGCAAATTAGAAGAAGAAGTATCTCCTTATGAAGATTTACCAGATAAACTTAAAAAAGCTCAAAGAACATGGTATAGTGGAGATTATAGGCAATATTGATCTTAAAATCTAATTACTGATTTGTAAAATCTTTGTTTCTATTCTTATTTTTTACATGAATGTATATACTATTCAAAAACATTAAATTTCACAAAAGCAATGCAAATTTAATGAATAATCAAAAAAACGATATATCAGCTCCTGATAGAATCACTCAAGAAGAAGAAAAAGCGGACCTTTATTTAATCTCTGAGGAAGTCCAAAGAAATGTAATTCAACCTTCTTGGAAAAAAAAAACACCATTAGCAATGGAGGCTGTAGCATGGAGATCTAAGTATCCTCCGGACTCCAAATATTCTGTAGGACTTCGGATAGAAGAACATGCAGAGACTTATTCAGATAAACTAGCACTATTATATGAAGACGAACGATACACCCATAAGGAGTTAAATGAATGGGTCAATCGTTATGCGAATTATTTTCTTAAATTTGGATTAAAAAAAGGAGACGTAGCAGTAGTATTTATAGAAAATCGTTCAGCTTATATGTTCATAATATTAGCTATGGGTAAACTAGGTGTAGTTTCCTCTCTAATTAACACGAATTTACGAGAAAAACCTCTTATTCATAGTATGACACATACGCCTGGAAAAGTCTATATAATTGGAGAAGAACTCATTCAAGCATTTGAAAAAATCAAACCTTCATTACACTTAAAAGATGATCAGCAGAAAGGTCTCTTTTTTTTACCTGACAAGGGAAGACATAACCCACCTGAAGGATATATCAATCTTCAAATTGAAATTAATAATTCTGACAGTGCTAATCCTCCCACCACGAAAGAAGTACTTATGAAGGATCCTTTTGTGTACATATTTACGTCAGGTACTACAGGACTCCCTAAAGCTGCGATACTAAAAAGCAGTTCAATTCTAACGGCAATGATCTGGTGGGGAGGAATAGTAGCTGATATGCAAACTAGTGATATCATCTATGTTACAACACCATTATTTCATAGTCATGGGATCAAAGTAGCATTTGCAGCTGCACTTTATCGGGGTTCAGCAATGGCAATCGCGAGAAAATTTAGTGCGAGTAAATTTTGGGACGAAGCGCGAAAATTCAACGCGAATTGCTTTAATTATGTTGGAGAGATTTGTAGATATTTATATAATCAACCTTTTAAGTCAAACGACGCAGATAACCCTATTGATAAAATTATTGGCAATGGACTCAGACTCGATATTTGGATGGACTTTAAAAAGAGATTTGATATTAAGGAAATCAGAGAATTCTATGGAGCTACTGAAGACTTTGTGCCCAACTTTGCAAATATTCATAATATCGATAAAACATGTGGTGTTTGTTTAACACCTTATGCTATTGTAAAATATGATTTTGAAGCAGATCAGCCTTTTAGAAACGAAAGAGGTCGTATGAAAAAAGTAAAGAAAGGTGAAGTTGGACTTCTGTTAGGCCAAATCACAGATCAAGAAAACTTTTACATGTACAAAGACGAAAAGGCAACAGAAAAAAAAGTATTTCGTAATGCTCTCAGGAAGGGGGATATGTACATTAATACAGGTGATCTAGTAAGGGATATTGGATATGGTCATATTCAATTTGTTGATCGTTTAGGTGATACATATAGGTGGAAAGGTGAAAATATATCAACAGAAGAAGTTGAGACCGTAATTAACGCTTTTGAACAAATCGATATGTGCTCTGTTTATGGTGTTTTAATTCCGCATACTGAAGGTCGGGCAGGGATGGCCTCAGTACATAAGAAGGATGACGTACAATTTGACTTTACAGGTTTTTTGAATTACTTACAACAATATCTACCGGGTTATGCTATTCCCAAATTTATCCGATTTATCGATGAATTTAGTTTCACAGCCACCCACAAGATTCAGAAGACAACATTGAAAAAACAAGAGTACAATATTAATGAGATAAATGATGAGGTGTTTGTTCTTCTTCCAAATAGTACTGAATATGTACCACTTACAGAAGAAATTTATCAAGGAATCACTGAAGGGAAATACATGTTCTAAAGATTAATACAATACTTCTTCTACTTTTTTTGATTTAGCACTTTTATACATAGTCTCAACTATAACCAATATTTTATGACCAAAAGCACCATCTGTTAAAGGTCGCTTTTTATTAATTATACAGTCAACGAAATGGCTCATTTCTTGTGGATAGCCAAAAGTCCAAGCTTCTTCTGGGACCGGATAGGTCCAGCCTTTTGTAGTTCCTGCTTTTTCTACTGCATATCCATATCCTTTTTCACTATATACACGAACTAAGTCGGAGAATGTTGGCGATACTTTTATTTGACCCTCTGTTCCGAATACCTCATATTTTATATCATATCCCCCCGGAGCGGTCCAGGATTCTTCGATAACAACTTGAGCACCATTTTCGAAATATAATATTCCAACAGCATTATCTTCTACTTCACAGTCACCAAAAGTTTCTCTAAAGGGTACTAAGGTCCTGATTTGGCAAAATACTTCTGTTACATCACAACCAAGATACCAAACTAAACATGCTATATCATGAATGCCTAAATCTATAAGCGAACCTCCCCCTCCCATATCTTTTTTGTAAAACCACTCAGAATGGGGTCCGGAATGTTGTTCTTTTCCATGAGCCATGTAAATATTTCCTATACCTCCCTCTTCAATTATTTTTTTCGCTCTTGTAAAAGATGGGGCGTACATGTTATTTTCACAATAGAAAATTTTTCGATTTGATACCCTTTCAATATCCAACATTTCTTTAGATTCAGAAATATTGCGAGCTAGCGGTTTTTCGATAAATACATGCTTACCTGAACGCAGTAGATCCACTGTAACATCTTTATGCAGATAATTAGGTAAACAAACAGAAACTGCATCAATATCTAACTTTAAGAGCTCCTCATAAGACATAAATATACTTTTGTCCAGGTTGAACTTTTTTATAAGTGTTTTGGCAGTAATCTCATTTCTTGAGCTTATACCAGCGATATCTACATTAGGTAACAGTTTGAGGGAATACAGATGAGGTTCAGCAATAAATCCTGAACCAATGAGACCAACTTTAATATTATCCATAATTCTAATAATTATCCATATTTTAGCTAATAAGTCTATTGCAGTTTATTCCAAAACTCAGTAGGGGTAAGAAAATCCTTAATTTTAGAAAAAGGACATACTGCAATACATTTCCCACAATCACTACTATTTTCAATCCAGAATTCAAAGCATTTTTCGCCATCAATATAATATTTCTTAACTCCAGGGCTATTAGAGATATTTACACTCTTAAAATTGGGTTCTTTTTCTTTTGATATCGCTTCGGTTTCGCACGCCTTCGCACATTTAAGACAACTACTGCAGTACTTTGCAACAGAATTAATGAAGTTGATATTCGGTGAGTCAGAAATCAGTGGTATATCAGTGAAAACTTTACATATTCTAACACGTGGCCCAAATTCTGGAGTAATCAGCAGTCCTAATCGACCCACTGCTCCAAGTCCGGCATCAACACCTAAAGGTATGCTTAAAGCAGTGTCATTACCACATTGAATAGCCCTATACCCCAAATTTCTAATAAATTCCCCAATACATGAAATAACAAATGCCATTTTCGAATATGCTATCGCAGCAGCAGCAGCAGCTGGTTGAGCTGGCGCAGTAGAAATTGCATCTTGATCCATTTCAATGGCCATTACTATAGCTTTATTAATTCCCTTTGGCAACTCAATTGGTTGTTCAAGTACAGAAAGCCCATCTTTTTTTCCCTCTCTTAAATCTCCCTTCGAATCTTTTTCACTTTTCGAGGAAGGCCTTACAAAACCCGTTTTATAAATCCAGTTATTACTTATGTCAGAAATCCCCACTAGGGAAGCACCATAAAATTTCGCGACTTTTTTTAATTTATTAGTGATTTCTTGAGGGTCTTCAATTTGTACTTTTGATTTTTGCCACTCTGTTCCATAATCACTCCCATATTGAGTAGCCCGAGTCCATGCAAATGCGTGGGGAAATTTTTCGTACAAAGTCCATCCAGCTTCAACAAACCCAAAATCAAGATGGGTATATCCCTCTTTGCCAGATTGGATATGTTTCATAATATTTGTATGAAACATCTGCCCATAAGTTGGCAATGATTTATCCCATAATCGTCTAAAAATCATATTGTTTCTAGCTTCGAAACGCTGATAAACAGACTCGTCAATTTCATACATTTATTATGACTTACCCCATTCAAGTTTAATATATTATTATTTCATCCTAAAAAATAAAAGTTTTTGATGAGAGAAATATAAATATTTTTTAAAAATCAAAAAAATTTTTCAAAGTGGGTTATTTGAGGATTCAAGAATTTGTTGTACAGCTTGGGACGGGGTCAGATCAGCACGGACATGATAATGATTGTACTCATGCTGCAATTAAAGCAGTAAAGAATGCGATAGCTAATAATTGTTTAACTGGATTATCAGATATCTGTGATATAAAAGAGCCCAAAGATTTAGAACGAATATTAGTCCATGTCAAAATCGGAGCCCCATATCCAGATAGTATCGATGGAGATAAGGTATTAAAAACCATTCCCTTTGGAGTGAAATCTATAGAAATCGTATCAGGAGGTTTACTTGCTAGGGGTGTGATGATCAAAGAATTGGGCGACACTTCAGATCAAATCATAATGTGCAATGCTGCCGTTTCTGTTTCAATTAGGTCGGTTTCTTAGTAAATGGACAGGCTTCAATACAAGTATTGCACCACACTACTGTATAAGGGGATAAATATTTCCAATTTGCTCTTGCCCATTCATCACAAATTTTTTTTATATAAATCCCATCAACAAACGCATTTGCGGGACATGCTGTGATACATTTCTCACAATCCTCACAATATTTATTTTCTTGGATGGGATCCCCGCAGATTAGTGGAGCATTTGTGACAATTGCCCGTAATCTTACTTGTGATCCAAAGTTTGGAGTAATTAACAAATTGTTTTTACCTATTGGGCCAATTCCTGCTAATGCAGCAGAATCCTTCAAAAATAATCCTGGTGCATATGAGATAACTACAGATTCAAAGCCCTTCTTCGTTAGGTATCTTTTTACCCTATTTGCAAAATTCTCAATAATCGAATCTGCAAATTGATAGCTTCTCTGCTCCTCTTGGTAGTAATTCCAAGCATCGAGAATCGGATCATATAAATGAAATCCGATGACGATAATTGTTTGTACGTTATGTAAAAATGTTTGAGGTCTGTTTTGCTCTTGAAATCGATCAAATAAATCAGGATTAGCAAATCCTACAACATCTATGCCAATCTTCTCGCAATATTCTTTAACTTCTTCCGTAAGGCTTTGATCCCTTTCCATAGTTATAACCTAGCTTTTAAACATTATTAAATGAGTATTATAAGTAATCCATGTTAATTTCACCTATTGTTTCCAAAAGATAAATTTTTTACCCCAATCTCAGTTTCGGCATACTTTTTTAAAGCATTCCACTGCTCTTCTGTTGTTCCATAATATTTAAAAACCGCAATTCCTGCCCCAAAATCAAAAGCTCTCAGTTGCTTTACCATTTCATCAGTTCTACATTCCACCGAATTAGTTATAGCCAAAACAGGACTTCTATACTCTTTAGCTCTTTTTTTCATATTTCTAATAAAATACCAATAAAATAAACCACCTATTTTCCCCCAATAATAGCCATCCTCTCGAGTTCCCATCAGATATGGATATTCCATTGGGGAAGCAATGTCTAATATTGATGATAAAGCAGTCCAATCTTGACCAAGCCGTTTCTGGGAGAGAAGTTTTCTTGGTCCTGGAAGACAAAACCACCCTGATATACAATGTTTATCTATTGATTTTATTGAATTGTGAAGCTTCAAGGCATAGGCTGTAATTGTACTAGATTTAAAGTCATACCACTCTTTGCTTTTAAGCAATTTTGGCTTTTTTCCGTATTTTTCTCGAAACTTTTCTACACAGCGCTCACATGCACATAAGTCAGAAAAAGCATTATCATATCTGATGTAATCAGCAAAAAAACCTTGTATAGAATAATTCCTTATAACCTCTTTCGTAAGATCTAAAAGATAGTCAATATGTGCACTATTAGGACACATGAAGCTCGTCAATGGTATTAATCCCTTGCCCCGAGTACTTCGGGCTTTCCCTTTTTCTTTATCAATTTGATCAGTTAAAAAGGGGATCTTCTGTTTATAATCCTCTAATAAAACTCCTTCAGGCAGGTCAACTCTCATCTCACCCTCTAGATGTGTTGAAATCTCTCCCTTAAAATATTTTCTTCCAAGCTTCTTACCATTTTTCCCATGAACACTCACCCTTTCGGGATGAATGAACCCTTGATATGCATCGTTCATGCTGGTAAACGAAACAATAATTTTTATGTTATTATCTTTCCCCACATCAGAGAATTCTCCTAATATGTCCCGATTCATAGGATTCCATCCTATTCTTGTATTCCAAGCACAGGCTCCATCAGTGTCTTTAATTACAATACCTAGCGTGTTAAAATGTGCTTTTTTCAGTCTGGTGATAATTTCACTGACATTTATTTTTTTTTCCGCAAATTCATAGTCTAATTTCCTGAATCCACTCGATCCTCTGACGGGCATTAATCCTATAGCGTAAATTTTTCGTGTACCAAAACTTTTAACAAAATTATCTGTTTTTTCTTCAAAAGTCGAAAAGTAATTTGACCAATTTACTGTTTTTGCCATTGCCTTCAACACTCGAAACATTCAAATTGAGACGATCTTATTCGGAAAAAACTTTGTTTATTAAGGAAAAATTCAGAGATTTAGACGAAAAGAGTCAATCCAGATTTTTTTATTTAATTATCAATATCTTTATTATAGAAACCAAATTTAATAGGTTATTAGTAAGATAAAATATTATTAAGGTTAATTTATTCAAGATTTATAATATGGATCAATCATCATAAAACATAAAAAAAAATAAGAATTTAATTTTATCTACAGTAATAAAATAAAAATTACTTACCGAAACGAGAAATGGGCAGAGGTGATAAGGGATTTACGATGCAACTTATAAAGTAGTAATTTTCGGTGATGCAGGGTGTGGTAAAACAACACTTACTCAGAGGTTTCTCACGAATTTATTCAAATCTGATACTAAGATGACAATTGGTGTGGATTTTGAAGTAAAGAGCTTGGAAATTAATGAAAAAAAGGTAAAACTTCAAATCTGGGATTTCGGAGGAGAAGAGAGATTCAGATTTTTATTGCCTACTTATGTACGAGGTGCAAATGGTGCTCTCTTTATGTACGACGTTACAAATTATTCATCCTTAGCCCATATTGATGATTGGCTATCGGTCATCAGAAATACCAGAAAGCAAGATCATCCCCCCCCAATACTAGTTGTTGGAGGAAAATCGGATTTACTACATCTTAAAGAAGTACCTGCTGATGAAGCAATGGAAATTGCACAACTCACAATAACGATGAATCCCAACTATTTCTATCCACACCATGTTAAGGCAATGGTTTATTCTGTAAAATTGAAGATGAAGGAGGCGCTGACAGAATTTAAAAAGGCGATTGAACTTTCAAGTGGAAACTCCTTCCTAATGGGTGAAATGGCTGCATGCTATTGTGAGATGGGCAAGAAGGA
>Ga0209536_100015953_pt1 | contig 10697 bp, 9 predicted proteins | sample DeeMarSeWOR28_12_FD_187461 | JGI IMG/M metagenome (GOLD analysis project Ga0209536, IMG submission 187461) | Marine sediment microbial communities from White Oak River estuary, North Carolina - WOR-2-8_12 (SPAdes) (version 2) | ecosystem: Environmental > Aquatic > Marine > Intertidal zone >...
GACGATCGGGCACAATCCCTTTGGCCTGCAGCCCGGCGCGAAGCTCATCGCTGCTGCCGGCCATTTCGATAACATTGTCGCAAAGCAGCAGCGCGCCATCCGCTATTTCGCGGCGCTCGCCGTCCATGGTCACCAGCACCTCGGCGTGTTCGATCAACAGCAGCGTCATGCGCGCCTGTTTCCCTGTTCAGAAAGCGGGCAGGACGACATCATCCTGCCCGCCAGCCGGCTCAGTTCGGAATCTTGCTGACCACGCCCTGCAGGTAGTAATTCATCTTGTTGAGCTGATCGTCGCTCATGTTCTTACCCTCGGGCACGATGACCTTGCCAGCCTGGTCGATGACCGGTCCGGCGAAGGGATGCATCTCGCGCGCGGTCAGCTGCTTCTCCATGTCACGGATGCGCGCCTGCAGCTCGGCCGGGATGGCGTCGTTCAGCGGCGCCAGCTTGACCATGCCGCGCGGGTAGCCGCCCCAGACGCTGGTCGGCGTCCAGCTGCCGGCGAGCACTTCCTTGACGGTCTTGACATAGTAATCGCCCCAGTGATGGGTGGCCGCGGTCAGGTGCGCTTTCGGCCCGTATTTCGACATGTCGGAGTGGTAGCCGAAGGCGTAAACGCCTTCTTCCTCGGCGGCCTGCACCACCGCGGTGGAGTCGGTATGGTGGGTGACGATGTCGGCGCCCTGCGAAATCAGCGTCATCGCCGCCTGCCGCTCCTTGCCGGGGTCGTACCAGGAGTTCACCCAGATCACGCGCAGCTCGGCGTCCGGGTTGACGCTGCGCGCGCCCTTGATAAAGGCGTTGATGCCCTGCAGCACTTCCGGGATCGGGAACGCGGCGACGTAACCGAGCACGTTCGATTTGGTCATCTCGCCGGCGATGACGCCGGTCAGGTAACGGCCCTCGTAGAAGCGCGCGTTGACCAGGCCCATGTTCTTGCCGAGCTTGTAACCGGTGGCGTGCACGAAGGCGGTCTTCGGGAACTGCTGCGACACCTTCAGCATGTAGTTCATGTAACCGAAGCTGGTGGCGAAGATGACCTTGTCGCCGCGCTTGGCCATCTCGCGGATGACGCGCTCGGCATCGGCGCCCTCGGCGACGTTCTCGACGTAGCTGGTGGTCACGCCGGTTTCCTGTTCCACCTGCTTTCGGCCGAGGTCGTGCTGGTAGGTCCAGCCGGCGTCGCCGATCGGGCTGACGTAGACGAAGCCGACGTTATCGGCGGCCATGCTGCCGCTGGTAAAAGCAACCGCCAGCAGCGCGAGCGTCAGTTTTTTCAGCGTTATCCTGGTTAAAGTCATTTCACAACCCTCCCGGGGTTTTTCAGGTTCATGTTGCGGGGACTCGTCCCCTGTTTACGCCATCTCGATTAACGCCTGCCGAAACCGCTTGCTCAGGCCTCAGGGCGGTAAGGCTGCCCCAGCGATACCGGCGCGTTCAGCCGCACCGTGTTGCGATCGCGCGATATGATAACAAGCACGACGATCGTCGCCAGGTAAGGCAGCGACGACAGCAACTGGGACGGTATATTAATCTCAAGTCCCGATCCCTGCACGAACAGTTGCGCGACCATGACGCCGCCGAACAGGTAGGCGCCGAGCAGCACGCGAAATGGCCGCCAGGTGGCGAACACCACCAGCGCGATCGCGATCCAGCCGCGGCCTGCGACCATGCCCTCGACCCACAGCGGCGTGTAAAACACCGACAGGAAGGATCCGCCGATACCCGCCATGGCGCCGCCGAACAGGGTCGCCAGGTAGCGTATGCGAATCACCGGGTAGCCGATGGCATGCGCCGCCGACGGCGATTCGCCGACCGCGCGCAGCACCAGGCCGGAGCGGCTGCGATACAGAAACCAGACGATAGCGGCAAACAGCGCCCAGGAAAAGTAGGTCAGCGCCTGCTGCTCGAACAGCGCTCTGCCGACGATTGGCAGATCGGCGAGCAGCGGTATGCGAATCGCGCCCACCGCCGGCAGGATTTCCGACTCGTAAGCCTTGCCGATGAAGGCCGACAGGCCGACGCCGAGGATCGACAGCGCCAGCCCGCTCGCCACCTGGTTACCCATCAGCGTCAGCACGACGATAGCGAACAGCAGCGCCATCGCCGCGCCGGCGAGCATGCCGGCGAGTACGCCGAGCCAGGGGCTGCCGCTGTGCAGCGTCACCGCGAAAGCGGAAACGGCGCCCATCGCCATCATGCCCTCGGCGCCGAGGTTGAGCACGCCGGACTTTTCCGCGATCAGCTGGCCCAGGGCAACGATGATCAGCGGCGTGCCGGCGACGATGGTGGCGAACAGGATCGAGCCGATGATCGTAGCGTCCATCAGGCCGCCACCTCGCGCCAGCGCACGCGGTAACCGATGAACACGTCGGAGCCGAGCAGGAACATTAGCAGCATGCCCTGGAACACGTTCGAGATCGACGACGGCAGCGCCAGGTACTGCTGCGCCTGTTCGCCGCCGAGATACAACAGCGCCATCAGCAGGCTGGCGAAGAAGATACCGATCGGGTTCAGCCGCGCGACGAAGGCGACGATGATCGCGGCGAAACCGTAATTATTCGAAACATGCTCGGTAATCTGTCCCATCGGCCCGGCGACCTCGGACATGCCGGCAAGCCCCGCCAGTGCGCCGCCGCCGAGCAGGCCGACCCAGACCATGCGCCGGACCGGGAAGCCGGCGTAGCGCGCGGCGTCGCGGGACTGGCCGGCGACCTGCATCTGGAAGCCGGCGAAACTGCGGTACATGAAGACGTAGCCGACCAGCAGCGCGCCGATGGCGAAAACGAACGCCAGGTTCAGCCGCGTACCCTCGAACAGGATCGGCAGCAGCGCGGAATCCTCGAACAGCCGCGACTGCGGGAAGTTGAATCCGTCCGGATCCATCATCGGCCCGTGCACCAGCCAGGACACCAGCAGCTGCGCGACGTAGACCAGCATCAACGAAACCAGGATTTCGTTGGTATCGAAGCGGGTCTTGAGCAAGGCCGGGATCGACGCCCAGAGCATGCCGCCGATGGCGCCGGCGATCACCATCAATGGCAGCACCAGCACTGACGAGGCGTCCGACTCGTAGAAGTGCAGCGCCACCGCGCTGGCCGCGATCGCGCCGACGATCAGCTGGCCCTCGGCGCCGATATTCCAGACGTTGGCGCGGAAACCGATGGCGAGACCGATCGCGCACAACATCAGCGGCGTAGCCTTCAGCAGCAGCTCGGAGATGCCATAGGCATCGCTCAGCGGGTTGATGAAGAAAACCCGGAAACCCTCCAGCGGATCCCGGCCGAGCATGGCGAATAGCAACAGGCCGCCGAGCAACATCAGCACGACGGCGATCAGCGGCGAAGCGTAAGCCATCGCCTGCGACGCTTCCGGGCGGCGCTCGAGCCTAAGCACCTGCCCGTTCCCCCTGTGCCGCTGGCGCATCCCAGATACCGCTCATCCACAGGCCGATCTCGTCGATACTGGTATCGGACAGCTTCTTTACCGGCGACAGCCGGCCCCTGGCGATCACCGCGATACGGTCCGAGATCTCGAACAATTCCTCGAGCTCCTCCGAGATCACCAGGATCGCGGCGCCGCGGTCGCGCAGGTCGATCAGCCGCTGGCGGATAAAGGCCGCGGCGCCGACGTCCACGCCCCAGGTCGGCTGCGCCGCCACCAGCAGCTTCGGCGCCAGCAGGATTTCGCGGCCCATGATGAACTTCTGCAGGTTGCCGCCCGACAGCGAGTTCGCCGCGTGCTGCTCGCCGCCGCACTTGACGTTGAAATCGGCGATGCACTTGCGCGCGAACTCGGCGACGCGGCCGAAGCGGATCATGCCGTGGCGCAACATGCCCGCGCGGTGCGCGGTCAACAGCGCGTTCTCGGCGAGCGACATGCGCGGCACCGCGCCGCGGCCGAGCCGCTCCTCGGGGACGAAACCCATGCCGCTCTGCCGGCGCCGGCCCGGCCCGTCGCGGCCCGAGGGCCTGCCGCAGATGACGACCGTGTCGGCGTCTTCGAGCAGCGCTTCGCCTGACAGGGCGTGCAGCAACTCCTGCTGGCCATTGCCGGAGACGCCGGCGATACCGAGAATTTCGCCGGCGCGCAGTTCCAGTTCGATATCCTCGAGCGAAGTACCGAACGGGTCCGCGGCCGGTTTCGACAGCCCGTTCAGGCGCAGGCGCACTTCGCCGAGTTCACCCGGCGTCGAATGCTCGGGCACCGGCAAATCCTTGCCGATCATCAGCCGCGCCATCGATTTCGGCGTTTCCTCGGCGGGAATGCAGGTGCCGGTCACCCTGCCGTCGCGCAACACCGTGGCGACGTGGCAGAGTTCGCGAATCTCGTCGAGCTTGTGGCTGATGTAGAGAATGCTGCAGCCCTCCGCGGCTAGCTGGCGCAGCGTGTCGAACAGCCTCGGCACCGCCTGCGGCGTCAGCACCGAGGTCGGCTCGTCCATGATCAGCAATTTCGGGTTCTGCAACAGGCAGCGGATGATTTCGACGCGCTGGCGCTCGCCGACCGAGAGCGCGTGCACCAGCCGCGCCGGATCGACCGGCAGACCGTAATGGCCCGATACGTCTTCGATGCGAGCGGCGAGTTCGTCCATATCCTGCTTGCCGGGCAGCGCCAGCGCGACGTTTTCGACCACGCTCAGGGTTTCGAACAGCGAGAAATGCTGAAACACCATGCCGATGCCGAGCCGGCGCGCCTGCGCCGGGTTTTCCACCTGCAGCGGCCGCCCCTCCCATCTCATCGTGCCCGCGTCGGCGCGGGTGACGCCGTAGATGACCTTCATCAGCGTCGATTTGCCGGCGCCGTTCTCACCCAGCACGGCGTGGATTTCACCGCGCCCGACCGTCATCGAGACGTCGTCGTTGGCGACCACCGACGGATAAATCTTGCTGATTCCGCTCAGCTCGAGGCGCGGCGCCTGCTCGCCCTCCGCCGGCGTCATACTCTCGCTACCCAATGATTGACTGCCTTATTATCACTTTATTATCACTTTGGCGCCCGATGCTATACCCGCAGGTTTCGAGCGGCAACCCAATTCACGGCCGCCGCGGATGCCGGCGCAGCAGTCTGCTCGCGCGCGCCGCGTCACCCGCCGCGCCGATTGCGCGGCAGGCGGGCGCGGCCCCATAATGGCGCAATGACCATTCCCAGGGAAGACATCAGGAGCACCCCGCGGTGCGAAACGGCTGGCGATGACTGAAGCGGACGCGCTGATGCAACGGGCCGGGGTGCATCCAGAATGGCGCGAAATTCTCGGCGAAGCGCTGGCCGGCATCGATCGAGATTACCTGCGCTCGCTGCTGCGGGACGACAGCTGGCTGCCGGGCGTGGAGAACCTGCTGGCTGCCTTCCGCCGCGACCGCCAGGGGCTTAAATACCTGCTGATCGGCGAATCGCCCTACCCGCGGCGCGAATCGGCGAACGGCATCGCCTTTTACGACGCCGCGGTCGGCGAGCTGTGGAGTGACCAGGGCCTGTCGAAGCCGGTCAACCGCGCGACCTCGTTGCGCAACCTGGTCAAGACCGCGCTGCTCGCCGAGGGGCATTTACAGCAAGACGATGACGGCAAGATTTCACAGCAGGCGATCGCTTTGCTCGACAAGCGCGGCCTGGTGCAGACGCTAGGCGAGCTGTTCGACAACCTGCACGCGGCCGGCTTCCTGCTGCTGAACGCGACGCCGGTGCTGCACCCGAAACGCAAACCCGCACAGGAAGCGGGGTACTGGCAGGTATTTCTCGAGCGCCTGCTGTACGCGATCGCCGCCGAGGCGCGAGAGCCGCTGACGCTGCTGCTGTGGGGCAAGATCGCGCAGCGCGTCGAAGCGATGCCTTCGAGCACGGCCTACCGCAAGCTCGTTTGCGAGCACCCCTATAATCTGTCCTTTATCGATAACCCGCAGATGCGCCAACTGTTCGCGCAGCTCCGGGTGCTGCGCGCACCGGCCTGAACCCGAAAGGTATCGTCCCGGCGGACACTCTCGCGCCGCGGGCATCATTCATAAAGGAAAGACTGCAGGTACGGTGATGAGGTTAATCGCCCCAACCCGCTATCGGGCAATTCGGCAAACAGGTTCAGCCGGGCTAAAAGTAGGTTGCCAGGTAGAACAGCAGGCCGGAGCGGCTGTTGGCGTACTTAAGCTTCGATTCCGAATCGTCCTCTTCGAGATCCAGCGAGTTAACATTGAGAGAGGCGCCCAATCCGACGTGCCGCCACGCCCGGTACTCCATGCCGAGCTGATTGTCGCGGTAGGCGCCGGTGTAATTGTCGAACGCCAGCGCGAATGCCTCTGTCTTCAGGTACCAGCCGAACTTCGGCGTCACCTGGTAATTCAGCGCGAACGAAAATACCGGCAACGGCAACGTGGAATCGACCTGCTCCACCGAAGAATCGGGGGGATTGGTGACACTGGCATCCAGGCCGACTGTCAGGCGGGTGGTGTGCAAACCGCCGCCGATGGCGACCTCCATCTTGTCGCTTCGATAAAACGACCACAGGTAACCCAGCTTGAATATCTCGGTTTTGAGGCGAGTGTCCACCTTTGCACCGAGCGGGATGGTAATCGTATTGCCATCTTCATCCACCCATTCAAATTCCTCCTCCAGTTCCTTTTTTCCGTCAGAACTAATGCTGTACCAACCGTAGGTCAGGGCGTGCTTGTCATTGAAGCGGTAGTGACCCTCGATACGCAGCACCGTGCTCTCGGTTTTCAGGCCCAGGGTGTCACGCGGGCTGATGGAAGCGCCGAGGCCGGCTTCCGCTCCGGTCAGGGACAAGGTCGAATCGACCCGGTTGGTATTGAATCCGCCGATTGCCAGCCGAAACTTGTCCGGCGAAGGCTCTTCAGCGCTTACCGCAGCACTAAAGCAGATTGCCAGCAGCGCCGCCAGCCCCATGTTTTTCGAACGATTTGCTTTCATTTGAATTGCTCCCGCTTCAACGAGTAAATGGACGAGCGAAAATCAGTACAGCCTTATAACTGCTACTCGATCGACAGTATCACGATGAAGCCCGACATGAAACGCTGCCAGAAGGCACTTTCCGGCTCATTGTAATAGCGTCTTTCGCTGCCGTCGATTCCTGTCGGCCAGTAAATATTGTCGTCTTCGTCGAGCAACACCCGGCAGGCGTTCTCCGGGCGCAGGCCCTCGCCCATCTGTTCGATCACCTGCCGCGCCGGCGCCGGGCTTTCCACCTAAAGTCCCGCCTCGGTATCTATCGCGGCCGAGCGCGGATCGAGATTGAAGCTACCGATAAAGACCGACTCGCGATATCGACCGCGTTCAGGCAATCGGGGGTCAGTATTCGGACCGATCTGTGGCATTATTCGGCCTTTCCGTTTTGCCGGAGACGAGGTCATTTCATTGGACATACCCACTTTCGACGACGTGCTCGAGGCAGAAGAGCGCATCGCGCCTTATATTCACGAAACGCCGGTGCTGACATCGAATTACCTCAACAGCCTCACCGGCGCCGCGATTTTTTTCAAATGTGAAAACCTGCAAAAAGCCGGCGCCTTCAAGGCCCGCGGCGCGACCAACGCGGTGTTCGGGCTCGACGACGCCATCGCCGCTAAAGGCGTGGCGACGCATTCGTCCGGCAATCATGCCGGCGCGCTCAGCTACGCCGCCGCGCGCCGCGGTATAGCCGCGACCGTGGTGATGCCGCATACCGCGCCCGAGGTCAAGAAGGCGGCGGTGCGCGATTACGGCGGCAGGATCATCGAATGCGAGCCGACCCAGGCGGCGCGCGAAGCGGCGCTGCAACAGGTGGTCGCCGAAACCGGCGCCGACCCGGTACACCCCTACGACGATTCTCGCGTAATCGCCGGCCAGGCCACCTGCATGCTAGAACTGCATCGCCAGGTCGGCAATCTCGACTGCGTGGTCGCGCCGGTCGGCGGCGGCGGCCTCATCTCCGGCATCAGCCTCGCGCTGTCGAAACTGTCGCCGCAAACGCAAGTTTACGCCGCGGAACCGAAAGCCGCGGACGACGCCTGGCGCTCGCTGCAGGCCGGTGAAATCGTGCTGCGCGACGGCCAGCACTCGATTGCCGACGGACTCAACACCAATCTCAAGCCGCGCACCTGGCATTTCGTCTCCAGCTTCGTCGAGGGCGTGCTGCTCGCCAGCGAAAGCGAAATCATCGATGCCATGTACCTGACCTGGCAGCGCATGAAAATCATCATCGAGCCATCCTCGGCGGTGCCGCTCGCGGCCATTCTGAAGCAGCGAGATCGTTTTCGCGGCAAGCGGATCGGCGTCATCATCACAGGCGGCAACGTCGACCTGCAAAACTGCCCGGGCTGTCCGCGGGCGACGGAGGCGAGATGAAGACCGCCGCCGAAATCGATGACCTGGTCGTCGGCCTCGACGTGCCGGCGCGAGTCGGCATGCCGCTCGCCGAGGTGGTCACGCCGGCGCTGGTAATCGATCTCGACGCCTTCGAGCACAACGTCGCCGTGCTGCGCGAGCGCGCCGAGCGGGCCGGCGTGCGGCTGCGCGCGCACTCCAAGACGCACAAGTCGGTCGACATCGCGCGCTACCAGATCGAGCGCGGCGGCGCCTGCGGCATTTGCTGCCAGAAGCTGTCCGAGGCCGAGGTCATGGTCGCGGGCGGCATCGACGACGTGCTGATTTCTAACCAGGTGGTAGACCCTGCCAAAGTCGAACGCCTGGCGGTGCTCGCGCGGCGCGCACGCCTGCTGGTCTGCGTCGATGACGCCGACAATGTCGACTCGCTGTCGGCGGCGGCGGTGCGCCACGGCTCGACGATCGAATGCCTGGTCGAGATCGATTGCGGCGCGGGTCGCTGTGGCGTCGCGCCCGGCCAGGCGGCGCTCGATCTGGCGCAGCGGGTCGCGCAAGGCGAGGGGCTGCGCTTCGCCGGGCTGCAAGCTTACCAGGGCAGCGCACAGCACATCCGCGATTTCACGCAGCGCGGCGCGGCGATAGAGGCGGCGATCAGCCATGCCCGGGCGACGGTCGAGCTACTGGCCGCGGCCGGACTCGACTGCGACATCGTCGCCGGCGCCGGCACCGGCTCCTATCGCTTCGAGGCCGCGTCCGGCCTCTACAACGAGCTGCAGTGCGGCTCCTACATCTTCATGGACGCCGATTACCAGCGCGTGCTCGACGACAGCGGCGAACCGATATCGGAATTCCGCAACAGCCTGTTCCTGTGGACTTCGATCATGTCGAAGACGAAGAAGAATCTCGCGATCTGCGACGCCGGCCTGAAGGTGCAGTCGGTCGACTCCGGGCTGCCGCGCGTTTTCGGCCGCGACGATGTCGAGTACGTGGACTGCTCGGACGAGCACGGCAACATCGCCGACCCCCACGACCGGCTGCGGTTGAACGAAAAGCTGAAGCTGGTGCCGGGACACTGCGACCCGACCTGCAACCTGCACGACTGGTACGTCGGCATCCGCGGCGACCGGGTCGAATGCCTTTGGCCGGTCAGCGCTCGCGGCAAGGCGTTCTAGTCCGCAGGTTGCGCCCGGCGGGCGCCGGCCAAAAAAAAGCGCCGGCATGAAGCCGGCGCCAATCCTGTGCGAGAGGAGTAACTCGTTGCCTAGCGCGACGCCAGGTAGCTGTTCAGATCGGCGAGAATCGCGCTCTTGTCGACCTTGGCGCCCATCTTGATCATCGCGTCGGCGAAACGGCCGACGATGTCGTTGATGGCGGCTTCGGTCAGCTGGTTCAGGATACCGATGCGAATCTGCGCGGGCTCCGACAGCGTGTTCCAGATCGCGAAACCTTCCGCGCGGCAGCCGGTTACCAGCTCCTTTTCCTTGCCTTCGAACTCGGCCGGCAGGTCGAATACCACCAGGCTGGTCATGTTCGAGGTGACCTTGCAGCCCATCGACTCGATCGCGTTGCGCAGACCTTTCTCGTAGAAGGCGTAGTCGGCGGCCTTCTGCTCGCGGCCGTGCTGCAGCAGCAGGCGCAGGGCTTCATGGAAAGAGGCGACCGCGTAGCCCGAGTGCGTGCGATGGTAGGCCGCGGCTTCGACATCCTCGCCGTCGACCACGCACCAGTGCCGCGCCTCGAGGATCGGATGATGCACGTAGGTGTGGCAACCGCGCTTGCGCAGCAGCTCGATGACCTTGTCGTTGAAGCTGACCGGGGCATAGGTGAGCGGCAGGCCGAGAATGCCCTTCTGCGGGCAGGAAGCCCAGGTCGTAATCGCCGGGTAGTCGTCGATGTTGAAGTATTCGATGCCGAGGCTAGATACCGCGTCGACGATACCCATGACGCCGTGGCGCTCGCAGGCGTCGTTGAAGCCCTGCAGGTCGTTGATGCGGCCGCTGCCGGTTTCCCAGTGCGCCATGAAGGCCCACATCGGCTTGTGCTCGGCCAGTGCCGCTTCGATGATATCGCCGGTGACCGATTCGCCGTGCGGCACGTTGACCGTGACCACGCTGGCCGGCTTCGGGTTCATCGGGTCCTTCGCCAGGTCTTCGGTCGTGGAAGCCTTCAGGCGAATGTTGAGGTCGTCGATGCCGCTGAAGGTACCGTTGACGAAAGTGACCACGCTGTCGCCCGCCAGGATCGGCGAGAAGGCGCAGTCGAGGCCGTCCCAGCCGGTGCCGCAAACGCCGAAGGTGTAGGCGTTCCTGGTGCCGAACACTTCGCGCAGCATGATCTTCGCTTCCTTCATGCCGCGCACGACGTCGCCCTGCATGTGATCGGCGACA
>Ga0209536_100015954_pt1 | contig 10696 bp, 13 predicted proteins | sample DeeMarSeWOR28_12_FD_187461 | JGI IMG/M metagenome (GOLD analysis project Ga0209536, IMG submission 187461) | Marine sediment microbial communities from White Oak River estuary, North Carolina - WOR-2-8_12 (SPAdes) (version 2) | ecosystem: Environmental > Aquatic > Marine > Intertidal zone >...
GCGCACGACTAGCCAGGGATTGCTAGGAAGTTTATCGTGCGCACAGCGCACGCTACGAAATTGTGATTGTGTATAGGTAGCAACATGACAAACGCCGTACCAAAAACAAAAACCATAGATAGCTTGTCATGCCAGAAATGTCGGTTTCACTCTACCCATAGGCGGCAGGGACGCTGCAAACCCGGTGATGTCTGTGTTTTGATAGAAAGCGGGCGGCAAATCGACAGATTCTTTCGCTTTAATCCCGAATACGCCAGCGATTATGTCACAGACTCGTTTTGGGAGCGCCGAGCCATCGCCGCGCGTTACGTTTCGCAAAAACTGCTCATATCTATGATGGATGATCCCGACGAAGTAGTGCGGCGTGCTGTAGCGTATCGACTCCCTATAGAGTATTTAGAAAAAATGCTCCATGACCCGGATAGGGAAGTTCGAATCACTGTTGCTGACCGTTTACCGTTAGACAAATTGGAAGAAATGGCGGCGGATCCCGACTACGGAGTACGATTATACGTCGCTCGGCGTTTAGCCCCGGGGCGCCTGTTTCGAATGATAACGGATCCGGATCGAAACGTGCGCAAAATTGTTGCCGAGCGACTCCCTACTGTGAGTTTAGGATTAATGGCTTCTGATCCTGAACCGGAAGTCAGACGCGTGGTGGCAGAAAGAATGGAGCCTGAAGACGCTGTCAGTTTATTACACGATCCGGATTGGCGTGTGCGATTTGCAGCGGCAATGAATGTGCCGGCTGCCGCATTAAAAGATGTAGTTAATGATCCTGATCCTGAGGTTAGGGATATAGTTCAGCAGCGGTTAGGCAATGAAAACGAGTCGAGTTAGAAGAAAATTATAATCGCGTTCCCACGCTCCGCGTGGGAACGTGTGTCGCAGCCCGTATTAATTAGGAGTTAAGTATGAAAACATCCGAAATCATCCGTAAACAAGTAACAGAAAATCCGGTCATTATCTACATGAAAGGCACACCCCAGATGCCGCAATGCGGATTTTCCGGTAACGCCGTCAATGCGTTGAACAGCACCGGTTTGCCATATGCATATATCAACGTATTGGAAAACGACAGAATATTCCAGGCGCTACCGGAATACGCGGACTGGCCCACTTTTCCGCAAATTTATATTGGCGGTGAACTGGTCGGCGGAGGCGATAATGTTATGGAGATGGTCAAGGACGGCTCTTTAAAACCGGCAATGGAAAAAGCCATCACCGCAAGCGAACAACAAAAGGTGGCCGCTGAGTAATGGAAATCGATGATGTAAAAAATCTTATAGTGCGTCAAGTACCGGATGCCGAAATTTATGTGCAAGGCGAGGGCTGTAACTTCTCCGTGGATGTTATTAGCGAATCGTTTTCGGGTATCAGCAAATTAAATCGGCAAAAGAAAGTGCTCAGTGCCATCAAAGACCAATTAGCTACTGGAGAAATCCATGCGATGAGTGTAAAAGCGTTTACGCCGGAAGAATGGAAGGCGTTGACTCTGGTAAGCATACAATAGAATGTACGATAAATGCGTTCCAAAGACAGTTGGCTATTTGTGTGTAAGAGTAACGATCTCAGGGAACGAGAGCATATAACACTTGATTTGAATTATGCGGGAGAGCTCCAATCTGGCATTGTGTTTCGGTTTAAAGAAAAGATTTATGCTTATATTAATCGCTGCGTGCATATGCCGAGAAAACTAAACTGCGAGCGAAATCGTGTATTTGACGATACTGGAAACTTTTTACGCTGTTCCATGCACGGAATTATTTACGATCCGAAAACAGGTGCATCGCAAAGCACTATGTGTAACGGCGAAAAACTGCAGGCGATTAAAGTGGTTGAAGAAGATGCTTGCATTTACATTAATGATAAACGGGTTTGTATAAATCCTCGTAATTGACAAGCTTTGGGGCATGCAATGAAACTGCAAATAGACCGCCCGTATGTAGACGCCATGGTTGCACAATTCCCGGAACTGGTTTCACTCAAGGACCAACTGCGATTTGGGAATAAAGCGGAAGTCGCATTTAATCATTTTTCCAACACAGAACTGGCTTATTTACGCAACCTCTATGAAGACGCCGGGCCGCACATGCAAGGCCACGTCGCGCAGATATCCACTCTTCAACATGCCTTAAACGATGAAGGAGAGAGATTCCAGGCAGAAGAGTTGGAATCATTGCTACCCGCAATTGCTCGTTTCCTTATAACCGACGCCATACGCGGTTGGTTGTTTTTCGCCAATATAGCTGGAAAACCACTGCCTTATGTGATCACCCGCCTGGATTACACCCCTCCCGGTGAGGAAGAAGCCGGTCGCATAATGCTTGAGCTGAAAGCCAATTCACAGGGCAAAATTGCTACGGAAAACTTGGTAATTCGCAGTAAAGATATCGTCAATAGAACCGTTTGTGAAATTTTCATAGCCAAAGGCTTTTTAAAGGAAACCCCTGATCTAATTCGCTCGTATGACGAATCCGCCGAGCGTTATTTCCAGTGGCGGGCGCAATACGGTAAACAGTTTTCCGGTAAAGGAACCGGATACTACGCGGAAGATCCAACCGCGTCTCATCGCGACAGGGATTGGACCCGCAAAAAAGTTATTGTGTTGTCGTCAGGCGATGGCAACGCGCGTTTGGTCAATGACGAAGGTGTTCTAAGTGACAGAGCGCTAAGCTTCGAAGGGTCGGGTGATATCCTCGGTAAATATTTGTGTAAAGCCGGTAAAAGTGATCGCTACAACTATAAAGTTGAAGATGCCGTGGAAGCGTCGGTTGCTGACATGCCAAGAGGATTATTTACCGAGCTGCCCGTGCACGGTTTTATCTTTATGTTTCACCTTGAATTACATCACCATTTATGGGTGCACGTGGATGACATTGCGCCGTACGAATATCAACCACGATTAAAACAAAAGCTGATTCTACCACAAGAACAAACGGACCTAATCGACATCCTAACCGCTGAGATGGATGTATTGATGGATGATATTGTACAAGGTAAATCCGGAGGTACGACTGTGCTGTGCGCGGGACCAGCCGGAGTAGGCAAGACCTTGACCGCCGAAGTCTATTCGGAAATCATCCAACGACCCTTGTATAGAGTGCATTCCGGTCAGTTGGGTTTGAACGTTGCGGAGATGGAGAAGGCTTTAAAAGAAACCCTGACCCGGGCGCAGCGCTGGGGCGCCATTATGTTAATCGATGAAGCGGACGTGTATATAAAGCGCCGCGATGACAACATTGCCGCAAACGCCGTAGTCGGAGTATTTTTGCGCGTGTTGGAATATTTCAACGGCTTGCTGTTTCTGACCACCAATAGGGTGGACGATATTGACGAAGCGATTGTGTCCCGTTGCATCGCCATGATCAAGTATCATCCGCCTACCAGTGAAGATAGACGTAAGATATGGAAAGTGATGACCGAGCAGTTTGAATTGGATATTAATGACGCGCTGATAGATGACTTGGTCACTGTATTTCCTACCGCCACCGGCCGAGATATTAAAGGCTTGGCCAAGCTAGTCGCCAAATTTTGCCACCAAAAGCAAATGCTTCCGACGTTGGATGTGTTTAAACGCTGTTCCATATTCCGAGGTATGGATTTGGGATAACCGGTTATGGACATACAAGCAGCTGCTTTGTGGGCCCATGAAAGAGCGTTCGATCCTGTGCACATCGACTGCGCGACCTCGCTGATGTTAAAAATCCTGGACGGCAAGTGCAAAATGCATCAGTACGAAAAAGACGTTATGGCAGTTATATATGATGTAGTAAGACACAAGCCAGGGAAACTGCTGGATCCCGGTATACACGAGTTAATTGCATTGGCTCGCAGTGAAATCAGTGAACAAATAATAGAAGAAGTATACGAACAGCGGCTCTATGCGGAACAAATGATTTCCAGGCCGGTGATGAAGTCTTACAAGGCCATGTTACGACAGGAGGGGATCTTATAGTGAAGTTTTACATGACCCCTGGCTCTTGCTCTACCGGTATTCACATCCTGCTGGAGGAACTGGAAAAAGTTTTTGAAGTTTATATTGTGAATCTTCCTGCCGGTCAACAATACAGTCCCGACTACATGGCCATTAATCCTAAATCCGCCATCCCAACGTTAGTACGTGATGACGGTACTCCTTTGACGGAATTCCAAGCCATCGCTTACTGGCTTGCCCGCAGCAATCCCAATGCAAAATTATTACCCGAGGATTTAGATAGAGAAGTGTTAGCGCTGGAGACTATGGACTATGTTGTTGGCACTATACATATGCAAGGTTTTGCGCGCCTATTTAACACTAAAGAATTTACACCCAATGAGCAAGACTACGAGATAGTAAGAAACAAAGGCAAAGAGATTGTTGAGAAAGGATTTGAAGTCATCGATAGTATATTAGAAGGGAAAGACTATACCACTGGAATGTTTTCTATTGCCGATGCGGCGCTGTTTTATGTGGAGTTTTGGGCAGATAAGATCAATCTCAATATGCCAGATAATTGTCTTTCACATTACCAGCGTATGTTAAAGCGTCCGGCAGTGAATCGAGTATTGACAGAGGAGGGGTATCGAATATAACCGGAAATGGATGTGGTGTCATTCTGAACGTAGTGAAGAATCTTAGAAGGTGGTTGTGGCAGGTATTTTAGATCCTTCGCAAAAAAAAGCTCAGGATGACAAGGCGGTGGTGTCATTGTGAACGCGAGTGCAGAATCTTAAAGAGTGCTTATGGCACAATTTTAAGATCCTTCGCAAAAACGCTCAAGATGACATCGCGGTGGTGTCACTCTGAATGTCACGACTGCATGGACGCAGGAGGTAGGGTAACGCATCGAGCAGTTACCGAGTGAAAAATCCTTGAAAGTGACTATGGTGCAACTCTAACACTCGCAGAAAATGTTTAAGCTAAACATTTACTACTTCAAAACAAAAAATGAATAAATACCCTATCTGCCGCCACTTTGTCGCATACAGTGGCGTGAAGCTACCACTTAAATTGGTCAATGAATTGGAACCTGCCGACATGGGACATCGCAATACCTATTTTCGAGGCTACTACGACGACCAAGACCGTCTAATGGTTTGTCAAAAAATTGTATATGGCGAAATCGAATTTGAACACCGCTACGAATACAATGGATCGGACCAACTGCAACGCGCGGTAATTATTGAAGCGGAAGAAGACCCAAAAGTCCTACGGTTTGACTCGCTGGGCAAACCAGTGGCAGAGTAAAAATATTCCAAATAAAAAAGCTGCTCGTTCACTATTACAGAAAAATTCAGTCAATGTATGTCAGTGTGCATTTGTTCAGTTTGTACACTTTTATAGTTTTCGCCATGACTTGTTCTAACGATTATATTAACAATGTATAATCAATTGTACTAATTCTTTTTGGCCTCGATAGTACGTGACCTAAAGAACGCGGAACTAGTCTCTTTATACATTCTTTCAATCCGGGGGAGAAATCAGAATGAGTGTTGGAATCCAGTCTGTACCAAGCCGCGACAACAGCGGAGTTAAATCCATGCAAACATTTATTCGCGTTACTGAGATTTGGATTCCAACGGATACAGGTAGCGAATTAGAGTTGAAAGACGGCAACTATGACTCTTTGGAAGAGTTTGGACAAATCAGCGGTAAAGAAAAGTTTGCACTGGGTGAAGGATTACCGGGCAAAGCCTGGGAATTGGCCAGGCCGCTGGTGCTAAAAAGCTTTGATAACTCCTATTTTTTAAGAACAGAAATAGCCCACAAAGTAGGTTTGACTTCCGCTGTTGCCATTCCGGTTTTTGCAGGTGAGCGTCTCAATGCAGTTCTGGTATTTTTATGCGGTGAACAAAGACAGCCCGAAGGCGCCATTGAAATATGGCGTGATGACGGTCTGAGCGGCTTAAGTTTTATAGACGGTTATTACGGTGAATTGGAGAAATTTGAGTGGATCTCCAAACGGATTAAGTTTCCACGGGGTAGAGGGCTTCCTGGAATGGTGTGGGAAAAAAGTCAACCGCTGCTGATGGGGGATTTAGCTAATTCCAACTCATTTTTACGTTCTCAAAGTGCCGCTGAAGCAGGTATTACCACCGGAATAGGGCTTCCTTTTTATTCCAACCAAAAAACTGAGGCTGTAGACGCAGTCATAACATTTCTGTCCTCCAGCGGGACACCCATAGCGAAACGATTTGAAGTTTGGCTTCCTGATGAGGAAACCAATAGCTTATTGTTCGAGGCCGGAATTGATCAAGGCAGTCGCGTAGTCGATAAACCCAATCCAATGCGTTTTTTTAAAAAAGGTGAGGGAACCGTTGGAGGCGTATGGCAAACCGGCATTCCAGCAATTAGTCACGATGTATCGCACGAATTAAGTATCTGTGGGCAGGATGATTCCAATAACAACTACGATTCGCTATTAGCTATTCCGCTATTTCAAAATAGCACATTGAATTCAGTAGTCGTATTTTATAATTAATAGGCCGTTTAGCGTTTGGTAAATACCGGTTTGTCCTTCAGATGATAAGCGAATCAAAACATCAAAGATGAATTCACTTTTTCTATAGGTATTTCCAGATTGGTTATCATGATACTCACTAAACTACTAAATGAAATATTTTCGTGAATTTCGATGGTATCGTTATAGTTGGTTTCTTGTAAGTCAGGGTATTCTATGTGAACGCCATAACAAACTTCTTCCTGGCCATAAGTAAAAATGTATAATTGAGCGGTTGTTGCAAGAGGATTTGCCAGCCGAATGGCCCGGTCGTCATCCATCTGGCTCTCGAGGATTTGATAGCTTTCAGGCTCGAATTGCTCGGCAAGCATTAATAATAAATGCTTAATGCTGATGTCTTTCTTTGATGCCCAGATATTCATAAACTTGGCAACGCTCACATTGATAAACCATCATAGCTTGTTTACTCGCTTTCTATTCAAAGTTGGAATTGAATGACAGACCTTCATGTTCGTATTTGCCTAAAAGCAAGAAAATATCCTCATTTGTAAAATAGTGCTGATATTTGCGTCGCAAAGACCATACCAAATAAGATAAGGCGCTGATTGTGGAAATATGCCGCTAAATCAGTAGGGTGGGTGTGGCAGTTCTTTATTATAGGGCGGCTTTAAAAATTTTGTCGAAAATACTACAAGAAAATGCGTCACATTGGTTGTTTTGTGCTAAATTTGCAGTTAGACATGACAGACTAACAGCAGAAAATTTAAGGAATCCTGTATTGCGTACTTTTATCCGAGTTATTGAGATCTGGACACCTACACCCGACAAACGAGGACTGGCATTGGCCGATGCCATATACGGGAAATATGACGAACTTAAAAAAGTCAGCGAACAAAGAATATTTAATTTCGATGAAGGTTTGCCGGGCAAAGCCTGGTCTAGTGCGAGCCCACAAATCATCACCGATCTGGCGAATTCCTATTTTCGGCGCAAAGACGAAGCGGCGCGGGCGGGTCTCAATGTAGGAATTGCGATTCCAATTTTTGTAGGAGAGTTTTTACTGGCGGTTGTGGTATTACTCTGCAGTGAAAAAAGCTCTGAAGAAAAAATACTGGCAGGGGCAATTGAACTTTGGACTAAAAAAAATGAAAAATCCAGCGAATTAGGCCTAGTTGATGGTTACTATGGTTCACTGAAAAAACTCGAAGAGGCAAGCCGAAATATTCAATTTGCCAGAGGCAGCGGCTTGCCAGGATCGGTGTGGGACTATCGCATACCCATGCTGGTTTCGGATATGTCGGATTCATCTTTATTTAAAAGAGCCAGTACTGCCGCTATTGAAGGCATTACATCCGCAATCGGTCTGCCGCTTTTCTATTTTACGAATAAAGAATACGTACTTACTTTTTTATCAGCGCATAGCACACCGATCGCACTTCGCTTTGAAATATGGATACCGGATCGTGAGCGTGACTTTTTATTTTTTTATGCCGGCGCATGTGAGCAAGGGGAAGATATAAGCGCGCTATACCAAAACAAACACATTAAACGGGGCACAGGCTTGATTGGCAAAGTATGGTTAACGGGAGTTCCCGCCATCAGTAAGAACTTGACGAGTGACGGACTGATCAATGAAGATTCGAAAAGCGGCCTGACCACCGGATTCGTGATGCCCATCATCGAGGAAGGATTTTTAAAATCCATAGTAGCTTTTATGTTTTGATCCCGCCAGTTTTTGTCTAAGTTGATCGCGTCAATGCAAACAACATTTCTTATACTTTTTACCACTTCCACAAGGGCAAGGATCATTGCGACCCACTTTAGGAGTTTCGCGAGTAACAGGCTTACCGGTTGGTGTGCGCTGTTTTAGAAAATGTTGAAACAGCCGTAGTACGGAAGGTTCGATCAGCTGCTGTTGTTCTACCAACTCAGGTTCGCTCATGGTTTTGAGTTTTTTAAAGCCCTTTTCGGTGGCGAATAGCTTAATCGGTTGAATGAGCTCTTCGACAAGAGCGGCATCTGCTGCTGCTGGCAACGGTCCCCAAAGATTGAGGCCACGCAAAAAACCATGACACCATTCATCAACAATCGTATATGTTTTATCTTCAATTTCGTGTTCTAGAAAAAGTGCTTCAAAATCATCTTCATTTAGACAATACATCACATGGTTGTAAAGCGTAAACACCGCGTGAGTAAATTCTTCAATTTCTTGTTTAGTTTGCCACTCAGGAGCGAGGTCTTCGCCGCCCCAGATGGCAGGCATCCATACAGAAGGCATAATCGTGTTGGGTGCACACGCCAGTGCGGCAAAAAACCCGTCCAATTCAGAGGTGTCTAGAATCGAATCATCCTGACCATAATGGGTCAAGTAGTAATCGATTACTTCGAAAATATCGTCACTGCTGGGTTTTTGAAGTTCATGAAGCATCCTTTGGCTGTGTGCCAAGGCGTAGTTTGGTTTGGGTGTGGTACGTTCTGTTCTGAATCCCAGTTCGATCTCAACCTCTTCAATATCTCCGGCACAGCTGATATCCACGCAATCTTTTGCAAAAAGTTGCCGGATTTCATTGATTGCCTCTTTGGCATCAAGATCTAACAGGCAACCAATCAGTAGACCGTTTAGGTTGTCAGCCGACTCATCCGGCTTGTTCATATAATTCTTATAATGCTGGATTACCTGTTCTCTACAAGCAGGCTGGCGCTTGGCAATTTCCGCTAAACCGTCTGCAGCCATAACGCGGGCAAATTCGTCGTGGTCGCGTTCATTTAAGTAAGCCGCAAGAGGGACGATGGCCGGTTCGCCTAGCATACCCATGACCTTGGGAAGCTCTTCTAGCGCCCAATCGTCTTCAACAAGTTCATCAAACAACGCAATCAACGGTTTGATGGCGTTGCTGCTTCCTATTTGTCCTAAGGTGCGCCAAGCATGAAGTGGTACCCAGACTTCTTTGCTGCTAGTGTCAGCGTGATTGAGTGATTCGTCCGCCAGCAATTCCAATAAAGCGGGGACGTCAGTTTCATTAAATCCATACTGGGAATAACCAAGCCAATCTTCGTTTCTTTTGGCTTCACCCAATTCGAAAAGTATTGAGATTTTTTCGGTAGTAGTCATAATATTTTTCTGTAAATTAACAACATGTATATTTTCAAGAATATCGAAATGGAGAGCAACCCCGAATGTAAAGCTGACTAAAAATGTGACTCCACAAAGGTTTGGTTTCGTTCAGTATCGAATGATTACTCAGCTCTGAAAGGGTAAACTAATCTTGATAACCGTATTATGTTTCTCGTATGGCGGGTTCGGAGAGTACAGAAGACCTCGTATAGAGTATCATGAAATGGTTAAATATACTTGATGCTGATAATTTGGTTGCTATGCAATCATTCAAAGGTCGCCCTCGAAGACGCCATTAGCCAAATCAGTCATTGGGCAATATATGGCACTTTTCGGAATATAAATCAATTGATTATACAAGTTGCTACCGCTATTTTCCGGACTTGATATACTGACCTGAAAATAGTTAACTCAATGAATTCGATTGATTTTGTTGAGGTATATTAGCATTCACTAATCCTAGATATACTGACCCAGCGGTCAGTCCAATACATTTTATACCCACAAGGTAGAAAATTGATTAAATACTACAAAGCATGGATTTCTTACTTTGCTTTATTGGCAATAATAAATATCTTGGGAATTGCTAGTATTCCATTTACAGTTGAGAACAGCACATTCTTTGAGGTTATTTGGCATGTTGTAACATTAATTGGTTTAGTGGGCTTATTTGGTTATATAAAACAAGTAAAAATAGGTTCCCCTGTATTTTGGTCGGCATTTCTATTGGTGGATTTAACCTTGTATTTTGGCACTGCTGTTTATGGTCATCTGGAAGCAGTTAAATTATACGGGGAACTAGGCAAGGCTACTTCAAAAAATTATGAGCTGCGTGTAATGCTACCACTCTTTATTTTTCTTATCCCTTATTGGTACGGTATTTTTCAATATGGCTTCAAATCAAAAACATTGTGGAAATAAGGGTATAACCATGCCATTAAAATCGACTCGCTAAACGCTCGCGATTTATAGCAAACATTAGGCGCTAATATGACAAACGCAACAATTGTACAAAGAATTATCGAGGTCATAAATGCATATGAGAATGGAAAAACTTCAGCTAGTTCAATAGCCGAAAGTATAGAAATGCATGAGCCGGCAATGGAATCTATTCCAAGAGAAATAAGAGATAAAATTC
>Ga0209536_100015955_pt1 | contig 10696 bp, 6 predicted proteins | sample DeeMarSeWOR28_12_FD_187461 | JGI IMG/M metagenome (GOLD analysis project Ga0209536, IMG submission 187461) | Marine sediment microbial communities from White Oak River estuary, North Carolina - WOR-2-8_12 (SPAdes) (version 2) | ecosystem: Environmental > Aquatic > Marine > Intertidal zone >...
CCTAACAACACAGATAAATGGGAAATGTATATTCGCGAAAACTCTATAAAGTTTGTTGGACCCTAACAATTCAACCGAACAAAAAAAGCTCGCCAGTAATGGCGAGCTTTTTTTGTTACTCTACAATTCTTTCGATTTTTGCCCCGAGCAAGCGCATCTTCTCATCTACTTTTTCATAGCCCCGATCAATCTGCCGGACATTTCGTATTGTAGATTGTCCCTTTGCCGCTAGAGTCGCCAACAGGAGGGCCATCCCGGCACGAATATCCGGGCTTTCCAGTTTTTCAGCATACAAAATACTGGGTCCTTGCACCAGACAACGATATGGGTCGCACAAAATGATGCGTGCCCCCATTCCAACCAGCTTATCGGTGAAATACATACGACCAGAGAACATCCAGTCGTGAAATAAGATAGAGCCTGTCATCTGGGTTGCAACCGTTATCGCAATACTGATAAGGTCTGTTGGAAAAGCAGGCCAGACGTTTGTTTTGACTTCTGGCACAGCACCATCCATATCAGGGATAATTGCCCTTGGCTGTGTTTCAGACACGAGCAAATCGCTTCCATCTACTTCCCAGGCTACGCCCATACGTCTGAAAACATGCGAAATCATCTCCAAATGCTGCACACCTGCATTGCGAATACGCACATCCCCGTGTGTAACTACCGTTGCGCCTACGAAGCTAATCACTTCGAGTAAGTCTGAACCAATCGTATGGTCTGTACCATGTAGTTGCTCAACGCCATCAATATGGAGTGTGTTCGAACCAATATCCTTAATTTGAGCCCCCATACTATTGAGAAAATGACACAGCTCTTGAACGTGCGGTTCAGAAGCCGCATTTCGAATGACGGTTTTACCTTTCGCTGTGACGGCAGCCATAATAGCATTTTCTGTTGCTGTTACACTGGCTTCATCCAGGAGAATATCAGCACCAACCAATTTCTCAGTCTTGAACTTTAGGGTGCGCTCATAGCTAACCTGCGCGCCCAGTGCTTGCAAGGCCAGGAGATGGGTATCAAGACGTCTACGCCCAATGACGTCACCTCCTGGGGGTGGAATCTGTAATTCGCCTGTGCGAGCAAGCATAGGTCCAGCCAGAAGAATCGATGCACGGATTCGCCGGCACATATCAGGATCCAAATCTGCAGAATGAAGTGTACGAGCAGTAAGCTGCCAGTCGTTCTCGCTAAGTGCTTTCACTTGCACTCCCAGGCTTTCCAACAATGCTCGCATGTCAAGTACATCCCTGATCTGGGGCACGTTGCGCAATATGACCGGTTCTTCCGTCAGCAGGCTGGCAGCCACAATTGGCAGTGCCGCGTTCTTATTCCCAGAGGGTGTGACTTCGCCGCGCAGCGGAATGCCACCCTCAATAATAAATTTTTCCATGTATCTCTCCTGTGAATGAAATGATTGTAAGGCAGATTGAAGAATTCGCCAAGAATAACCCGTTAGGAACTGAACATTACAATAAACTTGCACTGTATAAACGATGCTTTTGGGTTCAATAAGAATATGTTATTATGCCAACATGAATCTAATCTCCTTGTTGATCCCCATCGTTCTAGGCTTAGCAGCAGGCTATCTTGTCAATTATGTGTCTGACGTGTTGCCGTTCACGCGCCGCTTCAGCCAACCGGCTTGCACGAGTTGTGGCAAGACTTTTGCCTGGAAAGATTATTTTCTGTTACAGGCTTGTAGTTCATGTGGGCACAAACGAAGCCCCAGAACCTATTTTGTTCTTCTGATATTGACAGCAGCTACAGTGTACATCTGGCTTGTACCTCCCGGGAAGATCAACTTCTTACTGGCTTACATCTTACTTGCGTATCTTGGCGTGGTCTTTGTGATTGACTTGGAACACCGGCTTATTATGCATCCCGTCAGCATTACAGGAGCGATCCTTGGCTTGGTGATTGGCATCTTCGCGCATGGACTAGTCCAAACATTACTGGGTGGTGCATTTGGATTTGGGAGCATGCTTTTGCTATACTACCTGGGAGAAGCATTTACCCGGTATATGTCTAAACGTCGCGGTGAAGTCATCGATGAAGTAGCCCTGGGGTTTGGAGATGTCAACCTGTGTGGAGTAACGGGGTTGCTGCTCGGCTGGCCAGTGATCCTCGCTGGTTTACTTTTCACCATTTTTGCTGGCGGCATCGGAAGCCTGTTGGTTATCGGTTACATGATAATGCGGAAACGTTATAATGCCTTTACCCCAATTCCATACGCGCCATTTCTAATTTTCTCTGTGTTGTTTTATTTGTATCGATAAATCAGTATCTCTTTCAAATAGGATCGAACGAGAGCTCAGTGGTTATTACATAGTCATTCTTCCAAATCTGGGAGAGGCCCGGTGCTAAGGCGATACCCAAACCCGCGCACGGTCAGGATATGCTCTGGATTGGATGAATCAGTCTCAATTTTTTTTCGTAGCATCAAGATATAGCGTCTGACCAGGGCTGTATCCTCCGAACGGTATTTCCCCCATACTTCCTGAACTAATTCCTGCTCTGACGCCACTTTTCCTTTGCGTTGGACAAGCGCCTCGAGCAAGCGAAATTCCGTTGGCGTCAAATCCAGGGTATTCTCCTGAAAATACGCTTGATATTTTTCTGTATCCAGAATTACTCCTCCATGAATAAGATAGCCTGTACTGGAGCCAGAATCTTTTGCCCGAGCCAGCACAGCATGGATACGTGCCACCAATTCTGCAAAGCTGAAAGGCTTGGTAACGTAATCATCAACACCTAATCGGAATCCGCGTAGCTTGTCAGCTTCGGTGGTTTTGGCCGTCAACATAATAATGGGCACATTGCTCATTTCACGCAGACGGGCGCAAACCTCCCAGCCATCCATGCCCGGCAACATGACGTCTAGCAGTATCAGATCCGGTCCCTGGTCATAAGCCAGGCGCAAACCAGCTGATCCGCTCAGCGCGCCGGTCACCTCAAAAGCATCGTTCTCCAAAAATTCACCTAACAAATGCAATAAAGTCGGATCGTCGTCGATCAACAGGATTTTTTTCATTTCTTTGCCACCTTTAAGGAGAATGAAAACCGCACCCCACCATCGTCAGGCGCATCAAAGGTTAAAGTGCTATCCATCTCCTCCAGCAGGCGACGAGAAAGATACAGCCCCAACCCATAACCATAGACTGTTTGAGAATCCTTTGCGTCTAGGCGCTGGAAGCGCTCAAAGAGGAGATTTTGTTTATCGTCCGGGATACCAGGCCCAAAGTCCCGAACTTGGATGCGTACTTGTCGATTCCGCTTGGCAGCGCTCACGACTACCGGTCCATCTGGCGCATATTTGATGGCGTTGTCCACCAAATGACGCAAGACACTTTCCAAGGCATCCTGCGCCGCTATCACATCTGGCAAAGCTGCCCCTAACTTTACCTGTATCCGCTCAGAATCTTCCAGAGTGCCCCAATGTTGGTTGAGATTTTCAAAGACGAGAGCAAGCGACAAAGGAACGGGATGCAATTCCAGGCGACCGGCTTCTATCGCGGAAACATCCAGGATCGATTCGACAAAACGCGTCAGTCTCTGGACTTCAGCCTGCATCAACCCCAATGTGCCTTTATCAACCACCCTGCCCTTCGGTTTGGCAAGCATCAATTCCAGGCCGCCTCCGAGATTGTTGAGCGGGTTACGCAGCTCGTGCGAGACCATAGAAACAAAATCACTTTTTAGTTGATCCAGCTCCTGTAAGGCTTTGTTTTGTTCTTCAAGGCGACGGTAAGCGTCCATCAGAGTGGCCGTGCGCTCAGCCACCTTGCGTTCCAACCCGGTATTAAGTTCTTCCAATTGGCGATGGACAGCATGCAATTCATCATATGCGGCTTGAATGACATTGCGCTGTTGGATCTGTTCACTTAGGTTGTGAGCGATTCCGGCAATCAATACCTGGCGAGATTCGGTTACGACTGGATTGAGTGAGAGCGAGTAAGGTGTATTCCGTTCGTTTGACCCTACACTGACTTCAAAAACTTCTGTGGTTTTCTTATCCGATACGGATTCCAGGGCATTCTCCGGGATATCGGCAAATACCGAGGATAATAGCAGGTTTCCTTCGCCCGATGTTTCCAGTTGGTGGAATGCCGGGTTGCTCAGGATGATCTTTCCGCCCGCATCGCAAATAAAGGCGGGATCTGCAAGGTTTTTGACTAGTTGCCAATAGTTATTCAACTCCGCTTCCCCGGCACGGATTCCGAGGCGGACGACCAACATGAGACCCAGCAACAGGCTCATCCACAGACCAACGTTCGAGAATTCTCCACGCAAACGCCAGTCTGAAAGTACATACCAGAAAAGCACCATCACCAGCGCCACCGGCAAAACCTTCTGGAATTGTGCGCTCAAACCTGTGTCGGTTTGTCGAATGGACACAACTGGCTTGCCTTGCTCTGATTTTTCAAATACAGCTCCCATACCGATCAACAGTGGCCCAATCAACCAACCCAGGCTGATGAAGCCAGCAGGCTCGGCTGAAAATAATACCAGGGAGTTATAGGCATAATCAGAAATGGTAAGGGCGACTAATCCAACCCCCAGGGAAAGTGCTGTGATGCGCGGCATCAGGCTAGACAGGGAGATACTGAAAAGGAGTGTTAATAGAATCATATCTGCAATGGGATAACCAGCAAGCATCACCCAGGTAATCTGTGCATCTGATGCGTTTAGAATAGTTCTTATCAACATTAACCAGCCCAAGGTAGCTACCACCCCTGAAGAAATTACAGCATCCAGAACAAGACGAAAACGCGTAGGAACGTAACGACTTTCTGATGGATAGCGAAGCAAGCCATAGGCGGCAAGCATATAGGCAAACAGATTAATAATTTCTGGTGCAAAACGGAAAAAAGATGTTCCAATCAATAGATAGATAATTCTGGTAAAGTCAGCTAAAGCCCAGGCCAATAAAGCAAGGGCCAGCATAATCCAGGCTGGCCGCGTGGCAGGCGTAAGCGCGGGCAAAGAGGTAAAGATCAAGATCGCCGCAGTCAGGGAAGCAGTAAGTACTGCCAGATTTTCCGCAAAAACCCTGGCAGGCTCATTCTGGGGAAGAACAAGCAGGATGAGTGCATAGATGAGAATAAACAAGAGAGATTCAATCAGGATACCACGGCGATCTACCCGCAGAGACCGGATCCTGTTTATCAATGTTTGCATTAATATGTCTCTATTGCTTCTTGCATAAATATGCGAAGTTTTGAACAAGCGGAACACCAAAATACTATTGGTTTCAGACTGATACGCAGCATACAGTTACTGATTATAACAACTTCTCTCCTACCCAAAAATTCACAATTGGGAATTTCCCGAGAGCACGATAACGCACAGCCTTACGATGTGCAGCTTTATTTTGAACTACCATTTAAAAAAACATACAGGCCACGATATACGTGGCCTGTACAGAGTGTATAGCAAATACTAGCAGTCAAAGCAGATGGTGGGCGTCGCAGTCGGCGTAAAGGTTGGTGTAGCCGGCGCAGGCGTGCTGGTGGGTCTCGGCGTATACGTCGGACGCTGGGTGTTAGTCGGGATCGGGGTTGGCGCCAGAGCCTGTATCTTGAAGTTATCCGTCTTGGAATTACAACTTGGATCGCTGCTCTGGTAGACAGTCACTTTGAATTCACCCGGGAAATAGCCCGGCGGGACATTGTGCATACCCAAACCCAACGGCACAACCACGCCGTTTTGGGGGCCGGCTTGTTGCCCGGGCCGGAGCGTGAAGGTGCCATCATTCACGATTATCTTTTTAGCGACCGTTTCCACGGTCCAGAAATAGTTACCAGGCGGTAAACCTTGCGATGTCAAGTACGGAGAATGGATACATCCATAGGCGCAATCATAGCCATTGACGTTCTGCGGGTCGCCGTAGAAGTCAGACGTATAAACCGCACCTGAAATTTTGCAGACCGGGGTCGGGGAGGGCGTCGGTGACTGCGTAGGTGTTGGCGGAATTGGTGTGGGTTGTATCAGGGATGTACTCACAGCACACTCACCCAGGTCGGGGAAGTAGAAGGTAAGGTTCACGTTGAAGGAACCTGCCAAAGCGGGCTGGCCGCTTCGATTAAAGCGCGCGCCCCAGATGGTTTTCGCGTTACCGGCCAGGGGAGCAGGAGCGCCCGCCTGGTTAGCCCAACTAATTGTGGAGCTAGTCGAGTCATACAAAGAACCACCCGGGTTATAGTACTTGTTTGGATCTTGGGTATTTAAAAACCAGAAAAAGTCAAAGTACAACGGCGGGGAAAAGGGTGAGTTCCATTCTAGTCTACTATAGGTCAAATATCCACTGGCCTGGTTGTTGTTTCGAACCGTTACCCTGAAATCGCTGGTGGAGTCGTAATTGCGCACCTCACTAGCCGTAATGAAAACATCATTACAACTGGGTACAGGCGTGGCTGTGGGTGTATCCGTGATGGTCGGGGTGGGCGTAGGCGGGAAGTTCAGAATAAAGGTTTTGGAAACAGATTCCGAAAAACGACCATCATTACCTTCTGCGCGCGCCCATATCGTATAGGTTCCGTTTGGTAAGGTTGTGTAATCCATGATGGCATCGATCCTGTTGCACGGCGAATTGCCGCTAAAGGCACAGTAACCCGCCTGGCTCTCGGTCCGTCCGGAGATATATCCAGGGCCATCAAACCAGAATCTGATATTCCTAATCCCATTCCCATTAAATGTGCCAATGTTGGGATCCCAGGCAATCGCTTCGAAGCGGGTCTGGTCGACGCTGGTAACGATCATGCCGGATGGATCAGGGTTGATGATTTCGATGTAGATCGGTAGCGGCGTAATGGTTGCCGTAGCTGTATCGATTGGCGTGGCCGTCTCAGTAGGAGGAAGAGGAGTCCTTGTTGGTATATCATCATTCAGAGCGACCAAACGCGGTACTCGAAATTCCTCCACAATCCCTTCGCGGAACGAGAAAAGATGGGTCATCGGCCAAACCTGGTTGAAAAACGGAGTGATATAAGGATGGTTGAAATCCACTGCGACGAACACGTGGTCGCCCGGAGCGCCGGCATCGCTTTTAGATAAGCCGCTTAAATCCTGACAGTCCGCATAAACTGGTGATGATGGTCGAAAGAAATTAAAATCTGGCACATTGTCTATTGGGTTTTCATCCCGGTCTGAGCAAATGGTTATGTTCAGATGACCAATATCAGGTTGCGCCGCGCCAGGCGTGTGGAACAGGGCAATGGTCTGATTGTTGGCATAGTCCTGTATGGACAGCAAGCGAGCGGCATCCTGTTCATCCGCAGATCCAGTTCCTGCACAGGGCTCTGAACCAGCATCAGGCCCGTCAACACAAAATTTAAGGTCATACTGTCCGGTGACAGCGTAACGCACCGTCTGACGGGCGATGTTTTCCACTGTCAGCCAGGCCTGGAACAAGGCCGCGAGATCGATAATCCCAAAGAGCAATGCCAACAGGATGGGCAAAGCCAGGGCAAACTCGAGCAGAGCTTGAGAGCGGCTGGCCCCAGCGTGAAGGCTTTTGTGGTTATTGCGAGAGAAGATGGTTAATGGTTTCATCATTTTATCCTTACTGCGTCAGGCGCGTGGCAAGGTTACGGGCGATATCCAGGAAAATCTCTTCCAACTGGTTACCGGTGGGAGCAAAGTAGTAATTGCCACCACCGACTTCTTCGGCTGCGTAGCGCAAAAATTGCTCGCCATCACCCATACAATTTGCAATAGGCTCGTCATCATCGCACTTCACATTTGTCGGAAAACCATCCGCATCCAACCTTGCCCGGGGCACACTGGTTTTTACCAAATTACCCAGGCCAATCGAAAAAATCAGAGCGTTCTGGTCCTTGGCGATAAAATCAGCCCCATCACGAGCGTAATCAACTGCATCGTAATCCTCCGGGTCGAGCGTTCCGCCCGCAGCCAAACAATATTTATCATCCGCTTCTCGACAATGTCGCGAAAGTTGTAGGTCGCGGCAAAACGGCAAGCCTTCCCACGTTCCATGTGGACAGGCATCAGCAGGACCGTTAGCAGCACCATCCGTCAACAGGATGACCACCCACAGCGCTTCTTCCCGATAGGTATCCGGGTTCGCAAACTCGTTCCCGGCAGCATACAGGCCTCTACCAATGGATGTAGTCCCGCAGGTGTCTGGGTTCCCAGTGATATATGGCCCCGGACCGAAGAAAACGGGGCAGCGCATACCTAGATACTGATCACCTATGCCGTCACTATTGTCGTCGATAATCGCTTCGTTAAATGGGTCACCATCGCAATTCCCATTGGCCCAAGGCAGGCCATCCACACAATCAGGTTCTCGCGTATAATCTCGGCAAATCCCATCTATGTAAGAAGTGGAACAAATGTCAGCTTCGTAGACATCTAAGTCCGTAATGGCATTCTTGACAGTCATTCTGTCATCGGTAAACGGCAGTTCAACCCGGCCACCTCTATCGAAAGTCACGAGAGCCACGCGATCGTAGGGGAAATATAGCTGGTCTACGAAGGCCTGTGCAGCAGCCTTCACCTTTTTAAAAGGGTCGCAGTCGTTAGCAGGGTTGCACTGGCTCGGATCAATCATCGGGTCATTAGGATCCGTAACGGCGTACGTCATCGAGTCGGATGCATCTATCACAAAGATAACGTCCATTGAAGCTGCTTCAGAGACAGCCATAGCTGAAACGGTTGTCTCATGAATGCCGATGACCGGTAAGAAGGCCAGCGGCATGGTTGAAGTGGCTCGCACACGCACCAACTTGCGGAGTGGATAATTACAGAGAACTGCATCTCCGGGGTTTGTATCGCAAGTTTCCACTCTAGCTGATGGGTCGTTAATTCCATTCAAGACCAAAAATTCCAGAGCAGCCTTTTCCAACTCGCTGCTTGAGTAGCCTTCCCGGAATTGCGCAGTGGCCGCTAACGCAGCCGCATCCACCGCGCGGCGCAGTTTGCCATGGTTCAGGTAAAGCAAACCGACATCCACAGTCAGGCCAACGGCTGCCACCAGGCCGACTACGCCACCTTCGATCACCGGGGTGCAGAACGCGTCCGACGGCCCCGGCACGCCGTACTTCATGTCGTACTCGACATTGTTGTAGCCGCCGCCGAGCTTGAGCTCGTGGCTGTCACCGAGGAACCAGGTGAACGCGCCGCGCAGCTGCTCGCGGTTGCGGTCGTCCTTGGGCTGCTGGAACTGGGGACCGCCGAAGAACACGTCCGCCCCGGCCATCATCGTGCTCCACATACCGTCCGAGGTCTGGTCCTGGTACGCGGTCACGTCGGTGTTGGGCACGTACTCCTGCATGCTCTGGTGGTTGCCGTAGGAGACCTCGAGCAGCAGGCTGTCGGTCAGGATGCTGTTCCAGTTGAGGCCCCAGTTCAGGCCGCCCTGGTCAGTGTCGTAGAACGGGTCGTTGACGACCAGCGGCGAGTCGAAGAAGTTCGACGAGTTGAAGTCGTTCTTGATCGTGGTCGGGTCGCCGAGCACGGTCCCGGTCAGCGAGTTGTTGTCGGAGATCTGCCAGGTCAGCTTGGCGGAGTAGAACTCCTTCTCGAAGGTGCGCACGAACTCGTTGGTCTGGGCGATCGTGTCACCGGCGTAGATGTCCGACCGGATGTTCTGGTCGAGGTTGTTCGGGTTGTAGCCTACGAACCACCACAGCTTGTCACGGATGATCCTGCCGCCGAGGGTGAAGCCGACGTCGTACTCCTGGTCGACCGTGCGCGAGTCGCCGCGGGTCTCCGGGATCTTGGCATCGGCCCACATCGAGTCGTTGGAGAAGTATCCGAAGACATCGCCGTGGAACTGGTTGCCGCCCGACTTGGTGATCATGTTGACCACGCCGCCGAGGGCGCCGCCGTACTCGGCCTGATAGCCGCCGACCTTGACCTGCATCTCCGAAATGAAGCTGGTCGAGATCTGGGTGCCGGCACGACCTTCGGCGACGTCGGTGGTGTCCAGCTGATCAACCACGTAGCGGTTCTCGAGCGCCGAGGCGCCCATGATCGAGGCGTTGCCGGCGATCGCGTCGTTGGCGAGTCCCCCGCCTTCGACAGCGCCGGTGGCGAGGAATGTGATCTCGTTGAACTCACGGCTCAGCGGCATGTCGTTGAGCAGCGTCTGGTTGAAGTCGCTGCCGATGGCCGGCGAGGTCGTGTCGATCACCGGTGACTCGGCGGTCACCATCACCTCCTCGGTGAAGGTGGAGTTGAGTGACACATTGAGGGTGATGGTCTGCTCGAGACCGACCCTGATGTTCTGTTGCTCGAACCGCTGGTATCCGGACAGCGCGAAGACTGCCGTGTAGACTCCAGGCGGAACGAGTGGGAAGCGAAACTCACCGTTGACGTCGGTGACGGTGGATCGCGTGCCCTGCATGGACTCGGAGCTGATCACCACCGTGACCCCGGGGAGTGCCTCATTTGCGGTGTCCATCACGTCGCCCTGGATGCCGCCGCGAGCCGACTGGGCCATCAAATTCCCAGCCACCGCGAGGCAGATCAGGACCGTTGCGAGGATCTTCCAATTCATCTTCATACCTTTCCCTCCTATCGTTCTATTGTTCAAAGTTGAAGGCTGCTTGACAATGGGCACCGGTTTGCCCTGCACGTTGTGCTTCACGAGCTTCCAACGTGCCTCTTTTGACCTCCTTCCCGTAATTTTCAATGGGTCGGTCATCCGATCGACCGCTACCCGCAA
>Ga0209536_100015956_pt1 | contig 10695 bp, 12 predicted proteins | sample DeeMarSeWOR28_12_FD_187461 | JGI IMG/M metagenome (GOLD analysis project Ga0209536, IMG submission 187461) | Marine sediment microbial communities from White Oak River estuary, North Carolina - WOR-2-8_12 (SPAdes) (version 2) | ecosystem: Environmental > Aquatic > Marine > Intertidal zone >...
ACAGGGATACGCCAAGTGTCTGTACCTACTCTCACAACCAAGTTCTTAATCTCGCGTGTCCTGTTCTTGCCGAGACTGAATGCTGGGCAGGCATCATCACCCATACCCACGTTCTCACACTCATAGTCTTGACAAGCATTACAGTGGGGTTGCATCCCCGTGTTACTCACATACTCTTGATAATCTTCTGATACTTTGGTCATTCAGTCACACTCTCCATGAATCCGACAGGTTCACCACGCTGTCTCTTGTTATAATTCATCTGGCAAGACTCTCCGCGATACCCAAGCTTAGAGGGACAACACCCACAGCAGTAGCACGCTCTTCCTTAGTGAGACCCTCCATAAAGAATGCATTGGACACAGGACCAGCCATGTTCATCAACACGTTTCTGGCCACATATCCAAGAACAGCTAGTTGTAAGGTGTCTGCATAGGCTAGTGTGATTAGGAACGGTATTGAAAGAGCCTCAGTGAGTACAACTGTTCGGACCTTTCCTATTCTATCAGCAAGTGCAGGAGCAAGAAAGTTGCCTGCTGAGAGAATGATTGTGTTGGCTCCAAATATGAGTCCCAGAAGACCTGAGTGTATTGGAAACTCATGTGTGAAGAAGAGATTGAAGAACATCACAATCATACCAGCACCAAGCCCGATACTTGCAACAGCTGAAGTGTACTTGCCAATGAATCCCCAGTTTTTCACATGCCGTAGAGCATATCTAGCTGAAGTAGTTGTTATTGATGGTGCGTCAGTAGTCATCCGAGTAATGAGAAGTATAGCGATGAGACTAGGAATTAGACTGAGCCATAATGTGTAACGGTAAGGAATTACTAGAGGATCTGAAGAGGCAAATCCAAAGATATCTGCAAAAACATGTGGCATTGATCCTCCAACTAGATTGCCAGCAAACACTCCGAGAAGTGAGAACCCACCTCCCACACTAAAGAGGTGTGCACGTTCTCGATTTGAAGATATGTCTGTCACATAGGGAGACCATGCAACCTCTCTGAAAGCACTGGACAATCCTAGAAAGATCTGAGATGCAATCAAACCCATGGGATTGAGTGTGGTGTATTGTACCACAAGCACAACGAACCCGATGATATTCGCAACAAGAATGATTTTTTTTCTACTTGACCTGTCAGTGAACAATCCAGCTACAAATGCGATAGCAGAAGTAGCGAACATAGAAACTGATAGAAAGAATCCAATGAAGTCCTCTGGAAATCCAGCGTCCCGTAGATAGAGATTGAAGATCACCCCACTTATGCCCCATGAGAATGCTCCCAGGAATGCAATCGTGATGTAGAGTTTGGCATCCCTTCCAAAGAGTTGTAGCTTGCCAATGTAGCTAATCTTCTCCCCTTCGGACACTGATACGGTCTCCAGAATGAATCTTCCGGCCCTCGGAGGTCCTTGTCTTCCCTATATGCATTGTCAATTGAGCACAAACAGTAAGGCTAAATCGGGGGACTGAGGGCTCTAGTAGTATGAAAACCATTGACCTGCGTAGTGACACATTCACTCTACCAACTGATGAGATGATTGAGGCGATTATCAATGCCCACAAGACGGGAAGATTGGGCGATGATGTTCATGGAGAGGACGAGGTGGTCATTGAACTACAAGAGAAGGCAGCTAAAATCCTAGGCATGGAGGCCGCTCTCCTCGTTTCATCTGGCACGCAGGGAAACCTCATCTCCCTCTTCGCTCAGACCAACAGAGGCGATGAAATTGTGGTTGAGGACCGTTCCCACACCTTTGTCTTTGAAGGCGGTTCAATGGCATCGATGGGAGGTCTCTATCCAAAGCCAGTGAAAGGCGAGAGAGGATACATACTACCCGAAACCCTCGAAGCTGCACTGAGTCCAGATGATGCACACTATGCTAGAACATCAATGGTGGTTGTAGAGAACACTCACAACTATGCTGGAGGAGCAGTCATCCGACCTGAGCAGGTCAAAGCTCTCGCATCAATGGCTCATGATTACGAACTGAAGGTTCACTGTGACGGTGCGAGGTTGTTCAACGCAGCAGTGGCATTAGATATTCCAGCGAAGAAGCTTCTCGAGGGTGTAGATTCTGTCCAAATTTGTCTTAGCAAGGGTCTATCAGCTCCAATTGGGTCAATTGTAGCTGGAACAGAGGAGTTCATCTATGAAGCACACCGAACAAGAAAGAAGCTCGGTGGTGGAATGCGACAGGCAGGGATTATTGCAGCTCCTGGTATCGTAGCTCTTGAGAAAATGGTTGATAGATTGAAGAATGACCATGAGAATGCAAAACTACTCTATGAAGGGATAAAGAAAATACCCAACCTTGACACCGAGGAACCAGATACTAACATCATCTTCCTAGGTCTTCAGAATTTGAGTATCGATTCTATGAAACTCTCAGAGGAATTAGCAAAAGAGAAAATCAAAGTATTCGGAGGCTATGGCGATAGGACAAGAATGGTCTTGAATAGAATGGTAGATCGTGAAGATGTTGAAAGGGTTGTTTCTGTGCTGAAACGTTTGCTGAAATAGTCCTAGAGTCTCTTCTTCGCATCCTCAATCATTTTTGAGATATGGTTGCTCCATGTTGGTTCCAATTGACGGGCCTTCTCAGCACAGCCAATACACTCGTCGTATTTTTCCATCCTGTACAATAATCGACTCTTGTAGAACCATGCGTGAGCGTAATTGTGGCTTAATTCGATTGCCTTATCATAAGCTTGTAGTGCTTCTTTATACTCACCATTGACCTCATGACTCCGAGCTTTCCTATAATATCCGTAGCGTGTCATGGGAGTTCTATTAGACACTTCCTACGCACCTCCTTAGGTCAATACTAGTAGGAAAATGCTCAGATAAGGTTTGCATATTTCAATTAAGTGTTTGATGAAATCATTCTGGCTCTTGACATAGCTCCATTAGAACTCCACCAGAGGTTTTGGGATGAATGAAAGCAATACGCATGTTGTGAGCTCCGATTCGAGGTTTCTCATCAATAAGTAGTGCGCCTGCCTCATGATGACGTGTCAGCGCGGCTTCAATATCATCCACCTTGACTGAAATATGATGAATACCACCACCGCGTTTCTCTATGAACTTGGCAATAGGACTGTCGTCTGATGTGGGTTCGAGAAGTTCGAACTTGCTCTCACCTATCTTTACGAAGGCAACTCGGACTTTCTGTTCAGGTATTTCCTCTGAACCGCTGTATTCTAGACCGAGAGTGTCCTTGTAATATCCAATCCATTTCTCAATACTTTCAACTGCAATTCCAATGTGATCAATCTTCTCTACCGACATCTTTTGTCACTCCTTCATAGAATATCAGGTGCCTTGTATTCTCCAAAGACCTCACGCAAAACCCCGCATATTTCGCCTAATGTTGCATATACCCTCACAGCTTCCAAGATTTGGGGCATTAGGTTTTCATCACCTTCCGCTGCTGTACGCAGAGTGTCTAGTTTCTGTTTGACCTGTTCGTCATCTCTCTTGGAACGAACTTTCTTGAGATCACTCAACTGCTCCTTCTCAGCTTGTGGATTGATTCGCAGATAGTCAAACTGTGGTTCTTCATCAACTGTGAATTTGTTGACTCCTACAACAATTCTCTTTGTTCCATCAACACTCTTTTGGAATTGGTAAGCTGCATCATGAATCTCACGCTGTATGAAGCCTTTCTCGATGGCTACAGGAGCACCACCCATATTGTCTATCTTATCGATATACTCCATAGCCTTCGACTCGATCTCGTTAGTTAGACTCTCTATGTAGTAAGAACCTGCAAGAGGATCAATTGTGTCGCCTACTCCTGATTCATGCGCAATAATCTGTTGGGTCCGTAACGCAATCTGAACAGAATCTTCTGTGGGCAATGATAGTGCCTCATCTCGGGAGTTGGTGTGAAGTGACTGGGTTCCTCCTAATACAGCTTGCAGAGCCTGAAGGGTCACTCGGACAACATTGTTGTCTGGTTGTTGGGCAGTCAATGTACAACCAGCAGTTTGTGTGTGGAACCGCATACGACATGAGTCATCGTCTTTAGCGTTGAAGCGGTTTCTCATGATTCTCGCCCATAGTCTTCGGGCAGCTCTGAACTTACTGATTTCTTCCAGAAAGTCACTGTGTGAACCAAAGAAGAAGGAGAGTCTAGAAGCAAATGCATCAACATCCAGTCCTGCATCAATAGCAGCCTGAACATAGGCAATACCATCAGCCAGTGTAAACGCAACCTCCTGTACAGCTGTTGAACCAGCTTCTCGGATGTGATAACCAGAGATGGAGATAGTGTTCCAGAGAGGCATGTTCTGGCTGCAATACTTGAAGATGTCAGTAATGAGCCTCATGGAGGGTTTTGGTGGAAAGATGTAGGTTCCACGGGCGACGTATTCTTTCAGGATATCATTCTGAATAGTGCCTCGAAGCTTGTCCATAGAGACCCCTTGCTTCTCTGCTACTGCAATGTACATGGCTAACAGAACTGAAGCTGGAGCATTAATTGTCATGGAAGTACTCACTTTGTCAAGAGGGATGCCATCAAAAAGGACCTCCATATCTGCCAATGAGTCAATAGCAACTCCAACTTTGCCAACCTCACCCTGTGCAAGAGGGTCATCAGAGTCATACCCAATCTGAGTAGGGAGATCGAAAGCAATTGAGAGACCTGTCTGTCCTTGCTCAAGCAGAAACTTGAACCTTTGATTGGTTTCCTTGGCAGTGGCGAACCCGCTGTACTGCCGCATAGTCCAGAAACGACCTCTGTATCCTGTAGGTTGCACTCCTCGAGTGAATGGATACTCGCCAGGAAAACCCAAGTCCTTCTGGTAGTTCAGGTCCTTCAAATCTAGTGGTGTATAGAGTCGTTTCATAGGGAGGCCAGAGATGGTTTCGAAGTTCTCCTGACGCTCAGGAAATCTCGCAACAGTCTTGGCAACGGTTTCATCCTCCCATTTCTTTGTAGAATCCCGGAGCTTTGAATCATCTCCCATTGTACTCACCTACTCTCACTAAACAGAAACTCTGCAATCAATCGCTCAGCTACACTGTAAGGATCCTCTTTTCGAGATGCAATCTTCTTGATAGCAGCCTCATACTCAGGTTGTCCCTCCAGCTTCTGGCATAGTTCACGTGTGAGTTTGTATCTCATCAATTCCTGAAGTTCATCACGACTTCTCTTCAATCCCTTCTCCTGTAGCTGACCACTGTCCTTTAGGAACTTAAGATGTTCTAGAATCGTATCAGCAAGCTCTGGTACTCCATCACCAGTCCGAGAGTTCGTCAACAGAACCGGGGGTCTCCAAGCCTTCGCACGTGGGTCGATATCAAGCATCGCGTTGATCTCTGTGACCTTCTTGTCAGAACCATCAAGGTCCATCTTGTTGACCACAAAGATATCTGCAATCTCCATGATGCCAGCCTTGATTGCCTGAATATCATCACCACTTCCAGGCACATCGGTGACAATGACTGTGTGTGCAATGTCAATGACCTCAACCTCGGACTGACCAGCACCTACCGTTTCAACGAATATGATGTCCTTTCCGAATGCATCAATAGCTCGTACAGCTCCGGACGTGGCTCGTGCAAGACCACCAAGATGCCCACGAGTGCCCATTGACCGTACATAGACCTCTTTGTCCAAACTATGTTCCTGCATCCTAATCCTGTCACCAAGGAGTGCACCACCAGTGAATGGGCTAGAGGGATCGACACAGACAATCCCAATAGTATTCTCACGTTTCCGGAACTCTGCAGTAAGTTTTGTGACAAGAGAACTCTTACCAGAGCCTGGCGGCCCGGTAACACCAATTATGTGAGCTTTCCCAGTGTGTTTGTAAAGATGGCTGAGAGCCTCTAGGGCATCAGAGTCCTCATCTTCAATAAGGGAGATGAGACGAGCAAGGTCTCTCCGTTTACCATTCAATACTCCCTTGACAAGGTCAGCCACTGACACTGCGTGTTCCTCACTTCAATAGAATTAGAGTTTGACATTTGCCTTGATGTACTCGATAATCTCATCGAGGGGTGTGCCAGGACCAAAGATTGCTGCGATTCCAGCCTTTTTCAAGTCAGGAATATCATCCTCTGGAATGATACCACCACCGACCACAAGGATGTCATCAGCACCTTCCTCCTTTAGGAGCTCCATAATCTTTGGAAAGAGTGCATTATGGGCCCCACTTAGAATGCTTAAGCCTATACAATGAACACCCTCATCGAGAGCCGCACTGACCACCATCTCTGGAGTCTGTCGGAGTCCAGTATAGATCACTTCCATCCCCGCATCTCTCAATGCACGGGCGACAATTTTCGCACCCCTGTCATGACCGTCTAAACCGGGTTTTGCTACAAGTACACGAATCTTCTTGGACGAACTCAAGAACCCACCTCAGGTTGATGATTCGTCTGGAGAAGGACTTGGTAGTGATATAAAGGCGTTGATTGCGTGAGTCTCATTCTTCCATGATATGCACAACATTCTCACGACCCTCACGGAAACGACGTACGAGACCTCTTTCCTCTAAGTTGTTAAGAATTAGACTGACTTTAGCCTGTGACATATCAAACTCTGTATAGAGGTCCTTCTGAGGACATGAACCGCCCTTCTGTCGAATAACTTCGAGAACCTCTTCTTCCTCGGATGTAACTCCAACGAACTTAACTGTCCCAATTCGTTTCATACGATTGTAGATCTTGGGACCACCAAGAGTGAGAAACACACCTGCAATGATACCTAGAACAGCAATTACAATTGACTCGAAGAGAAATGAGCCCAATGGTCCAGGCTGTGTGTTAGGATATTGATACTTGATGATGAAGGCTTTCTCTTGACCGATTTGTAAAAGGTCTGTGAACCAGCTGAATGCAAGAGATGCACCATCAGTGTAGTTCGACTGAGAAGCTGGAAAGATGGGTACAACTGATTCACGTGAGAGGAGTGCATCTTGAGGAAGTATTGCAGTGAATGTGAAGTTGGCAAAATCATTCATTGGCCGGATATAGAATGCAAAGTCCCCATAGAACTTGGTTGTATCAAGTCCTGTTCGCGGTTCGGACTGGAGATCAGTAGCTTCTAGGTTTAGTTCAACCCAAACAGACTGGTTCTCCTCCAAAGAAGAGGAGAGAAGCACTATCACCTCGGTGTATCTATCCTGTAGTGTTGAAGTGAAACTTGTTGCCGCATCGTTCACTGCAGCATCTACGACATTGACTTCTAATGAATCAATCCTGAAAGATAGAGAACTGATACTTGATGAACCCTGATTGATTGCTCTCGCTCTGAGATTGATAGAAGTCACTCCATCTTGAGTCATGACTGCCTTAATCGCCACGGGATCGAAGATTATGTCCTGGGTCTGAGCAAGTTGCATATCACCCTGAACAGGAACGAATAACATGGATGTGATAAAGAGTGCAGCCATTGCAAATACTATCCGTCGCACTGTTTCACACCTCATTCAATCAACTAGAAGTTCTGGTTACTTAATGATTCAAGTTAACACGTTCATAAGACTTCGGTTCATGGATAAATGGTGGGTAGTGGCAAAAGACCACTACCCTAGTGTACTACGAGAGAGCTATTTTTTCCGGACCAATACGACGAGTATTGCTAGTAGTGCTACTCCGCCGATGCCAGCAATTAGTACAAGATCGATTGGTAGACCGACTGATGGAGCCCCTTCAGGGTAAAGACCAATGGAGGGGTCATGCAAAATGCTGCCATCGTCAAAGTAAGGATAAGCAAGATAGACAGCTACTCCATCACCTAATGGTAAGTAGGAAGCAGTTACATCAACAGCTTCAGTTTCACCACCAGGCCAAGTAATGACAGCTTTGTCTACCCAGCTGTAGTATCCTTGTGCAATCTCGGCTTCAGTGTCAACAAACTCGATTCGCTGAACATTAGTTCCTTCCATCCGCTCGAATCGAGATTCATTTCCACCCTCTGTTGTCCAATTCATCTCAGAGTCGATGGAAACGTTTCGGAATCGTTCGCGTGTCTCTATCCTATGACGATGAAGGTTCTGTGGACCTGTAGCCTCGTTTTCTCTCTGTAGAGTTTCAATTGCTACACTGGAGTTTTCACTTGAGAATGGAAAGTTCCCAATCTCAATGTCCATCTTCATTTCTGACTGACCAGAAACTGAATAATTGGCACAAACTCCATGATCATCACTGACTTCACCGAAGTAGTCATTGAGATAGATGTGAGCCCAAATCTGGATAGTAACATCTGAGAATCTATTGATCTCGCCTGCTCCGTCAAGCGCGGGGAGAGGTGCGTTTGGATTCGGTTCAGTACGAACACCAGACTTTGTGTACTTCATCCAGACTTCGGTTGTGACTCCATCCTCTTCGATGGATCCAGAGGTGACAGTCCATTCATACGCAGATAGAGGTGCGAAATACAGATGTTCGCCCGTCTGATATGCACCATCCTCGTTAAGATCTTCAAACTCAACAATCATCACAAACGAGGTGGAGAACCGGATGATGGTTCCACCATTATCGTTGGAATACCAGTAATGAATTTGAGGAATCTCTGAATTTGCCATTATTGTCATTATGTCAGTGTGAATCCAGGTTGTTCCATCAGGGTCTTGAGAGTGATCAGGAGGGGTCATGTGTCCTGGTCCACCCGGCCCCATTGCACTAACTGTTGTGGTCATTGTGCCTACTAGTGCAACCATTAGGAACAAACCGATAATCGTTCTAAGACTTGTCTTCAGATTAGTCACCTAATTCTTGTTGTATATTTTGTATTTATAATGACCATTTCGTGGCAAAAGTGAAGATAGAGCTGAAAACACGTTATGAGCACTGCATTTCTGGGTTGAACCTTTATGGATGCTTTTAAGGCTTTGCTGGGGAATTAAAAAAGGATAAAAGCTTAATAGATGGTTGGAGCGCACTTCAAGGTTATTAGGCTTCAAAGAAGAATTAACATGAGGAATCAACTCAATGGCCGCAGAAATTGATGAAAGAACACAATATGATTGGTTCAGTATTGCACGTATCCATGAAACAAAAGGTGAAGATAAAGAGGCATTGGAAGCCTATGAAGAGTCAATCAAGATTGATGGTAATTATGCGAAAGCATGGTTCCACAAGGCCAAGCTTCACTACAAACTGAAACAGATGAAAGAGGCTAAAGAGTGTGTGAAGAAGGTTCTTGAACTCGAACCTGATTGGGAGAGGTATGTGAAAAAGTACATGCCCAAACTATGAAGATACTCACTGAAGGGCTGCAGTTGAGTCAGGATAAAGAAGCACATAAACTGCTTGGTTCAGTTTGAGAATTTTCCTCTCAACCCATTCCATGACCATCTTGACATTCTCTTCAGATGAAATCTGGGTCAGAGCATTTATGGTAGCATCCTTGCACTCCGGCATCCCAAGTAGCTCCTCAATGGTTTGAACAAGAATCATCTGGCGAACATCTGGAGTGGTTTCAGTCAACCAGTAAAGCACATTATCACGGGCTCCAGCATCAACATTCGATGATGCTGCGGCTACATTGAGTGCGTTAGTTACTGCATCAGCATCCTTGAGATCAGCAAGCTCGTTCCTGATGATTGTGACAATAGCCTCAGTATTAGTGGGATCATGACTCAGCATATCGATAAGGTCAGAACGAGCCTGTGCTGGGTCACTGTGGTCTTTGTCATCACTCAAAGTTCTCATACTCCTTCTCTACATAGGTGGTGTGCTGAAAGGAACTCTTTCTGGTGGTTAATATGTTTGTTGCGTGGGTATCTGTCATCTGTATTATGTTGTATTGATGTTCTAATAATCTAGATTAAGTCAGCAAACTCGATAATCGAATTCAATACAAAGTCAGGTGTCATTTGAGGACCATACTTGGCAATCAAATCTTCTAGAGACCTTTGACGATGATTTATCCATACAGTGGTCATGCCAACTGTTTTTCCCCCAACCATGTCTGCGTAGTATTCATCCCCCACATAGAGTGATTTGGAAACATCAATATCTAGATTACGCAGCGTCTTCACAAAAGGCTCTCTCATGGGTTTGTATGCGTTCACATCTCCACAGTCCACTATAGAAGAGAAGTAATGGATGAGATCAAGATTCGTGAGTATGATGGTCGCGTGTCCTGCAAAGGAGTTTGTAAGTACTCCTAGCTTTCTTTCTCGATTCATAAGATCCTCTAGCATCTCAACTACACCTTCTTCAGGTGTAGACATTTCTAAGTGAAGGTTCTTGAAACGTTGGACAGCATCCTCCAAAATTGATGAATCAATACGCTCGCCAATTTCAAGAATACTATCTTCCAATGATTTGTAGACAATGTCGGTTGCGGTACGAAAAGGTGCCTCTTCAACGATCTCTTGAATTGCTGTGGTATACCTTGTGAAGACATTTCTCAATACAGAATTACGTACTTGCTCATCTTTTATTCCTGATTCGTTGAGAAACAAATCAATCGCAATGATGGGATATCGATGTGTATTGGTCAAGGTAGAGTCTAAGTCAAAGATGACCGCCTCAAACTTGTCAAGGTCAAATTCACTCAAGACGGTCAGTTCTCCTGAGGTTATTCGCCTTTGCCAAGGTAGATCCCATTGGGATCAAGCTTGTGCATGATATCAAGCTGTTCTTTGGTTGGTTCTGCAGTCGTGGGTACATCATCAGGCACAATCAAATCAAACATCACATTCTCCTGAATATCATCAACTGT
>Ga0209536_100015957_pt1 | contig 10695 bp, 6 predicted proteins | sample DeeMarSeWOR28_12_FD_187461 | JGI IMG/M metagenome (GOLD analysis project Ga0209536, IMG submission 187461) | Marine sediment microbial communities from White Oak River estuary, North Carolina - WOR-2-8_12 (SPAdes) (version 2) | ecosystem: Environmental > Aquatic > Marine > Intertidal zone >...
AGAATTATTACGAATCGACTTAGGTATAATCTCTGTAGCTTGACATCTCCCACCAATACCTAACTCTGTATCATTCCACACGAGCCTATGCCCATCATTTATAAAACAATATTTCCAATTTCCAGTTTCGATAAGTATCGGCTCATTATAAATAAGTTGACCGGTCGCAATATAGGTGGCATCCGGATCATTGTAGTCAAACCGCAAACCGAGATTTGCTATAAAATCCATGAACTCCAGTTTGTCCTGTACATACCCTTGGATACGGTATGGTTTTGCTGTCCAGGTATTGACGAAATTACCGGTTGGATCATCTTCTTGTGAGGCGATATAGATATCCATATCATCAAAAATGAATTCAATACCGGCCTGAACCTGATTGTATTTGTTGATCTGAGTGGTCAGATCGGCTTTAACATTGATCGTATTTATTTTATTCAGGTTGATATCAGCTGCACCTGGCCCGCCCAGTACATGTTCATCACCCAGAGCGTAAAGATAACCTCCCCCAAGAAACCCCCAGGGCCGTTCGTCTACCGAACGAGAGCCAAAAGTTCTTAAAATCGTTTGATCCCGCACTGTTCTATATCTATTTTGATCGGTCTCCAGATTTACCCAGGAAAGACGAACATTGTAATAGGTGCTGGGACTTAATACATGATCAAAAGTAATCCCGTATACTCTGCTATAGTCATCACGTGGTGAAGTAACATGCAGAAAATATTGGACGCGACCGCCGCCAGCGCCGGCCGCACCACCGGCGGTTTCTGTTAAGCCCTGGATTGTTTCAAGACCCACTTTCATATCCGAGCCGATGTTAAAATTTAATTTTGCCATCCAGGAGTTGGTGGTTACTGCCGGAAGCTGTGCCGCATATGTATAAGCTTCCCGATTATAACGGTAAGAGATAAAATAACGCATGTCACCAAGTGCATCTCCTATCAGCGGTAATGGTCCATTCAGACTGAAATCGGCCAACCAATCCGGTTCATTCCCATAGTCACCTTCACGTGGATGACCCAGATCAGCAGCCCCTTTTAAAGCATGCTCCCAGATATACATATTTCTGGCTTCCTCAGCGGAAATATCATTGGTTGGATCATCATCTTCATTAAACAGTTTTACGAAACTGTTCCATCCCTGAAATTGCTGATACTGCTGTCTCGTATATTCATCCCAACTGCCGTTTGTCGTACCAACCCAACAAACAGCAGGATCCACGTATGGTCTTACCCAGCGGGCCTCCCAATCATACATGTTCGGACCACGGTGCTTCTGATCGGGAATGGTATATCTGACGTCAGCTGAACCTTTGTGCTGACGTGTTCCCTCTTTGGTAACCACATTGAACAATCCTGAGCGGATATTGCCATATTCTGCATTAAAACCACCACGAATCACACTTACTTCCTGTATCGCACTCAGATTAACGATATCAACCGGTCCGCCTATTATATTATTCGTCATCACCAAACCATCGACAACCATACCAATCTGATCCTGGCCACCACCACGGATCATCATTTCACGACCTTCTTCGTCTCCTTCAAGCGTAATACCGGGCTGCAAAGACATATATTCGGTCACCGTTCTGATGACGGGAACCGCATCCATCTGTTCTTTCGTCGCTGCGGTTTCACTGTGTGAAACGTCCTGCTTAATCATCGGTCTTTCAGCCGTCACAACAATTTCTTCAGTCTCTAATGTCGTAGATTCCAGTTCTGTGTTTACAATACTCGTTTTATCGACCGATACAACGACACCTTCGACAAGGTTGGTCGCATATCCTACCATGGAAACTTCTAGCGTATAAGTTCCAGGGGTTAAACTAATGATGTAAAAATCTCCTTCAAGGTCAACTGCTGCACCCATTGTTGTTCCCTGAATAACAACGTTGGCCCCTGCCAGCGGTTCACCTGTCTGCTTATCAAGCACCTTACCGGCTATCTTGCCGGTTGTACCGGCAAAGATTAAACCGATACCGGCGAGTAAGCATAGCATTACCGTAAAAAATTTGCTCATCGCACTTCTCCTCTGTTCATTTTACTCTGGATTAGTTTATTATGACCAATTTTAATTTGTAAACTATTATTTTAACTATGTATGTCGATATGGAATTGCTATCATGTTCGGAAGAGTGACCGGTTACGATATACTTTCTAACCTTTCGTAAGATAGTCGGCTTAGAATAACAATTTCCAGATTCAGAAGCAAGCTATTTTTACTAAATTGTGACAATTGTCGCCCATTTTTTTGTGTCCGAAATCCTATCTATAATATGACTCTTTAATCAATTCGAGCATTTCTTCCGGTGTTGCTACTCGTGGATTTCCTTTATAGTCGGGTAGGACCATTGATTGTTCGGCTAATACCGGAATTTCCTCTTCAGGCATGTTGGCATCTTTTAAACTCATCCACATGCCAATACTCTTAATAAACTTATCGATTTCCTCACATGATCGTTCGGCGGCAATATCATCTGAAACACTCTGAAGATCCGGATTAAAAATTCTTCCAACAGTTGCAAATTGCGGCACCGCATGTTCATAGGTGAATCTGGAAAATGCCGGATAGATAATGGATAAAGACTCCCCATGCATTACATGGGGATAAAGTCCACTGATTGCCATTCCAACACCGTGAGGCAAGGTTACACCGGCGTTGGCAATGCAAAGCCCGGCAAAGGTGTCGGCAACTGCCATTTTTTCTCTGGCTGCCAGGTCACCAAGATTTTTTAACAATCCCGGCAGTGTTTCAGCTATTAGTGATATCGCTTTTTCCGCCATGATATCAATATAAACGGAAGAACCCGGATTTAACATACTTTCAAAGGAGTGGCAGAATGCATCCCAACCGGTTGAAGCCGTGATGTGTTCAGGAACTGTAAGCATCAATTGCGGATCGACAATGGAAACTTTGGGATAAACATTGGGATGATAGATAGCAGATTTATCTCTCTTCTCTGTATTGGTTACAACCGCTACCTGGGTCACTTGCGAGCCGGTACCTGAGGTTGTACTGATTGAGATGACGGGTAAGGTTTTCTCTGTCGGTTGTGTATCACGATAAAAAAGGTAATCCCAGGAAGTTCCCTCATGTGTTGCTTCAACGGCGATTGCTTTCGCGCTATCCATGCTGGAACCTCCCCCAAGCCCAACAACGACCTCAGCGCCATGTTTTACAGCCATCTCTGCACCAGCCGTAATATTATCCGTTGTGGGATTCGGTTGTACCTGGTCAAAATGAGCAACATCCAAACCGGCTTCGGTCAACAGCTTTTTCACCATTTCATACTGGTCCTCTACTGCCGGAAATACGGGCGTGGTAACCAATAAACACTTTGTGCCAAATCGCTTTGCTATCTCACCTAATTCTTTGATTCTTCCTGATCCGAATATAATTTCCGTTGGTTGAAAATAATTAAAATTTTTCATCCTCTATCCCCTTTCTCGTATCTCGATGCTCGATCCTCGATGCTGGATGCAAAACGATTAATGTCATCCTGTAAGGATCTTTGCTCGTGTCGATATAGCTTCAATTATTAGTCTTCGTTTATATAAAGTTTTCTATTATAGCTTTAGGTATCACAGGCATGGCGCCGTTTTGGGTGCAAACAAAAGCAGACAGATTTGTTGCCTGCTCATGAATTGTCTTAAGAGGTAAATCCCTTAACAGACCGACTGCCATTGCAGCTGTGAAAGAATCCCCCGCTCCGATGGTATCTATTACCTCAACTTTTGCAGATTTAACAAATGAAGAATCCTTACCTGTATAAAGAATACTTCCTTCAGCTCCTTTTGTCAGAGCAATGATCTGCAGATCAAAGTTCATTAAAAATTTTTCCAAAATTTCTTCTTCCGAACCTTGCAGACCAAACATTTCAGCAACAATTGGAAATTCATCTTCGTTTAATTTAAAACAGTTCGCCTGTTGCAGACTTTTCTCGATTATCATATCATTATAGTACATCTGCCTTAAATTAATATCAAATATTCGCAGACAATTTGACGGAGTTGCTTCAAGAACCTGATGAATTGACTTTCTTGAAATATCAGAGCGTTGAGCAAGACTTCCGAAGCAAATTGCGTCTAATTTGCCGGCCAGATCCGCAACATGGGCAGGAAAAGAAATATAATCCCAGGCTACATCTTGATGAATTGTGAAATCCGGTTTACCATTTTCATCCAGTTGAACATCTACCGTACCGGTTGGATGTGTCATACTTTTTTCAATATACTCAACTGTCAGATTGTTCCTGGCAAGCTGATCTAAAATTTCATTACCAAGTGAATCCTCCCCAACAGCACTGATTGCATAACTTTCAGCACCAAGAGCACCGGCGTGATAGGCAAAGTTGGCAGGGGCACCCCCTAATTTTTTCCCATCTGGCAACATATCCCACAATATTTCGCCGATGCCGGCTACCTTGAATATAGATTTTCGTTCGGTCATTAATCGCCAAATCTTTATTTGAATAGGTACTGTCATCCCCGCCCCGCATCAAATGCGGGATAAACTCCGGCGGGGATCCAGAAAAAATCTGTCCAACTAAGATCTCCCGGATATCCGCTTTCGCGGGAATGACATTGGAATAGTTGTGGTGTTGGATCTTTCTCAATACAGCAATCTAAAAAAACCGTTAAAACGGTTAACGATTTAAATCAATTTCAGTTACACCTGGCTTGAAGCCAGGTGTTAATGCACATCAAACATAATTTTCGCCGTTTCAACGGCTTATAGAAACAGACTTATAGATCTATAAACACTTTCATTGTTTTATCGCGCTGGGCATCGATAAAATTATATGCCTCAGCGTATTCATTAAATGGAAAATGTTTTGAATATAACGGCTCTGTCTTAACCTGTCCATTATCAATCAATTCCACAGCCTTTTCATAATCCCGATATTGATACATTAGTGTGCCGATGAGATTCAGTTCACGATCCTGTACAAATCCCAGGTCGATTCGCGGTTTTTCTGCAAAAACGCCAACAACGACAATGGTTCCTCCTTTTTGGATCGTTTCTATTACCTCCATCATCGTTGCCTCAATACCGACACATTCAAACGCCATTTCAAAGCCGGCAGAAGCGAAGATTCTCTCTGATGCCTCCTTTAAACTTTCCTCTTTTGGATTTGAGATATGTGTTATACCACATTTTTCGGCAATCTGCAAACGATATTCGCTTATGTCCGTAATCAAAACATTTGCACCCTGGGCTTTTGCCACCTGGGCGACCAGATTGCCAATGGGGCCTGCACCAAGTACAGCCACATTTTTTCCTGAGATATCGCCAACTCTGTTCACCGTGTGCACGGCAACAGAGACCGGCTCCACAAACGCCCCCTGTTCAAATGAAAATGAATCCGGCAAGGGTACTATTTTGTTTGCATCGGTTACGAAAAGATCCTGTGCTACTCCCGGTGCCTGGAAACCCTCGACTTTTAATTTATCACAAATATGATAATCGCCTCTTTTACAGGGACCACACTCTCCACAAACAATTTGTGGAGTAGCAGTAACTTTAGTACCAATCTCTATATCTGTCACCCCTTCACCCACAGCTTCAACCACTGCAGAAAATTCATGTCCCTGGACGACGGGGTAGCTTGTATAAGGATGTTTACCATGCCAGACATGAACATCGGATCCACAGACACCAATACGCTGCACCCTTATTAATACCTGGTCCTTCCCCGGTGTTGGCTCGTCTACTTCATTAAATTCAATTTTCCCGGGAGAGGTCATTATAGCCTGACGCATAAAATTTATCCTTTCCATGTATTAATTGTTATAGTCTAAAGATACTCGATCCTGGTCAAATCTGGATGATTTGATCCCGATGTGATTTCCGGAGGAAATCGTCTTAATCGGGAATCCTCGATGCTCGATACTCGATTCTCGTATTTTCAATGCCGGGCTTGGCACGCCAAGCCCCTACATCAGATAAATAGTACTTTCTACACCAACTGTTGTATGGCTCGATTATTTCGAATAGTGTTTACTCCTTAGACCTTCCTTGTTAAATATTGGGTCTTCAAATTGGGCCGTACCTTGTGGGCTTGGTACGCCAAGCTCCTACATTGGGTAATTATCTAGTATTATATTTTAAATTATCGGTCTGGTCTTTTGTATTCAGAATCGCATATCTCATATCCTACATCTCGCATCTAATTTAAAAATGCATAAAGTATTAACATTATAACAAACAAAATAATCGCCATCATTCTTGGATCAGTAATACCGGTTATCTTTCCTCTGGCAAGTGCCTGAAGCGGTCGATCCCAGCACAGATTGGTTAATTGTTCTTCTGAAGGTTTCGGAGTCATCAAGCTGACAATCACATAGACGATAACACAGAAGGCCAATAGAAACAATCCGGCCATCATAAATGGAATTCCTAAACCGTTTACCGGATCGGTTACCCATTGTGTATCCCCAAATGCTGGTAAATCAACAAGAAAATAAATGGCGCCGACAATCGCTCCGGCAATTAATGTCGCCAATGAAGCTTCCTTTGTACCTCTGCGCCAGAAGACCCCCATAACAAAGACAGTTGTAATAGCAGGGGCAAACATCATTGGGATCTTATTAATCGCTACAAAAATACTCGTGAATCTTCCTCCTTGTGTGGACCAGGCCATCGCCAGGAGAATGACAACGCCGGCGGTAATTCGACCAATAAGCACTAGCGTGCTATCTTTGGTTTCCGGTCTTAGTTTTTTAACGATATCCTCTGCGGTAACCGTCGCAGTGCTATTTAAGGCAGCCTCAATTGTACTCATTAAGGCGGCCAGTAATCCTGCGGCCATTAATCCCAGTAATCCGGTCGGCAGGAGATTTTGCATCATCACCAGCAATGTATCATTTGGATCATTGATCTGATCTTTGAAAAGCAAATAAGCGATCACGCCCGGAAAAACCATCAGAAAGAGCGGTAATATTTTCAAGAAACCGGCAAAGATTGCTCCGTCCTGACCGTCTTTTTCGGATTTGGCACCTAAAACCTTCTGAACGATTGTCTGATCTGTACACCAGTACCAGATCCCCAAAACGAAATACCCGAACATGACCGTCAGCCATGAATATTCATTGATCGTTCCCGTTTGGGGATTTTTTAAGGAGTGAATCATACTCATCTGCTCGGGTTTTACAGCGGCTTTTAGTTCTGCAAAAGAGGTAATACCGACATCGGGTAAATGCATTATGCCGATAATTGTCAGAATTAAAGCGCCAAGCAATAAAAGGACAGCCTGGATCGTGTCTGTGACGACAACCGCTTTCAGACCTCCGAGAATGGTATATGTTGCTGTAATAATGGCAATGACGATGATGGAGACATACATATTGATTCCGAAAAAGTGTTCCATTACTTGTGCACCTGCATAGAGGCTTATACCAATATGTATAAGAAGAGCACCAAGTATAGCAATAAAGGCCATAATCATCCGCGATGTCGAATTATATCTCTTTTCCAGGTACTCGGGAAGAGTCGATATTTTACTACGGAAATAGAATGGGGCAAATACAAGCCCAAGTAGTATGAGCGTAATGGAGGCCATCCATTCAAAATTACCAACAACTATGCCTATCCGGTAACCATCCGCAGCCAATCCAACTAAATGAATAGTCGAAATATTGGCAGTGAACAAGGCAGCTCCGATAACCGGCCAGCGAAGTGATTTACCGGCGAGAAAAAACTGTTCACTACTGGTTTTTTTCCGATACCCTACCCAAATACCGATGGTCATGATACCAAGCAAATAGACAATGATAATAATCAGGTCTAAGGTCGAGATATTGATAGCTGATTCCATACTTTCTCCTGTATATTTTTATCAGTCGATGTAATTCGTGGACTTCTTTTTTTAACCTTAACTGAGACTTATGAAGCGACGGGGATGCGTTCATTATCTAAATAGTTCAGATTCAATGCTTCATTGAGAATCAGGGCGACAGCCCCTTTTGTCGCCGCATTTTGACCAAACGAGACCAGCTGTATTTTCACTTTACGGGTTCTTGTTTGAACTGTTCTTTTCTGAGCGATTGTATTAATCCGCTCCAGTATTAGATCTTCAGCCTGTGCAACACCTCCGCCTATCAACACAATTTGTGGGCTAAGCAAGTTAATCAAACTGGCAATTGCTGATCCAAGATATTCAACTGCCATGCAGAAGATCTCATCGGCAAGCAGATCACCCTCCCTCGCTGCCTGGGCAACCATTTTTGTAGTGATATTATCTATCTCACCATTGACCATGTTTCTTAGCTTACTGGTACGCCCAGCTTTTATTTCACTGATCGCTTTATCGGCAATTGCATGACCGGAGGAGAGTGCCTCCAGGCAGCCATAATTACCACAGTCACATTTGATATCAGAATCTTTTGCCACGGTCATATGGCCAAATTCACCGGCCATTCCATAAGGACCATAGAGAGGCTTGCCATCTATGATGATTCCGGCTCCAATCCCATAACCGATATTAATCACACAAAAATGTTTGACAGTTTTACCAACACCATACCATAACTCGCCGAGAGCCATTACCCGGGTTACATTATCAAATTTCAAAGGTAAATCACATTTTTCACGGAGGATTTTGACCAGATCCACATATTCCCAGTTTAAATCCGGGGAAATTTCTATAATATTTTCAGATCTGTTAACCAAACCCGGAACAGCGAGGCCAACACCTAAGATTTTTTTACCACTGATTATTGGATCTTCCCTTAATCTACAAATAATTTCTGCTACACGATTTATAATACTTTCGAATCCCTCATCTAAATGTGTATCATATCTTATTTCATTGATAATTTCCCCATTCAGATTGGCAAGGACGCCATCGATATGCGTCGTCCCTAAATCAATGCCAATAACAAAATTATCCTGAGCAGAAAACTGAACGAGAGTTGGGCGTCTGCCGCCACTTGATTTGCCGACACCTATTTCCTGCACCAGCTTCTCTTCATGGATCAGGCTATCAACAATTCGTGTGACTGTTGGTGCACTAATACCACTCAACTTAGATATTTCGGCCCTTGAGATCTGCTCCCTTTCACGAATAATACTCAAAATGCGTATCTTATTGAGACGATTGATAAATTGTGGACTTCCTTTTGGATGTAATCGGGTCATCTAAAAAAGCGCTCCTGCCAGCCGGGATCATTTATTTCTGTGCTGACCGTTGAGTGTACCAGTTGATAATTTCCATATCCCGATAAATCTAAAAAAACAAAATATGAGCCGCCTTCAAGCCAATTATAAGTCCAGGACTCATACTGTTTGGCATCCGGTCCACCGTAATATTTCTCAATATCATCCGGTATTCCATATAAAAGCAAGACTCTACCCCGGGCGGAACGCCAACCTTCCATCCCCGCTTGAGAGTATCGATCATTGGCCATGGTCACTCTATCCAGATAGTCTTTGCGGAAAATCTCGGTAGGTAATTCCGGTGTTCTATTTTTTAATCTCCAAAAACTAACCATGAATTTTCTCTTTCCCTCAATATCCAACTCCTCATACATATCTTCTTCATCTGAAGTTGCCATATACCTTGCGTATTCGAACTCCATGTCCAATTCTTCTTCAGATTTTGTAAGCAGGACAAGGTAAAGATCATCAAATTGTTGTTGAGGTTTGGCTTCCGATTCGATATAATCAGCTGCCCGGTAAATATAGAACTGCTTTTTTTTGGTTGTTCGTTCCTCAGTCATAAGATTGACAACCTCAATACTAAAATTATAAACACCAGATTTGAGAGAACTCACCAGAGTTTTATCAATTTCAACAACGGAAGGATGATGAAAAGACTTTGATTTTGCCGGGATTTTCTTAATGATATTTCCCTGAAAGTCCCTGATAGAGGTGATGACGGTATATTTTGCGTCATCCGTCTGGGTTGGATTTTGCAGATTATATATTTCACAATAATAATAGAGAACCGGCCATTGCAATCCGTAGATTGCTGACGGGTTGGGAATTGTGCTTATGCCATTTTTTACAAATCTGTTTTGCGTCTGTACCCGGGATATCTGCAGACCAAGCTGGAGATCACTCATCCAAAGCGAATCTGTCTGCGACGGGTCTACCTGAAAGTTGATCTCGTTAAATCCAAATCTCTGATTCGATAAATCAATAATTTCAAGTCTGACTTTAAATTCTCCCGGGCCGAGAAGTATTCCATAAACATCATTAATTGTCTGATTGGGTTTTAAATCATCCAGTGAGTTTAATAAATCCTGCCCTCTCCATTCAATCTGTTTTATAACGGAATCTTTAACGGATATATCCAGTTTCGTCAGGTAAGTGGCGATATATTTATCACCAGTACTGACATGAAGAATAGAATCACGATGAAATGCATAGTAGATCTCTATTAATGACAGATTTTGCTCTCCCCGGAATCGGGCATAGTCTAAATCGACCTCAAAATCAGATTCGGTATTCGATTGTGCGATCAGATTAGAATAGCATGAGCATAGTACGAGCAGCAGTACAATAAAATTTCTTTTTGGCAAGTTCAATGACACCTTTATAAAGAGGGATGTTATTTATTATAATAAACCTGCTCCATTACCGACCAGGAACTCTCACCTTCAAAGGGTATTTGCATAGGATCACATACTTTCAGCCATTCAATATTTCTCTCTTTTTTGGCTAATTCCGCCATATCTTTTTCAAAGTCAG
>Ga0209536_100015958_pt1 | contig 10694 bp, 11 predicted proteins | sample DeeMarSeWOR28_12_FD_187461 | JGI IMG/M metagenome (GOLD analysis project Ga0209536, IMG submission 187461) | Marine sediment microbial communities from White Oak River estuary, North Carolina - WOR-2-8_12 (SPAdes) (version 2) | ecosystem: Environmental > Aquatic > Marine > Intertidal zone >...
GCACACGGTCCAGGATCCAGCGCCAGGTATAACCCGCGGGGGGTATCGCCTGGCGCCGCACCGGCGCCGGTACGGCAGCGGCAATCGGCACGTCTTCAGCCATCATTCCAGAGCACAGATCCTCGTCGCGCCGCGCGAGGCGCGTCTCGCGTCACTTTACAACATCAGCGGGCCGGACAACGCCCGCGCTCAGCCGGCCCGCGGCAGCTGGGTCACACCAATGCGGGCCTCCGGATGATGCTTCAAGATCGAGTCCTTGGTCGCATTGACCCAGGCTTTGGGCACGTCGACCATGACCAGCAGCTGACCCTCACTGATAGCCCGCTCGAACGCCGCCAGCTTGTGGCTGGGGATCCCCTTGGCGAGCAGGGCGGACACGATGCCCCCGAAAACCGCTCCGCCGATTCCAAGCACCGGATACAGCCAGTCGGCCACCTCCACAACCACGCCCGGCGGCGGAAAGTTGACGACCAGCCATCCGCCGATGAGCCCGGCCAGCGCGCCCAGGCCAAGCCCCCATTCGATGCCGTGGGCCACCTCGCTGCGCAGCAGGACATTGGCCGTGGGCAGTCCGCCCAGATCGTAGGCGACACTGCCGATCACGTGGATACGATGGTCGGACAGCCCCGACTCCTCGAGCTCCTTGACCACCGCCCTGCAACTCTCGACACTGGGCAGCACGACGTAGATTCGCCTCATCTCGGTTCCTTCGCATCCGGGTTGCCTATTCTAACCGCGGTTTCTAACCGCGGTGTCGAGGAGAATCCGCCTGACCCTGCTGACGTGCCGGATCCAGCGGTTATTCGTTACAGGAGTAACCGTGCTGGATCAGTCCTTCCTCCAGGTAATCGGCGACCAGCGGTCTTGCCAGCAGATACTCCGCCGTGTAATCGGTCCAGCCGTCGCTGGCCTCCTGCAGCGCGGTCTCCCATTCCTCTACATCGAAATCGCCCCGTCCAACCCACATCAGCGCAACCAGGGTGATCTGCTGATCCGGTTCGAGCTCATCGATGGCCGCCTTCAACTCCCGGTAGGTGAGGTCATCCGAATGGTCGGCCAGCACCTGCAGGGCCCAGTCGTCGCTGGGGCTGTCGGGTTCCTCGGGGATGACTACCTCCTCTTTGGCATGGAATTCGCGCGCCCTGGCGATGATGGAACAGACAATGTCAGGATTGAGATCTATCATGCTTTCTCCGCTCACGGTTTCATTTCGAGGTTGAGGTCGAGTGAATCTGTCGGGTACTTTATCCGTTCGCTCCAAGCCTGTCGAAGGGCCAGCTGCAAGTTGCGAGGTGCATGCGAGGATACACGCAGCAGGACCTTTCCTTAGCCACCTGAGCGACGGTACACCGGCGATGGAGGAATGCACATGACGACGATCAAGGTAGAGAATCTCAACGACGGCACCTTCAGGGTAACGGTGGCGGGCCAGACCACCACCGAACACCGGGTGACGGTCAGCCCGGCCTACCATGAGAAACTGACCGCGGGCCGGGTGACGACCGAAGAGCTCGTGAAGGCGTCGTTCGAATTTCTCCTGCAGCGCGAACCCAATACCAGTATTCTGCGTTCGTTCGACCTGCGGGTCATCGCTCAGTACTTCCCGGAGTACGAAAAATCGCTTCAGGGGCGGTTTGGCTGAGGCGGGGCGGGCGATCTGAGGCGGATGCGATTCAGTCAGAGACACCTGGAAACCCATCGGAAAACCAACGGGGAACGACCTGCATTTGTCAGCCACCCCGATCATGAGTAACCTGCCCCCATGAGCGCGATTCATATCATGGCCGTGCGTCATTCGGCCTTCTACAGTCCGTTGCTGATGACCATCGCCGGCGGCTATCTGCGCGACGAGGGTCTTGAGCCAAGCTATGCGGTGGCGACCCCCGAACGTACGGTGCCCGCCAGTATCCAGGATGGGAGCTGCCAGGTGGCGCAGGCGGCGGTGGCCCTCGGTTTCGCCGGGCTCGAGCGGGGCGAAAGCCCGGGCATCGTGCATTTTGCGCAGATCAACGAGCGTGATGGTTTCTTTGTCGTCGGCCGTCGCCCGGAACCGGACTTCAGCTGGACAGGGCTCGCGGACAAAAAAGTGCTGGTCGATCACCTGTTTCAGCCCCTGGCCATGTTCAAGTACGGGTTGCACCGCCAGGGCGTGGACTTCGCGCAGCTGGTGGCGATCGATGCCGGGGATGTCGATGCGATGCAGCAGGCTTTCCGCCGGGGCGAGGGTGACTATGTGCACCTGCAGGGTCCCGCCGCGCAGCAACTCGAGCACGACGGGATCGGGCATGTGGTGGCCGCCGTGGGCGACGCGGTCGGACCGGTGGCGTTCAGCAGCCTGTGTGCGACGCCTGAGTGGCTCGCGACCCCGATGGCGCGCGCCTTCATGCGCGCCTACCGACGCGCGCGTGAGGCGGTGGTTACGGCGCCCGCCGACGAGATCGCCGCGCGTGAGGCCGAGGCTGGCCTCTTCCCGGGCATCGATCGCGCGGTGTTGACGCGCACGCTCGCGGCCTATCAGTCACTGGGCTGCTGGACGCGGGACCCGGCGATCTCACGCGCGGCCTATGAGACGCTGCTCGATGTGTTCCTGTTCGCCGGCCTCATCCGGGAGCGCCACTCCTTCGATGCGCTGGTGGTGCCGCCGCCTGACTGATGAAGCCAGGGCCGGGATAGGCACGGCCTGATTACACCCTGTCTTTTCCCTGATCTGCACTCTGTTCCTTATCTCAGTGCATTATGTGACTCTATCGCCGCCCGGTGAGAAATGCGGGCTAATACGCTTTCACCGTGATGATGACGGATACTGACAAATCAGGCTTAGCGCCAGTATTTTTATTTATGGCCACGGAATCCACGGAACGACACGGAAAAAATTCTAATGCGTGTGCGTTCTTTCCGTGGATTCCGTGGCCATAACATGCATCATTATCAGGGGTTGGCTGACCAGCCCCGTCGCCACTGCCGGCCCCGCGGGGGGTAGGTGCAGGCCCCGGGGTTCTGTGCGCACCAGGCCTCGCGCTGTGCCCGACGCTGCTTCCACTGCGCCATGCGGCGCGCGCATTCGTCCGGGTATTGATCGCACCAGGCCTTGATCCTCGCCTGGCGCTCGGCATGCCGCGCCGAGAATTGCGCGCAGCGCTCCGGGTACTGCTGGCAGTGGTACGCCAGCCGCTGGCGGGCTTCTTCGTCCGTAGTCGGTGGCTGGGCCTGAATAAGCTGGAACGGCAGCAGGCTCATCGAGACGAGCAGCGCAACACGTGCGAGTGGGGTCATATCGGTGTCTCTCCAGTCAGAAAAAGATCGGCGTCAGTGAACGCGCCGGGGATCGGTTGTCGAGCTGCGCAGGGAATGGCGCTGGTCCATAGATTGAATATAGCTCAGCTCAGGGCTGCGGGGTAGACGTACCCCTTCGCCTGACTACAGGCTGCCGAAGCCTTGCGGTGGTCGGCGGTGGCGGGTGGCCTGCTCGTAGGCGTAGGCGTATTGAAACAGCTTGTGCTCATCGAATGGCCGGGCGAGAAATTGCAGGCCCAGGGGCAGGCCGGCGGCCGTGAAACCCATGGGAACGGTGATGGCGGGCTGCCCGGTGTGCGGCGCAATGACCGGGCTGTTGTTGCCGTGCGGGCTTTTCTCGTCGCCGATCTCGCGGGGCGGATTGCTCCAGGTCGGATAGACGAGTGCATCGACGCGGGCGCCATCCATGGCGGCGACGACGGCCTCCAGAAACTGCCGGCGGCGCGGGTCGCCCTGCACGTCCACGCAGGGCGGGGTCTGTGACTGCGGGTCGCCGTCGGCGCTCATGGCCCACTGCATGGCCTCTGCGCTGCTCGGCAGGAAGCGCCTGCTCGCGGCGACCTCGTCCAGGGACTGGATGGGGGCGGCGGCCCCGAGCGACCCGAGGTAGTTTTTTAGATCGTGGCGGAAGCGGCTGCAGAATCCGGTGGCGTTTTTCAGGCGCTCGAAGTCCGGGATGTCGAACGGATCGACGAGCACCGCGCCGGCCTCGCGCAGCGCCGCGAGTGCCTCGTCCATCCGCTCCAGGACCTCGAAGTCCGCGGTTTCGGTGTCCACCAGGGCGCGCAGCACGCCCAGGCGCGCGCCGCTCAGCCCGTCGGCTTTCAGGAAGGCGGTGTAATCGGCCTGGACCCGTGTCCGGCCGGCCTCGGTAACGGGGTCGGCCGGATCATAGCCGGCCACGACCGAATAGACGATGGCGGTATCGCGCACCGTGCGCATGAGCGGCCCGGCGATATCGCGGTTCAGCAGCAGCGGCACGATGCCGTCGCGGCTGGTCGCGCCGATGGTGGATCGGATCCCGACCAGGGCCAGATGCGCGGCCGGGCCACGGATGGAATTGCCGGTGTCCGTGCCCATGCCGATGATGCCGAAATTGGCGGCGATCGCCGCGGCGGTGCCGCCGCTGGAACCGGCCGGTACGCGCGTCAGGTCATAGGCGTTGCGCGTCTCGCCGTGTGTGGAGCTGATGGTGTGGTAGGGGCTGAAGGCCCATTCGGCCATATTGGACTTGGCGAGGATGATCGCGTCCTGCGCGCGCAGGCGTTTCACCATGAAGGCGTCATCCGGCGGGCGTGATCCCTGCAAGGCGATGGAGCCGGCCTCCGTCGGCATGTCCGCCGTATCGAAGTTGTCTTTGAGGATGACCGGCATGCAGTGCAGCTTCTGCATCTCTCCGCGCCGGGCAAATTTCCGGTCGAGCTGGCGGGCGCGCTGCAGCGCATTCGGGTTGAGGTAGATGATCGCGTTGAGCCCTGTCGGCTGGTCGTAGGCCTGGATGCGCTTCAGATAGCGGCGCATGAGCTGCTCGCAACTGATGGCATCGTGCAGCATGGCCTGGTGCGCCTGCTCGATGGTCAGCTCGATGAAATCGACGCGTTCCGGCGGCGGCGCCGGCAGTCTGGGCGCCTGCGCGCAGCCGACGCACAAGCCCAGAACGAGAAGCAGCCGCAGCGCCTTCAACATGGTTCAGCGTGTCGTCACTGTGCGATGATGTTGCGCAGGAAGTTCAGGTAATCGGGCGTGTCCCAGGGTCGGCCGCCCAGTGCCAGGTACTGGAGTTTCCCCTCCGGATCGACGAAGTAACTGGCCGGCAATCCGCGCGGCTGCCAGCGTTCGGTGACCAGCCCGTCGGTATCCATCAGCGGCGTGATGTCCGGGGCGACCCCGGCGAGAAAGGCGAATACGGTGTCTTCCGACTCGGCGGTGTTGATTACCACGATCTCCAGCTCGGCCGGGTCGAATTCCGGGTAGATGGCCTGGATGGTTGGCATCTCCTTGCGGCACGGACCGCACCAGCTGGCCCAGAAATGCACGAACACCCAGCGCCCGCGGGCCGTCTCGATGTCCCAGGTCTCGCCATCCATGTCCTTCAGCACCAGCGGCGGCGCGTCGCGGCCGTCCATCTTGAGTATGCCCTTGGGGAGCTGCTCGGTCGCAAGGGCCTGCCAGGCCAGGGCCAGCAGAACCAGTGAGGCGAGTGCTGTACCTAGTCCGCGTCGGTGGCGCATTTGATGTCCTCGAAGACGATGGTCCGGGTCCTGCCCTGTTTGTCGGCGCCGGTCGGGAAATTGGCCGTCAGGGTAAAGGGCCGGGACTGCATGGGAATGACGACACTGCCGCCGACACTTTCATCGAGGCGGAGATCGCGCACCTCGGGCATCAGCGTCCAGCCGAAGGTGGACTGATGCGCCTGCGGCAGGCCCGACTCCTGCCACCTGGGCGGCCAGTAATCACGCTTGAGGCGGGTAATCGCCTGCCCGTCTGTGGTGAACGTCCAGCGATCGAGTTCCAGCCACAGCACGTCCAGGCTCTTGTTGCGGATGATGGGCGTGACAAAGCAGGTCTCGAGGATCTTGTCGATGGCCGCCTGCTTGAACTGCCGGCCCTGGTAAAAGGCGCTCAGCTGCGCCGGGGTGCGCAGCACCAGGCGCATGTAGATTTCATTGTCTTCGTACACCAGCGGCGTGTCGCCGGCCGCGACCGCGGGCTGCCAGGCCAGCGCCGCGGCCAGTAGCGATATGCGGATAAATACTGTGGTCAGTCGAGTCATGGGCTTAAGCGGAATGGCACTTACTCAGGCGCTTCCCTAATCAATGTAGGGTGGGTTAGGCACGCCGTCTGTGCCGTAACCCACCGGATGTGCCGGCAGGCACCCATTAAATATTCAGCGTGTTGCATCGCAACCCCTGGTGGGTTACGCAACAAGCGCTAACCCACCCTACATTTCGACTTAAGTAAGTGCCGTTCGGCTTAAGCGGACCTACATTCACCTGATTCTGCAGAAATTTCACGCCCAGTTCAAAGGGGGTCTGAAGGCGTTGATTGCACGGGAGATCGGATGGGGTCATTCGGCTCGATTGGGGAGGGCAAACGGGTCAGCCTCCTCCCACAAGGGGAGGGGGTATAAATATATCCCGCGGAAAAAAACACACGTGTCTCGGTGACGCACGGACGCATCGCAAGAGCAGGCCGATGTGAACTCTTTTGCCGTGCTCGAACCGACCGCAGACGGGATCCGCAACTACTTCGTAACGGTAATCGTAGATCAACGGCGGAAATGCTGGTCGATCGGGCGAACCTGCTGACCCTGGCCGTTCCCGAAATGACCGTGCTGGTCGGCGGCATGAGGGCTGTGAATACCAATGCCGGACAATCTGCACATGGTGTGTTCACCGACCAACCTGGCATGTTGAGCAACGATTTCTTCGTCAACCTGCTCGATATGTTCACGAAGTGGAAGAAGTCATCCACGTCCGAGGGCGTTTACGAGGGTCGTGATCGCGGTACGGGCAAGCTCAAATGGACGGCCACCCGCGTCGACCTTGTTTTCGGGTCGAACTCCGAGCTGCGCGCTGTCGCAGAAGTCTATGCGGCTAATTACGCACAAGAGACGTTTGCGCGTGACTTTGTTGCTGCATGGACCAAGGTGATGACGCTCGACGGTTTTGACCAGATTCGATTCCGGTGGAAAAAGGTGCTCGAAGGCTTCTGGAACGCAGCTCAATTCGAGCGCCGGGTCAGGTCGTGAAAAGGGCGGTAAAAGCTTTTTGTGACCCATGAAAACGCGCACAGCGGCGTTTAATACGCCGCCGTTCTGCCGTATCAGCCGCTCACCGTACCGAAGGCAGTTGTTAAAAGAGCATGCACGAGGGCTATAGCAACGGCACCCTGCGCGCTCGTGAGACAGGCAAGGAACGCGTCAAGCCAGTCAATACTGTCGATATCCCTATGCTGAACAATGAACCGGAGATTCATGCTAATTGGGATCAACCCCTTGTGCGGGGTGGTAGCAGGGCGCAGCTCCCTTCGTTACCCGAGGATGATCAGTGGACGAGAGATAAAAAGGGCGTTTGTTTGCCCTATACGTAAGTAATGGCCGGACCACGCCATTTCCGGTTGTAAATCCCGGTTGTTTTGCTCGGATTGGTGCTGCCACCCCAAGGCTGTCGTTTACTAAAGCAGCCGTTTCTGCCAGCGGGTCTCAACTGTCCCGCGCTCCCTGGTTCTCGTTGAGTCCGCAGTAGTTCGGCGGCATCTTTGCCGGATCGACCGACAGAAAGTTCTCGATCAATTTAGGCGGCTTAAGACCTGGAGCCTGGGCGGTAAACGGGCGCCGTGCCCATCCGGCACGGCGCTCGGGGAAGCAGAACGAGGTAGCAATCCTAAAGAGAAGGGGCGTTCTTGCGTGCCTGTTCTAGATACTTCAACATGATACTACGGCCAGCATGAGTATTGCCGAGATCCCAGGGGAGACCCGGCTCGGAAGCCGTCGAGTCAAAGTAGATGACCACCTGCGGCGAGGCCGCGGTGGCATCGGCGCCAGACTGACCGATGCCCTTCTCGTGCAGAAGCTTGAGCATTTCTCCACGCTCCCAAGAGTGCCTCATCACAGGCGTCGTCGTCCCTTCATCATCCATGCCTTTCTCTTGCATAAGGTCGAGAATCGCCCCGCGTTCCCACGAGTATTGTGAGAAAGGCTTTGTTGTACTATGACCCTTCATGCTTTGCTCCTGCACCGCGGTGGTAACCTTGTCCCCCGCGCTGTCGGTTGGCGCACTCGAACTGTGGATCGTTCCGGCGAGCGCACCTCCCGCAAAAAGAGTGGTTACGGTTGCAACAGTGACTAAGCGACTTGTACGTTTCATGAGTTTACTCCTCGTTTCGTTTCCGGGTGTAGCTACAGTAATGCGGGTAACCCCGAATTAAAAACTGATTTTACTGACATATACTTCGGTTATTTCGAAGTGAGTGAGGCTTGGGCGAATTACCGGCATCGGAGATGCCAGGCCGGTTTGAAGTGACTTATGAGCAAACACGGGGTAGTAACCGCTTGGCTTGCTGCAAGAGCTACAACTGAACCTTGTGTTTGAGCGGTTGAGAAGAGGCGGCGTTGCCACTGAACCCAAGCAAAGAACTGCTCAACCAGCCAGTGTCGCTCACTGCGTCGGACTCGACTGCGAAGCTTTCGCTATCATGTCTTCGATGACCTGTTCCGACCGGTGCGAAGCATGATGGCAGGACTGGAACGGCAGCGCTTGCGACGTTGTCGCCGTTCGCTAGCCATCAGACAAGGGCAAGTTCTGGCCGTACTCGGACCTGGCAGAATGATTCCAAATAGGATTTTGCTAAAGGACGGAAGCCGACCCGAACTAGACGTCCAGCCGCCTATCAATCACGGAAGACGAATAATCGTGTATCGTTAACGGCGACGAATAGAGAGTTTGCCGACATGAAGTGTCGGACAAGTCGCTATAATAAAGTTAGGGAGTGGTTGGTCAAACTGGCGCGGGAACGCCTCTGTATTATGACCGCCAACAGGATATTAATGCGAATGATTTTCGACATCAATAGCACGGGAAGCTGTAAATTAGAAGAAGATCTTCTCAATTTAGAAACAAATCATAATCATAGAGGGGACGAACCATGTGTGGCAAAAAATGGCAAATTTTCGGGGTATTGCTGACGACAGTCTTTTTGGGTCTGTGGGTAGCTCCTGCAGCAGCCAAATCCAAAGCGAAACACCTTGACCAACTAAGCTGTAAGGCGGGTGAGGTAGTTGTGTTCAATGGTAAGCACTGGGTGTGTGCGGATGGCGTCGACACCAGCACGGTGAGCAAATGTGCAGCATGGGAGGTGCTGCTGGTCAATGGTTCATGTGCGGATATCGGCGGTTTGATCCCGCCCACGGAGCGGTTTGTGGACAACGGAGATGGAACACTCACCGATATCAAAACCGGGCTGATGTGGGAGAAGAAGAATTCTGATGACGGTGTGCAGGATTTCAGTAACCCCCACGATGTGGATAACCTCTACACCTGGACGAGCACGGCGGATAACGATTTGACCAACGGAGACGGTACAGCGTTCACGGATTTTCTGTCCAGACTAAATCAGCAAGCCACCGATGATCCGGACTCCACGTGTTTTGCAAACCACTGCGACTGGCGTATACCGCGCCTCGCTGAACTGCGAAGTATACTGGTCGAACAGTTCCCCTGCGCCGCTACTCCCTGTATCGATCCTATGTTCGGCCTGACGGAGGCCACCAACTACTGGTCACACACCTACGTCCCCGCTAATCCCAGCGTCGGGTGGTGCGTCAACTTCCTCAACGGTTTCGTCAACAATGTCGATAAATTCGACGCAGTGTATGTGCGTGCGGTGCGCGGCGGCAAGTAACCCGATAGCTAGATTTGAGTGTTTTTGATCATTGGGACTCTGGGGGCAGTTGCCCCCAGATTTTTTTTTCACGTAGCATTTGCTTAATTGGAAGAACAATCGGGTACAGTCTTCCGTCTCCTTCGACAGCTAACACCCGGTAGCCCACTTCCAGCGTGAACGGCAAGTTCTGTTAAGGGTTGTAAGACGCCTGTCCCCAACCGAAGACCTGTCAGCGTGCAGCAGAACTCACTGGGCAGGCGTCTTACAAGCCTCAAGGGAGGAAACCGCGGGAGGCAGGGACGCGGTCAAGGAATGTCGAGGTGCTATGGGGATTAGAGTAGTGAGTTTTCGAGGTGGGTTGGTCATGTTGCCCGTCAGCGCGAGACTGGCCTGTCTTGTTGGCCTGGTTGTTTGCCGCTGACAGCGTTTTTGCGGCTGCGGTTCAGGGCAACAGCAGGTATTTTCAGCCCATAGGCGATACGGTGCTGTGGCCGGATCTGGCCGATCGGGACAAGGTCGGTTGTTGGTGATCGCGAAGCTCATGGTGTTTCACCCTGTCTGGGTGGTGCACGGGGCAGTTGCCCGCGCAGGAAGGTGTCGATGATGCACATTGGGGCGCCGCAGTCCGGGCAGATATAGGTGGTCGACGCATCACTGTGCTTTGCGGTATCCATACGGTTGGTTTCTGGCTGAGTCGATGGGTCTGGTGATTCAGGCATCAGTCGTTTACGCGCCTGTGCCAGGCACGCCTTTCGTGCGGTGTTGGCGATCAGTCCGTAGTGGCGGATGCGGTGGAAGCCTGCGGGCAGGACATGGAGCAGGAAACGGCGGATGAACTCATCGGTGGTGAGTGTCATGGTCTTGTATCGATACCGTCCCTTGCTGCGGTAGTCTTTCCACTTGAAGGTGACGCCCTGTTCGTCCGATGCGATCAATCGGCTGTTGGCGATAGCGACCCGGTGGGTGTAGCGCGACAGGTAAGCCAGTACGGCGGCCGGTCCGGCGAAGGGGCGTTT
>Ga0209536_100015959_pt1 | contig 10694 bp, 6 predicted proteins | sample DeeMarSeWOR28_12_FD_187461 | JGI IMG/M metagenome (GOLD analysis project Ga0209536, IMG submission 187461) | Marine sediment microbial communities from White Oak River estuary, North Carolina - WOR-2-8_12 (SPAdes) (version 2) | ecosystem: Environmental > Aquatic > Marine > Intertidal zone >...
GGAAATGAGAATTACCCCGTCATTGGACTCAAAGCCGTCCATTTCCACCAGAAGCTGATTGAGGGTTTGTTCCCGCTCGTCATGACCGCCTCCAAGACCGGCTCCTCGATGTCGTCCCACCGCGTCTATTTCATCAATAAAGATGATGCAGGGAGCGTGTTTTTTCCCCTGAACGAACAGATCGCGTACGCGGGAGGCACCTACACCCACAAACATCTCCACGAAGTCGGAGCCACTTATATTGAAAAACGGCACCCCGGCTTCACCGGCAATTGCTCGGGCGAGTAAGGTTTTTCCAGTACCAGGGGATCCTACGAGCAGTACACCTTTGGGAATACGACCCCCAAGTTTGGTGAATTTCTTGGGATCTCGAAGGAATTCAATAACTTCCTCAAGCTCTTCTTTGGCCTCCTCGATGCCGGCTACATCCTCGAAGGTCACTTTGCGGGCCGAGTCAGAGACGAGGCGTGCCCGGCTTTTTCCGAATGACATTGCTTTGCCGCCACCGGCTTGCATTTGACGCATAAAAAATATCCATACGGCAATCAGCAGCAGCATTGGGAACCAGCTGATCAGGATCGTCATGAACCATGGCGACTCCTCTACAGCTTTTGCTGTTATCTGTACACCTTTATCCCGTAGCACCCGGATCAGGTCTGGATCATTGGGAACGAAGGTTCGAAAAGAAGTGCCGTCCTTGTACTTGCCATAGATGTCGTTCCCCTGAATGGTCACTTGATTTACCTCTCCGTCAGAGACGGCGGCGATAAACTCGCTGTAGCTTGTCTCCTGCTTGCTTTGGCCTGGATGGTTAAACATGTTGAAGAGCAGTATGACCATCAAACTTATGACCAGCCACAGTGCAAGATTCTTATAGAAGGGGCTCAATTGGTTTCTCCTTAAAACAGTACACTACATTGTCAATTTCGACTCTGTACTACTAACATACCAAATTAGTCATTGCAAAGTAAATGTCAATGACGGTTCTTGGGCGAGTATATGGTTCTCATAATGGAGACAAGACGTTAGTTGCTTCCCATCTAGAATCACAATCATCTCTCCTGCGAAAGCCATGCCAAGCCGGTCTTTAATCAAGTTTCAGTGTTCAGTATTTAGGTCTATCAATTCTGACATCTGACACCCGACACCTGACATCCTAAGATTTCTCCTTCGGAGTCCCCACCCTCCGGGCGGGGCCCCGGTTTGGTGCTTGGAATTTGATATTTTGCAATGCTCCATCACTCCAGCAGACTGCCGCAGGAGGGGAGAGACGGTGGTAACCACCTCTGGGGCAGCCCAAAGGTGGCTACTGCTTGCCAACCAACCCTTGCAGGTAGCGGAACCGAAGCAGTCGACTGGTATCCGAAGTTAGCTTTACCCTGTCGTCCAGTCGGTGCCCAACAACCCAGATGATATGATCTGTACTGCAAAGGATTGGAATCTGGCGACGCTGGCTTTTGGGGACTTTGGTGTCAATAAAAAAGTCCTTGAGCTTCTTGCTACCCGCCAATCCCAAGGGGCGGAAACGGTCGCCGGGTTCGCTGGACCTGAGAGTAAGGGGAAAGGAGACTCTGTCTAGGTCCATGATGGCTTCGTGCGGATCCTGACTGAATTCAACGGGCAGGTCCGAAGCCAATAATTCAATCTCCATGCTGTGATTCAGCGAGGCGAAGGGGTGAAGGCCGTGATCTGAGATCCTAAAACTAAAGTCCTCGACCGTCTCGTGTCGCAAAGTTACGGTCACCCAGTCGTAGCTTTTTTCAACCTGAACCGCACCAGGGAGGTCAAGCAGGCGGTTGGCTGCAGGTGATCGGCACAATTGCAGAAGGATTTCCGTATGATGAAAACCAAATTCCCTCAGATCTCCTTTAACCTCCTGCACCACCCGTCGCAGCAAACGTTTTTGCATGGCAGGATGCGTCTCAAGCAGTGGTCTGATCGGGAAACGGATTCCGCCATCCCCGTGGTTCAATGAATGCTCATTCAGCCAGGAAACGAGATGCGACTCCCAGAAGTCCTCCTCTTCTCGGAAGATCTTACTGGTTCGCAGTAAAGTGGCATTCAAATTGCTATTGAATGCCTGCTGAAGTTTTGGCACCAATTCCAGCCGTAATAGATTGCGCTGGCACCACGGCACCAGATTTGAGCTGTCTTGTCGAAAGGCAAGACCATGGTCTTCAAGATAGGCCATGATCTCGTGACGATGGCATTCCAATAGCGGGCGGATGACACCTGTGAGGTTGCAGGGGTCCATACCGCTGAGGCCGCGTTGGCCAGCACCGCGAAGGATTCGGAGCAGGATTTCTTCAGCCTGATCATCAGCATTGTGGCCCAGGGCAAGCTTACTTGCCCCCTTTTCGGCCATTAGCCGATGGAGACATTGATAGCGGAGAGCACGTGCTGCCATTTGCAGGGAGCCACCATGCTCTTTCTGCCAGGTGCGGACTTCCAGCCTTTGCTCCACCACTGGCAACCCTAACTGGTGGCTGAGATTTTGGACAAAAAGGGCGTCCTGATCTGCTTCAGTACCACGGAGCCCGTGATGGACATGAGCAACCACCAACTCCACTTTGTGGCTGTGCCGGAGTCTATGGAGGAGATGGCAAAGAGCGACCGAATCGGGGCCACCGGACACAGCGACCACAACCAGATCGCCTGACTGAAGCATTCGGTAACTCATGACTGTATTATGTACCTTCTTCAACAACATACGCAATTTTCCAGGTTGAGCGTGACCATTTGATTATACGAGAGGGACGGAACCCTGTCCAGGGTGGTGCGAAGAGCGTGTAACTCTAAGGCAACCATCCATATTTGTTGTAAATATTCTAAGGATATGCTAATGAACTGCAGACGAGAAGCCATGGCGAATCCTGCCTTATTTTCAGTTTGGCTGGTGGGGGAGTTTCAGTTTTAAAAGGATGACAGCCCGTAGGCTTGTCAGGTAAGCAGATTATGCGGCGGAAAAAACTTGGCCAGATTCTAGTGGCAGCCGGACTGATCAGTGAAGATCAGCTGGTACAGGCATTAGAAGAGCAGAAAAAGAAAAAGGGAAAGCAGCTGGGCAAGATTATTATAGAGAAGAAATGGGCCAAGAACGAAGATATTTGCAAGGCTCTGTCCAAACAACTCAATATTCCTTACGTCAAGCTGAAAGAGCTGGAATTCTCCAAAGAAGTAATCGAGGCTATTCCTCGCAAACAGGCAAGCAGGAAGCTCCTCCTTCCTTACAAGAAAACGGGTAGACGTCTGCGGCTGGCCATGGCCAATCCACTGGACTATACCACCATTAACGAGATCAAGTTCAAGACAGGCCTTGATGTTTCCGTTGCGGTTGCCACTGAGGAAGATATCCGCCAGGCCATCGATGACAACTACCCAGATGAGTTTGACCTCGATCTGTTCGCCACTATGGTCCCGTCCGAGGAGGTGGAAGTACTTGCCGAGGAACGAGATCAAAACGAATATGATGTTGATGAACTCATTCGGCAATCTGAAATCGCTCCCATAGTGCGCCTGACCAACGCCATTCTCGCCGATGCCATCAAATTGCAGGCAAGCGACATCCACATCGAGCCCCAGGAAAAAGAGGTGACCGTACGCTACCGCATTGACGGGATGATGAAGAACATCTTCAAGGTGGGATTACAGGCCCTGGCTCCACTTGTCTCCAGAATCAAAATCATCGGCGATATGGACATCGCCATAAAGCGGCGTCCTCAAGACGGGCGGACCAAACTCAAGGTTGGCAACAATCAATATGACATGCGGATATCCACCTTGCCTACTATTTTTGGTGAGAAGGTGGTAATCCGCGTCCTTGATCAGTCCAAGGCCTTCATCGATCTCGAGCTGCTTGGTTTCAGTCCCGATGACTTGAAGGCTTTCGCCTCCATACTCACTCGGCCGCAGGGGATTATCCTGGTCACGGGTCCAACGGGTAGCGGCAAGAGCACGACACTGTATGCCTCCCTCAATCGGCTGAAGTCTGAGGTAATTAATATCGTTACTGTTGAGGACCCGGTAGAGTACCAGTTACCCGGAATTAACCAGGTCCAGGTAAATGAAAGAGCGGGTATAACTTTTGCCTCCGGACTACGCTCCATTCTGCGCCAGGATCCCAACGTGGTCATGGTGGGGGAGATCCGCGATGCTGAGACCGCCAAAATAGCCTTTCAGGCCGCCAATACTGGGCACCTGGTGCTTACCACTCTTCATACCAACGATGCTTCCACGGCGGTAACGCGTTTGGTGGACCTGGGTGTTGATCCTTATGTGATCGCCTCTTCTCTCCTTTGCGTACTGGCGCAGCGACTGGTGAGAAAGAACTGTCCCCATTGTGTGGTGGTTGAGAAGGTGAACAAAACGCTGCTCACCGGGCTAAGGATATCTGGAGACAACAAGACCCTTGAGAAAATCAAGAAGGGTCTGGGCTGTGAGGCGTGCCAATTCTCAGGCTATATTGGTCGCTTGGGGATTTATGAGATGCTCGTGGTGGACAATGACTTGAGGAAGTTGATTGTCCGAGGTGCCTCGGATACCGAGATTGCTGAGGACGCCAGAGAGCGAGGAATTAAAGACCTTTTTGGCGATTGTCGCGACAAGCTTTTTCAGGGAGTCACCTCTATTGAAGAGCTCATGAGGGTGGCGCCGCCGCCTGAGCGAGAAGGCCGCCAGCCAGCCATAGAACAGGTGGCCGCAGCAGCTCCGGTGGAAAAGACTGCAGAGGCCTTGGGGGTGCAACTGCGGGTTCTTGCAGTGGACGATGACCCCTTCATCCGCAAGATGCTGCAAAAGGTCCTGACTGAAGCCCAGTATGATGTGGTGCTGGCCACGGATGGGGAGGAGGCGCTGGAAAAAGTATATCGGGAAAGGCCCGATCTGATCATCTCCGATGTGGTGATGCCTAACATGGATGGCCTTTCCTTGGTGAAAAAACTAAAAAGTCAGTTGCAGACCAGTATTATTCCGGTAATCCTCCTTACTTCTAAAGACGAAGTGGAGAGCGAGGTGGAGGGGTTGGAGGCAGGTGCCGATGATTACATCCCGAAACCAATTGTTGCTAACCTTTTGCTGGCCAGAATTAACCGAGTATTGTCCATCTATGGCCGGGCGCAGTAGCAGGGTGCGCGAAGTACTTCTCTATAGTGTGTTCTCTGTGATTGAGTTCCCCGTTGAGGATTGATTTGCTTTGCCGAATGGGAGTGAGGAGTTGCTTGCATGCCAGATTCTCCAACCGGACCAGGGAAAAAGATTCTTGACCAGGTCCGCGGGACTCAGCAAGATCAGCTTGCCTCAGAAACAATAGATTCCCCTCACCAACAGTATCTCAGTTTCCTCCTCAATGAACATTGGTATGGTTTAAGCGTGTACGACTTGGTTGAAGTCTTGCCGCCGCCGAAAATTACCCGGGTTCCCAGTGTCCCCGATCACATTCTGGGAGTGATAAACCTTCGGGGCGAGGTGCTCTCCACCATTGATCTGAAGAGATTTTTCGGCTTGCCCCAGGGTGAATGCACCAAGAACCAAGCCATTATCGTGGTAGAGAATGCTGGGGTGCGAACGGGCTTGCTGGTAGATGATATTGGCGACCTGGTGAACCTTGCCCCGGAAGACTTACGTGAAGAGCCGCTCCTGGCTGGGACATCTCAGCGTGTTTTTTTTGAAGGCGCAGCGCCTTGGGATGAGGGTTTTCTGACTGTTATTAGACTGGACGGGATTTTTCAAGCAGAAGGCATGTACACGTACCAAGGATAAACTGTGGCAGATAGTAGCGAGGCTGCCACCCTAGCGATTCTCACCTTCTGGGTGGGCCCCTTCCTTCTGGGTGTGAAGGCAGATCAGATAGCCCAGTTGACCCGTCCTCTCGGCCAGAGGCTTTCGACCCATGCAAGTGACGTAGCGAGCGACCTCAAGGTAATGGATTTTAGGTCAGCATGCGGTCTGCCTCGAGAAACTGATGAAGAACAGCCGCAACTCTTGGTGGTAGATCGAGCTGGAGAGAAGGTGGGCTACAGAGTTGATCAGGTAGGCGAGCTTATTACCATTGATATTGCCATGTGTATATGGCCGCTACCACCGCTGCTTGAGATTCAAAAGCGGTGGCGGCAACTATGGGATGTTTGCCAGTGGGAGCATGAGCTGGTGCTGCTTGTGGACCTCCAATACCAACAACAAAATGAGCCAAAAGAAGGATACATTTCCCATGAGTGGACTTAAAAAAAGGATTGTTTGGAACCAGGCCATGTTGTTTGTTTATGTCGTGCTCATCCTAGGGCTACCCTACCTCTGGCTTAGTGTTGACCTGGCAGATGGTCAGGTCCTTCCTTTTCTTGTGATTTATGCTCTTGCAGCATTTCTCCTTCTGGGTCTTTTCGTGCTCTTGCCTCTGCAGTATGGTCGACCGCTGCTCTCCCTGGAGAGGATGATTTCCGCTGGCGACGAACTCGATGTGGAGGAAACCACCGCCATAGTGCAGCTGGGGGCCAGATTGCCCGCTCGTTTGGCGCTGATCCTTTTTCTAACTGGATACGGCATTTTCTTACTGGGAATTCTGGCCATGCGTCTAAAGGCCCATTTCAATCTGGGCCAGAATCTGCAAAGCATTTTGGCAGGTATCGTTATTTGTTTGGTCTACTCCCTTTTCACTCTCTTTACCCTGGAGGGTATCATCCTGCCGGAGATGGCCACAGCAATGGGCGGCCTGCCACAACGGGTGCCTTTGAAGGGGATGAGTCTCTCCCAGAAGCTTTGGGTCACCTGTGGTTCGCTGATCCTTATCGCTGCACTTTTTGTCAGTTCCATTAGCTTCATAGAGAGCAAAAAAGCATTGGAAAGGCAGGCAGTGGAAGTGCAGCGCGTCCAGCTTGGCCTCGCCACCAGCACGCAAAACTGGGGAGATCTGGCTCATCGAGGAAAAGGCGACACGCTCGTCGAAGCAGTGGAAAAGTTAGATCTTGGTGAGGGCACCTCAACCTATTTCTTTACCAGTGGTGGATCCGTGCTGGCCAGCAATCCCCATGGATTGAAGCCCATACTCCCGGCTGGGCTTCTGGCAGAACTGGAGCGTACGCCCTCTGGCACGTATGTGGACAAACTGCAGGGCAAAATCTACGCTTTCCAGAAACCGAAAAAGGCGAATGGTTTTTTGGTGAGCGAGGTTGACCGCAGCCAATTCTTCGTTCCCCTGCGGCACATTGTCTGGATCACCAGCCTTGTTTGTTTGGTAACTCTCATTATCGGTTTCTACCTTTCGTACATTCTTGCCAGCAGTTTTACCAGGCCCCTTGATAAATTGGGACGGTATGCCCGACAGATTTCTGCCGGTCAGATCTCGGAAAAGGTTATTTTGGCCTCCGGTGACGAGGTGGGAACGTTAGCTGAGGCCTTCGACTCTATGCACCAGAACTTCACTCTTTTGGCCGAACAAGCACAGAAAATCGCTTCTGGAGATCTCAGCCAACAGGTGGCTTTCCCCGGTCCCTTTGGTAAGGCCATCAATGCCATGGTTACTAATTTGCGGGAAATGACTGGACAGAGCCAGGAGGCGGCGTCACGCATAGGCAACGCATCCAGCGAAATTGTGGCCTCAGCTCAACAACAGGCCAGCGGGGCGGCCCAGCAGGCGGCATCGGTGAGTGAGACCACTGCAACGATGGAAGAGCTTAGCACCACTGCTCGACAGATTGCCGAGAACAGCAACGCCGTCACAGCAGTGGCTGATGAGACGTTGAAAAGCGCCGAGGAAGGGCAGGAGTTCATGGAAGAAAGCACAAAAAGTATGGCCCTGATTCGGAGCAAAACAGAGGAGAGCGCTGAAAAGATTCTTAGGCTCGGCCAGAGGAGTCAACAAATTGGCGAGATAATTGACATCATAAATGAAATAGCCATCGAAACCAAAATGCTCTCCCTTAATGCGGCCATCGAGGCAGCAAAGGCAGGCGAGGCGGGGAAGGGCTTCTCTGTAGTCGCCGGGGAGATTCGGCGGTTGGCTGAGGATGTGGTGAAATCAACCGTTACTATCAGGGACGTGCTTCTGGAGATTCAGTCTGCTGCCAATGCTTCGGTTCTGGCTTCTGAGGAGAATGTCAAAGGTGTTGAAGAAGGGGAAACCCGGTTGAATCAGGTGCGGGACGCCCTCGAAAATATTATTGCCATGGCCGAGCAGACCGCGGAGTCTGCGCGGCAAATCTCAGTTGCTACAAATCAACAGAAAGAGGCCAGCGAACAAGTGGTAAATACCATGAGGGAAATCTCTAAAGTGGCGCAGCAAACGGCAGCAGCCTCAAAAAGTTCCATAGCTTCAGCCAGTGACCTCAACCGACTCGCGGAGGAACTTCGAGCCCGGGTGAGCCAGTTTAAGACAGAGTAGATGTCTAAAGTGTCTAGAATGTCTACAATACATGATTACGAAAACGTATTTCATGATTGACCTGTAAGCAACAAATGACCAATGACCAGTGACCCATTCCTTGAGTCAAGCTCATGACAGAAGATACCGATCTGTTTTCCACACTAAAAGATGATTATCGGGAAGCCCTCGAGCATTTCAACGACGCTTTACTGCGGTTGGAAAATGAACCAGAGGATCGAGACTCCATAGAGAGGGCCAGCAGGCAACTGCACAATATCAAAGGCTTTGCCAACCGGATGAGGGCTCCAAAGCTAGGGCAACTGGCCCACATTCTGGAAGATGTTCTGGTAGCAGTAAGCGAGTACCGTTTACCTTTTGGCGAAACTCTTGCCAACCTCCTCTTCGACGGCATGGATCTATTTGTGCAATACCTCCGAACGAGAGATGTACCCTCCGACAAGGTGGCCGAACTGGTGGAGGAAGTCGAACCCTTGCTGTTCGCCGCCATGGAGCATGAAACCGCTGCCAGGGATATGGAGCCGCTCCTGCCGGACTTTATGGCAGCTGCTCGCGACAATGTGGAAGCAATCAATCGAGGGCTGTCCACCCTAGAGAAAGAACCCTCCAATAGTGAGTCTTTGCAGGAAGTCTACCGCAATGCCCACAGTCTGAAAGGGTCGGCCATGACCATGGGATTCGAGCGCATGGGAAAGCTGGCTCATTCTATGGAAGACGTCCTTCGCGCTCTGCAGAAGAACCAGCTACCAGTAACTCCAGAAGCCTGCGATGCTCTCTTTGAGACCAATGACGCCCTCAGCGTGATGTTGGATACCCTGGGAACGAACAAGCGGATAAAGGTGGACGCGGAAAGCACCGTGGCACGCCTGGCCAGTTTAATGCCGGAACTCAAGCTAGAAGATGATACCATGGTTGCGGAATCGGTTCGAGCCGTCATTGAATCGGCCCCAGTTAGCGAGACCAGAGTTCCGGCCGTGGATACCGTACGGGTACCAACAACAAAATTGGACGAACTCGTAAACCTTTCAGCCGAGGCGGCTATTGCCCAAATCCATCTAGCCAATGAAGTCGATGCTCTGGTGCGTATTCGTGATCGGTGGCAACGGTTTCAGCTCCATGAAACCGCCCCCCTCCATCTGCATGATCCTGGGATGGATAGTAAAGCCAGCCTGGTTACCCAGCTCTTGGAGCTTGGCAAAACTATGGAAGAGACGAGCCGTCGGTTGCAGGAGGCTGCGGAAAATACAGGGCGTCACATTGAGAGCCTTCAGCATCGCAGCATGGAAGTTCGCATGCTGCCGCTGGCACTCGTATTGAATACCTTGCCCAGGGCAGTACGCGATCTCAGCCGACAATTCGGCAAGAAAGTTAATTTCAAGGTGGAAGGAGAACAAACAACTATTGACAAGCGCATTCTAGAGCAGATTGGCGACCCTCTTGTCCACTTGCTGCGGAACGCTCTGGACCATGGCATTGAGACGCCTAAAGCTCGACGCAAATCTGGCAAAACGGAGACGGGAACCATAAAACTGGGGGCAAGGCAGGAAGGTGGTAAAGTGCTGATAATCCTTGAGGATGACGGCCAGGGCATCGATCCTTTGCGGCTGAAGAAAGCGGCTATAGACAAGGGACTTGTGGAGGAAGACGATGTGGCAGATTGGACCCGGGCCCAATTTCTGAACCTCATTTTTTTGCCTGGATTTAGCACAAGTGGAATGGTCACTGGTGTTTCGGGACGTGGGGTGGGGCTCGATGTGGTGCGCGCCAACGTGGAAAGAATGAAAGGGCAGGTGGAGGTCACTTCCGAATTGGGCAAAAGGACCACGTTCATTATATCCCTGCCGCTCTCCCTGGCCACTGTGCACGCGCTCATGGTCAAGTGTGCGGGTGAAATCCTAGCCATTCCCACTTTTTCGGTGGCCAAAACTTTTCAAGTCCCGTCTCTGGAGATCAAGTCTATCCAGGGGCGTCAAGCGATAGTGCACCAGGAAGAAATCCTACCAGTGCGAGGTCTTGCTGCCACTTTGGGATGGAGCGAACGGAATGGCGGTCCATTAGCAGAAGGGAAGGCTTTGGTTGTGGTCCTCCAAGCTGGAGAGAGGAAAGTCGGTTTTCTCGTTGAGGATATCTTGGGGGAGCGAGAGATTGTTAGGAAAGATCTGGGTAGCCACCTGAAAAAAGTAGACTACGTAGCAGGTGCCACTATCCTTGGCTCGGGGGAGGTGGCGCTCATCCTTGATGTGCAGCAGCTGCTTTGGCGCAAGCAGCTTGAGATGGGATTGGAAAGGGAACAACCAGCGGAAGAGACCGTCAGAGCGGCGGG
>Ga0209536_100015960_pt1 | contig 10694 bp, 13 predicted proteins | sample DeeMarSeWOR28_12_FD_187461 | JGI IMG/M metagenome (GOLD analysis project Ga0209536, IMG submission 187461) | Marine sediment microbial communities from White Oak River estuary, North Carolina - WOR-2-8_12 (SPAdes) (version 2) | ecosystem: Environmental > Aquatic > Marine > Intertidal zone >...
CTGCAATAATTTGCATACCGTTCTAATTTGGTTCCGCACTCGCTGCAAAATGGCAAATCTTCTTCCCCTGACATAAAAGATCATTTGTTTGGAATAAAAAAATTATTGTTTGGTTGAGTTAAATTTTAACCCCAAACCCAACCAAATAAGCACTTATCTTTTCTCATATATTTTAACTTGAATTAATCCCGTTATAATGAAAAATCCCCCAAGCATGTACATAGACTCAATTACAAGAACACTTGTCCAAGGAGTAAGACCCGTGTGTAACACAATACCAAATATGAGGATAACAAATCCAATTATTACAGAAATCCAACCAGATTTTATCTTATTTGTAGCCTCTTGTGAAGAAACAGAGTTTAAACCACGCGATCTACTTGTCCATCCAGTTTTTGCCAGATCCAAAACTATAATGTAACCTAACACTAAGAAAAGATCAATTTCTGAACGCTTGATGTCTGCATAATAAGATTCTTTACCAATCTTTTCACTTCGGTAACAATGAGCAATAGTCTCGTCTCTTTTTGTTAGAATTTCATAATCTTTTTTCTTTCGATTTCCTTTGATTGTTGCAATAACTTTCCCTTCAAGATTTTCTAACACCCAACTAGAACCAATAAACTCTGGTTTTTCCCTTACAATTCCTTCAAGCTCTTTCTTTGAGTTATATATCTCCCATTTTCTTATTATCCTAGACATCATCGGAGGTGGAGTTTCATGAATTTCTCCCAACAAAGTTTCGTCGATTCCTTCAATCTGAATATCAGTTGTTTTAGCCTCTTTTTTATTTCGCCACCATTTTGGTCCATTTTGGGTTTTCCAAGAATGAGTGTGCTTAAAATAGGCAATAATTTCCCCGTCTGTATCCATAATACTGCCAGTGTCTTTGTAGTTTTCCAATTTGGATGTTATAATAAACTGAGTTCTACCTCCAAAAAAATCTTCCATTTAACTCACCTGAAGTAAATGCACAAACATACTCTATGTTTTTGAACTGAATTTATTTCTTAGGATCTTTCTTTTTACGCATCAAATTCATAAAAATTCTTTCATTTAGTATAGTACTTAATTTTGTGTGCGCGTGCGTGTGTGTGGGTTTCACACGTGAGGGTAAGTAGGTGAGAGAGAAAGCGAAAACAGGTATGGGTATGCATACAAATTGGTATGTTAACGAGAATAAGAACACGAACACGAACGTTTGGGTTTGGGATTAAATTTTATCCTTTACAATTATTGCATAGATTGATAGTGATGTACAGAAAGTGGTACATCATGTTCTAAAGCGTGGAATTAAGTATGGAGTTCAATTCATTGATAGTTATTAATCTCGAGGAGTTTGAAAATGAAGCAAATTTTGGTTTATATTGTCGATTTGTTAAAACAGGGTGGAAATGGCGATTTTTCGTGCCCTTGTTGTGGAACAATTATTTCGCCTGATGATGAAACAAACGAAATTTATACCATAATAGAGGCAAGTGTAAAAGACGATACACTAGAAAATCTGTTGATCAAATGCAAAAATTGCTCCAACAAGATATTGATTACTGGATTTTCAGATTAAACTAAACATAATCAGTGAGTTTACAAATATATAGCGGCACAGTATTCAATTATGCTATCTCATCAATGGTTGTTTTCCAAATACAAGAGCACCCAACCAGTGTTTTTTTGAAGAATTAATACTTTTGATGATAAATCTAAAAAAGGAAAGCGAATATGTGTTTTAATCAGAATAAGGAGATAATCGTTATGGTGGATGAAAAAAAATTTATTGAAAAAACTATGGTTGAAATTAAAGAGACTGTTGGAAAAAATAAAGTAATCTCTGCCTGTTCCGGCGGAGTAGATAGCATGACTGCAACATATCTAGTGCACAAAGCTGTAGGAGATAATTTAATTGCAGTTTTCATTAATGACGGGCTAAGAAGAGAAGGAGAACCTGAATTTGTGGTTGAAACTCTAAAAAAATGGGGTATTAAACACCGTTCGATTGATGCAAAAGAAGAATTCTTCAAAATGTTTAAGGGAAAAACTGACGCAGAAGAAAAACGAAAAGCATTTAGAGAAAAGTTCTATAAGACTTTTGGAAAAGTAGCCAAAGAAGAAGAAGTAAAATTTATTGTCCAAGGAACCATAAAAGCGGATATAATGGAAACAGTACAAGGAATAAAATCTCAACATAACATATTAGAACAAATTGGAATTAATCCCAAATCATATGGTTATTCGATAATTGAACCGTTAAAAGAGTTGTTCAAACCTGGTGTGAGGAAAGTAGCACGAGAACTAGGTCTTCCAAAAAAAATTTCTGAAAGAATGCCTTTCCCGGGACCTGCTTTGTCATTGAGAGTTTTAGGTGAAGTGACACCTGAAAAAATTGCTATTGTTAGGAAGGCCACCCAAATAGTTGAAGAAGAAACACGAAATTTAGGAACTTTTCAGAATTTTGCTGTTCTTCATAATGATAAAGCAACAGGAATTAAAAATGGGAAAAGAGTTTATGGTAACATTATAACAATAAGAGTTGTAGTTTCAGAAGACGCAATAACTGCAAAAGCCAAAGAAATTGCATATGAAACATTGTTTAAAATGGCAAGTAGAATAACTACGGAACTGCCAACTGTTGTTAGATGCTTGTATGATATTACAGATAAACCACCAGCAACAATAGAGTTCGAATAATACATTTGAGCTTGATTTCTACCGAACCATCCCCCTTTTTTGGGTTAAATAAAATTTCTAGTTAAAAAACTTAGTTTATTTATTAAATTCAAGACAAATAGAATTCTTCTTAGTTTACTATTATGAAGTTTTAAGCAATAATTGTAAAAATGAAAGCAATTTTTTATGCCCCAAACAGATCCCAGATACCAAAGAGATTAATCAAACCTCCACCCATTAATAATGTGGGGGAATTTTATGGGAAAATCTAAGGAATTGAAAGAAGAATTCCCAAGCATCATTGACCGAGCATACACTGAATATAAGACGCATGTAAAAGTAGAAGATATAATGACTCCGGAAACTGTCTGTACAACAATCGAGACTAAAATGGATGAAGTTGCAAAGATCATGGGTGAGCGACATATTGGAAGCTTAATTGTATATAACTATGAAACACCAGTAGGAATAGTTACAGAAAGGGATTTGTTGAGCAAAGTCTTAGCAGTTGGAAAAAATCCGAAAAACATCAAAGTTAAAGAGATTATGTCTTATCCTCTGATCAAGATCTGCTATAATTCTGAGATAAAAGAAGCAGCTCAAATGATGAACAAAAAGAAGGGAAGGCTTACAGTATTTAGATGTGGAGATTTAGTAGGCATTATAACTGCATCAGACCTGATTCGTAGTTTACCTGAGGTCCCCGAAACACGACTTACGGTTGATGAATACATGACAAAAGAAGTCACAACTGCTGATGGGAAAACATCCGTAGCCGATATAGCAAAAATAATGGGTAAGGAAAGGATAGGTAGTGTCATTATTACAAATAAAGACAAAAAATTTCAAATGAGTATATTTACTGAACGAGACCTTCTAACTACATTTTTGGCAAAAGACAAATCTCTGCTTACAGAAGTTGGTGAAGTATCCTCATCACCGCTTATAATGACTGGCTCAGGAACAACTATACATAAAACAGCTGCCATTATGACATCAAACCACATAAGAAGATTACCGATAAGCAAGAACGGTGAACTTGTGGGAATAATAACAGCTAGAGATCTTGTCGAAGCCTATGCCAAATAATTGGGATATATTTTCTCCTTTTATCCCCCTTTTTTTGTCAAATCGAAGTGTAATTTAATTATGCAATTTTCTGGTTATAAAAACATTAAGAAAAAATTATGATGCGAAGACATATGAATCAGCAGAAGTCACATCTCTACCAATTAACCGAAAAAATAGAAGGATTAACCAGAATATTGGTGGTAGGAGATCTACACGGAGACTTTGATTCTCTGCGTTCTTTGACAGATATTTTTCATCCAATTCATGATTTTATAATATTCTTAGGTGACTACGCGGATAGAGGAACAGCTGGAGTTGAAGTGCTACAAAGTGTTAAAGATTTAGCAAAAAAACACCCCCAAAAGGTCTTACTCTTGAAGGGAAATCATGAAGATTTTACTGATTCTGGAAAACCAAATTTTTTCCCTTGCCACTTATGCGAAGAAGTGGAAAAAAAGAAGGGAAAATGGAAAGAATATTTTCAAACTAACTTCAAGAAGTTTCTAGAGTTGCTTTATTTAGCTGCCATTATAAATCATGAAATTTTATTTGTCCACGGAGGAATATCTAGTAAAATAAAAACTGTAAACGATCTTAGGCACCCTAGTCAGGCAATAAAAAATGATCTTATTTGGTCAGATCCTTTTGAAGGACTTGGAGAATTTTCTAACAAGAAACGCGGATCTGGGGTTAAGTTTGGAAGGGATATATCAGAAAATGTTTGTAAATTAATTGGTGTAAAACGAATAATCAGAGCTCATGAGCCACTAAAGGCATTAAAAGGACCTAAATTAGAACACAATGGTCGAGTAATAACAGTAAGCTCAACAAGGGTATATGGTGGACAACCATTTGTTCTTTCGATAAAAATATCGGGGTTTTCACAAATCAAAGTTATCGAATTAAAATAATTTTGTTTAAACCGTTGGATATCATTCGCAGAAATGTTCCTTTGAGTTGAGATTTCTTCGACAAAATCTTTTTTCCTTTTTAGCAAAAATATATTTGTAAGGTTACAGAATCAGCAGTAGGGGGATATAAATGTCAGTTTTAGAGAAGATTTTGGTTCCTTTGGACTGATCTAAAAATTCGCTCCATGCTTTAGAAAAAGCGGTCGAAATAACCAAAAAGTTTGATTCAAAAATGACTTTAATCAACATATATTCGATCAGTATATTTACATTAACTCCCTCACAGGTCTACGAATCTGGAATTGAACTTTGTAAATATGGTGAAGCAATTCTGGCAGAGGGCGAAAAGTTTGCTAAGGCTTAAGGTGTTCAGGTAAAAATAATGTTAAAAGAACGACATATTGTTGAAGAGATACTCAAAAAGACTAAAGAGGATAATTTCGATTTGATCGTTATTGGTGCGAAAGGAATGAGTAAAATGAAAGAAATTCTTCTTGGATGTGTTAGTCATGAGGTTACAAAACAAGCTCCTTGCCAAGTGCTAATAGTAAAATAAATCAAAATCTTATGAAAAGGCTGTTCATTCCAATTTGCGATATCTTTACTGTGTTTTGAGCAAAACTCCTCCATTTTTATCAAATTTTGTTTTTTTAAAAGAGGCATTATTCATATTTTCTTCAGAACATAGATTGTCCATGGAGCAATCTTTGTTTCATTAACCCATTTGTATTGCTCTGACTCTTTTGCTAACGGTTTGTATGAATTTACTAGCCTAAATCCAGATTCTGCAAACATTTCACGGTAATCTTCGGGATAGCAGACTACATCTTCGACTGGTCGTTTATCGGCAAGGTCAGTAATTATTATCTTCACAATCTCTCCACTTTTTGCTTTTTTGTTTTCTGGAAAATCTTTGGTCGAAAAAGATGACCATTCATGAAAGTAAATTTCGGGAGAAGAAACCAAATTAATGAAAGAGCCTTCAGTTTTTAGAACTCGAGCGATTTCCAGTAGATTTTTGATCTTTTTTTCTTTGGTTGGGATATTGTCAAATGTAAAAATCGAGAGAACTAAATCAAAAATTTCATCGTTGAGCTGATCAAAAAGTTCGTCTTTAATCAGTTGAAAATTTCCTTTAGAATCAATCAATTTAGCTTGATTAATCATAGATTTTGAAATATCAACCCCTATTACTGTGAATCCCAATTCCTTTAAAAAACGGGTTGAACGACCTGTCCCACAACCAAAATCTAGAGCTTCAAATCCACTAACATTTTTCCCTATGATTTCTGGCAAATCTCTATAAGCCAAGTAGTATGTTCCAGAAAATTCAAGTTGAGCATAAGCATTAGCTCGTAGTACATCTTCGTAAGAGTTAGAAAAGCCCATTTAACTATCACCTGGTTTAATGGACTGATTTTTTAGTTAATTAGTATTTATTGATTCCTCAACATTATTTTGTGTTCGGGTAAAATTTTGACCTCAAACCCAAATTGAAATTCAAATGAGCTAAAATTGTAAATTTAATTAATCAGAATTATTCTTTTTGGATAAATGTTATTCATCCAAAGGAATTAATCATGATAATTTGGTTACTGTTCGTGTTTTAGTACACATTGTTCTAACAATTGGCATTTTATACAATCATTTACACTATAATATATAGGGTAGAGAATATGAAAAGTGTCTTTTGGATATCAACAATTACTGTAATTCTAATTGTTTCAGTTATGGGAAGTATTTTTTATTTTGACTCTATAGCTGAGTCAACTCAACTTGATCCAACTGAGGGTACACCCAATTCAGGTATCCAATTGGTAGTTGAAAACCTATCAGCTTTGCCCGATGGGAAAGTTTCTTTCAAAGTTTCATTTAATGATGAAGATTCTAGCGTTATAGAAGCTGTTATCGTAAATGGTGAACGTTATTCTTGGATAGATGGGAGTCAAGAAGATCCAACCATCTCAAAGAATAAAACCAAAGAGTGGAGTGTTGATATAGGAGAGTTCGAACAAAATGAGAATATCCAAGTGGTTGTTAAAGCAACCACAGGGTCGGTAAGCGCAAACACAACAGTTGGAGCTACGTCTCCTGATTGTAATACTCCATCAGATCCAATCGTTGATCCCCAAACTCCTGACAACCAAACTCTTCCCGATTATGTTTATGACTATTATGGAGGCGTCAACCTATTCAGCGATGGAATACACGTTCTTGCAACAAGTCAGGATCCTAGAACGCTATTTGGGGAATTCAATGTGGCTAACGATTACTGGAAGATGCTGCTAGACTCCGAAATAACCAAAGCTACAGACCAAGAGTTCATTAGCATTCTTCTTTCCCGTGGAAACAAACCTACAGGTGGCTACGATATCCAAATTGAAAACTTCGCTTGGTTAGAGTCATATCCTGTAAAGTTACTTTTCCAGGTCAATTTCACTGATCCAGGAGAAGGGGTAATGGTTACTGAGGCTATTACTAATCCGCTTGTGTTAGTGCCCATTGGCAAACTTACATCTGGACAATACAATATTGAGGTCCCTATTGCTCAATATATTCTTAACATTGACGAAGAGGGAAACCCGTATTACATACAAATTTTGACTTTCGCACCAGTCATTTGGGAACAAACATTAACCATCACAAAAACAGAAGAACACACTCCTTCAACAACCTTTGAAGTAATTCTTAACGGAAATGAAGTCCCAGATCTGACCATACAAGTGGACCTGACAAATGGTTTAACTGAAGATGAAGCAAAAGATATTGTTGAAGCAGCTTTTATTCGAACACTGGAAGGAAAACTTCATCGATTAGATAGCATAACATATGACAATCAAAAGATAGTTGCTCACTACATTTGGGGATACGACGAAAACGATATGGGACATATATTTGATATAACAGCCGAAATAACTAAGCTTAAGATAACAATTGTTCATTGCCGTTAAATGCCCTAGATTCTATTTGGGTTAGATAAATTTTAACCCCCAAACTCAAAAACCACCAAATCTCTCAGGAATAGGATATATGAGTGAAAAATATAGTGTTATTCGAGAATAAATGTGTGAACTAAAAGTAATTATCGAAAATGAAGTAAAATTTGAAAATGCTATTTATGCAAAAAAAATTGAAAACAAAGTAACAGTTTCTGATATTTTTGGAAAATCAATGGAGTTCAAGAATTATCAGATTATAGAAGTTGATATTAGTAAGGAGCAGTTGACTCTTTCTCCAATTAAGGTTTAAAAAAAATACAAAAAATCATTCACCTGCCAAAATTTTGGAGACACCACCATTTTTTCCCTAAAAAATCTATTTTTAACGATCAACAGCTAGAAAAAAAGAATTCAGGTTAAAACACAATTTAATGTTGGGGACAATTTCTTAGGTTTTTACATGCTTTTCCACTTATTTAGAAAATCCTTCGCCACTTTCTTTGTTTTTGGGCTTTTACTCTCTAATTGTGCTTCAACAAAATTTATTATAGTTTTTTTATCTGAAGATTCTGCAAAGTATTCATTGAACGCTTCAATCACATAGGCTTTAATTAAATCAATTTGTTTTCCCTGATGAGTTTTTTCTATATTCAGCAACCTGTTAGTTATCTTTGTTTGAAGTTTTGGTTTTGCTTTTACTATTTTACCTGAATTCAACGCAGCTTGTCCTGCTACCATTGTTTTGTGACCATCAATGTTACTGAAATATTTATCGAATATTTTTTCAAATTTATTTTGTACATCAACAATCGCAAGGTTTGCAAGTATGTTGATTGATATATATCGTTGATAGTGATTATCGCTATTCAACAAATCTGCCAAATAGTCCCATTTTTTATACAATACTTCTGGCTGTTCCTCAGATATTTTTGTCAAAATCTTAAAACTATTAGACCTAATTTCATCCTTTTTAGATAGAATATCCGCTAATAGTTTCGATAGATGTGTGTCTTCAATCACTTTTTTTGGCAAATTTCTCACATCAACTTAAGTCTTAATTTCTGGTTGGCAACATATTCCATTTTAAAATGTGACTATTAATAAAAAATCAATCATAGGTTATTAAGTTATTATGAAAGGGGGAGTTTTGGAATAAAAACGAGTTATATCTCAACTATAGGCCAGAAATATCGCATACTGACCAATTTGCTAAAAATGAGAAAAGGAGTTGTGTATAAAGCTCTCTAGAGAACTTTCTACTACAGTTTAACGCATTAAAGTAATTTTTTACTTTAGTTGATCGGTTAAACTTTTTTTCCCTGTATAACTTCGTAACAAAATAGAATTCCGGCTGGAACATGATTATCCTAAGATTTTTTTTCGGTAGTTAGTCTTCCAAAATTCCCATTTTCAGAGTTAAAATTTTAACATTTTCAAAATCCCTTTTTGGCAATAATTAAGCACATTCTGGTGAGACATATTATTTTATAACTATTGAGGTGTTCTAGAACATGGTTTTTTATATTAAATCTACCATTTAAGCAAATAAGGGAAAAAAATGATATATAGAGTTCATCGATTTGATGTTAATTTGGAAAAAGATCAGAGTAAATTGGAGCAATTCTTGAATAGCTTAAATGGTGAAATTATAACAATTTTTCCAAACGTTAATCCAAAGTTTACTCCTGGAGGAATGGGCGCTAAAGTAGATTTTCTTATAATAATAGAAAAAATCTAAGCATCTGATATGTTTTCTGAAATTTTTACCAAATTGGTGCAGACTATGGGCATAAAATCTAAAGTCTTTGCATTGCCTTTTAGTATTTATCTGCGTTGAAGATACAGAACTAAAGCTATGGGCACAACTACCAAAACAATAGAAAGACCAATCAAAATAATCAGGAAATCATTGCCAGTTACCCCGAAGGTTAACGTATCAATTCCGAATAAATCATATATTGGATCAATTATACTTATTTTGAGTGACAAGTGAGCCCCTAAGCTTCCAGTTATGACCACAAAAAGAAAACCTAATAACCCCAAGCAGGAGTACACAATCGCCATACCAGTGTTTTTCCAGAGGTTTTCTCCATATTTTGATCTAATAATAACGAAGATGATCCAGAGTTCAGTTGCAAAAATGGAAAACATGATTTTGTTTAATCCCAAAGCACTTCCAGTTATTAATTCGGTTGGCCAAACAAAGGTACCAACGATTGCTGAAGTTATAAGACCGATGATCCCGAAAATTCCCGCCAAATATGCCGTAGGTTCAGTATAACGAAATAACTTTCCGGTGATGGAATCTGTAGACCAAAAGTTGCCATGTCCACCATTCTTTCTAGCCATTCTCAAATGAATTCTATCAATAACAATTACGAGTATGCAGATAGTTGCCAGCGTGAGCATTCCACCATGCATTTCTTTTAGCACAGAGTGCCATGCGGCAAGACCAAGATCAACCAAGCCAAATTCCCCCATATTGGTTATTGGACAGGATATATTTTAGTTTTTTCTAAGCTTTTCTTAATTCTTTTGGAAATTCTTTCGGGTTCTTATTATTTCTCGCACTTTTTCGATGATTTTGAATTATTTTAAGTATGAGATCTTAAATAATCATAACAACATATTATTTAGTAAAGGGGTGGTGGTTTTTTGTCCCAGAAGCCATCAATAGGTGTATTCATTTGTCATTGCGGAGGAAACATTAGCGACACAGTAGACGTAAGGCAAGTCAAAGACACGATTGGCAACATGGATCAAGTGAAAGTCGTTGAAACTTTTGAATATCTTTGCAGCAACCCTGGACAAGAAATGATAAAGAAGGCTGTTAAGGAAAAGGCCTTAGAACGAATGGTTGTGGCCGCTTGTTCACCTAGAATGCATATAGCTACCTTTAGACAAGTCATGAAGAACGTTGGATTAAATCCTTACCTCTTAGAAATAGTCAATATTAGAGAACAGTGTAGCTGGGTTCACGACGATAAAGAAAAAGCTACGAAAAAAACCATCGCTCTTCTACGTGCTGCTGTACAACGAACGAGGTATTTAGAGCCACTAACTCCAGAGAAATTGAAGGTAACAGAAAGTGTGTTAGTGATCGGAGGAG
>Ga0209536_100015961_pt1 | contig 10693 bp, 10 predicted proteins | sample DeeMarSeWOR28_12_FD_187461 | JGI IMG/M metagenome (GOLD analysis project Ga0209536, IMG submission 187461) | Marine sediment microbial communities from White Oak River estuary, North Carolina - WOR-2-8_12 (SPAdes) (version 2) | ecosystem: Environmental > Aquatic > Marine > Intertidal zone >...
TTTTTCCATTGCTTTAAATTCCAAAAATTTCATGTTTTGAAGATATTACCACGGATTTACACAGATTAACACAGAATATTGATCCTCTTATTCATTTACTTTACTGTTAATTCTACTCGCCGGTCTCAATAATTGATTGCTCGGGAAAAAAGCCGGGCTCTGTGTATCTCCGTGGTTACAACCCCGACCGGATTATTTGAGTAAAAAAGAATAATCCAGTTTTTTATAAAAATCAAACAGGTGTTTACTGAACACGGATGCCTTCTTTATTAAAACATCTGCATCAGTGGTATGATCAGCCCGGTCGGAAATTAATTTATAGGCCTGAAAAGGCACCTGGTGCCGGTTACAAAAGGCTGCCAGCCACCAGCCCTCCATATCCACACAATCGGCTCCCCGTTCCCGCAGCATCGTTCCATATTGCGGATCAGCAACAACACTACCGGCCGTGATACATGTTCGGTCAGCCCGGGGACTGGCGCAGGTATACTGTACGTTTTCAAACTCATGCAGTATACGGTGTATTCCATAAATCTGATTCATTTCCATAATCGGGTGCAATCCTCCGGCAATACCCAGGTTTAGCACCGCATCAATCTTTGATCCAAAATAGGAACATACCGAGGATAATTTTTCCGCAGCGCTCGCGCCACCCGTGCCCGTGAGCAGCAGCAGCTCATCACTGTCACGGTATAGACCGGGAAAATAAAAATCCACGGGCAGCGTATGTTTTCGCCGGATAAATTCCGCCGCCTCACCTTTATGAGCAAATGTCAATATAATCATGATCCGGATCATTATCTGTAATTTTAGTAATTTAAACAAAAATGAACATCAGGCCAAAGGCCGACCGCAAACCATAGAGGTGTACATCGGTGATGCACCCAAAGTAACGCAGCGAAATGATTTTGAACAGTGCATGATCTGAATATTTATTTTTAGAAAAAGATAAATTACAGTAACATAGATTTAAATTTACTATCCTATCTTGACTATACGTTAACACAAATGATATAATAAAACAGAATAGCATCAGTCATCTTGTCCCGGAACGGGATGACATCATATGGGCCCGACGCTCATTAATAAAATGTAAACACGTGGTCAGGACAAAACAGATTAACCTTTATTTATCGGATATTTTGGTTTATTTTCGATAGTCTTTCAGACAAAAGGATCCCTAATGCATCTGACGAATTGTGCCGGCCGTATTACGGCAACCAAAAAAGACGGGTATTTCCGGAAAAGGCGTGACCTGAAAATTATGATTATGGTCTGTATCCTGTTCTTTAATTTAAATATGCTCAGCGCCAATGACCGCTGGCGGGAATACCTGAAACAGGATTGGACCGAACTCAAACGAAATCTCACATTCAGGACGGCAATCATCAGCGGTGGCTGGCTGGCCGGAATGTACATGGTCTCGGCCTGGGATGAGGATATGAATACGCTGGTTAAACCACTTTACCGGGGTGGTTTTACGACTTATTTTGATGCGGTTAACGAGCTGGGCAATGCCCCTTATGCAATTCCAATATCATTGGGTATCACCGGACTTTCTTTAATTGGAAACGATGCAAAATTCCAGGATGCAGCATTTACTTCGAGCGAGTCGATGATTGCCACCGGGATAGTAACCGCTCTGGTAAAAGCGATCATTGGCCGGAACCGTCCGGATGAAAATAAAGGACCAAGAAGTTTTCATCCGTTTTCAGGATTTGACTCCTTTCCTTCCGGTCATACGTCAACCGCTTTTGCTCTGGTTACACCCTGGGTATTTTATTATCCCCGGCCGCTGACATACCTTCTGTTTATCCTGCCTGCCAGTACCGGAATAGCACGGATGATCTATGACCGGCACTGGGCAACCGATGTTATTTCAGGAGGATTAGTTGGTTTTGTGATCGGTGCTTCCTTAGCCAGCTGGCATAAAAATTTTGCCGAAGAAAAAAAATATTACACTATCGAACAGAGCCCCCGGATGCTGTTTTCTTTTACCTGGCATCTTTAGCGGTAAAGGTTTGACACCGGTGCCTGTCTTTGATAAATTGCCCGTGAAGGAAGACGGATAATTATGAAAGCTGCATTTGACTGCATCCCCTGTATCATAAAACAATCAATTGATGCAGCCCGTATAGGTGTTGTTGATGAAAATGTTCAACGCCAGGTGATCAATCGGGTTCTGGCCTTCCTACAAAAGGCGGATTATGATGTTACACCGCCAGAACTCGGTCGTGAGATCAACCGTATTTTAAGTAAAGAATTCAATCTCAGTGATCCGTACCGTGATCACAAGGAACGGCTGAATCGTTTTGCCCTGGAGCGGTATACGGATCTAAAAAAGACCGTGTATCTGAGCGATGATCCCGTATATCTGGCGGCAAAACTCGCGATCTCCGGTAACCTCCTGAACATCGACAGCAGCCGGCCTGCAGATCAGATCTGGCGTTTAATCGAAAATGCCCACCGGCTGGAGTTCAGGATAAATGATTTTCCCCAGTTCATAGATGATTTTATCAATGCGGAAAATATTCTATATCTGGCCGATAACGCCGGTGAGATCGTCTTCGACCGTCTGTTTATTGAAGTGCTGCAGCGGTTCTATCCTGAGCGCAATCATACCTTTACGGTAGTCGTGCGCGGGGCACCCATCATTAACGATGCGACCCTTGAAGACGCCCGCCTGGTCGATATGGAAAAGATCGCCCGGGTGATCGATAACGGTGATAACGCCCCCGCAACACTGCTGAGTCAGGTTTCGAGCGAAATGCGCAGTTATTATGAGAAGGCCGACCTCGTCATTTCGAAAGGACAGGGTAATTATGAATCGCTCAACGAGGAAAACAAACTGATCTATTTTGTGTTCCGGGTCAAATGCCCGGTGATCAGCAAAGTGCTAAACGTTCCCGAAGGCAGTCTGGTTATGAAGCGAAGCCACACCTCCGAGATCGGTAAATTTGCCTGTAATACTAATAAATATGAGAGCATCTGATATGATTAACCAGGACCTGTTTGACTCGGCCCTTATTGCCTTGCGCGACTGCATGGATGTCAAAAAAACAGAAACACTGCTTGTCTTCACCGATGATGCTACGGCACCGATCGGTGCTGTACTCTTTGAACAGGGTAAAAAACTGGCAGGGGAGACAGCCATGCTGATCATGCCGGAAAGAGAGGTCAACGGGGCGGAGCCTCCTGAGTCACTTGCAAGGCTTATGCAGCAATATGATGCTGTGATCTGCCCGACCCGCAAGTCTCTCACACACACCAATGCCAGAAGAATGGCATGCAAAGCCGGTGCACGTGTCGCTACAATGCCCGGGATTTCGGAAGAGGTAATGATCCGGACGCTCAAGGCCGATTATCTGCGGATTGCGGAAAGAACAAAAAAGCTGACCGAAATTTTGGATAACGCCAAACTTGTGCGGGTAACCACATCACTGGGAACCGATATATCGCTGCCCATCGCGGGAATCTCTGCCATATCTTCCACAGGTCTGGTTACCGAGAAGGGCAGTTTCGGGAATTTACCAAGCGGCGAATCCTATCTGATGCCGGAGGAAGGTAAAACCAACGGTCATTTTGTTGTTGATGGTTCCTTCGCCGGAATTGGCAAGATTGGTGATAAGCCGATCAGAATTACTGTAGAAGATGGTTATGCGGTAAAAATCGAAGGGGGCAGGGAAGCCACTAAATTGAATGATATGCTCGCACCATTTGATCGAAAAGGACGTAATATCGCCGAACTTGGTATCGGTACAAATGATCAGGCTATCATCACCGGTCAGATCCTGGAAGATGAAAAAGTCATGGGTACGGTGCATATTGCTCTTGGAAATAACCTGAGTATGGGTGGTACCTGTGATGTCGGGATCCATGTAGACGGGGTGTTCACTGCTCCAACGGTATATGCAGACGACCGGTTGCTGATGGACGCCGGTAAACTGATATTAGACTAAAATTTCCTCGTCACCCTAATAACCGGGGATCGCAGTGAAACCGCAATTGTCATTGCGATCCCGACTCAGCCAGGAGAAGCAATCTGTCATCTTCTGAAATACCGCCGAAATATTCTTGAAAGAAATTACACGAAGAATCACGAAGGCTTTCACGAAGTTACACGAAAATATATTGATTTTAGTCATAAGTTTTCTTCTTCGTTATCTTCGTACTGCTTCCTATTCCTTTGTGAGAAACCATTATAAGACCGCAATATATTTTTTCGCTACCGCCGGAATAAATTTTTAACCACAAACCACAGATTGGCAGGTCGCTCGGCCAGACGTCGCATATACCATGGAAACCAGGCGCTGCCGTAGCTGATCAGTATGCCAACACGATGACCCCGCTGCGCCATTCTGCTCTGCAGAGATGGTTTGATCCCGAATAACATATTGAATTCGAGACTTTCGGCAGATAGCTCAAAACCCTGTGCAGCCAGAATGATCTGCTCCAGAAGTATTTTATCATGTGTGGCAAAAATGACACGCGCCTTTCCGTCCTTCATGGCCGGCAGCAGCATACGTGCCAGATGAAAATAATTGGCATCAACCTGTGTACGTTTAGGGAAAGCCACTGAATCCGACTCCTTATAGGCTCCCTTTACGATCCGCAGATTTGGCATGTTCTCCATTAATTCGTCTATATCACCGGCCGTGCGATACAGATAAGCCTGCAGACAGAGGCCGGTATTGGAAAATTCTGATTTGATTCGTTTGTAAAATTTTATAGTTCTGTCCGCATAACTGCTGTCTTCCATATCGATCCAGACAAAATTGTTATATGATCCGGCACGGTCGGCTATTTTTGAGAATCGTTTACAGGTTTCTTCTTCAGAAAGATCAAATCCCAGCTGGGTCAGCTTTAAAGAAATTGTCGCAGGCAGATCTCTTGCATGCACCTCTTCCAGTACATCAAGATAATGGGCCGTTACAGCATCCGCCTCCGCCGCTGTGGAAATATTCTCCCCAAGATGCGTCAGAACCACAGAAATATTTTGACCGGAGAAATTCCTCGCCGCCTGCAGGGCATCAGCCAGCGTTTCACCGGGCATGAATTTACGAACCGCCCGGCGAACAAAGGCATAACGGGGAAAACGGTTACACATCCATTTATTCCGGGATCCCCACAAAAGCATTGCCCTCAGAACAGACATAAATATTCCCTGAATTGATTTATGATACACGAGGCCTCACGAAAACAGCACGAAAGACACGAAGGATTAAACACAAGAAAATTATCCATTTATTCCTTCGTGTTACTTCGCGGATCCTTCGTGAAAGGATAGAATCAACTTTTAATCAGGATCAGTTTTTTCTGAGGGTGGGTAAGATATTCTGCGCCCTTTTCGGTGATGACCACCATCTCTTCTATGGTTGCCACACCCCGGTCGGTAACGGTCAGACGCGGTTCTATCGTGAAAACCATGCCGGGTTCCAGTATCTGAAATGGTTTCTCAGCATATTTTTCCCAGGGCGGCCCGAGTAAGGCAGTCCCGTCATGGGAAAAGCGGCCAACCTGATGGCCCAGACCATGCGGGAATTCTTCATATCCATTTTTAACGATGATTTCCCGTGCCACGGCGTCTATCTCATAACCCTGGCGCCCGGGCCTGATAGCCTGTTTTGCAGCTTCAATGGCATTTACTATGGTGTCAAATCCCTTTTGTACTTCCGGTGGAGCTTCTGATTCTCCCTCTTCAAGAATATAAAATGTCCGCTGCATATCAGAACAATATCCCTTTACTTTAACACCAAAATCCATATTTAGGATCTGTCCGCGTTCAACCTTTCGGTCACTCGGCGCATAATGTGCAGCAGCGGTTTCAGGTCCGGTAAAGACAGCCGGGCAAACCGTCGGTTCCCAGCCAAATTCCAAACGGGCTTCCTCAACCTGCTGTTTCATGAAAGCGGCAATCTCTTTCTCAGTTTTGCCGGGTTCGATAAATTTTGAAACCGCTGAGAATATTTTTTCTGTTTCATCAATGGCGGAACGCATATAACGGATCTCGGTGGGTGTCTTGCGCTGGCGGAGGGCCGAGACAATGTTTTCTGCTGATATCAGACGCGCTTCATATCCGATCTCCTGCATGAGCCCGTAAAGGGTCAGATACATGCCATGGGTCAAACCGTCACAGATCTCGCTCCCCTTTGAATAATTGATGGCAATCCGGGACGGATCTTTTGATTTGAAAAAAGATTGCAGCGGTTCCCGGATCCCCTGTACAAAACCAACTACCTGGTCCCAGGCACCGGTCTCCTCCACCGTAAGCCGGTCATACTCGCCTACAATCGCATGGGTTGAACCATCCTTGCATATGATGAAGGCTGAATGCCAGGTAATGTCTGCGTTGATCAGGAACGCCAGGGTCGGATCCCCGTTGATCTGACTTTCCCTGGCAAAGGTTATCCAGCAGTCAACATCAAACTCATTGAGCAAACCTTTGGCCTGCAGTACCTTTTCCTGTATCAGTGCTTTCATGTTATCCACCTGACTTTGATGAGAAAGTATCTATATTTTTCATAATCTGCGCCGAGGCGGCCAGATCCTGTGCGGCATTTCCAACTGATTTGAAAAGGGTGATCTGTTCTTCTGTGGTCCGCCCGGGGTGATTCCCCAACAATATTTCCCCAAGTTCTGCTGTGATATGCTGCTGATCTATATATCCCTCCTTAAGCGCCATGACCAGATCTCCAGCCTCTGCCAGACATGCTCCCCGCTCATCCACAATCACGAGCGAACGGGCAACGGTCCCGGCGGGTATCTCCCGCTTGTCCGGTCTGTAGGCGCCAATCGCATTGATATGCGTTCCGGGACGCACATCTGAGGCAGAAAAAACCGGCTCTGACGCGGTCGTGGAGGTACAGATAATATCAGCCTGGCTGACCCCTGCTGCACTTTCGCTGATGGATATTGAAAAAGGATAATCCGGTTGCTGCTCATTGATCCACTTTACCGCTCTGACCTTATCCGGATCAACGATATATACTTTCGTGAGCTTCCGAACCGCCGATACAGCCTCCAGCTGCGTGCGTGCCTGTACACCGGCGCCGAATATGGTAAGAATCTCCGATGTCTGGCGTGCCAGTAAATCCGTTGCCAGGCCGGACGCCGCACCGGTTCGGATGGCCGTCAGTTGCTCGCCATCCAGAACGGCCAGCGGCATACCGGTTTTCCCATCCATCAACACCATCAGGGCGTGGATAAAAGGAAGTCCCTTCTTGGGATTATCCCCGTGAAGCGTGACGATCTTTATTCCGAGGGTATGGCTTCCGGGCAGAAAACCGGGCATAAACAAAGCGCCTGCATGATATTCAGGAAGATCAATCTGGCTGCGCAGCGGAACCCTGGCCTGCCTGTTGGATATCTGTGTAAAAGCATCACGCATTGCGCTGATAGCATCTTTCATGGGAAGGAATCTGCGTACATCCTCACCAGACAGTATATGCATAGAACGATTTATCATCTCAGGATAAACCCATATTTGAACGTATCCTCAGGATCGATCAGAAACTCATGTTTGCCGGTAATAAATGCCTCGCCCTCGACTTCAGGAATTACCGCCTGATGGGATCCAAAAGTCTCAACAGCGACAACTTTACCCGAAAACCGGCTGCCGATAATGCTTTCGATGATCATTGGCTGGTTCAATCCAAGCTCTTTTTTTTGATAATGCAATGCCATGCGTGCGCTCACTCCGGTCCCGGTCGGGCTGCGGTCCACCTCTCCCTCGGCAAAGATACAGACATTTCGGCTGTCTGCACCCTTTCCTTCCGCCGGGCCAATAAAAATGGTACCGTACAAAAAATTGAGATCGTCTTCAAACGGGTGTACAATCGGATAATTTTCCATTACTGCGTGTTTTATGGCCATACCTTTTTCAATCAGCGGTCGATAATATTCCGGCGTGCATTTCAGACCGGTATCTTCTGCCTGAACAAATGCATAAAATGCACCACCAAAGGCAATATCGAATTTGACTTTCCCGATTCCTTCCACCTGCACGAATTTGTCCGTCATCAGAACAAAAGAGGGCACATTCTGAAAATAAACGCTTTTAACCCGGTTATCACTTATCCGTGCCCATGCGGTGACCAGTCCGGCGGGAGTATCGATCTTTATGCGTGTTTCCGGTGATTGCCTGGTGATCAGACCGGTTTCCAGGACGACTTTTGTAACAGCGATAATTCCATGCCCGCACATCGTACTGAACCCTTCATTATGGGTAAACAAAACGCCAAAATCGGCTTCTCCGGTCGCCGGTGGTGTAATAATGCATCCGTACATATCGGCATGGCCCCGTGGTTCCCACATCAGTGCCCTGCGGAAATGATCAAGATTTTCCCGCGTGAATCTTCGCCTCTCCAGGATGGATTTACCAACAAGTGCCGGGATTCCGCCGACAACGACCCGCAGGGGTTCACCAGCTGTATGGGCATCAATTGTGCGGATAATCTGCCAGGAGGATGGTGCCTGCCAGTCAAATATCTTTGAGAAATCCATTTCCGGTTTACTCGGTGTAATAAGCGATAACGCGTTTCAGGGCTGCTTCATTTACCGGGTAGAATTGTTTTTCGGATTCGCTGAAGCGGTGCATAATTGAATTTATGGTTGGACGGTAAAAGCCATCAGCCATATAACCCGCCCCCTCGAATACACCCGTTTTGCCTTTCAGGGGATGCATTTCAAAAAAATTGTCGATGCTTTTCCAGGCCCTGGTGCGCAGCCGGGCATATTTTTCTTCAAGCGAGTCATATTCTGCCTTACCCGCGTCGTTCTCCTTTAGAATTTTGAGTTCTTCCGCTTTCTGTTTACTGGTCAGTTCATAAGCGGCCAGCAATTTATCAAATTTTTCGCGCCCCCAGGGTGTCGGTACCGGCAGATCCGGATCGAGATAGGCCTGCCATTTTACATTCTCCGGATCGAGTAAGGCAGTAATATTCGGTTCAAGCGGTTCGATTCCGGGGGGATAGAAATCTTCATAGGCAACATCCGATGTGTAATATTCGTCCGCTAATCCGCCAAAGGTGTGACCGATCTCGTGATGAAACACATGTTCGGACCAGGGTCCGTCGCTGGTGAATGTACAATACTGGTTATATATACCTCCGCCACCGTAACGGCTGGAATTGACCATCACCAGTATGATATCATAAGGTACCTGCCCAGCAATATCCCGCAGCGCTTTATTGTCTTCGGTCAGGAGATAACGATCCGAATCAAGTGAGTTGAATGTGGCATTTACCGCGGTCCTGCTGAACCGGTTGCGGCGGGGTTCATCCACTCCCTTGTCCAGCGATATGGCAAAAATTCCCGTGAAATTGAATTTTTCCCGTTCACCTTTATAGGGTTCCCAGGCAAAGAATATATCTGAAAATTTTTGCAGATCAGAATTAAATTTTACAGAATCTTTATCTGTGTAACCTTCACCGATTACAACCACATCCACATGATCGGATGGTGCGCCATTTGAAACGGTTGAAACGATGGTATGATTCCGTCCGGGTATCTCCGAAATGATCCGGTATGAGGCCGGTGCGATGGTATCCTGAAAAACCGTTATGAGGGTGTGGTCCCGCTGCCGGCGTTCGATGATCATCCGGATCGTATCCTTTGGAAACGGGATCAGCACTGATTCATGATAAGCGCGCTGGATACCGGCTCTTGCCGGGGCCGTCGTCTGATATTCTGCAAAATAACTGTCAAATCCGCGGCTGAAGAGCAAACCACCCGAATCCGTATCATAAACTCTGACGCGATACCTTCCCTGATCGATGGGATCGATCAGTTTTCCAGGATTGCCCGCCCATTCACCTTCACGATATATCTGATCCAGCGTGATCATTTCGTTGATTGCGTTACCGATATGGTAGTAATCGATACGCATGGTGGCATTAATAAAATAATTTTCATAATCCGGCTCATCTTCTGCCACAATAATGCCGGTCAGAAAGAAAATGAACAGGATGTTCCTGACAATAATTTTCACGTTTACCTCCAATATCACTTTGGCATTTCAATATTTATTCCCAGCCATTGGCTCAGCGTTCTATAGATCTTTACCTGATCTTCGGGGGGGAAATCGTCGATGCGTGTGGCGTGCGAGCCGCCTGACAAGGTCATCTTTAAACAATCCGGATTTCCCTCCAGTTCGACCGCTGAGGCACCCCAGGGATCATCAGCCCCATAGATAAAGAGCATTTGCCGGCCTTCATTTTTTATCCAGGCAGCAATATCCCGCATGACCGAAGGATCGAATTCCGGGGATGTTCCGGGAGGCGCATTAAAGCGATAGGTGGGATCTTTGACTTCCTCGATCAGATCCTCAAAAGGGGTCAGATCGTAATCATAATAGCCGATTTCATTCAACGCCTGGTGAAAAAACGGGGTATAATAAGCGATACCCTGATCCGAGAAATAGTAAGGCGAAGCAATCCTGATGAATTTTCTGAAAAGACTGTCCGGCGGTGTGTCACATGCAGGCAGATCATCACATGATAAATTCTGCCATTGCCAGAAAGCAAACGGGATTTCCAGCACACCTAATTCGTATGCGGTTTTGACACCGATCGAAAAAGTGTAATGCCTTTCGGCTCCAAATTCGGAAAACATGGGCAGGAGCTCTTCTTTGCGCTGAAGCAGAAGACTTTGAAAGACCAACAGCCGCTGCCGGCATTCTGCGTCCCCAACCTGC
>Ga0209536_100015963_pt1 | contig 10692 bp, 17 predicted proteins | sample DeeMarSeWOR28_12_FD_187461 | JGI IMG/M metagenome (GOLD analysis project Ga0209536, IMG submission 187461) | Marine sediment microbial communities from White Oak River estuary, North Carolina - WOR-2-8_12 (SPAdes) (version 2) | ecosystem: Environmental > Aquatic > Marine > Intertidal zone >...
CTGCTAATGCATTTTTCTCTAGTAATTTTGAAGAAGCTTTAATAGTTACATTAGATGGTGGAGGATGGGATAAAACTACAAATGGTCTATATGCATCTCAGTTTACAGTATGGCAAGGCAAAGATATTAAAATTGAACCAAAAGTATTAGATGGGTCATGGAACCCTGGAGTAGCTTGGTCAAAGTGTACTGCTAATGTTTTTGGTATGTGTGGTGGCGGTCCACCATATGGTTGCCAAGCTGGAACTGTGATGGCTATGGCGGCTATAGGTAACTCGGATAAATTTTACAACGAACTTAAAGATCAAGATATATGGGGTTGGAATTTTCATTGGGAAAAATATTCTAATATTTCAGAAAAAGATAAGTTTGATTTTGCAGCTACATTGCAAAGACTTACCGAAGAAAAAGTTAGGTTTGAATTGTCAAAATGGATTACTAAAGATACTAAATATTTATGTTTAGCTGGAGGGACTGTTTTAAATTCAGTGATGACTGGTAAATTGTGGGATTGGTTTCCACACTTAGTAGATATTTATATCCCACCAGTGCCATATGACGCTGGCTTGGCAATTGGATGTGCTCAATTTTTATCTCATCATGTATTAAATTTTCCTAGAATAAAATGGAGAGATAATGCCAGTCCATATTTAGGAGTTACATATACTAAAGAAGAAGTATTGACTGCTTTAAATAAATATGATAATATAATTTATAAAGATTCTAATGATGATCATATATGTGACCTATTATATAATGCAAAAATTGTATCAGTATATGGAGGACCATCTGAGTCTGGGAGAAGGGCATTAGGTAATAGAAGTATTCTAGCAGACCCTACAAATCCACACATGAAAGATATTGTTAATGAAAAAGTAAAGCATCGGCAAAGCTTTAGACCATTTGCACCATCTATTATTAGAGAAGAAATGAATAAATGGTTTACTAGGGATGTAAATAGTCCATATATGGGTTTTGTTTTACAATTTAAAAAAGAAGTACAAGATAAAGTTCCGGCAGTAGTCCATGTAGATGGAAGTGCAAGATTACAGACCGTAACAGAAAAAGACAATAAGTGGTATTATAATTTCTTAAAGAAGTGGCAAGTTAAGTCAGGCGTTCCAATTATTCTAAATACAAGTTTTAATGATAGGGAACCAATAGTTGAGAAACCAGAACACGCAATAAATTGTTTTTTAAAAACTAATATTGATTATTTATATTTCTTTGATTATAATATATTAGTAGAAAAAATAAAGGATTAGAAATGATTAAACACATTATCTTTGATATGGATGGTGTTCTAGTAGACGCTAGAGAGCTTCATTATAATGCATTAAATCTAGCATTAAAAGACGTACATAAAAAGTATGTTATTACTAGGGAAGAACATTTATCTACTTATGATGGACTTCCGACTAGTAAAAAACTGAATCTTCTAACTTCCGAGAAAGGCTTATTAAAAGAATTGCACGAATTAGTATGGAAGATGAAACAAGATAAGACCGTAGAGCTTATAAATAAAATGCAATATGATGAGAGGATGAGATCCATACTCAGAGGATTGAAAAGTGAAGGATACACAATTCATGTTGCTTCTAATTCAATTAAACATACTGTCAAAATGATGCTTTTAAGAAAAGGATTAATTGAGTATATTGATGAGATCTTTTCTAATCAGGATGTAAAGAATCCAAAACCAAACCCAGAAATGTATCTTAGAAGTATGATTAAGGCAGAGGTTAGTCCAAAAGAAACTCTCATAATTGAAGATTCACACATAGGAAGAAAGGCAGCACTTGAATCTGGTGCTTATTTGCATGGTGTAAAAGATCCAGATGATGTCAATTATAAAGACATTATAAGGTGTATAAATAAAATTAATGATACTCATAAAACTATTAAACCAAAATGGCAGGGTGGAAGAATGAATGTATTAATACCAATGGCAGGTGCTGGTTCTAGATTTGAGAAGGCTGGATATACATTTCCAAAACCATTGATTGAAGTTAATGGTAAACCAATGATTCAAACCGTTGTAGAAAATCTAAACATAGATGCTAGACATATTTTTATAGTACAGAAGAAACATTATGAACAGTATCATCTTAAAAATTTATTATCTGCTATTGCTCCAAGCTGTGAGATTGTTCAGGTAGATGGAATGACAGAGGGAGCCGCTTGCACTACATTATTAGCAAAAGAATTAATAAATAATGATGAACCATTACTAATGGCTAATTCAGACCAGTTTGTAGAATGGGACTCAAATGAATTTATGTATTCTATGATTGGTGATTCAGTGGATGCTGGAATTCTTACATTTAAATCTAATCATCCTAAATGGAGCTTTGCAAAGCTAAACAATGACGGTTTTGTATCTGAGGTAGCAGAAAAAAATCCAATTAGCGACATAGCTACTGTTGGCATTTACTATTGGTCAAAAGGTTCTGACTATGTTAAATATGCAGAACGGATGATAAATAAAGATATCAGGGTAAATAATGAATTTTATGTTTGTCCTGTATTTAATCAAGCTATTGAAGATGATAAAAAAATTAAAGTTTTTAATATTGAGAAGATGTGGGGTCTTGGAACTCCAGAAGACTTAGAAGTATTTTTAAGGAAAGATCAATGAAGATAATCTCTCATAGAGGAAATGTCGCAGGCCCAATACCAAATCTAGAAAACAATCCTTCATATATTAGTGACGCAATATCTGAAGGATACGATGTAGAAATAGATTTTTGGTTTAACTCAAATGGCTTATATCTTGGACATGATTTACCTACTTATCAAATAACAGACGACTTTCTTAATATACATAAAGACAAAATATGGATACATTGCAAAAATTTATATGCATTGAGATATCTGTATGGAACTGATTTAAAATATTTTTGGCATCAAGAAGATGATTTTACACTCACTTCTAATGAAAAAATATGGACTTATCCTAATAAAGATATATTTGATCAAAGCATTATTGTATGTAAAGATTTAGAATCAACTAAAAAAATTATTGAGGAAAACATAGCCTATGGTGTTTGCTCAGATTATGTCGGTGTATATTAATAGTGTAAGATTTCTTTTTTTATAAGGAACTAAGATATGCCTTTAAAAAAATGTTCTCAGGATAAGAAAAGTGGATGGAAGTGGGGAGATTCTGGAAAATGCTATACTGGTCCAGAAGGTAAAAAGCAAGCTATTAAACAAGGTGTTGCTATTGAAGGTCCAGAAAAGTTTTCTAAAAAAGTCAAGGCAGGCGAGTTGGAAATAACAGAAAAAGACTATGAATTCCTTGATGATGCATTAACTCAAGCGGGTTTAGGTCTTGGCGATAGAATTGCTTATGCTATTGATTTAAAGAGGTATTTAAAATGAGTGATTACAATAGTCCTAGAGAATTGCTTAATGCCTACCGTAATGGTTTTTTAGGTGTTGAGTGTGATGAAGAGGATGTAAAAAAGTTACTTGGTGAACTTCCCATGCCTATGTTCGGTGCTGCTGCATATGAACTTTATGGTGCTGGAGAAGGTAAGGTTAGTGCCCCATTTAAATCTTTATTAAAGTTTGATCCCGGTTTTGGTCCTTCTGAAAGACAGACCACTGGTGATTGTGTATCTCATTCTACTAGAAATGCTGTAGATATTACTAGAGCAGTAGAGATTGATATTAAGGGTGAGGCAGAATCATTTGAAGCGAGAGGTGCTACTGAAGCAATCTATCAGTCTAGAGGTCATAGAGGACAAGGTATGTCTTGTTCTGGTGCTGCTAGATATGTTCATCAAAATGGTGGTATTCTTTTAAGAAAAGATTATGGTAAAGTAGATTTATCTAAATACAACTCAAGTCTTGGTGCTAATCATAGAATACCAGATAGTATCTATACAACCGAAGCAAAGAAACATCAAGTAAAAACTATTTCTCTTATTAGTACTGTAGCAGAAGCAAGAGATGCATTGGCAAATGGTTATGCTATTTCTGTTTGTTCTGGTTATGGTTTCTCAAGTAAAAGAGATAGTAACGGTATTGCTAAAAGAAGTGGTGGATGGTCACATGCTATGGCATGGATTGCTTGTGATGATAGTCATGAGATTTATAAGGAAACTTTATTTTTAGTTCAAAACTCATGGGGCAAATGGAATAGTGGTCCTAAAAGATTGGGACAACCAGATGGTAGTTTCTGGATTAGAGAAAGAGATGCTGCTGGTATGCTTTCTGGTAGAGGCTCATGGGTATTTAGTGATGTAGATGGATTTCCTGCTAGAGATTTACCTGATTATGGCACAGGAGATTACTTATAATGAATAAACTTATTGCATCTATTCTGGCATTGTTAGGTCTTGGTGTCGGAAGTGTTTCTTATGAACATTTAGATTTTAGACCAGAAATATCCACAAAAATGACACAAACATTACTTGATGGGGAAATAATTCCACCAAATCCTCCAAATGATAATGAAGATTGTCCATGTAACAAAAATACGGGTATAATTACTCATGGAGATGGACATACATCAAAATGTCCTTGTGATGATGGTGAATGTGGTTGTGTTAATAAACAAGAACCAGAACCTGAAACAGAAGATTGTGTTCAACAATCACCTACTAGTAGGTCAACCACAGGTCCAGTCCGTAAATTTTTTAATAGGATATTACAATGAGTGATCCATCAAAACAAGTTGTAGATTTTTGTAATAAAGTTTATGACGATATTGATAATGATAAGTATGGATTTGATCCACTACTAGTTATTGCAATAGCCAATATTATTATTAACTTAATTAAAGCAATTTATGTTATTTACTTTTCTAAGTCCCCAAAAAGTATTCAAAAGTTCATTCAGAAACGTGGATTAATGATGAGGATATTGATGAAGAGAGAAGTAAGGAAAGAAATGACAGAGTATACAGAAGAAGAAAGAGATGCCGTTATCTCTTCTATTAATAATGTAGTTCGTGACTATGGAGAGAACGAATTTAAAGATTTGGTTTCCTCAATTAGATAATGGGAGAAAAGTTATGGATAAGTTGAAGAGTTTGTTTTCTAGTCGTAGAGTCTGGGTTGCCATAGCTGGTGTTTTAGTTGCTTTGGCTGAACAAACAGGAATGCAGATTGATGCAGAAACAGTTCAATATCTTGTTCTATTGGCAGCATCTTGGATTGTTGGTGACTCACTAAGAAAGACGGAGTAATATTATGTTTGGACTTGATGTAGTTCAGTTGGTTCTTGTCGGTATTGGTATTGCTATTGCTGTTTCTATCTTTTTAAAAAACGATAAAAAAGATAATACGGAAACCAAAGTGGAACCAAAACCAGAAGTTCCTGTGAATGCTTCTGTAACAGTTCATGAAGATAAAGATGGTCATGATTTTTTATGCCTTGTTGAAAAATGGTATAGTGTAAAATCATGTGCTCATGAACTAGGATTGCATGATGTATGTAAAGTTCTTGATGATCAGGTCTTTCCTTTGTTGAATACAAAAAGGGAAACTGAACCAGAAAATGATCCAGAACCAGATGAGGTTATGCCATTATGAAAGATTCAACAAAATTAACCATAGCCCTAGTTCTTATTGCTGCTGGGTTACTGTGGCCTAAAATTAAGGAATCAGTATTTACTCCTGACGATAACTTTAGTTCAGTAGTAAATGTAGTGTTTGAAAAGGTTGATGAACCATCAGATGCTATGAAGGAAACCGTTTCTGGTATTAGTGATTTAGTTGTTGGTGATGATGCTGATGTTGATAAAATCAGATTGGCACAATTCTATGCTCAACTCTCACATGTAGTTAGAAATGAGCCGGGATTGATTAAAACAACCGAAGAGTTTAGAACTTACAATTCTTACAGTGGACAGATAAATTTTGCTGGCATTTCTCTTAAAGGCAAATATAATGGTCTTGGACAAGCAGTAGATCAAGCAATTGTTAATACTATTGGATTGGAAAATACCACATTAGATGCAGACAAGAGAGATGATCTTGCTAAGGTACTTGCTGCTGTTTCATGGGAGTTGTGGCATGAGCAATGATGAAAGATTTGGTTCAGGAATTGTAGAGAGTGTAATCAATAGTATTCTGGCAAAATATAATATTACGCCTGAAGATATTGATAAAGTTAAATCTATTGTAGATAAGGTTGAGGTTACTCAAGTTGGATCATCTACAGTAATTGAGATTAATCTCAAAAAACTCAAGATTGTAATTGACAGTTAGTGAATTAGAACGTATAATTTGATAATCAAAAGCGTTTTTAGTGTTTCTTCACTTTTTATAGAGGATTGTTTCATGAGAACTAGTGAAACTACAGATTGGAATGTTTTGTTGGGATGTGATAACACTTTGCAAGCAGTAGCAGACTTTGCATTTAATGATGTGTCTGCAAACGCTACAACTGAAGCATTGGCATTCACTGATGCCGCTGGTCAGTTCCGCAACTTGCTTCGTTCCAACGGAGCACAATACGCCCGTCGCCTTGCTCGTAAGGCTTTACGTTATCGTGGTTATGATGTTGTTTAGGAGATTTGTATGAGTGATTTGAATCAAGTTATTATTAGTGGTCGCTTGACTAGGGATGCCTCTTTGAAGACTCTTTCTTCTGGGTCTTCTGTAGCAGAACTTTCTGTTGCGTCAAACCGTATTTGGAATGATCGTAATGGAAATAAGCAAGAGGAAACCGTATTCGTAGATGTAGATCTATGGGGCAAGCAAGCAGATTATTTCGGTAACAATCTCAAAAAGGGTGACTATATTATGGTTACTGGTCGTCTTCGTCGTGAAAGTTGGGAAACTGATGGACAAAAGCGTTCAAAGATTTCTCTTCGTGCTGACAAGATTGATCTTCCTCCAAAGGTTGTTAATACTACACCTGCTCAAGAACCAGAGGTGAATTTTGATGAACCAGTTGGTTCAACTCCATTTTAGTTGATTTCTTTTTATAGAAACCCATCAGTGATGCCGTTCGCTGGTGGGTTTTTTTAGGTATTATTATGGATAAAACTATTAGTAAGAAAGTAATCCTAAATACCCTTGATTTGTTTCAAAATCAGTTCGGATGGATTACTGATGAAGATCAAAAAGCAATCTTTATGGATGAGTTTTTAACCCTTAAAGATTTTGAAGATAACGAATTTACTGTAAGAACAGAAATAAAGGATGAACTTTGGAAAACTGATGGTAGAATTAGGTATAGTACTATCATCACTTCTGCTCATGATGACTATATTAATTATGACATCAATACCGAAGTTGATTACTTTGTTTTTCTAAATAAGAAATGTGATCAAGCATTTATATGTAAAAGAGAAGATTTAGTGCAAAAGGATAATCTTATCTTTAGGAATATGGAACATAAAGGTAAGACACATTACAATAAACCCTGTTATGAAATACACATGAGTATGTGTGAACTTTATGAAAAAAGAGAGGATGGATGGTATGAAAAAGATTAATGTTATGGCAGCAGTAAATCCTTTAGGTTATGGTGTTGCTGGTTTAAACATCTTGAAGGAACTAGATAAGATTGCTGATGTAACTCTGTTTCCTATTGGTCAACCTCAACCAACTACTCAAGAAGATGCGGACCTTGTGGGTAGATTACATAATAAGCAAAGTGATTTTGATCCTTCTGCTCCTTGTGTTAAAATTTGGCATGAGCATAGTCTTGCTGAAAGAATTGGCAGGGGTAAATATTATGGGTTTCCAATCTTTGAACTTAATAAATTTGACCAGCGTAGATTAAAAAATCTAGAATGTTGTGATGAAGTCATTACATGTAGTAAATGGGCAAGGGATATTGTTCTTGAACAAACTGAAAGACCCGAAAACCAAGTCCATGTTGTTCCTCTTGGTGTTGATAGAAATGTGTTCAATGAAGAGAAAAATAATGTTTCTGGGACTCAGTTTGTAATTTTTAATTGTGGCAAATGGGAAGTCCGCAAGGGTCATGATATTTTATTTAGAGCATTTAAAATGGCATTTCCAGATGATGTTAGGGATGTTAAACTTTTCATGATGTGTTCTAATCCTTTTCCACAAGCACAACAACAGTCTCAACAGTTTGAGAATATGTATGCTTCTGATATCAGAGTAAAACTTGTTCCTAGAGTTAATACTTCTGAAGAAGTTGCACAGATTATGGGACAGGTTGATTGTGGTGTTTTCCCAGCAAGGGGAGAAGGTTGGAATCTAGAACTACTAGAAATGATGAGTATGGGCAAGCCAGTTATTGCTACTGCATATTCTGGACATACAGAGTTCTGTAATGCACTCAACTGTTCTCTTGTTGATATTGAGAAAACAGAACCAGCATTTGATGGTGTTTGGTTTGATGGTAAGGTTGGAGAATGGGCAAGTATTGGTCAGAATCAAGTTAAACAACTTGCAGATCATATGAGCAGGGCTTATGAAATGTGGAAAAAAGAACCAATCACTAATCCTGCTGGTATTGATACTGCTAAGGAGTTTACTTGGGAAAATTCAGCAAAGAAACTATTGGGTGTCCTATGACAGATGATATGTGGGGTTTTGAATATAAAAATTCCGTAAAAATTCGTAAACATTATTGGGATAATGTCTATCTTTTAGATGCAGTTTATTGGTCTAGAAAAAGTCACGACCCAGAAACTCAATGTGGATGTGTTATTGTAAATCCGCTGGATAATACTCCTGTTTCCCATGGTTATAATGGATTTGTAAGAGGGGTTGATAACTCTCAACTTCCAGATAAAAGACCTGATAAGTATCCATTTATGATACATGCTGAAGCAAATGCTATTTATAATGCTGTTCGTCAAGGTAAATCTACACAAGGCATGAGGGTCTACGTTACTGGTAGACCCTGTGCCTCTTGTTATCAGATGATGCATCAGTGTGGTATTGATGAAATAGTTTATACTAATGTTTCTAAACCAAAAATGATTGACAACTGTGATGCATTTGATACAATAAGTGAAGTTCTAGGTCTTGGTGGTCCAGAACTTACTTTCATTGATAAGTCCAACTTGGACATTTCTTTTTTTGAGGAAGCAATAAGGGAGATTAAAAAATGACACATCCAGACCATGAGGCAAGAATGAAAATGCTTGAAAAAGATAATCTACTAGAAGCCTTTGTTACTGATGGTATTGTCTTTATAGATGATATAGAAAATCCAGATAATGATAAACCAGTATCAACACTATCTTATTTTATTGATAATGTTGTTCAATGGCACCATGATAGAAACCTAATTGATGGAAGTACTGATAAAGATCAGACATTAAAACTATTGCAGGAACTTGGCGAGTTATCTGATAGTGTTTGCAAAGGTAAAGATATTAAAGATGATATTGGTGATATGTTAGTTGTTATGTTAAACATTACTACTCGTAATGGAGTTACTCTATCTGAATGCTTGGCAAGAGCATGGGATGATATCAAAGACCGCAAGGGTAAAATGGTTGATGGTATTTTTGTGAAAGAAGCAGACCTATGATTTTTCAACTTGGTAAAAAATATAGATTATATCCTCCCGGTTCTTTATGGACTTATGAGGGTATAGATGTTGGAGAACATGTTTTTACTATGTCAGAGGGAAAAATATCTTGGAAGATCCCTCCTCATTTACTCAAATTTTATAAGATTGTAGAAGATGAAAATACAAAACGAGATGAAACTTGATTTTGATGATGTTCTACTTGTTCCTCAAAGGTCAAGAACAGCAAGCAGAAAAGAAGTAGATATCAAAAAGAAGTATCTATTTTATCATTCTCATCGTGATTGGAATGGTGTTCCTGTCATGGCAGCGAATATGGATACTACTGGAACTTTCGCTATGGCAGATAGAATGGCGAATCTTGGACATATCTGTTGTCTTCATAAGCATTATGATGTTAGAGATCTTATTTCATTTTACAGTGAATATAATATTTCTGCTCTACAATACATCTGGTATTCTATGGGGATGAAATCCACAGAGTTTATTAAACTAAAACAGTTTCATACTGATAGTGGTCTACAACCTAATATTTGTATTGATGTGGCGAATGGTTATAGTGAAGGGTTTGTTGATTTTTGTAGGATGGTGAGAAATGATTTTCGCCATTCTATTATTATGGCAGGTAATGTTGCTACTCCTGAAATGGTTCAAGAGCTTATTCTTCATGGTGGAGTTGATATTGTAAAAGTTGGTATTGGTCCCGGTTCTGCTTGCACTACAAGATTAAAAACAGGTGTTGGTTATCCTCAACTATCTGCTATTGATGAGTGTGCTCATGCTGCACATGGATTGAAATCAGCAGACAAACATCATGGTTTGATTTGTGGAGATGGTGGTTGTAGATTACCCGCTGATGTTGTAAAAGGTTTCGCCGTTGGTGCTGACTTTATGATGCTTGGTGGTATGCTTGCTGGAACAGATGAGTGTGATGGTGAGTGGGAATATAGTCAAGAAACAAAAGAAAAGAAAAACCTTATCTTCTATGGTATGTCTTCCAAAAAAGCACAAGAGAAGCATGGCACTGGCTTGAAAGATTATAGAAGTAGTGAGGGTAGAGTTATAAAGGTTCCTTACAAAGGATCAGTAAAAGAAGTTATTCAAGATATTGAGGGTGGTATTAGAAGTGGTTGCACCTATACTGGTGCTACATCATTAAAGGATTTGCCTAAAACTGCTATGTTTGTAAAAGTAAACAGAACTCACCACAAT
>Ga0209536_100015964_pt1 | contig 10692 bp, 12 predicted proteins | sample DeeMarSeWOR28_12_FD_187461 | JGI IMG/M metagenome (GOLD analysis project Ga0209536, IMG submission 187461) | Marine sediment microbial communities from White Oak River estuary, North Carolina - WOR-2-8_12 (SPAdes) (version 2) | ecosystem: Environmental > Aquatic > Marine > Intertidal zone >...
ATAAGTTCCGGTCGATTGGCTTTGATCCAGTCCAGCAGAATACCTGTGAAATGAAGGGCTATCCTGATTTTCGGGTGCTGCTCCAGGATTTGTAGAAATGGCAGATATGATTTATTATATGCGTCTTCAAATACAAAATCAAAATTACCCACCGGCTGATGGTTATGTATTCCAAAAGCAAAATATACTTTATTCATTCCTTGAAATTCTCCCGTAAAAATTTCAGACTCAATAATTTGTAAACCAGTTTTGCAACCATAAAATCCGGATGTGGGATTCCTGAAACCGGGCTGAGTTCAACAATATCGATCCCCACAACGTTTTTATGAAAAAAAAGTACGGTGAGAAATTCAATTGTCTCATACCAGAGAAAACCACCAGGTTCCGGGGTACCTGTACTGGGCATGATCGAGGGATCAAAGAAATCGACATCAATTGTCAGGTAAACATTATCGTCAAGTCTTTCGATCACATTGGAGCCGAACCCTTCTTTGCGAATTTCGTGTGCATAAAGCACCGGAATCCTGTTTTCTTTTACAAAGGCCCTCTCTTCGCGGCATTGCGACCGGATGCCAACCGGTACAATCTTTCGGTTCAATTCCCAGATACGCCGCATGACCGAAGCATGGCTCCAGCTGGATCCCTGATAACTGTCCCTCAGATCGGAATGTGCATCCAGCTGAAGTACCGAAAGATTTCTGAACCGCTCGTGATGAGCACGAAACAGCCCGAATGATATGGCATGTTCACCACCCAAGGCGATAATGAACTTATTTTTATTCAGCAGACCGGCAGTTTGCTCATAGAGTAACTGTTGAAAAACTTCAGGATCAGGGTGGCTGTCTGCCGGAGGTGCTGTAAAAACCCCCATTTTCCACGGTTCGCAGTCAAACTGGTCATCATAAAATTCAAGATACGGTCCCGCTTTTATTATCGCCTCCGGTCCCTCGGACGTACCCTTACCATAACTGGTCGTGTGTTCATAGGGCACCGGGAACAGAACAACCCTGGAGTGATCAAAATCAATCTGCGGAATGTCTTCGTCAAAAAAATTCATCACGGCAATAAGACGGCAGCTGCGATAACCGAAGTCCACAGACCGTTCTTATCACCACGGGCTGTCTGTGTAATATTCCGGGTTCTCACGATCTGTCCGCTGATTTTCCACTGACTGCGTTTTTCATCCCAGGAAGCATCCGAATCAAAGGCAACGCCGAGAATTGTAGCCAGCATCTCTGCAGCGATATCTTCTGCATAATCACCTGCGGTATTGGCTGTTTCGCCAAAACTGTGGTGCTCACTCAGATAGCCATAAAGATCCTTTTTTTTGGGGACGGCGACACCGATTGAAGCGGCTACCAGCCGGTTAGGTTCATTGGTGGCATTTTTACTGATGACCGCGTGAACAATCTGCCCGGGTGTTAATTCTTTCAGACCTGTCTGAAGCGGTAAGAAAGAACATCCCGGGGGATATATACTTGACACCGAGACAATGTTAAACGATGCAATCTGGGCATTGCGTAAAGCCATTTCAAAACTGGTTAATTTTTCGCGATGCTTACCAACACCCTTTGTCAGGCAAATTTTCTGGGGTATGTACAAAGTTTAGGCCCTTTCAAATATAGTCATCTGTTTTCTGCCAATTCTTTACTGTTTTACGGTTACGTAGTCTGATGATTATAAAAACAGCAACACTGATTACCACGAGCGATAACCAGAGGAGATTTTCCACCTGCAAAAATATAACCCATCTGAGACGCTCTTGCATGGTCAGGTACCATTCATCCTCAAATTCAGACAAACCAATATCAAGTTGATCATAAAAGATTTGGTTAAGATCCGGTTCAACTGTACAATTTTGCAAAATGAGTCTGAACTTTTGATTGCCAAATTCCTCAATCAAATACCTCACCGCTGAGAAAGACTGCAGATAGGCGAGATGTGCCTGAGCGGGACCGAACCGGAGCAGGTCATCAACCGCCTCAAATCCGACAATCCGCTCGTTGCTGAATGCATTTCCTAGAACGATCATTTCATTCCAGGTCAGAGCCGGTTTACTAAGATGCATCGCACATCCCTCATTTATCCACAATGGCAGATCCCGGTTGTTGAAATTGTCTGCAATATAGATATGTACAAGCTCGTGGATCAGGGTCTCCTGATAGGTTTCGGGATCAAAATACGATCCGGGTTTCAGCAGTATTTCCCGTTTTCCCGGAAATGCTACCGCGCCGCTCCAGTCGGGGACATTTGAGCCGGCAGAACTTAAATATGCATCCGCTGTTTCTGCCAGCCGCACCTGAACCCTGGTTTTAATTTTACCAACAAAGAAGGCATCAAGCTCCTTCTGCCCCTTTTCTGCCACATTCGCCAGAAAATTGACAATGCTGCTATCTGTCAAGTTTCCGGTAATTTCCACTTGGTCAACAGTTTTTACATAGTCGGCAAATCCGGAAGATATGCTGGTCAGGAGCAATATTATAAAGACGGGAAATTTACTTTTTTTACCTGGCGCGTACAAGTTTATTCTCTATTTTTTATTATCTGTCATGTATCCGAATTTAATCAATTATATCGGAATCATAAAGATTTAATCAAATGGTTAATGGTAAAAGGCAATGGATCATATTACCGGGCAATTGTATTTTGTTTCATGAACAAACCAGGTAATGTGGGTGTGATCATCGTTCAGAACCTAATGATCTAAAATAACCCGGTCATGATCAGAAATTTTGGTGATATTGGGTTTAGGACTTTGGATTAATTATCATAAGGGCAAAAAAAAACCTCCCGGGAAAGGAGGTTTGTGGATGCAATTGCTGATTATAATTGGTTCTGTACGTTCTGGACAACGCGGTTGATGATCGCCTTTAGTGTGTTAAACACCCCGTCACCACGCACCGCAACACCTTCAAAGTTTGGAACACTAAAAAAATTCAGTTTCTTCTGCAGCATATCAATTGACTCGACACCCGGAAGATCCCTTTTATTATACTGAATGACCCAGGGAAACTTTTCAAGCGAATGATTGTCCTGTTTAAGATTATTCTCGAGATCCAGCAAGGTCTCAATATTTGCTTCCATCCTGTGTGGCTGGGAATCTGCTACAAAAACGATTCCGTCCACGCCGTTAAGAATGACTTTCCGGCTCGAGGCATAGTAGACCTGACCGGGAACCGTATAGAGATTGAATTTTGGTTTTTTACCTTTAATTTTACCGACCTCGATCTGCATAAAATCAAAAAATATAGTTCGGTCTTCCTTTGTTTTCAGTGAAACAAGTTCTCCGGTTAGTGAGGGGTCCAGCTTTGAATGGATGTACTCGAGATTTGTGGTTTTACCACTCATCCCGGGACCATAGTACACAATTTTCAAATTGATTTCTTGTAATGCCCAATTAATAAACATTAGTTTTTGTCTCCGTTATCAAATACAGCCCCTGTTTTACCTAACTATTATTTAAACGTCTCGTCCAGTGCATCCCCCAGTAAGGAACTAAAATCAGAGTCGATCATATCCTTTTCACTTCCGGTCTCTTCACTTTCTTCTTCCAGGATCTCCTGCAGACTCTGAATGGCTTTTTTAGTATAGATCCGGATCAATCCCAGGGTCACGTTCACATCAAATACAACGACCAGGAAAAAATAGTCGCCCACATTTGAAAGATAAACGTTTCGTTTTTCACCTTCATGGAAAAGCAATTTAAATTTCGCTTCTTCTCCGACCAGTTTAGCCATTTCGGCAGTGGCTGCAAAATCACTGGCTGCAAGTGCCGACAGGACAGTCGTATTCATCTCTTCGGTATTTCCACGTTGGCTGATCAGCTGTCCGCTCATGTCGGCAAAGAGAATTGCCGATGCTTTGGTTTTGGTGGCCAATTCTGAAAGCGTCTTAGTGACCCCTTCATATTGTTTACCGTTCAGAATTATCTGACGGCTCCCGTCCTTAAGTTTTTTTGTTTGTACCATAGCAATGCATCCCTATATTATTAGATCCCAATTGTTTTGTTCTTATCAAGGCGACTTAATGCAATTTTCAGACTTTCACGGAGACGTTCAACCGCCTCCGCCATATAATTTATCTCATCATTTGTTTTTATTTTGATCGGATCGCCCAGTTCACCACGACTGATTTCATTGGCGCGTTTTGCCAGGCTCAGGATTGGAACAACGATCCTGTTTGCCAGGAAATATACGATTAAGATGCCTAATAAAGTAATAATAATTATACCAAGCAAGATATAATTATTGGTTTCCTGTACTTTTGTTAAGATATAATCCCGGATCATTCCTATCCGAATATACCCCAGACTTCCTTCTTCCACCGGTACGATAATATCATAGCAATCAAAGTCAGATGTTGTTACTGTAATCAACTGAGGTTCTTGATAATTTATTTCATCAGTCAGATCACGGGACAGAATCTCCTCAGGCACATTACCATTGTATGTATCAACCAGAACCTGCTGATCGGCACTCTGGATAATAATATAACCGACGCTTTCAAAGTTGGTTGAGCTGGTAATGATTTCGCGCAGCTCAACAATATCCTCCCCCAGAATGGCTGCCGCACTATAGCTGGCGATGTCCTGTGCGATTGTCCGGCCTCGTTCGATTACCTCGCGTTCCAGAGCACCGGTAACGGTATCCCGGATAATAAAAATAATGATCAAGCCAAGAAAAAGGTTACTGAATACCAAAATACCGCTGATTTTCCATCGCAGACTTATGAATTTCATATTTTTCTTAATTGTTCCAGAATCACATTTTGATATTTTATCCTTTTGGCATCATCTTCAATCATCCGGCTGATCATTTCAGCCAGAAGCGGCAACTTGTCACTGTTAAAACCGGATCGTTCTTCATTGAGTTCGACGAGCATTTCATCGATCACAAACGGCGCCACAGGCCCGATATATTCTGTTAATACATTTTCTAAAGTTGTAAAAAATTCTGCATCCACGTTTACTTTATCGGCATAAATCTTGACTTTAATTAAGTTTTTTTGATACAAATTGTATAATAGAGCCAGAATTTCATCTTTTTTCAAATTTACATTACCGGCAATTTCACCAACGGTCCGGTTGCCATCTATCTGCAGTACGATTTCCCACTCTTTACGTCTGAGCCTGATATCCTTATGACCTATACCGTCGTACACCTCCAGCACAGTTTTATCATTGATCTGCTTTTCGATTCTTGTTTCAATCATATTGTAGACATCTTTTGGTTCATATTCCGGCATCCTTTTAATTATCCGGAGCTGCACCAGTGGAAATTTGATTCTGAATGACAGAGATTTTGTAACTGTAGTATAAATAAAATACGAATATAATCGCTAGCCGGCCTCATTGCAATTTTGAAATTAAATTTATCTCACTTTGATCCAGGTCACCGATGCGCAGGTGGTTAACTTTTATCTCCCGCGTTTTCTTGAGTACTTTTTGGGATTTTTTGTTATTCCTGAATTCGGCAAGCGTGACGTTGAGGGTCATCCGCACCAGTGGAAAAGATGCTCCGTTCCTGCAAATGGCCAGAATTATCAAGGCATCATCAGCGACACCTATTATTCGTTTGTTCTGCCATACAACCTCTATTTCGCGAATGGGGGATTTTAGATTCTTGTAAGCACTGATTATCCGTAAGAATCGTTTAGTAACTTCCGGTAGTTCCGCCATATACTGGTCAAGGCCTTTCCGGGTAAGAACTTCACCTGTTCTTAGAAGAACCATGCTGCCTTCAACGCCATCCAGTGTCATCAAATTTTTCAACCCTGCATCCATGTTTTTTCAAGTTTCCTGGCTTAAAATCTGTTCGATATATGGCAGGATCGTATCCAGCTGATGCCGTGCATCAAACTCAATATAAGTAATATCCTGCCCTATTTTGCTAAGTACAATTCTGACCTTATTTTTTACCAGACTTATCAAATCCGCCTCGTCCATATGGAGCAATCGGCTGATACGATCGATTTCATAGCTGCTGAAAGCGGCAAGTCCGAAATCTATTTTTTCTTCAAAGGTAGAAAATGCCGCTTCCCCTTCGGTAGTTATAAAAGCAGCACGCTTGACGCCTTTTATATTCATCAGCATACTGATGATCTTTTTCTCACGGGCTGTATCTGAGGATTGGAGCGTATCAAATTGATGCAGCCCCTCCAGCATCAGATTACTCCAATTTTCCGTTATCGATACAATCGGTGGACGAACGCCGCTTTCGACCTTAAATTTACCATCTTCCAGCCCCAGCAGCCTGAACAAGGCTTCTTTTCCGACATCCGGATCAAATTCTGCATGGACTATCTGGCCGTTCTTAAAATAAATCGTACCGTATTTTCCGGCATGTTCAATCGTTAACTTCGATTCGTTTTTTTCCAGACAGTTCAACTGTATGAGGTTCGGGAGTTTTAGATCTCTGAGATTACCAACTAATGCCATGTCAGTTCAACAAGTCGATTACTAGTTTTTTGATCTCTTTAATTTCGAACGGTTTTTCGATGTAATGCTGGGCACCTATCTTTAAAGCCTCTTCTTTTTTATCATCAGATCCATAAGCGGTCATAACAATAACCGCCGTTTGCGGATAATTCTTGCGAATCTGTGCCAGCAGTTCAAGGCCGGTCATCCCCGGCATACTGATATCGGTGATCACCAGATCAAATCGCCCCCCGGCCAGTTTTTCAGCCGCTTCCTCTCCCGACGCAGCCGTGATCACCTCATAATCCTGTTTGGCCAGAATAAATGTCTGGTAAAGGCTGAACGTTAGGGTTTCTTCATCATCCACAATCATCAATTTTTTAACCGTGCTCATATTGAACCGACCTCATTTGGATTAATATCTCCGTCAATGCCGCGCTCAACCGCCTGGCAGTATTATTGTAAAGACCGAACCTTTCCCGACCTCACTCGAGACGTTTAAATGTCCTCCGTTTTCTTCAACAAGGCGAGATGATATCGACAGGCCTAGTCCGACACCATCATTCTTGGTGGTATAAAAAGGATTGAAAATTTTTTCCAAAAGATCCCCGTTGATTCCGCAACCGTTGTCATGAATATCCACACCCACCATTTCATCCGTATGATCCGAAATAACCGGGTGATCATAGATCCGGATACCAATTTCACCTTCTTCACCGATCGCATCCATGGCATTCAGCAACAGATTGAAGATGACCTGCTCGATCTGATTTTCGTCCACGTAGACATGCTTTAAATTATGATCGTATTCCCGCTTCAAAACTATTTTTTTCTTTCTCAGCTTGGAAGTCAGAATGATAAAAACACCTTCGATCAGGGCTTCGATATCCACACTTCTCTGTTGCGGTTTACCGGGTTTGGCAAATTTAAAAAACTTTTTAAGCAGTTCATTGGACCGGTCAATCTCTTTAACAATTCGGCGGACCAGCTGGGTACGATGATCATTCGGATTGAAACTTTCCTCCAAAACCTGAGCGGAAGTTTTAATACCGGCAAGTGGATTTCTGATCTCATGGGCAATCCCGGCCGAGACTTCCCCAAGTGTCGTCAGACGATCGATACGTTCCATCTGCGCACGAAACGTATTCAGATTTGTAAGATCCCGAAAACTGATTATGACACCGTTGTATTTGGGATCATCCGCCTGCAGCAATGTGGTGCTGAATCCAACCGGAATTATTTTATCTGTCCTGGACAGTAAGCTGACTTCCTTGCTTTCATACATATTTTTATGAAGGATCAGCTGATGAAGGATCGATTCGGATTCTTTATCATCTGCAAAAATCATACGTATGGTTTTATCAATTAGTTCGTCGTACCTGTAATCCAGAGCCTTAAGGGCCGCTGAATTTATGAAGGTAATTTTCTCGGTAAAATCGATTGTGATGATACCGCTGGATATATTCTGTATGATCCCTTTATGGAACTTATAGACTTTTTCAAGCGCACGGGTTCGATCCAGTAAAAGATGGTATTTATCTTCCAGTCCTCTGAATTCACGATCCCGAACCGTACTTTTCTCATTAAAAGACCGGTTGATGATCGATAGGGATTCTTTTTTGGCTTCGAATTGTTTGCTCATATCTGGTTCGGTGTGCGTGGTTTGTATCAATTTAAGAAATTTGCTGACTCCGTCGCAACAAATTCAGTTAAAGCATATCCAGAGGATCAACATCTATCGTGATACGCAGGTCGGTTCTGGAACTCTGAAGGAAAGAGCTCAACAGCTGATTTATTATTTTTTTCGATCTGGCACCGGAGCGGTCTGCACTCTGGTGCACCTTTAGAACCACCTGCCAGCGATACATATTTTTCAGCCGGATGAACGGGGCCGGCGCCGGACCCAGAACCTGAAACATTCTGCGCGCTCCGATGCGCAACCGATGAACGATCTGCCTGGCTGTCCCCAAAGCCTCTCCCGCCTGTTTCGCGGATATCCTGATCAGGATCAGCCGGGAGAAGGGGGGGTAATTGAGTTTTTGCCTGCGAGCCAATTCCTGTAAATAAAAACCGTGGTAATCGTGATTCCGCGCATGGATGATCGCAGGAAATTGATCCGAGAAACTCTGGATCACCACTGTACCTGCTTTTTTCCCGCGACCCGCCCGCCCGGCTACCTGTGTGAGCAGCTGAAAAACACGCTCTGAGGCCCTGAAATCAGGTAAACTGGCGCCTACTTCTGCCGCAATCACCCCCACTACGGTCACATTCTCAAAATCAAGACCCTTGGCAATCATCTGGGTTCCCAGCAGGATGTCGGCCTGATGAGACTTGAATTTTTGTAATAAGGCATCATGGGCACCCTTTCGGCCGGTGGTATCTAGATCCATTCTCAGGAGTCGCGCGGCGGGAAATTGTTGACGTAACTCCTTTTCGATCTTTTCTGTTCCAACCCCTTTATACTGAATTTCCTTACCACCGCATCGAATACAATCGGATTGTGCAGGCTGCTCACTACCGCAATAGTGACATTGCAAAGTATGGTTATGGGCGTGAAATGTAAAGGCGATGGCACAGTTTGGACAAAGGGGGATATATCCACAATCCCGGCATTGCAGGAAGGATGAAAATCCGCGACGGTTCTGCAGAATGATCGTTTGTTCACCATTATCCAGTGCGGTCTGTATTTTCTTTTCCAAAAAAGGGGATATGGTATTGAGTTTGCCGGATCTTCTTCCCTCCCGGCGCATATCAATGATATTCACAGCCGGCATAGGGATCTGATTGATCCGCTGATTCAGTTCAATCAGATGAAATTTTCTTTTTTGTGCATTATAATAGGATTCTACTGAGGGTGTGGCCGAGCCCATAATGACTACCGCATTTTGTTTTTGTGCCATATAAACGGCAACATCCCGCGCATGATATCGTGGCGCAGGATCATTTTGTTTATATGAGGCATCATGCTCCTCATCAATCACATAGACGGCTGTATTTTTAACAGGCAAGAACAGTGCGGACCGCGGTCCGATGACAATGTCGTATACCCCTTCCTGTACCTGCCGCCATGTATCGTAGCGTTCCCCGAGAGACAACCGGCTGTGAAAAACAGCGACTTGCCCGGGGAATTCATTTTCAAAACGCCTCATGGTCTGGGGGGTAAGACTGATCTCAGGGATCAGGACCACCGCTCTTTTTCCCTGCATCAACGCCATTCTGATGGACTCAATATATACCTGCGTTTTGCCGCTCCCGGTCACACCATGTAATAAGAAGGCACCGTACAATCCCTGGCTTAACCGGTGCTTAATCGCTTCCAGGGCTTTTTGCTGGTCGCTGTTCAATTCGATGTCACGCTTTTCCTCCTGATAGGCAAATTCCGATGTCCTAATCTTCTCGCGTTTCTCAATACGGATGATCCCGCGTGCCTCAAGTGTTTTAATACGACTCCTGGTAAGACCGCTTAGTTCGCAAAATTTGTCAAAACCGAATTTTTTGCCTGCATTATTTTTCAGGAAGACCTGAACCGGATCACTGCCGCGCAAACCCTCGAAATTATCAGGGATGATTTCCGGCAATACAATTACCTGTTCGTAGGTTCTGGAAGCGCGCACTTCGCTTAGGGATTGTGAGAGGTGGACAATCCCCTTTTTATGCAGTTCCTGAAGTGCATAATAGAATGAGCCTGATCCATATCGCTGACGATAATATTTTGAATCCCGCCCGGGATCACGAAAAATGATGTCAAATAATTGCCTTTGGCTTTCAGGGAGTTCATTCAGTTCCGGTGGTACAGGGTCGGCGGGTTGGATCTTCAGCACACTTTTTTGCTGAAGCCCCCTGGGCAGGGCCAGCTGAACAGATTGCCCCCAGGCACAATTATAGTATTCAGCCATCCAGGATGTCAGGTCCAGCAATTCTGCTGAAACCAGTGGTTCTCCCTCGGTGATATCGATAATGTCTTTACAATTGGGGATATTTGTCTGATCGGAACAGGCAACCACCAGACCGGTCAATTCACGTTTTCCAAATGGTGCCAGTATGGGTACGCCGGGTTTGACAACTGACTTAAAAATACCGGGTATGCGATAGGTGAAGGTGCGCGGGACGGCGATATTAAAGACTACCTGAGCATACGACATATGCTGGGATCTGTATTTAATAATGAATAAAAAGGCGGCAAGAAGCCGCCTTCGGTCAAAACATATATAAGGTCTCGGATTTTACTGAAGGTAACGATTCCCTGTTACTCCTTAACAACCCAGACCTTAATCTTG
>Ga0209536_100015965_pt1 | contig 10691 bp, 10 predicted proteins | sample DeeMarSeWOR28_12_FD_187461 | JGI IMG/M metagenome (GOLD analysis project Ga0209536, IMG submission 187461) | Marine sediment microbial communities from White Oak River estuary, North Carolina - WOR-2-8_12 (SPAdes) (version 2) | ecosystem: Environmental > Aquatic > Marine > Intertidal zone >...
AACCCTGACCTGAAAACCGGCTGAATCGTATCTCGAAGTGCAGGATCGCACGTTGGCGCACTGTGCTCCTTCACCGTTGGAAATCAGAGAATTTGCGAGGGGGAGCGTCCCCCGTTAGTCGGCGCCGTGTTTGGCGATTAGGTCTTGGGCGATTCGCTCGGGGACGGTGTCGTAGTGGCTTAGCTCCATGGTGTAGCTCCCGCGGCCCTTGGTCATGCTCTTGAGGGCTGGCTCATAGTCCATCATGTCGGCCAATGGAACCGATGCCTTCACGACCGTCCTGCCGCTGCTCATCACGTCGGTGCCAAAGATCTTACCGCGACGGCTAGAGAGATCGCCGGTGATGGACCCGACACTGTCACCGGGCGTCGTCACTTCGATGTTGACGATCGGCTCGAGGAGCTGAGGCCTAGCTTTGAGAAAGGCCTCTTTGAAGGCGAACTTCCCCGCGGTCTTGAAGGCGATCTCCTTGCTGTCGACCGAGTGTGTCTTGCCGTCGAAGACGGTCACTCGCACATCTTCGATCGGATAGCCGGCGATGATGCCCTGCCGCATGATGTCACGCACGCCCTTCTCGATGGCCGGCATGAAACCCTTCGGGATGACGCCGCCAACGATCTTGTCGACGAACTCGAAACCGCCGCCTCGTTCGAGCGGCTCCACGCGAAGGCTGACTTCCCCGAACTGGCCCGCGCCGCCGCTTTGCTTCTTGTGCCGATAGTGGCCCTCGGCCTCTCCGATAATCGTCTCGTGGTAGGCGATCTTCGGCAACTTGGTTTCGACCTCGACGCCCTGATTCCGGATGCGCTCAATCACCAGGTTCACGTGCATCTCGCCGAGGCCGTTGATGACGAGCTCACGCGTTTCGAGCTCGAAGTGAGCTTCGAACGTCGGGTCTTCCTCACGGATACGGGCAAGAACTTCGGCGATCTTGTCTTCGTCGCCATGCGTCTTGGGAACGACGGCCAGGGCATGGAGAGGGGTGGGATACGGCAGGGATTTGTGGTGCACGTAGTCGAGGGCGTGGTCGTCGTGGATGACGTCACCAAGGTGCAGCTCTTCCACCTTGGCGATCGCGCCCATGTCGCCCGCAATGACCTCCGTCACTGCCGTGCGTTCCTTGCCTTGCATCTGAAAGAGGTGGCTCAGGCGCATGGGCTTCTTCCCGTCCCCGATGAAGAGCTGGTCACCGGCTCGAAGCGTGCCCTGGTAGACTCGAAAAAGGCAGAGCTTGCCAAGATAAGCATCTGTCGTGACATGGAACACGCGAGCCAAGGGGGTCTTGCTCGCGTCATCTGCGTAGATGAACGGCGCTTCCTCTTCTCCTTCGCCGATGAAGAAGGGCCGGGGGTTGCCTTCGGGCGGGCTTGGGAAGTGCTTGACGATGACGTCGAGCAGCGCCTCCACCCCTGCGCCGCTCAGGGCGTCGGTGAAACACACGGGGACCATGTGCGACTGATCCATCGCGCGCTCGAAAGGTTCGTGAAGGGCTTCGTAGTTCGGCTCTTCGCCTTCGAGGTATCGCTCCATGAGTGCATCGTCGATCTCGACGACCTGATCGAGGAGCTCCGTGTGGAAGCCCGCAACCGGGCCAAGGTCGCTTTCTCCCTCTCCATTCAGTAAACAATCGACGACGGTCGCACCGTTGTCCGCAGGAAGGTTGATTGGAAGGCAGCCACGACCAAAGACTTCCTTGAGCTCCGCAAGGAATGAGCCGAGCCCGCCGACGCCTGCCCCGATGTGGCTGATCACGATCGCTATCGGAAGATCGAGGCTGCGCGCAAGCCTCACCAGACGCCGACTCATGCTGTCGATCCCCGCCTCGGGATCCATGACGAGCACCATCGTCTCGGCGGCGGGAAGGCATGCGATCGCTTGTCCGATGAAATCTGGGGCCCCGGGAAGGTCGAGCACATTGATGCGCTTCCCTTGATGCGTCGCGTGCAAGAGGGAGGAGTAGACGGAGTAGTGATGCGCCTGTTCTTCTTTCTCGAAGTCGCTCACCGCGGTGCCGGCGTCGACGTTGCCTTGCCGGTTGATCTCGCCGGCTCGAAACAAGAGAGCCTCGGCTAGGCTGGTTTTCCCGCTCGAGCGCGGGCCCGCGAGGAGGATGTTGTGGATGTCGCTGGTTCCGAAGTCGGGCATGGGCAAAGTTGAAGCAAATGTTGAGCAAGGCTGCAAGGCGGCCTGGAAGATCCCCGACAGGGCCAGAAACACTCGGCTTTTTTGGTGTGCTAGGCCAGCACCGGAACACCGGTCCTAGCGCCAGTAGTCGACGCGTCCGTGAAGGAAACCGTTTTCGTCGGCCCAAACGGTGTGGCGTTCGTTGAGACGTTTCGCGGGCGATTCTGCGGTCCAGGCTCTCCACTTGACATACGCACACTCGCGCCGTTCCCGCACCGCTTCCAAGGTCTCCTCATCGTCGCCTCGCTGCGGGACCTCGCCTCCAGTGGGAGCGCCCTTGCATCGCACCTCACTACTTTGTGCGGCGGGAACGAGCCCCGGCTCCACGGGGAGGTCGCGGTCGTCTCGACTCCGGTATGGCCAAGTATTGAGCCATCGAACGGCTTCCACGACGGTGGCTGCGCGGGCGCGTTGTCCGTCGTGAGTGACCTCGTCTAGGGAATCCCAAAGAGACGCACTCGAGCAGCAAGGGGTGGCAATCGCGAGAAAACCTTCGCCGGCAGCGCTCCAGGATGGCGGCTCCTTCTCAGCGTGTTTGGACATTCTGATGCCGGCTATCAGAATGAGAATCGCTGCGACCAGAGCGAGGGCGACAGCAATGCGCTTGTTCGTTGTCTTCATCTGTCTACAGTACTAGCTCAGCGGAGAAACAGGACAAAGCGACAAGTCGTCGAGCGAAGGGCTGGCCACCACCCGTTTGCAGATCATGCAGAGCTTGTATGATGAGCTCGCGGCGCTGTGGGCGATCGAGTGAAATCAAACAGGAACTCTGGCACCCCGATGCATCGAAGCGGGCGCGCGAGATCCTCGGGGACGGCGCTCTCAAAACAGACGCGTTCCCCAGTCGTCGGATGCGGAAACGACAGTCGTTGCGCGTGGAGGGCGAGTCGGTAGAGGCCGAGCTCGGCGCGATAGCGGCGGTTGTCGGCGCCGTTTCCGTAGTTGACGTCACCGGCTAGGGGATGATCGATGCGTCTGAGGTGGCGGCGGATCTGATGCCGACGCCCAGTTCGCGGTCGAGCTTCGACCAGTGAGAGACGCCTGTCGGCGACGAAGAGCGTTTCGTATTCGGTCACCGACTCAACGTCAGGCCCCCCTTCCCGTTTGGCCATCGGGCTGTCGATCACGCCGCGTGCCGGGGGCGTACCTCGCACGAGCGCCAGGTATGTCTTGCCGACGTCTCGGGCGCTGAACGATGCCTGGAGAGTCCGGGCGTGCTCTGGCGAGAGAGCGAACACGAGGACGCCACTGGTCGCACGATCGAGGCGATGCACCGGGTACACCCACTGGCCGATCGCCTTCCGTGTGAGGTTGAGGGCAAACGTCGAGCTCCGGTCATCGCCGCGATGAACCGATAGGCCCGAGGGCTTGTCGACGACGACGATCGCGTCATCGTGATAGAGCACGTCGACAGAGGTTGGGACCGGCGGCGTGCGGTGCGCCCTCGGGTCGATGGCTTGCGAGCTCCCTTTGCAATCACTGTTCATCGTGCCGTCCCATCAATGAGCGACCGAGCTCGAGTACAGGTGAATGATCGCGACGCCGGCGATGATCAGCGCCATGCCGATGATGGTTGGTAGATCGGGGACTTGCCGGTACACGACTGCGCCAGCCAGGGCGACGAGCACCACGCCAACTCCCGCCCATACCGCGTACGCGATACCGACCGGAATGTGTTCGACCACGAGCGAGAGCATGTAGAAGGCAAGCGCGTAGCCGCCGATGACCAGGACGCTTGGAATCAGCCGGGAAAATCCCGCCGATGCCTTGAGGGCACTGGTGGCCACGACTTCGGCAACAATCGCGATACCAAGATAGGCGTAGGCGAGTTTCATCGTGTCTCCTCCTGTGCTTCGGCTGCTGAAGCCGACCGTTGGGGCGATTTCCGGAATTTTGAAGCGGCGTGCCCTTGCTCAATTGGAAACCTCTGCGACGTGAACAACAGCACCACCACGGTGCACAATTGGGGACGTCACGTGTCCGATGATCACACCTCCGCCCTTGGCTTTCACGGGCATCTGATTGCGTCCGAGCGCGTCGAAGATCAGGGCCAGCGTATCGCCCCGGTGTACGTCTGCTCCGAGGTGTACGACCATTTCGCAGAAGCCCGTTCGTGGAGCCCGGACCCATGCGCTCGAGCGAGAGATGCGAGGTGGAGGGCCACCCAATACGAGACCTTCCGGTACCATCTGGAGCGCCTCCATCACCCGAAGCACGCCAGAAACACCGACCTCGATGGCCGTTGCATCGAAGCGGTTCGCCTCGCCTGCCTCGTACAGCAACACTGTCTTTCCGAGGTCCGTGGCAGCCGCTCTTAGTGATCCATCACGCAAACGAGAATGGACGGTCATGGGGGCGCCGAACTCCCGCGCGAGCCGAAGCGCGTTCGGATTCTCGATGTCGCATCGTAGCTGCGGAAGGTTGGTTCTCCCGCCCGACCCGGTATGCAGATCCAGCCCTACCTCACATCGCGCGACGATTTCGGTCATGAAGAGGTTTGCCAATTGCGACGCGGAAGACCCGCGTTTCGATCCGGGAAAGCTGCGATTGAGGTCGCGCCTGTCAGGCAAGTAGCGGGACTCTTGGACCACTCCGAAGGCGTTGACGACAGGCACGGCGAGCACCGTTCCGCATAGCTCCTCCGGAATGATTCGGTCGAGGACGTGGCGAATGATCGGAATACCGTTCAGCTCATCTCCGTGGATTGCGGAGCTGATCCAAATCACAGGCCCTGGATTTCTGCCGTGCAGGACGCCGACTGGGAGCGACAGCCAAATGCCGGTCGGCAGACGGGCAACCCGCAGCTCGGTTTGGGTGAGCCTTCCTGCCGGAGCTGCCAAGCCGTTGATCTCAAAAGGGGCTCTCGCGTTAGCCTTGAATCCGGTCTTTGGTTTTACCGACCTTGGCATTTCTCTCCAGGTATTCGATGACGATGCCCGCAACGTCCTTGCCGCTCGACGTTTCGATGCCCTCGAGCCCCGGCGAAGAGTTGACCTCCATCACTACAGGCCCATGATTGGACCGAAGCATGTCGACGCCGGCGACCCGCAGGCCGAGCTTATTTGCAGAGCGTGTCGCCGTGCTCCTCTCCTCGGGTGTGAGCTTCACGCTGCTTGCGAGTCCCCCGCGGTGAAGGTTGGATCGGAACTCACCCTCGGGCCCCTGCCGTTTCATGGTGGCGACGACCTTGTCTCCGACGACAAACGCACGAATGTCTGCGCCCCCCGCCTCTTTGATGAACTCTTGAACCAAGATGTTGGCGTCGAGCTGAATGAAGGCGGCCATGACCGACTCCGCCGCCTTGTCGGTTTCCGCCAGGACCACGCCCATGCCCTGCGTCCCTTCCAAGAGCTTGATGATGACCGGGGCCCCACCCACCATCTTGATCAAACCCTCGATGTCTTTGGTGGAACGCGCGAATCCGGTCACGGGCAAGCCGATTCCCTCGCGAGCCAGCAGCTGGAGCGCGCGCAACTTGTCGCGTGACCGGGAAATCGCCTGCGAGGTGTTGAGCGGAAAGGTCTTCATCATTTCAAACTGTCGGACGACGGCCGTTCCATAGAACGTATGGGAGGCTCCAATACGCGGAATCACCGCGTCGAAGTGAAGTGCTTTGCCGCTGAGCAAGACCTGTGGTCGGTGCGAGGTGATGTTCATGTAGCATCGCGTGAAGTCGACCACGCGCACCTCGTGCCCTCGTTCGGCCGCCGCCTCTTTGAGGCGCCGGGTCGAGTAGAGCTTTGGGTTTCTGGAAAGGATTCCAATTCTCATCGCCGCCCCCCGTGTTGCCGCCTCTTGTGTCTCTTTGGAACCAGTTCCCGATGCAAATACGATCGATTCGGATCAACCACAAACCGGCCTCGGATCGCCTCACGGCCGAGTAGCATGCGGAACCCCATCTCATCGCGTGAAGTGAGGGTCAGCTCGATGGGCCAGGTCTCGTTTGCAAGGAGGAGCGGACTTCGAATGATGGGACGAAGCTCCCTGTGCCCGCTCGAGCTCTTGACGTGCCGGTACTCGTACAGGCGCGCCTTGCACTGAACGATTGTCACCGAATCGCGTTGAATCGGGTGGACCTTGAAGTGAACCCAGGGGTGCTTGCCCTCGCCTGGCACCTCGATGTCGAAGGCGTGTAAGGACGAGCTGCGGGCTCCGGTGTCGATCTTTGCCTTGATCCGTCCTATCCCGAGGTCGGGCAGCGCAAGCCATTCACGCCATCCGATCGCAGGGGGCTGATGCGGACCAGCAGCTCTGCGAAGTTTGCCGCTCATGACTTCAGCGCTCTTTTCGTTTTCGAGGCGGTGCCGCGGCGCTGATCTCGTCTGTGCTCGCAAGGGACCCGGCAAAACCTTTCTGCACACCTCGTCGGATGCTGCGGCCAATGCCGCGCTTTCCGCCCAGGCCCAATCATGTTGCCGGCTCCGGGTTCCCTTGGCGTTCGAAGCGCAGTCGCAAGACACGGTGCCGGAGCACCTGGAGAACGGTCACGCGGTACTCGCCCACCTCGAGCGTGTCACCTCGCTTTGGCATTCGGGCGAGATCCGAAATGATGTAGCCGGCGATGGTGTCCGCCTCGTCCTCATCCAATGAGATACCGAGAAAGTCCGCAGCCTCCGGTAAGGGCACGTTGCCTGCAAGCTCGAATACGCCGGGCGAGATCTCGGACATCTCGCTTCGCTCCTCATCGAATTCGTCGTGAATCGGCCCGACGATTTCCTCGAGCGCGTCCTCAAGAAAAGCCAGGCCAATGATCGTCCCGTGCTCATCGACCACCGCCGCCGCATGGGTTTGGGTTCGCTGAAGCTCTACGATGAAGCGGGAGAGGGGCTGTGTATCGGGAACGGTCGGCATGCTCAGCGCGAGCGCCTCGAGGCGGAGCTCCTTGTCCTGAAGCAGCTCGGCCAGGACGGTTCTCGCATGCACGACCCCTCGAATGTGATCGAGATCGGAGTCACCGAGCGGGTATCGTGAATGACCGGTTTCACGGAGAATCCGAAGGTTCTCCTCGATCGTGTTGGCCGTAGACAAGAACGCGACGTCTACGCGCGGCAGCATGATGTGGCGCACCTCGAGGCGCATCAACGCTAGGACGTTGTCGCCGATCGACCTCTGTCGCGCGGTGATGTGTCCGGCCCGCGCCGAAGACGCCAGGATCGAGCGTAGCTCATCGATGCTGGCGGACGCTTCGTGCTCATCGGAAATCCTCAGTCCAGCGATACGCAACAGGCCGTTGGAGAGCGCGTTGATGAAGGCGATCAGCGGCCGAAGGGCAGTTGCAAAGCCGTACAGCGGATATGCGACCAGTAGGCAAATCGACTCGGCCCGCTGAATCGCCCAGACCTTCGGGGCTTGCTCACCCACGGTCATATGCAGAATCGTGATGATGGCAAGCGCGAAGCCAAGCGCGATCCAATGAAGCGTCGCTCCTTCACGAATTTGAATGCCGGCCAGACCTGCGAGCTCGATGAGAAGCCGCGCAACCGCGGGCTCCGCCAGCCAGCCGAGGACCAGGCTCGCGATCGTGATCCCGAGTTGGCACGCAGAGAGGTACAGGTCCAAGCGCAGCAGCATCCGCTGAACGATTGCGGCCCGGCGGTCGCCCGTGCGAGCGAGTGCATCGATTCGCATTGGCCGGACCTTGACCAGGCCAAACTCTGCCGCGACGAAAAAGCCGTTCAGGAAGACGAAGACTGCCGTGGCAAGGAGCTTCCAGAGGACCGTGGTGTCTTGCACGCGAAGCTGAGCCTAGCACCAATTCACCTGTGCCATGAGGAAGAATGCTTCCCAGCGGTGAGACCCGAAGCCCAGCTCTCCTTCCGCAAGGTCAGCTTACGCTTCGCGCCCCAGATACTCTCGCTCTAAGAGGCGGCGAGCATATCGGCGAACCAAGTGGCCAGCCCGAGGAAGGTGAAGAAGCCGACGATGTCCGTCACCGTGGTGAGAATGATCGACGACGCCGTCGCCGGGTCCCTGTTCAACTTGACCAAGGTCACCGGGATGACTGCGCCTGCCGCCGACGCCGCGATCATAGAGACGATCATGGCGAGGAACATGACGAGGGAGAGGCCGAGGTTTCGACTCCAGACGTAGACACCGATCGAGGTCACGGTGGCGATGGCAATACCATTGACCAGGCCGATCAAGAGCTCCTTGGCGAGCACACGAAAGGCTTCTGAAACCCGAAATTCACGCAGCGCGAGGCCGCGCATGGTGACTGCAAGCGCCTGGGCCCCAGTGTTGCCCGATTGCCCCGCCACGACGGGGAGGAGAATAGCGACGGCTGTGAAACGTGCGATGGTACCCTCGAAAAGGCCCACAACGGAGGCGGCCATGAAGGCGGTGACCAAGTTGATGTTGAGCCAGGGGAGGCGACTTCGAACACCGACCCAGGGTCGTGAGAGTGCGCGTTCCTCCTTGGAGCCACCCACCATTTGCTGAAGGTCCGTGATCGCGTCCTCCTGCGCGGCCTCGAGCAAGCCGACTTGCCGAATGATGCCGATGACTCTGCTCTGAAGGTCCACGACCGGGAGGCTCGATAGTTGATATTCGTTCAGGAGCTCGACCACGTCCTCACGCGGCGTCATCGGATGAACGAACGCGACGCGCGGACTCATCAGCTCCGCGAGCGGCTGCTCGGGTTTTGCTCCGACCACGTCTTGCAGGCGGACGACCCCTTTGAACTTCCCGTCATCGTCCGTGATGACGAGGTCGGAGATCCGTCGATTCCGAAGCCCCTGAATTCGGCGGAGCGCCTCGCCGACTGATGTTTCGCTGCTGAACAGCGCTACCCGGGCGTCCATTAGCTTGCCCGCGGTGCCCGGAGGAAATGCCAGAATCTCTAGAATCTCCTTCCCGAGGGCCGGAGGGACCGAGGCTAGGAGCATGGCTCTGGTGTCTTCCGATAGACGGGCGAGCAAGTTTGCCGCGCGTGCTGGGTCGAACGCCGAGATCAGATGGTGGACCCCCTCTGTGCCGGCAGCGGCGAGCACCTCGGCGGCATGATCGGGCTGCATGTAGCGAAGCAGTGTCGCATTGGTATCCGGTGACTCCTCGGCAAGCACGCGGGCTACGTCGTCCGGCGAAGCGCTCTCCATCTGTCGCGCTGCCTCGGCCGGATGCAAGTGCAAAAAATGCCGAACCACCTCCCGAATCGCGCTATTCACCGCCCGCGCTCCCTTCGGATCGCTGGCTCCCAAGCACGGCCGAGCTCGCCAAGTCGAAGAGCCCCCGCAGTCCAAGGCCATAGAGCTCGCCGAGCGACGCTGCGGTCAGCGCTCCCTGATCTTCGAGCCGGGCTTCATCCCACCGCTGTTCGAGCTTGCGAATGGTCTCGTACCGAATGACCCCGACGAAGCGCCCGTCCGCCTCGACGACTGGCATCGCATGGACGCGCTTCCACGCCGGGTGCGCCAAGACTGACTGCCAGCTGGCTCGCGCGGGCAGAGCAGCGACCTCGCGGACGGCGATGAGTCCGACGAGCTGGTCCGGTCGCGCACCCAGCAGCTCGCGCGTGTTGACGACGCCCACGAGCTTCTGGCCTTCGTCGACCAGGTACAGGTAGTACAGCGCGTGCGCTGGATCGCGGCGGACTCGCTCCACGGCATCCGCCACGGATAGGCCTGCTGAGACGGAGATGACCCCGGCGTCCATCACGGCGCCTGCGCTTCCCTCGGCATAACGAAGCAGACGCTCCAGCCCTTTGCGCGCTGAAGGGCTCACATGCTCCATGACGGACGAGCGTTGCTCCGCGCCCATGGTACGAAGGATCGCGGCGGCGACGTCGCTGCGAGTTGCCGACAAGGCATCGGCACCCTGCTCGGCAGGCAGAAGCTCCAGCACCTTCGCGCCGGTGATAGGGGCAAGACATCGGAGCAGCCCCGAACAAGGGCCAACCGGTAAGGCCTCCATCACCTCGGCAGCATCGGAGGTCGGCATGGATTCCAAGACCCTTGCGGATTGAGCGGGGTGTGTAGAAACGAATTGCTGGAGCAGGCTAGCCTCGAGCGTCATGATCTTCCTCCTGATTCAAGAGCACCGAGCGGTTCTGCGCGAAGTGCCGGCCGGGAACGGAGAGCTCGCCTTCCGCGTTTTCGAGCACGACGGCGGTTCGCGTCGTCCGGGCGATCCGACCCTGGTCAGCGATGCAACATCGGCCGTAAGTATGGCCGACCTGTTTATGCTTTATCTCCAAGGTGGTCTGGTAGACGCAGCATTATTGGGTGGCGCTCAAATAGACCGCTTCGGCAACCTGAACACAACCGTCATTGGCGATTATCAAAATCCCAAAGTCCGGTTACCGGGATCCGGGGGCGCCTGTGAGATCGCCATCAACGCCCGGATGGTCCTGATTATGATGCGCTTGAAAAGACGAGCTTTTGTCGAGAAGCTCAACTTCCTGACTAGCCCCGGCCACCTGGGTGGTGGAAATTCCAGGTCGAATCTCAATCTGCCAGGTCGGGGACCGGAACTTGTCATCACCGATCGAGCGCTCTTCAACTTCGATGAGG
>Ga0209536_100015967_pt1 | contig 10690 bp, 12 predicted proteins | sample DeeMarSeWOR28_12_FD_187461 | JGI IMG/M metagenome (GOLD analysis project Ga0209536, IMG submission 187461) | Marine sediment microbial communities from White Oak River estuary, North Carolina - WOR-2-8_12 (SPAdes) (version 2) | ecosystem: Environmental > Aquatic > Marine > Intertidal zone >...
TTGTCAACAGGTATGAGTTCAGTCACCACATTGTCGGGGTTACCCAAAGATACAACCTCGCCTCCTGAAGTGAGCGTGTTGGTAGTTCTGATCTTATAAACAAGACCCGGCGTACTCTCTGATTCGCTGTGCAGGAAGTCCAAGAACGTCTTATACGACGATGCCGCTAGGTTAGCCCCATCGCTGTACTCCACGATCATCTCAATGGTAAAGCGCTGTATCGTGCGTATCTGCTTACCACTTGCAAGAAGAGTAGTAGGCGTCGCATCTGCCTGTACAGAGTCATGTAGTACCTCACAGTAACGGATGGGGTCGCCCATAATCCGTGTACGCTGTGCGCGGGATTTCATGTCCAACTCAAGCTGTCTTGGGCGGTCATACACCTTGAAGTTGGCATCCTGCGCTTGCAGGGTAGTCTGCACTAACGAATGCAATGCCGAGAGTTTGGTCGTGATGTCCATTAGTAGTACTTGGCAAATACTTGATCTATACGAGTACGCAGATTGCCTGTAATCCTAGTCTCGTTCTGATCCAATGCAGGACCAAGGTACGGACGGGCAGGGACAATGATTGGACGCCTCTCTCTTGCCTTACGCGCAAGCGCCCTCCATACAGGTCTAAACGCCACGTTGGAATCTAACCTGCCCTGTGCGCTAAAGAATCCGCCCTGACGACGTGTAGGCAGGTACGCCGTACCCATCTCATGCACACGCGCATAGGGGACTTTAGAGCCTCGTGTGTAGACCACCTCTCCGCTATTCTCATTGGTCTTGAGATAAGACAGAGACTCTTGGTTCTTCGTCTTAAGCGACGTTGCAAGACGACCGGACTGACGCCTAAGTGGACCGGGCGTATTAGGGAATCGCCTTGTGCCACCACGGATCATATTGGGTGACTCAGCCGCCCTGCGAGCCACTAGGTTACCGCTCTGCTCAGCCCAATCCCCTACGCCTCGTACCAATCGTGCAGGAAGTCTGTTAAAGCGTCCTGCGATGACATTGATGTTAGTCTTGATGTCAAGAAGCATCACAGATAGCGCTTGAGATGCTTAATGCGATCTAGTTCAGCCTGAACAGCATTAGGGTCCACCGACTCAATCGTAATTGAGCGATCCCCAAGGTTCTGAATCTGACGTTGGGCAAGCCCTTGGCTAACCTCTGCTATAGCAATTAGGCAAATGCGCTGTGTCGCCCGCTTGATTTGGCGTGGGAGATCTAGGTATGGTACGACAGAGATATTGGCTAGGTCACCCGTAAAGTCACCTATAAGCGTCTGATCAGATCGCTTGTACCCTGCGTAATATTCTACCACATAATCCTCGATGTATACTGGATCTGCAACCTCAAAGCGCGTGTAGGGCTTCTCAGGCTCATCTGAGCCATCTATAATTTGCCCTCCATGTGTACCCGGTCGAATGATTCCGCCTCCTCCAGGAGTCCATGTCGCAATATCCGTAGGTACGGTGATAAACTCATCTACCTGCGTATTACCCGGCTCGTAATACTTGGTGTTCGAGATCTCCGTAATAGGGTAGTAGTCGGCATCAATAAAGTTGGCGTCAATCACCCGGTCATATCGCCATTGCTCAACAAGCAATCTCTGCTCGTACTTGCGAACGATAACCTGATACCCAAGGAAGTCATCTACATACTCAGAGACGTCATCAATGAGCGCCTCGATGGCGGTGTCATTATTCGTGTCATCGAGAATGTCGCTAGATCCAAGGGCAACCGACTTGAGATCAGATAGCGTCGTATGTGCTTTATAGCTTACAGCCATGGCTCACAATGTGGAGGGAAGAGGATTGTGCCGTCGGTATGCTTGTGACCACAGACGATACTCGTATCGCCCCATTGGTCAAATCCCGCACTCCAAACGTCGTGCATGAAGTACACATCGCAATGCCCGCCCCCAAGCAAACGGAAATCCACTTTCTCAAGTACGGGTCGCTTAGCCGCCAATATACCCAATGCGCCACCCGATACAGGGATACGTCCCTTCTCAAGCCATTCTTGGTAACTAGGCATACCATCGGCAGATATGGGATTGCCAATGTTCATAGACTCTAGCGGTCTTTCCCGATACCGATAGTGCAGATTGACTGCCCCTGCCGCAGACTCGCCCTTCTTGTTCCAGTTACGGAATACATACATCCCATAGCCCACATCCGCATTCAGATCGCCGTAGAGCATATCCAACAGCTTCGTCAAGCCACCCGTTGGCACAACCACGTCAGACTCCACGTTCACCCACACTTGGTAGTCGTGCGACAGAAAACGTTCTCTAATCAGCTTGTACTGCGCTAGATGGTTCTGTATGCCTTTCCTGTCCTGCGGAATGCGGTTGTCATTAGGGAAGTATAGATCCACCCGGTGACCAAGATCCTGTGCCTCCTCCCACATATCGTAGATGGACGCATAGGTCTCCCACTCTAGCCTGTAGGCAGGACAGCTAAGAAGTAGATACATCCGTCTTACGAGGACGTCCTCGCTTAACCGACGATGGCTTAGGCGCTGTCTTCTTGACTGGCTCTTCCTTCACAGGGGCTGTCGCGCCAAGAGGCACTACGAGACCCGCCTTTAGCCAATCCGTACCTGCGGGCAAATCAAACTCCTCTCCTTCTGAAACACGGTACTTGGTATTACCCGCCATACCTGCGAATGATTTAACTGCTTTGACCTTCATTGTCATCTCTTGATTAAATGAGAAAGGGGGTGGTCCTTGCGAACCACCCCCAATCTACTAAACCCCGACGTTGAATGCTTAGGCGGATGGATGCACTCCGTATCCAACTGCTTCTGCCTGAAGTACTTTGTACACCGTGCGGAAGTAGTAGTGGAGGACAACCTGTCCTGAACCTGCCTTCGAGTATGGATCACGAAGAACCGTGAATCCTGGCGCCTCACGGAAACCAACGTAGTTGAAGTTACCGAAGTAGACCGACTTGCTCGAAGCCGTGTTGGTTGCGCCCGTCTTCTGTGAGAAGTATACAGGGTATCCCATCAGCGTGTTAGCCGTATCACCTACCTGGGCATGGTATGCTCGCTCTGCGCCACGGATGGAGTAGATATCCATGAGCGTAGAAGGACGCATGATGAAGGCATTGCTGTTACCTTCGTCCAAGTAGTAGGGAAGATCACCGAATGACATCAAGTCTTCGATCTCGCCTGCGGCAACTGCCGTGGCTGAGTTGAAGGTCTTGAGTGACGTTCCGTTTGATCCAACTTCCGTGATGAGGAGGTTGTTGTGGGTCTTAGCCATTCCACGACCAACAAAGTCGTTTAGGAACTCAAGCAAACGGCTGTCTTCGTCCTCCAAGACTTCGACCGATAGTTCGATCTTCTTGGTGTACTTGGAAAGCGTCATAGCGGCTTGGTCGAGTGCCGGGGCATCACGATCAAAGTTTGCCGTTTCGTTCGTTGATACGAACTCACCGTCGCCTTCGTTGTCAATAGGAACGTTAACCGTCGTGCCTTTGCCCGGAATGTTTCGGACGCCCAAGCGCTGTGCAAGCATGGACTCATCACGGCGAGCGATAATGCCCTGGAAGTGACCCGTTGGTACGGCGTCTCCACCATCAGCGGGAGTGCCCACGTTCATGTCCGTGTCATTTGACGCCTTGATAGCGCCCTTGTCACCCGTGCGAACGAAGTATGCAAATGCCTTTACTTCGTCGTCGCCACGCTTGGTCTTGACGTTTACGTTGAAAGCAGGATCAATGGTCTTGCCTTCTTGCTTTGCAGGAGAGAATGCCTTGAGTTTCTCATCCATGATGGCGGAAATCTGATCGAGGGTTGGGACCACGATCTGATCAGCCGCTTTCTGCGTGTTGTTTTCCATAGCGGTAAAATCAGAAAGGTTTGTGTCTGTGTCTGTAACGCTTTCTTCAGTCCCTTGGACATCCTCAGTCTTGATAGACTCTTGGACGTCCCCCTCGGTACCTGCGAATAGCGATTTCAAAGATACGATGTTTCTCGGCTCAGCGGGCGTTGGCGTAATGGACGCCTCCCCAATGATCCACGTATCAATTCTGTTTGCCTTGCCAGTAGGTGTGCGCTCAACAAGGTGACCTACTGCGCCAGACGAGTAACCAAGCTTTCCTTGCTTGACCATCTCGGCGATGTACTTCTCGTACTCATCGCGCATCTTGAGTTGAGCCTCCATCCAAAGACCCGCATCGTCGCGCTTTAGTTCACCTGTGCCTAAGCGACGAGCGCCCATCTTGGCATCCATGCCGTGATGGTAGACCACCGTGGCTTTCGTGTTCTCCCCGAAGTAGGTATCAGGGGTGAAGTAGTCACCCTCTAGATCCGTATCGACGGGATTGCCGTAACGGACTAAATAGCCACCAATGGTGACCGTGTCATCCGTCTCGCTAATAACCTTAATTGCGTCCCCGAAGGACACTAAAACGTCTTCCATATTTACATCCTTTAGCGTACCCGCTTCTAACTGTCTGTACAAACTACGATACCAGTCACGTCCTGCCGCGCCTCCCCATAGAAGGGCAGACACATAAGCCGGGCTGTCCTTTGGCTCATCGAGGAAACGCTCATTGCGTCCCCACCAACGATTGCCCTTGCGAATCTGCGCCTCACCAATCGTGCCACCACCTGCAATGTTACGAGCCATAGCCACCGTGGCAGGCTCTAAGCCACTACCACTAAGACCCTCTTCGTGCAGTTCAAGTCCACGCCTAAAGTTGTTACGGACGCTCTGTGGGGCAGATACCTTCGCCTTGACCTCTACGTCATCATGGGCTTCGTAGGCATCACACACAAATGCAGGGTCCACCTCTTCATCCCACTTGTCACAATACCCCGCCTCAAAGTGTTCACAGGTAGAGCAGTTGATTCCCTCTACCTCAGCCTCGCGGTAACTCTCAGGGAGGATCTTGATCTCCTCACTTGCCTCTAGCGCGGCGATCTGTCGCAGAGCCGCATCACGGGTCGTATGGCATCCCATCTGCGTACCGTCGTCATCCTTGACGACCGCATACTGACCGCCCTTGCCTTCTGCGGTCTCGCACGGTCCTTCGTTAATCGAGTATGGCATTAGTTCTGTATGACCCTGTAAATGGTGATCGTATCCATGAACGTGAATAAATCTACGTCATCGGGCTTAACCCACTCCGGAGACTCCATCCACTTGCCGGGTAAGCCCATCTTCATATCCTCCTTGAAATACAGCTTTCGGATTAGGAAACTCTTGCGGGCATTGTACCACGCCTGTCTACGCTTGGTAACATCGTACATCGGCAGTTCACCACTTCACTTGCAGGTCCGCTAGGATCACCAGGATGTTGCATCAAGGCGTTCCCAACCAAGAACGGCTCGGCAACGTCAACAACCTGTCCGTCAGCCACAATGTGCGATGGACGGACCCGACCGTCTCGTTGACTGAGCCACATCTTGTAAGGTACTCCACTCAACAGCCACGCCTGTAACTGTCCTGCCTCGAAAGCCCCTACAGCAGTCGTTTCTGTGATGGTGGGAATACGATTCTCACGCATCTCACGAAATAGTTCAATCACGAAGGGTTTGAGACGCTGTGCAAGCTGTGCCCTAGACAAGCCCGGCGGCAGGGTGTCAATCGCAAATGCCAACTCCCTAGCAAGCATATCCGCCGTCGTGCGTATCACCTGCTGAGGACGTGCCATTTGGTTCATAGCGGACTGCATATTGATGAGTGGCATATCCACTATAGACCCATTACCCGCCCGTCTAGCGCCCGCGCCCCACCCAAGCAGGATCATCGTCGTGATGTCCTCCTCTAGGTTCTCCATGAAGATGTCAATCGCCTCCTGCTGATTCAGCAGTTCATCACCCGTTACCTGCTTGACCTCATCTAAGCGAGCAAGGACAGTCCTAAGCAACTGATTAAAGAACGTCCTCACAGAGCGCTCTATTTTGCCCTCTCCGCGCAGACGGATCTCCTCTACGGCATCATACTCCTGTTGTAACTCGGACGCCGTCAGCGCCTTCTCAGCGCGTCGTGTCCCCGCCTCTAGTAATGCCTTGTATGCCCTCTCCCTTCGGGGTTCGGTGAGGGCATCTAAAAATCCCAAGGAGGGGAAAAAGCCTCTGATACCTCAAGTCCCGATTCCAAGCGATCCCGGATGGCGAGATAGATCTTCAGCGGTAGATGCTCGCGGTTAAACTGCACGAGTGGATCCTTCGCATTCTTGATCTTCTTACGCCACGCCTTGATCTCCCCTTCCTGCTCTGCGCTTAATGGCGACTCTGACTGAGCATCACTTCTAGCCTGGTCTTGTACCTGTGCCTCTTCGGGCGTCGTCAGGTTAGATCCAATAACCGCCTGTTCAGCCGATCCATCTATGGGATCAAAGCCAAGCATCGCACGAGCCTCATTGACCGTGAGGATCGGGGCGCCGCCCGTTAGCTGTGACAGCGACGTCGCCTTCTCTACCTCATGCCGTTGCAGGGTCTCTAGACGCTGTGGCTCAAACGAAATGCGATAGCCCGTCTGCGCAAAGATCGACCTGTTCAACTTCATGGCGATGCGATTCGCCTGTGGAATGATCGTCTTCGTGTAGAACGACACATCATCCTGCTTAGCCGTCGCAAAGTTTGCCGCATTCGACATGATGATGGACATCGGAATCCCCATCACGGACGCAATCATTTCCCTCTGCTCAAGGGACAACTTCAGGTTACCTAGCGACTCAACGCCATCTCCAATCGTCTGCACACTAACGGCATCCGCCTCGACCACCTTGATCTTCCCACCGTTTTTCGAGCCACCGAACCAATCAAACCACTTCCGCTCTACACGATCCCTCTCTTCCTTTGGCGTACCAAACGGAACGCCCACAAGGGTCGCCTTGAGCAAGCCATTGTCAAGGACATTGTCCAAGTAGGTGTTCAGGCTGTGCAGGACATCCGCATTGATCCTTGCCGCCGTACCAATCGGGTTACCGGGTCCAATCTCCGTTAGAGGGTCCGTCTGATAGATTGAGACCACATCCTCGGCATCGTAGGTGTTGTACTTGCCACCAATCTTGCGCTTAAAGCCTGTGATCTGCCCGGTAGACCGATCATAGATCTCTTCTACCGTACCCGGCGAGAACCATTGGATACCAAGCAGTTTGCCCCGATCCATGATCTTGCCCATATACGCAGAACCCACAAGGACGAGACTCGCCTCCGTATTGAAGATCAGGTCGTGCATATTCGACATCCATGACAACTCATCCGGGAAGTCATAGTCCCTGTCGGTGTCATAGATGACCGCATCCGGACGATCCGCCCGAACAATGGTAAAGGGTACCTGCGACAGCGTAGACGCTCTCAGGTCAATACAGGCACGGAAGAATGAGTTCCTCGTGTACGCCTGCAGGGCGGTCAGCTTCTTAGAGGCGTCATAGCCAAAGATCTGCTGAACGTAGTCCTGCGTAAGATTGAGATTCTTGGTCCCGTTGGGGCTTATCAGTTGAACAGCCATGATCGCCTATGTCCGCTTTGTGTCCATGCAAGGGCTAGGCTCATCACGCAGTCATCGTGCATCCCGCTTGGCGCCCCATACTTGAATGAGCCACCGCTAGTACGGGAGGTTTCATAGGCGCTAAGTTCGGCTAATAACACAGGATCGTCGGGTATGCGGATAATGCCTTGTTCAAACGCCAAAGATAGCGATTCGATGGCTTGACCCTTGGACGCATTAGTTGTAAGAAACGGACGAATGGGTAAACCACGCCGCTGTAACTGCTCAATTAGTGGTTCACCAATACTATTCCGCTCAACGACAATAATACGAGGACGCCACTTGTTATAAAGATTCTCCAACTTGGTGACCTGGACCGCATAGTCAATCCTATTGAACCGAACAAGATCCACTAAGGCATTGTCCTCTAGATCGACTACCGTTATAACCGTCCAGTCATTCAGCTTACCCCAGTCCACCCCAAATACATAATTCCTTCCCTCAGCATTCAAGTAGGACTGCGGATCAATATCCACTACGCAATTACGGATGTTCCTAAATACACCCCCATCGTCCTGCAAGAACTCCGCGAGAACCTCCTGATTGAAAACCATCTCAGGTAAGCCGTCCCGCATCGCCTCCACCTCTTCCTCGTGGATATGCGGATTACTGCTCGTCGGCATCTGCCAACTACGCCATTCCGGATACTCTTTGTCCTTGCCCATAATCCACAGGGCATAGAAGTAATTCCTGCCTTTAGGCGTCGACAGGAAGAAAGCATCCCCTCTATAGTCCGCTAGGGTAGGGCGAATAGCGTGTGTCCACGCCTCCTCCAAATGACGGACCATCGCCGCCTCATCTACAATAACCCGCGCATATTTCCTACCGCGAGATACGTCAGGGTCTTCGAGCGACCAAAACTCCAATACCGCGCCCGTGATGAACTCAATCCTCCTCTCCTGCGCATTAGAACGCTCAATAATATCCTTCGCCACCTTCGTAAACTCACGCCATACGTCAAGCAGGGTCCTATATGACGGCGCATACCAAGCACAAGGCTTTCCATCTATAATCGACTGTATTATGAGATCAAATCCTAGTGTCGTCTTTCCCCACCTACGACCACACGACAAGACATTAAATCGCTTTGCCTGACGAATGACCGTCAACTGCCCATTATGGCGGGCGGGCAGATGAATGTCAATCTTCTTGGTCTTCTGCTTGCCCTTACTAAGCACGGACATTTATTCACCGTCCCGTTTAACAGAGATCTTAATCTCACTAATGTTGGCATTAGCGTGTTCTTGGCGCTCAACCCATCCCCTGTGCTTTCCTTGGCACTTAAGGAAGAATATCATCGCCACCGTGTCCTTGTTACGGATACGCTCGATTAGCTGTTCCTCTACCCAGTCCACACGAGACTCACGCTCATCATCTAGAGCCTCCTGCAGTTCAGGATTCTCACGGATCAGCTTATACGCCGTCATGCGTTGCATTCCCGCCTTACGGGCAACCTCAGAGATGTTGCCGTTAGAGCCAGGGATAGCCGCTAGGAGGTGTTCAGGCTTCCACTTGGCAGGTCTGCCTCGCTCAGCCATTAGCCTACGATTCCTGCCGTGACAATCGTGATCGTGCGCGACGCCGCCTCCGATGAACCGGAAACAACCTTAACCCACTTCACGCCTGCAAATACCGCAGGGTCAAGTGCCACGTACCGAGACGTACCTACCGTGACCGAATACTGCGTACCCTCATTGTAGACGGGTACATAGGTCGATCCATCAGTAGATGCCTCAAACGTGAACGATGTCCCCGTTAAAGCCGATGGCGTCTCTACAGCAACCACGTTGCCCTTGCCATAGACATTAGCCGCTGATGACGTCGTCCCCGACGACTCAATGGTCACGTCTACAGCATCAATAGCTTGTTGGAAACTCATTACTTACTAATCGCCTCTTTAACTGCCTGAGCGACATCCTTACCCTCCTCTGCGATCTGCTTGAGTTCGTCAGAGGTGATCTTTCCGTCCTCTAGTGCAATGGATAGTGCAATAAACAACTCTCCCAACTCCTTCGTAACCTTCTCAATCTTGGTAATGATGACTGCCGCCGTAGGAACAAGCCCTACGAGGAACATCATGCCCGTTGCGATTACCTGTGATACTTCCATGGGAATGCTTGGGTTAATAGCCTGTATGGTGGGTCCGGTTATCGCCGCAAGCGCAATTAAGCCACCTGTACGCACAACCGTCGGGGTGAAATCCAATATACGCTGAATGTACCATTCGTTACGGATAACCCAATCCTTCGCAATAACCCTAGGCTTGACCTTGACTTCAGGCAATGGATCAGGCTCATCCATCGCCTCCAACTTTCCCGGCGGCATCACCTGCTTCACAATTAAGGGATCCATTCCCTTGGGTTCCATCCGCTCATGCTTAAGGATCAGCTTGTACATCTGAAACGCCTTCTCAAACTTCACGGTGTACTCCTCGCGCTCGCCTAAGCCATTATAGCCACCATTGATGATCTTGGTTACCGCCTTGGCATCACCGCGATCAGCATACTTATTCAGCTTGCGCGTATCCCAGTACCAAAAGGCACTTAAGACCGCAAGTGGATACTGAGCCACATAATCCGGATACGCCACCACATCAGGAAACCGCTTAGGGTAAAACTCCATCAGCCAACTATTGAATTCCTCGTAATTGGCTCGCCCGGTAACCTGTATCAAACCACGACCGCGAAAGCGCAGTCCATCACCCTCGTAGACGTTGCCTAGGTCAGCCCTGCCCTCATACCTCTCCTGCGCAGGGGTAGGACCCCATAACTCCTTCAGCCATCTAAAGCGACCACTCTCGTGAGCCAACTGCGCCACAAAGTGTGCAAGCCTCCTAGGCGTCACCACATCAAAATGCGGGGCATACTCATTTATCGCGCTTGCCACCTCTTGGTAACTCACGCCACGGATCTCCTGCCCTAATACGGACCGTAACAAGTCTTCGTTGATCTTCATCGTACTTCTCAGAGAGATAGTAAAACTCACCCTTCGACATAGCGAGACCCATAATAGTTCTCGTGCGATGACCAGACAGGACCAAGCGACCCGCTGTGGTGATAAGCAACTGATCGTCGTCAGTCATAAACCGATTCGGTTTGATTTCCCACTTAAGGTAAGGCATAGGACCCTTTTTTACCCTCTTGCCCTTTTTTGTCCCCTTCCCTTGTTTCATGCCTTCGTGTATGGC
>Ga0209536_100015968_pt1 | contig 10690 bp, 6 predicted proteins | sample DeeMarSeWOR28_12_FD_187461 | JGI IMG/M metagenome (GOLD analysis project Ga0209536, IMG submission 187461) | Marine sediment microbial communities from White Oak River estuary, North Carolina - WOR-2-8_12 (SPAdes) (version 2) | ecosystem: Environmental > Aquatic > Marine > Intertidal zone >...
GGCAGAGGAGGAGTACAGAATCCTCTATGCCGGTTGGCCATGGGCAAACCGCTTCTGTGAAGTGGCGCTGGAATGGGCTGGATATGATCCGAACGATCCGCGTGTGCCTGAGGCGCTTCACCTGTCAGTCGCAGGCACCCGGCATGCGACCCTTTACAGCAAAAGCAACGACGAGACGGGAACGCTGTCGCGGAAGTGTTTCCAATTACTCCATAAGCGCTATCCCGACAATCCCTGGACTGCCAAAACTCCGTACTGGTATAAATAGGGTGCCGGCGCCCGGCTTTTTATGGGCAACAGTAGAATCACCAGCCCGCGTCTCCCTCACTCCCAGAAGTAGTGCCACGTGTATTCCAAATCGACCGTCTGGCCGGGTTCCACCGTCACCTCCCAGGACGCACGTCCCAGGCCGTTCAGCGACGCCCACCACCACGGCCAGGAGAATCGCATCCACCAGGTCGCCGATCCGATCGCTTCCAACATCAGCCCGTCGTCGAAGACATTGCCGTTGGTCGAACGCCCCTCGCCCGAGACACTGTCGATCACCCCCAGCAGGTAGCGCGACACCTCCATCCGGATCGGTTCGCGCCGGTAGTTGGCCAGCCGCAGCCGCCCCTTCAGATTGACCCGCGTGAAGTTGTTGTTGTTCATCCGCACGGCGTTGGGCTGCCTCCCTGTCTCCTCCTCGTCCTTATCCACCTGGACGTCAACCGCTGTCGTGATCGGCAGGTCCACCCTCGCCCCCACCGGCGTGTAAGTCATCAGTCCCTGCGCCAGCAGCCGTTCATCCTTGAGAATCAACGCCGGCGCAGTGGTCAGCGGATACGGGCTCTTGTTCTCCAACCGTGCCGCGTGCGTCGCCCGCGGCCGCGCCAGCAGTTGGGCCACTTCACGCTGCTGGTCGTTGTTCAAGTTGCGAACCAGCTCCAGAGGCACACCGAACGGGATTGAAACGGTATAAATGTCCTCATACGGGATCGTGAACGACGCCAGCGGGACGGTCATTCGCTCCCCCCTGGCCAGCGTCAGGTGTTCCAAGGTGTACAGGAAGAGGTCCTCGTTACGCCCATCGACGCCGAGATCCGGGCCGAGGTCGAGCGTCGGTGGCTCCGATTCCGGCTGCGAGCGGCGCGCCGGCATCACCTGCTGCGTCATGATTGTGTTGCTCAGGTTGAGAAACTGCGAGTCCTGCCGAAACACCGAGGACAACCGCGCCACCGTCTGTTCCAGCGAGATCGGATCGACGTCATCCTGAAACTTGAAGCTCGGCACGCCGACGACCAGTTGCGCCTTCACATCAGCCAGATCAGTCATCTCGTTGATCAGCGTTGCCTGCAACTCAACCTTTGCCTGCCCGCCGTCATCCAGTGTCACACGGTACTGCGGGATCCAGCGCAGCCCTCGCTGGAGGTAGACCAGACCGACCTCCGCGCGCCCACCCGCCGGAGCCCCCTCCAGGCGCAGCGTCATGACGTTGCGCCACTCTTCACCGCTGACGCTTGTCTCCGGCGTTCCCGGAAACGTCGCATCCAGGATCCGCGCCACCGGTATGGCCCGCTTGCCGCGCCCGGTCTCGAGCAGAACCAGATCGCCCAACTGCGGCGAAGCGGCCTCGCTGCCAGGCGGGCTGGTGGCGGCCAGTTCAGCCGCGCTGCGCTGCGGGAAATCCGAAATCGTTCCCTCGATCAGCTCTATCCGGTCGCTCGCGGTTGTTACGGTGACCGCCGCCTGATTGCCGACATTGGCCCGCAGCAGGTCTACCAGGTTCAGCGCCGTTCGCTCCACAGCCACGCTGCGGCGCCCAGCCACCACACCGATCAGCCTCGCCCCGCCGGTGGCATACGGCCAGAACGTCCCCAGCACCGGCCGCGGCAGCCGGTCCAGTTCTACATTGCCCGTTGCATTGGCCGGCAGCGTACCGGCGTGCAGCATGAAGGCGTGCCCGTCCTTGAAAATCGTTACCTCGCGCACCGGCAACGCCTCGTAAACTTCCGGCGCGATGGCTGCATCACTCGCGCTCGTCTGGCCCCGCACCAAAGCAGGTGTCAGCAATCCCGCAGCCAGCAGCATCGTTATCGTCCATCGTGATGGCGTGTTCATCGCATCGCCCCTCCGTGTATGAAAAATAAGCCCATGTTTTTTAGAAATCTTTCCTCCACCAGACCCATCGCTGCTTCTGATCATTCTGATTTCAGGCTGCACAGGAACGATAGGCATTCAGGCAGCACTTTGTCGATCCCCGAAAATTCCTGCGCATGATCCAGCCCTTCCAGAAATCTGGTTTGGACTCCAAATTCACTCATGGAGCCTTTCTGTTCTTTTAGCTTTGCTGCAGCAGGTTGATTCTCCGTACCTGCAACCATTAGAGTAGGACACAATAATTCCGGTGGTTCCACAGGGGGATAAACAGCCAGAGCGCTCCCGAAATTCTTCATGAGCGATATATCGACCCGTCTAAAGAAATCTTTCTCCTCAGGGGGTATGTCTAATTGTTCAAATACTCCTTCCTTTCGAGCCCTCTCCACGGCTTCAATGCGGGCCTTTGCCGTAGCAATATCTTCAGGAGTGAATAACGTCCCAAACCACACACCGACCAAAATTGCTCCCATTACTCCCTTTACCCTAGAAGCAATTTGGAGTCCTACAGTTCCGCCAAGTGAGTAACCCCATACGTAAAAGCGGCCAGCGTCACATGCACTGACTACCGCTTTGATATCCTCAATTATCTTCTCCGGAGCATAAGCTTCAGGTGTAGCCGGTCGATCACTTTTGCCATGGCCGCGAAGATCAATAGCGATTACTGTGTATGCCTTACTCAGCTGTTCGACGTATCCGGCTTCATGCCAGCTTCGTCGGCTCTGGATGAATCCTCCATGAAGCAGGACGATCACAGGGCCTCGTCCAGCAACATCATACGCTATACGTGTATGGTCAAGTGATTCAATAAATTGAGGCTCCATCATTTTAATTCCTCTTGAGCGATGCAAGGAGAAGGCAAATGAGATTACCTCATTTCCCGTGATTGGGGTAATCGGGTATTTGAGATTCAGTTTACTCCGCAATCAAGATTTTTCAATGCGCCATCCTGCTCAATCCATAGATTTACAATATAAATCGGCTAGATTTGTCCAAATGTCGCTGACGGGAAACACTTTTCCTCTGGGCCTATGCCTTAAACAACACAAACCTTTTGTTTTACTGTGGATTTGGATTAAGTTTGAGGGTAAAAAAATGAGCATGCGTATAACCACTTTAAGTGAAAATACCTCTCATATAGGTGATTTTCTTGCTGAATGGGGATTGAGCATTCTCGTCGAGACCGACAATATAAAAGTCCTGCTCGACACGGGGAAAGGGTATTCCTGCGTTTATAACGCCGACACGCTGGGCATTGAACTCGGCAGCATCGATAAAATTGTCTTAAGCCACGGCCATTTCGACCATACCGGAGGCCTGCGTGGAGTTCTGCGCCGGATGAAAAAGGATATGGAGATCGTAGCCCACCCGGACATTTGGCAAATCAAACACTCGCGCCGTAAAGACGAACCCAGGTATATAGGAATCCCTTTCCATCGAAGCGAGCTGGAAACGCTCGGAGCTCATTTTGTTCTCAGGAAAAAACCGACAAAAATCGATGACTCGATAATGACGACGGGTGAAATCCCGATGGTTACCGATTTTGAACAGGTGGATTCCTTCCTTTTCGTAGAGGAGGGCTCCGAATGGAAGCCTGATAAGGTCATGGATGACCAGGCTCTCATTGTAAAGACTACGGCCGGTTTGATTGTAATTCTGGGTTGTGCGCATCGCGGTATGATTAACACCCTATACCATGCCAGGCAATTGACGGGAGAGGACAGGGTCCATGCTGTGATCGGCGGCTCTCATCTCATCGGCGCCTCCGAAGAACGTTTGTGGCGGACAATTGAATCGTTACGTGAGATCGGCGTTCAAAAATTAGGCTTGTGTCATTGTACAGACCTTCCTGTAATCACCATTTTAGCCAAGGAATTCAGAGACACTTTCATATTCAATAAAGCAGGTACGGTAATCGACATTCCTTAGATCGAATTTTTCAAAGAATTTCCTTCGCTTCGAATCAATATCTGGACACCCATTGTTTCCCATTGTTTAAAAACGGGAAATAACATCTTCATATATCTCTGGATTCGGCTAACTCGTTGGGAACAATGAGTATCCAAGCTTGATTGGTTTTTGAGGAAATTCAGCAATAAAATAATGGGTGTCCAGATCTGTCCTGTCCAGATCTGCTCCTGCTCCAGCCCTGTGAACCTGCTTATTTCTTTCGCCAAAAACTTCCAACCATTAGGTAAAGATAGGTGGTCGCCCAGTTTGACAAGAGCATGGCGAATCCGAAAAATACACCTGCAACACTCATGAGCGCCCATCCTGAGACCACATTACCATAAAAGCATCCGTCAGCCAGCCCGGCACCCAGGCCGAGGAGTATGCCCCCGGCAAAAGCGGTCAGTATCTGGCTGCGAGGTTTTGGCAGGAGCTTCGCCTGCCCCGATAATCGAGCCGATGCCCATGATCCCGGAATCAGTCCTGCCCAGAGCAGGATTATCCATAGAATAATCGGTCTTGAACGATGTGCCGGTTCACCGGAATTCCTTTTCAGCGCCCTCATAGTAACAAGCAGATCATCCGTCCATATCACATGTGGATTTTTTTCGGTTGCGAGCAGAATCGCAGAGGAAAGCCCGCCCGTTGTGCCGTGTGGATAATTATAGCCGCTTTTGGCAGCGAACAGATACGCCGGTAAGGCCAGAATACCGATGGCGATTCCGGACTTCCAGTGCTTCCACGATTTAGTTACTGGAAAAGACAGGACGCTCTTCAAAGGAGCATCCGGTCTTTTACGCCGTAAAAACAACAAGATAGCCAGGAACGTGAGGATCAGAAAGATCGAGGCAAGAACCTGATAGGAAATTCCCGTCAGTGATGTCAGAGTGAACGGACCGCCGTTCTTCGCCTTAATCTCGAACCCGGTCATCCACTTGTAGGCAGGATTTAAGAAGCCGCACCAGACGGATAGCAGCCCGATAGGCATGCCGAAGATGGCGGCTAACGAATTGAGATTACCCGTTCCTGATTTATACAGGCTACCGGTGATACACCCCCCGGCCAGAACTGATCCCGCTCCAAAGATGAGCCCTCCCACGATGTTGTTGATCCAGTACAGGGGGTGGGGGTTGAGGTTAACCCAGCCAAACAGATCGAGACAGGCGAATAATGCCATGCACGTAATTATGCAGATCCAGATCCCATGGAGCTTATCCCACGATCTGAAGAGGAGGACCTCGCTGCAGCCGGCTGCACCGCAAAGGTCGCCTTTTTGGAGAAAAAACCCAAAGAAAAAACCGATCGGCAGGGCCATAATTACCCAAAGCCCTGTAGAGGCTGAGATTCCAATGGATATAAATAGAGCCGATGTGCCGGCAACTATCAGCGGTTTCCTGTTGATTCGAGTGCTTCGCATTTCCCGTATACGATCCCCAGAATGCTGATTAAGGCATAAAAAGCTGCAAATCATCAAGCATGAATTGGTCCATACGGTTGAGGTGTGTAACGCTTGATGGTGAAACTGCCTGAATTCCCCTGTCATGACCCTACTATCCTGGTAAATCAGTACGGTCGGATCTGTATCAGAAGAATATCTGGGAATATCTGGATACCCATTGTTAATAGAACGGGAAACAACAATCTTCACATATCTCTGGGACCGCCTACCTAGTTGGGCGTTGGGAACAATGGGTGTCCTGGTTTCCGGGAATCATCCTGTCCGGTTCCAGAGGTGGCTCCAGCAAGTTGGACAGTTTCCAATAGGAATTAAGTGTAATCCTGCATGGATAAAGAAGCGCCCAGCCGGCGTAGGTGAGCAGGTATAATAAACACCAGTTTTTAATGTTGCCTTCACTATCAAACCCGGTCTTTTGCGTTTGATAATATAGCTCACGTAATTATCGTTGAATTTCTAATCCTGATTTTACTATGCTTTACTCAGTTTTTACCGGAAATTTGCGCAAATATATTTACAGCCGGCTTCTCGGACAATCGAAAGGCGTTCCAGTTAATTAATTTTTCCGTATGGCGGGTTGTCCCCGGTCGGTGGGAAAGGTAGAAAAACTCGAAAAAGGAGTGCCCGTTGTAGTAACTCTGGAAACAGGTGACGTTCTGCTAGGCAGAAAATGAATTCCATATATCCCTGTTTCATTCCGGATCCGATTCATTAGTGTTTCTGTCATCGTTGTGATAGGATTATGGAATATTCCTATATTCTAAGCGGTTAATAAAACTTTCAGTGAGTTAAGAAATGGTCAGAATCTTCTGCCTGTTTGTGATGCTTGCCTGTGCTTCTGTCAAACCCGTGAATTCTCAGGACATTTGTTCCGAGCCCTCCTTTTTATATCCGAAAGATTCGCCGAATATTCTGAGTGAACGGCAGGAGTATGATTTCGGCGAGGCTTTCGCGCAGCAGATCCAGAGTGAATTTCTGGTCATTGAAGAGGAGATTGCGGAAAATGTACGCAGAATCGGACAAAGACTGGTGGCCCAGGCGCCTCCTTCAAAACTTCATTTTCAATTCATACTGATCGACTTTCCCGAGGTGAATGCCTTCTGCCTGCCCGGAGGCCGGGTTTATATCCCCAGAAAACTGGTTGCTGCCTGTCAAAATGAGGATGAACTGGCCGGAGTGCTTGCTCATGAGATCGGTCATCTATTAACGCGACATGCGGCTATCGACCTTACCCGCATGCTTAAGAAGGTTCTGAAGATCTCCGAAATCAGCGATGGCGATGACCTATCCGAAATATATAACCAACTTCTGGACAATATAGCGCGAAACCCCGGGGCTCTGAAGGCTGCCTCCCGTTATGATCAAAAGGAGGAAATAACGGCCGATAGTATTTCAGTATATCTTATGAAAAAGGCGGGGTACTCGCCGGATGCCTATATACGGCTCTGGGATCGGATTCTGGAGGTAGAGGGTAAAACAGGCGGTTTTCTGAGTGACTTTCTTCGCACTACCAAACCTGAGCAGAAAAGGTTGCGGGAAATGCAGCGTGTTGCGGAACAATTGCCGGACGCCTGCGCAGGACCGGGTTCTTCAACCACTGCACAACAATTCGAAGAATGGAAAACGGCCGTAATCGAGTATTCGGGGCTTGGGCACCGGGAATCTCTTCCCGCCGTTGAACGGCAGCGGGTACTACAACCGAAGCTCAGAGGCAACATCAGACATATACGTTTCAGCCGAGACGGTCAATACCTTCTGGCGCAGGATTCCTCGAGCATATTTGTGCTACAACACCAGCCTTTCAAGGTCCTGTTCCGTATCGATGCCCAGCATGCCCGGGCTGCACAGTTTACGCCTGATTCCCAATCTATCGTATTCAACACGAGCAGCCTGCGTGTAGAAAAATGGAACCTGGCGGAGCGACGAAGGTCTTCAGTACAGGAAATGGCTTTTATTTATGACTGCCTTCATGACAAGCTTTCTCCCGATGCCTTGCATCTTGCCTGCTTCGATACGGATTATAGGTTGACCTTGTTTAATGTTGCGGATGGGACGAAGGTTTTCCACAAGGATTTCTCGGACATGGCGTTTTCCACTCTTTTGAGTCAGTTGATTGCTTTATTGGGCGGCAGTTCCTTCCGGATGGAGTTCAGCCCTGACGGTCGGTATTTCATAGGCGCAGATTTCAATGGAGACGAGCATATTGCGTATGATTTTGTGGAAAACAGGTCTATTAAACTGCCGCGTGCTATCAGGGATCGTCTTGAAATATCTTTCGGATTTATGAATGACAATCGGTTTATCGGAGTAAAAGGTAAAAAGGGAGAAAAATCAGCCATAATAAGTTTCCCGACCGGCGAGGTGCTGCACACCATTCAGGTCAATGCATCGCATTTGACTCCGACAACGCGCGGAGACTATTTAATCATAAGGCCATTTCAGCAGTTCCCCGCAGGCATCATGGATTTGACACAAAATAAAGTCCTGATGGGCAGTAAGAACAGGGCCGTGGATTTTTTTGATAAAACGTTCGCTTCGGAAGGTTCCGACGGCGTGTTGGGCCTCTTTAATATGGATAAAAATGAGGCAACGGGCCAGGCAATATTGCCTGAGAGTCCATTGCCTCAGCCGATAGCGGTCTCTCTCTCATCCGACCAAAACTGGCTGGCAGTTTCCGAGAACAGCCGCGGAGCTATTTGGGATTTGCGCACGGGATCGCGAACTTTTCTCGCCAGAAGTTTTCAGGCGGCACACTTTACGCACGACAACACGCTCATTGTTGATTTCCCTGAATGGGATAAAGAGAAAAGAATGATTGTGCATATTAATCCCGCAGGACCCAGCGTCGAATCCAGTATGCGGATTGAAAAGGACCGGGTCATCGCCCAGGAAGGACTCTATCTTGTTGAGAAAAAAGAACCGGAAAACAAAAAGAATAAACCGAAAACACTTCTGTCGGTCACGAATAGCGCAACTGGACAGGAGCTCTGGAATCGGGATTATCCGGATGGCTTCCCATGGGTGAATTTCAACTCAGAGGAAGACCGGGCTATTTTTCTATGGGGAGCTTCATCGGACTTTGTTAAAAAGGAAAGCAAAAAGGATCCTGATTTAAAGAAAAAGATCAGATCAAGCAGAGAACGGCAGGGTGACTACTATATTCAAATTCTGCGGGCATCCACAGGTGATGTGCTTCATACCCTGTATATAGAGACCGGAAGGGGATCTTTTCGCTTTCTCTGGGCTGAACTTGCCGGTGATCATTTAACTTTATACGATAATCAGAACCGCCTGCTTATTTACTCGATATCGAGCGGCAAAAGGCTTGGCCAGACATTCGGCGTGAATGGAAGCCTTTCCCCTACGATGCCGCTTCTGGCTGTGGAAAACAAAACAGGAGTTATTACAGTCTATTCACTTCCCTCTATGGAGGAACGCACAAAGCTCAAGTTTTCCTGTCCGCTTGTTTATGTAAAATTCAGCGGGGATGGAAAACACCTGTTTGCATTAACCAACGATCAAACAACTTATCTGTTTCAAACCGAGGATATATTGGCCGGACAGGAGGTGGCCGAAGACACGCTGCCTGCAACCAGCCGGATGTAGCGATAAGTCCGGAGCCATGTTATTGACGGATCGGCACCGAAGTTGTTCTTGAACCGGAAGACATTGATGCATATTTCAGGAATGTCCAGTCGGAATATTCTTCAGTCGGCGTTGTCGATGTCGCTTGTGCCCTGACGATGCTCGCGGGATTTAAAAGTACACTTAAATATAATATACCTACTCAGTGGGTGGATAGTCAAAATAAACACCTGTTTTTATGTTGCCTTCACTATCAAACTTGTCTTTTGCTTCTGATAATATGAGTCAGATTTTGGGATAACCGGATGGGACTCTAATCGAATATTTTTCCCTAACAACTATACTGACAATTGAACGTTTATCTGAGTCCGGTTCTGCGATATGCTCGTAGCCTGAATTCCAGATTCAGGGAAACATACATACTTATTTGCCGATATCCGCGATTTTTATAACACTCCGTCCGCAGGCTGAGGATTATAAAGCATGGAACCTCTGTTTATAGTACTTATCATCGCCGTTGTCCTGGCCGCTATCATTCTGAGTTACATTGCAGACCGAAAGCGCCGGGAAGCCATAAAAGCTGTTGCCGCCCGCCTCGGATTGAATTTCCAACCCGGGAAAAACCGTTCTATTCCGCGTCATTACAAATTCATTGACAAGATTCGCAGCGGCCGCGACCGTTATGCATACAATATGCTCTGGGGAAGCTATGAAGGCAATGGTGTGAAGGTATTCGACTATCATTATAAGACAGGGTCGGGGAAAAATACGCGCCATCATTACCTTTGCTTTTTCATTCTCGATCTGCCGGTATCGGTTCCGGAGCTGACTATAGGACCGGAGGGTTTCTTTTCGAAGATTGTCCAGGCTGTAGGCTATGACGATATTGATTTTGAATCCCACGAATTCAGCCGGAAATTCTGCGTACGAAGCAAAGACAAAAAGTTCGCCTACGACATCTGCCATGGAAGGATGATAGAGTATCTGCTCGCCAATTCGGACATGACCATAGAAATGGAGCGCCATACCCTGGCTGTCTCCTTCAGCCATAAAATGGACCCCGAAAAGATTGAGCATAACCTGAAGAGACTCGCTGCTGTACGCCGGATGATTCCCGACTACGTTATTGCAAGGAGCTGATTATGTCGATTCCTTTCGCTGTATTGATTGGACTGCTGCTGCTCGTGGTTCTCTATACTGTGTTGACTTATAACGCCCTTGTGGCTTTGCTCAACCATATCCGGAATTCCTGGGCCAACATCGACACGGAATTGAAACGGCGCTATGACCTGATCCCCAACCTTGTGGCGACAGTCAAAGGGTATGCAGCGCACGAAAAGGAAATCTTTGAACGCATTACACAGTTGCGAACCCGGTGTATGGCGGAGCTTGAAGACAGAGGACGGCTCGAGGCTGACGACCGCCGGCTGGTGGATGCCTACTTGCGCCACGACGAGCCCTACGATTGTGCGGGCAGCTTCAGGATCGAAGGCGCCGGTTTCGTCCTGTTCGAGTCGGTGAAGACCGACGATCCCACCGCCCTCGTCGGGCTGCCGATGATAT
>Ga0209536_100015970_pt1 | contig 10690 bp, 7 predicted proteins | sample DeeMarSeWOR28_12_FD_187461 | JGI IMG/M metagenome (GOLD analysis project Ga0209536, IMG submission 187461) | Marine sediment microbial communities from White Oak River estuary, North Carolina - WOR-2-8_12 (SPAdes) (version 2) | ecosystem: Environmental > Aquatic > Marine > Intertidal zone >...
AGATGGGGCCAGTTGTATCCGAGGTTCTTATTTTAGGCGTTCAGTATCCGAAAGCGGATAGCGGTGAGGCCACCTTCGTATCACCGGCGGCAAATGCCAAAATAGGCAGCAAACTGTTTTAGGATTGCTGGAATTCGGTTGTGTGCAGCTACCACAAACCATCAAAATATTGGGCTAATTTTTTGCGCCAAGCATCGATTAAACAATAAAGTATCCGGATCATTCTGCATTTTTTATCGCCTGCGCCAAAGCCTGTTGATCAACAGGAGGTTTCTGAATATCCGGCCTTTCAATCAAATGGATAGCTTCCTGAGTGCATCCTGTGGCACAAACACCGCAACCTATGCATTGATCTAAATTTACATTCGGCACATTTTTTCTACCCATAGTCAATGCCGCTACAGGGCAATTATTAATACATGTTTCGCACGCCTCACACAAATCGGGGTCCCATGTTGGGTAAAAGCCGGAATTTAACATCAAACCCGGTTTAGGTTGTAATAAAGCCGTATCCAGTATTGCGCAATGGCATCGGCAACAATTGCATAAAAAATCGATTTCCTGCCGATTCATGCTAGTATGGACCAATCCGGCGTTCTCACTTCGCTTCAGAATTTCAGTGGCTTCCTCTTGGGAAATTTTTCGACCGATACCCCTGTCGATGATAAATTGGGCGGCCAGTCCGAACGTCATGCAGGTCTCAAATGGCTTGTCACAGATATCGTTTTCATCGACCAGTTTTGCCTCCTGACGGCAGAAGCAGGTGCTTACCGCCAGAGGATCGTATTTTTCAATGTAAGATGCGACCTGGTGATAGGTGTGGACAGTGTTGCCAGCTTTTATTTTACGTTCGATGGGTATAACACGCGTGGCAGGGTACTTAAGTATCGGCGGACCATTGGCATCATCAACGGCGTGCTTGAAGGCATGGATGAGTTTAGCTAATTTCTTATCCCGCGCCGTGCTCGTGCCGCGCATAAACTGAAAATCAAAAATATGCTCTAACGGTGTTATCCCGTAAAAAGACGTATCACCCAAGACACCGGCAACGACAAGACCCTTATCAGCCATGGTTTCTAATAGAGTTGATACTTCCTGTTCGCTTCTGTTCAATTTGGCAGCGATGGTCTCGGCAGGATGATAGCCCTTTGGAATCGCAGTGAAAACAGTTGCTTCCTCCGGCGCAAATAGTTCTTTCATCACAGCATAAAATTCCGGAATATCCATCGCAGGATAGCGAAGCTCGATTTTACCCAGTTTCTGACAGAGTTCCTGATATGCTTGTTTCCCCATCACATCTCTCCTTTAAAATCTTTTTAGTCCTTTTTCTCTGATGTGTGATGTAGATCCCTAAATATTGCTTAACGTTTTTTTTGCCTGTGCTAACCAGTAACTGATCCCCATCTCTTCGAACATAGTTAGTGATTTTGTCAGATATAGTTTGGCCTGATCGCTTTGATCCCGCATGGCATAAAACTCACCGAGAAAAAAATATCCAACAGCTTGGTCCGGATGCTGAGACAATGCTTCAGAGATTTCTATTCCGCTCAAAATAGCTTTCTCGGCCCCTGTGATTTCAGGTGAAGGCCTCTTTCCCAATACTCTGCCCAGCCATATCAGTACAGTCCCCTCGGTTACTCTTTCATTTTTCTCACGACATATCTCAAGCCCTTTTTCAAGATGTTCCTGGGCTGCTTCCAATGCACCTGATTCGGCGAGACAGATGCCTAGGTACAACCAGCCCGTCGATCCAACATAATTGTAATTCGTTTCGAGCTGGATCTTGAGCCCTTTTGCGGCATATTCACAGCCGGTGGTGGAATCTCCGGACAGGGCAAAAGCAAGTCCAAGATGACTGTAAGAGCCCGGTAACGTAGGTGTGTGCGTCAGCTTGGCATTGTACTCGATGGAGGCGTGAAAGCGCTCGATGGCGGGCTCCAACTCTCCTTTGAACTCCAGGATCATGCCCAGAAAGTAATGGCACATGCCGAGGGTTCTGGCATCTTTAACAGCGGCTGCTTCAAGAATCCCTTTCTCACCAGAGGCCAGAGCCTTTTCAAAATTCCCGACCCATCCCAGACTTAGCCCATATAAAGCATGTAGAATAGCGTAGACATTGGTGGGCCCCCCGAAAAAATCTTTTTGTCTTCCGCTTTTTTCCAGAATAAGAATAAAATCCGACAACACGTTAACGATTTTTAGATGTTCGCCTGCAACGACATTAACCATATAGAGATCCGGTATAACCTGTCCCATCAAATCAATATCATTTAATTTCTCAGCTGCATCAAACGCCTTTTCGATGTAAGGTCTGGCATCAAGATAATTACCCATCGTGCAATAGTAAAAGCCAATGTTGGTGCGGAACCGAAACAGTTTGCGGTCGTCTTCCAGTTCTTTTGCCAGGCGTTCTCCTTCCTCCATTAATGACAGGCTGTCATCCGGAAATCCGAGGATAATCGAAGGCGAAATGGATAAAAACAAGGTTTCCAACTTCCTACTTTTTTGTTCCGTGTTCTTTGCCAATCTGTCAAGTATGTGGAAGGCCTGGTTGAAATAATCCAGCGCCTCCCAGGCAGAATTGCTGCGCATGGCTTTTTGACCGGAAAGCTTCAAGTAGTGACACGCCTTTTCTGCATTCTCACTCTTGGAATAATGATAGGCTAACATCTCATAAAATTCTTCAACTCGATCCGGCCAGATTTCTTCGATGGCCCGGCCTATTTCTTCATGGATTACCTTCCTTTTCTTTTGAAGCAGACTATTATAGGCCACCTCCTGAGTCAGGGCATGCTTAAAAATGTATTCCAACTCCGGAAACAGGCTCTTTTCGTAGATAAATTCCAGTCCCTGAAGATCTAGCAAGTATGATTTCAGTCCCTCTTTCATCTCCGTGATTCGCTCAAGGATGCGAAAGGCAAAGTCCCGACCGATAACGGATGCCACCTGCATGGTTCGTTTAATATCGTCTTCCAATCGATCCATGCGTGCGCTAATGATCCCCTCGATGGTATCAGGCACCTGAATCTCCGACACATCCTTCATTAGAACACACTTGCGATCCTCGCATCGAATGAATCCATTTTCCAGCAATGTACGGGTGAACTCTTCTAAGAAAAGTGGATTCCCGGCCGCCCGCCCGAGGATCAGCTCTTCAAGCTCCGGTGCGGCTTCGCCACCCTGGAGAATCGAGCTGATCATGGCAACGCTCGATTTCTGGGTGAGTTGGTCCAGGCCGACTCTATTGTAATAGGATTTGCTGCCCCAGGGATGGGTATACTCCGGTCGATAAAGGAGAATTAATAAAATTCTGGCATTGGCCAGCCATCCGATCAGATAGTCCAAAAACTCCTCGGATGTCTTGTCAATCCAGTGCAGATCCTCCACCACAAGGATAACCGGCCTGGCCTGACTCTCGTAAACGAACAAATCTCTGATAGCTTCAAATGTCTTTTCTCTTTTTTGCACGGGCTCAAGTTTTTGATAGGTGTCGTCGTTGATTTCAAGTGATAGGAGTTCGTGAAAAGGTGGCAAGATTCCATGAAGTTTCTCATCGAGCCGCTGGATTTTCTCCTTCATATTCTTTTTGATCAGAGATTCCTCGTCACCCTCTTTGATCTTAAAATATAATCGCAAAATATCCAGGATGGGCAAATAGGCCATTGTGCTGCCAAATTGCAGACACTGGCCTTCAAAATAGGCGAAATCATCCTGGGGGAGTCGATTTCTAAATTCGAGTATAAGCCTGGACTTCCCCACACCGGCATCAGCCACAATTCCCACGATCTGACCGGATCCTGATCGTGCCTTTTTATAAGCGTCGAAGAGGGTGGCTATCGATTTTTTCCGACCGACAAATCCTGTCAAACCTTTGGCCACCGAAGCTCCTATCCTGGTTTGCACCTCACCCGTGCTGATAAGCTCAAAAACCTCCTGAGTATCTCTTTTCCCCTTGATCTTCACTTTCCCCAAAGAGTTAAATTCGAAGAAATCACGTGCAAGCCGGTGGGTATTCTGGGACATATAGATCTTACCCGGCTCAGCCATACCTTCCATTCTGGAAGCCAAATTGGTTGTGTCGCCAACCGCTGTGTAATCCATACGCAGATCGTCGCCGATAGAGCCTACGATCACCGGTCCGGAGTTAAGCCCGATGCGCATCTTGAGTTCAAGAGGCCGCTTGCTTTCAAGTCTGACACCATAACTGGCCATGGCTGATTGAATGGCCAGGGCTGCCCGGCAAGCCTGTCTGGCGTGGTCTTCCAATGCCAATGGTGCACCAAAAAGTGCCATGACACCATCACCGGTGAACTGATTAATCGTACCAGCATTCTGATGGACCTGATCCATCAGGATTTTAAAACACCCTTCCATGATCTGGTGGACGTCTTCGGGATCGAGCTTTTCAGAGATAGAAGTAAAATTGGCAACATCGGCAAACATTACAGTGACCAACTTGCGTTCTCCCTCGATGGTGCTTCGGGTGGTCAGGATTTTATCGGCCAAAAACCGGGGCGTGTATGATTGGGGCCGGGAATAGTCAACAGGCGAGTCATCTAACGGACCTTTTAGATCGTGGCCACATTTGCCGCAAAATCTAAATTCAGATGGATTTGAAGAACTGCACTGCGAGCAGATTCTTTCTAATTTTGCTCCGCATTTACCGCAAAATTGCATCTCTTCTGGATTTTCAAACTTGCACTCCGGGCATTGCATTATATCGCTCCCCAAATGATAATTAAGCAGTTTGAAATTTAGTGGATTTAATCTGGATGGTTGATCTGAATTATCCTATATATATTTTTGTGTCAAATCTGCAGCAATTTCACAGTTGTTTCATATCCATATCGCTGCCGTATTGGATTTCGAAACCGGTCACCGCGATTTTCATCGGCCACGCCTTTTTTAAGGATGTTGCCGCCGAATTCGAAAAAGAGATTCAATCAGTCGAGGAAACATTGGGCGATTTGAAAAACCTTAAAATCACGGTGGAATCGAGTGCAGATGAGAACGGACAGTTTATCTATCGAACGACGGTTTTGCTGCTTGAAACCATGCAAAAGGCCTACAGGGCGGAGTTGGCCAGAAAAAAAAGAATAACTAAATGAATTATAAAAAGGAGGTCTATATGTCCCATCAGATGATCAAGTACGATAAAACTGAGGCAATTGCGACGATCACACTGAACCGTCCCGAGAAATACAACACGCTCCGGCTCGAAATGATCCAGGAGCTCGATAACGCGCTCATGGATGCCAATCACGATGATGACATCAAGGTAATCGTCCTGGAAGGCGCCGGTGACAGCTTCTGCGGCGGGTTCGACTTTTCCGGCGGGCTGGAACACTATGACAAGGTCAAGGAAGAAGGCTACGATCCGGGGGTTGATATTCATTGGGTAACAAATTTCTATACCAGCTATATTCCCAAGTTCATGGGTCTGTGGCGGGGGCTCAAACCGACGATCGCCAAAGTGCATGGCTACTGCGTCGGAGGTGGATCGGAACTGGCCCTGTGCGCGGATCTGGTCATCGCCTCGGATGACGCCCGTTTCGGCACACCCTATTCGAGAGTATGGGGCTGCCATTTGACCGGCATGTGGGTTCACCGCCTGGGCCTGGCAAAGGCCAAATACTATGCCCTGACCGGTGAGTGGATCAGCGGCAAGGAGGCGGCCGAGATCGAATTGATTAACTTCTCCTACCCGCTCGAAGAGCTCGATCGGCACGTGGATGAGCTGGCTCAAAAGCTGGCTATGATACCGCTGACCCAGCTGATTTCAATGAAGCTGATCGTCAATCAGGCCTATGACAATATGGGTCTGCAAAGCACCCAGACCCTGGGGCCCATCCTCGACGGCGCCATGCGCAACACACCGGAAGGTCGGGAGTTTGTCAGGGTCGCCATGGCCGAAGGGGTCAAGGCTGCCGTTGAAAAAAGGGATGGACCGTTTAACGACTATAGCCAGGGCCCGCCGGAGGATCGGCCCCGCAAAAGAAGCAAGGCGTAGATCATATTTTTTAATTCGGCTGACGGCAGGCAACATGCCATACTGCGTCTTGTAAAAATCCGTGATGTGCCCTATAGTTTTGGACACATGAGTTGAGTCTCGAGATTGACTTGCCAGTGCTGCGAAACAGAGGAGGAAATGATGAGTGAAGATAAAATCAGCTGGCATCGGAAACAGGTCCAGAGGTACCGCGCCGAATTGCCTGTCTACGAGTCCTATGCCACTACCCTGGAACAGATATTAAAAGCGGCAGCCAGGCTTTATGCCCCTTTCGCCATTGTGGAGTCACGCGCCAAAACAATCCCGAGTTTTGCCGAAAAGGCTCTGCGGAAGGCCCACAAATATGACGACCCGGTGCGGCAACTGACCGATCTGTGCGGTGCCCGCGTGATCACCCAGACCCTGTCCGAAGTAACGGCCATCTGTGAGTTCATTCGAGATAATTTCCAGATCGATGAGATCAACAGCGAAGATAAATTGCAGCTGCTCGATCCAACGCAATTCACCTATCTGTCGGTTCATTACGTGGTGCAGCTCAAAAGGCAGGAGGTTCTCGAAATTGCGGTGCCGGAAGAAATCGGTGAAAAAAAAGCCGAAATTCAGGTCAGAACACTCTTGCAGCATGCCTGGGCCGGCATCAGCCATGACCGGCTTTACAAGAATGATTTCAAGGTTCCGGACCGGTGGATGCGGGAGTCCAACAGGCTCGCCGCCGTCCTGGAGGAGGTCGACCGGGATTTCGATCAATTTCTGAAAAATCTGGACATCTATGCCACCTATCGTGGTGCTTACATGACGCAATCGCAAATGGAGGCAGAAATTGCCAGCTTGAAGGTGATCTTCGACAATGAGGATGACCCAGAGCAAAAAATTTTCATCGCCCGGCGTATTGCCGCTATCGCACGGGCAGCCGGCCAATGGCAAACCGTAATCGATAATCTGCAACCTTTTGGAGAAATGGACGACCCGGCGGTTTTGCGTGAACTGGGGAAAGCCTTTTGCTTTCTTGATAATCCGAATCCGGAAAAGGCCGAACGCTATCTGAATGAAGCTGCAAAACTGGATCCTGAAGATTCAGAGATCCAGGCGGCACTGGGGTTTTTGTATGAGAAGCAGGAAGATGACATCAAGGCACGCCACCATTACGCCCAAGCGTTTCAGTTGAAACCGGAAAATCCCTATTATATGGCATCTTTTGTTGAATACGAAGTTTACAAGCGCGGCTTCAACAGCATCGAACTTTTAAAGCCGATGCTGCGCAAGGCGGTGGACACCTGCCGCCAGCATGCCGATGTCAACATCGAACTGCCGTGGGCGTACTTTACCATGGGCAAATGCCATCTGCTGCTAAATGAGCCCTATGAAGGCCTGAATGCCTACGCCAAAGCCCTGCAGCTATGCGTTCATGACCGCAAGGGCATACCGGCAGATGTTCTGCATTCCGAAATGAGATCGCTGAACAGGCTGGCGCCCGTCAGCAAGCTGGTTGGAGGATTCAACTGGTTTTCACGCCTGCTGCTGGTCGGCACATGCGCCTGCAATCAAAATACAGAGAATACTGCCAAATTAAATAAGCTGGCATTTGTGGGCTGTGAAAAATCGGCTTACTTTCAAAAAACTCTGCGGGAGGCCGCGTCCATTGCGATCGTTGCCGGCTCTTGCGGCAATAGCAATGGCGTCCAGCAAAAAAGCTTGCAACGGCTGTTTAAAGACGCCCTGGATGAATACAAGGGGGTCATTATCTCCGGCGGCACCAGGGCCGGGATCGGCGGTGTCGTCGGGTGGCTGTCCGATGTGATGGCTGCTGACGCCAAATCTGACTTTATTTCGATCGGTTACTTGCCGCGCGCCCTGCCCCACCGGGAAACCAGGGACGGGCGCTACCATGAGCACTTGACAACCGAAGGAACCCAATTCAGCGCCCTGGAACCCCTGCAAATGTGGATCGATCTGCTGGCAGCCGGGGTGGAGCCTTCACGGGTCAAACTCATCGGTGTTGACGGTGGCAGGATTTCGGCCTTTGAATACCGGCTGGCGGCCGCCCTCGGCGCCACCGTCGGCATCCTGACGGATCGGGGCGGCGCCTCGTCTGATCTGTTAAAAGATCCTGTCTGGAACAGCACCGGAAACCTTTGTTTTTTACCGTTTGATCGCGCCACGCTCAGGGCGTTTGTTACAACACCTGGAAATGATATGCCAGTAGATGATCTGGAATCGGCTGCTGAGGCCGCTCACAACAAATATCTGGAAGAAAACCGTAAAAAACCGAAGGATGCCTCTAACCAGCCATGGAAAGATCTTCCCGAGCATCTCAAGGAATCCAATCGACAACAGGTCCTTTTTGCCAAGCTCATCCTCAATAAGGCCGGATTCGACCTGCGGCAGATATCAACAGGCCCCCCCCCAGATCCAGTCGACTTTGCATCACCGCAATATGAACAGGCAATTGAAAAAATGGCCGAGCTGGAACACGGCCGCTGGAATGCCGAAAGAATACGGGATGGATGGAAACCCGGCCCGCGGAATCAGGACAACAAAACCAGCCCCTATCTGGTGCCCTGGGCCCAACTGCCCGAAAAGGTAAAGGAATTTGACCGGCAGGCAATCCGCGACTGGTCCCAGGTGTTTGAAAGCATCGGACTTGAAATATACAAGCTAAAAAAATAAGATGATCTATGCGAAACAAATCGGCTCATCCCATCCCGGTGGTCAGACTGATCGTCCCTGATGTCAGGGGTCGGATTCTTCTGTTGCGAAGAGCGGCTACTGAGTTTTGCCCCGATATGTGGTGTCTTCCGGGTGGATTGGTTGACTATGGGGAAACCATAGAAGAAGCTGCCGGACGGGAAATCAGGGAAGAATGCAACCTCGATCTGATTGCGATCAAATTTCTTTTTTACCAGGACAGTCTGCCGGCAGAAGACGGTGAAATGCACGGCGTCAATTTTTACCTTGAATGTCGGACCAGCGGGAATTTAAAGCTGAATGCCGAATCCAGCGCGCATGCCTGGGTGTCCAGATCTCAACTTGAAAATTACGATCTCGCCTTTAAAAATATGGAGGGACTGTTTCGTTACTTCAACGAATTTCGTTAACCTGTTTATTGAGGAAGAATCCCGACATGACAGCTAATTCGAACGGGGAGCAGAAAGCGGCCATGGTGCTTTACTGCCTGGTGCGCCGCAATGGCGCGGGGGGCGATGTTGAATTTCTAATGGTGCGCAAACAGGGGCATCCAACTTTTCCGCCAACCAAATTCAGACCGGGCGAAAACCTCAGCACGGCACTGGTGCGCCCGCTGGCGGAAGATCTAAGCCTGCCGCTGGGCAGCTATTATCCCGAAGAAGAATTGGAAATGATTCCCCATCATGGCAGCAGCATTCGCTATTCAGGATTGACCAAACAGTGGTATCTGTATCCGGTCACCATTTCGCTGACACCTGATGCCGTCACGCAATTGGAAACGTTCGATCAAAGTGCCGAATGGATGACGATTGAGCAGGTGCTGAGCGAACTGGAGGAGCCCAATGTTCTCGAAATTGCGGCTTACATCAAAGACAAGCGCCCTGACCTGCTGGAGGCGATAGTTGACGGACCTTCAATGGATGCCCTCGCTTCAGACTGGGCCACGCGTAACGACGGCGGTATCCGCGTGGTTCGGAATCAGGAACTGCAGGAGATCCTGGATGTGGGCCCCCGGGCGTTCAACCTGCGGGTAGCCGATCCCTACCTTCCCTATCAAAAACAGGGGTTTGGATTTACCTGGAGCTTTTTCACGCCCAAAGACAAGCAGGATGTCCATGTTCACGGCCAACCGGCGGTGGAAATATACGGCGTCCTGGAAGGTCGACTTCAGATCTGGTTCAAGCCGATGAATCAGCGTGGGGTTCACAGCTGGCAGAAAATGACCCTGGAGGCTGGTGATTGGGCCGAGGTGGAAGCCTTGTACTGCCATTTTGCGTTCTGGATTGAGCCCCGGGGCAAGGGAACGGTAGTCAAAGCTGCGGCCGGCGGTGAACTGGCCGGGGTTGGCAAAATCGGCCAGGCCGGCAAAACCGTCTGCCGGGACTGCAATGTGCAAAACCAATGCATGCAGCATCCCCGGATGATGGAATTGCTGATGGAATATCAGAAAGAATTCCAAGAGCGTGATTACGCAAAAATTGCTTTGCTGGCCAGCGAATAACTTGCTGATCACCTGATTCAGGACTCGGATATCAGCTTTTCGATCCCCTTGAAAAGAACCGTCTGAACATCCTTAAAGGCCACCCCCAAATCCAACTCCCAGAATTCTTTTACGGCCCGGGGGTTCGTTTTCAGGCGCGTTGTCAGCCAGGTCATTTTATCTTTAATGTTGCCAACCGCTACAAATGTTTCTTCACTGGGAAAAAAGGCCGGTCCAAAGTCGGTGAACCGCAGCAGTTCATGATAGCTGAATTTCAAGCTGCGTCGAGATGTATCAAATTTTTGTTTGTCTGAAACTTTTATTTTAATGAAGTCTTGGACCGCCACCTGGCAGGCATGGACAATTTCATGGGCACGCCGCAGATGGCGCAAGCATTTGGCTTTTTCGAGTATCAGATCCTTTTCGGTTATCGGCACTTCATCCGACCGGTCCGCTCGACCCTCAAGATTAAATACTCCCTTTAGATGCTCCAGGCCAAGTTTGCGGCCGGCAAA
>Ga0209536_100015971_pt1 | contig 10689 bp, 7 predicted proteins | sample DeeMarSeWOR28_12_FD_187461 | JGI IMG/M metagenome (GOLD analysis project Ga0209536, IMG submission 187461) | Marine sediment microbial communities from White Oak River estuary, North Carolina - WOR-2-8_12 (SPAdes) (version 2) | ecosystem: Environmental > Aquatic > Marine > Intertidal zone >...
GTGGGTGACGAGGTGTTGGAGGCGACGCTCCGTGGCCGTTTCAAGCTTAGGCACAAAGGTCCAGTGCTGGTGGGGGATCGTGTGCAGATGCACGAGCACGGAGATGGATCCACAACGATCGAAGAGATCTTGCCCCGTACGTCCCTCCTCAGGCGGCGTGCACCAGGCAAGTCAAGAGGTGTACGCAATCTGGCTGCGAACATCCATAAGATCGTTGTTGTTGGTGCAGTACGGCAGCCGGATTGGGAACCGAGTCTGATGGATCGTTTCTTGGCCATCGCCGAGGTCAACCATTTGCCCGCGACGTTGGTGGTAAACAAGTGTGACCTCGACTCCGATCCGGGCCGCTTCGCCGAAGCATACGGGTTGGCCGGTTACTTGGTTGTGTTGACCAGCGTGCCCGAGCAGAGAGGGCTTGACGAACTCAGATCTGAACTGGAGGGTCATATCTCGCTCTTCACGGGTCCCACGGGAGTGGGGAAGTCCAGCCTTCTGAACGCGCTTCAGCCGGGTCTCCGGCTGCGTACAGGTGACGTCAGCAGGAAAGGTGGCTCAGGCCGCCATACAACGGTCGCAGCAGAGATGTTCCCCTTTGGGCAGGATGGCTTCGTGGTTGACACGCCGGGCCTGCGAGATGTTGGGCTCTGGGGATTGGATCCGCAGGAGGTTTCTGCTGCGTTTCCGGAGTTCACGGCCCTTTCGACCAACTGCAGGTTCGATGACTGCCGCCACCTAGAGGAGCCAGGCTGTGCGGTTGTCGAGGCCGTGGCGAAGGGTGAGGTAGCAGAAAGCCGTCACAGGTCATACTGTCGCCTGCTCGACGAGTCGGTAGATGCGGCTCGACACCGGTAACAGCACCCACAAAGAGGAGCGAGTCGCGGGTATGGCAGGGTCTTCAAGGGAAGCGTTGGTCGAGCCTTTTGTTGGTGAGCGTTATGCCGCGAGTGCACGGCTCAGCGATTTCATCGCCCCTCCATACGATGAGATCTCGCCGGAGAAGCGTAGGGACCTCGCGAGCCGAAGCTCCTGCAATATCGTACATCTCGTACTGCCTGAGGGGAAAGACGACAAGTATGAAAACGCGGCACGCCTGCTCCGGAGTTGGCGTGGGGAAGGGGTACTGAAACGGGACCCCCAACCGGGGGTTTATGTCGTTCAGCAACACTTCCGGCTATCGGGTGAGCAAATCCGGACTCGTACTGGAGTGATCGGCGCAGTGGCAGTAGAGCCGTACTCGCGAGGTCGGATAAGACCGCATGTGAGGACGGATGCTGGTGCGAGAAATGACCGCTTGGCGCTCCTTGCTGCCACCGAGGCAGTGTTCGAAGCGCTGTTGATGCTGAAGCGGGATGATGGAAATGAACTGGGTACGGCACTGTCACATGTAACCACAGAACAAGCCGTCGCTCAAGCCGACTTGGATGATGTCCACGTTGAACTGTGGTTCCTGGGTGGATCGCGGGGGGAGGCGCTCAGCGAAATAGCAGGTACCGGTCCCTTGTATCTGGCAGACGGACACCACCGCTATGAGGCGGCTGTCGCCTATAGGAAGCAGAATCCAGAAGCGAAGAGGACATTGGGACTGATTGTTCCAGTTGACGATCCGGGTCTGGCAGTCTTGGCTACGCACCGGGTCGTGTACGGTGACGGCATAGACTTTGAGAAGGTGTTTGGTGAACTGCGTGACCGATTCCAGATCCATGAACTCACCACGGAACTGGACTATGCGGGTCACCTGGCCGACCTTAGGGACCGCGGTACCGCGTGTGTGGTAATAAAGCCTGACGGGACTGCGGTCTCTCTGCTGCTACGGCAGCGAGCAAAACTGGGCAATTTGCCATTTGCCAACGAGCCGGCAGCGGCGTCACTCGACGTACTGCGGGTCGACGAAATGGTTGTCAGACAGTTGCTGTCTGCTGCAGGTAAAGACGCAGTCTTGCGGTACCGTGCCGATTGGGATCACGTTGTCAACGAGGTTGTCAGGGGCACGGCAGTTGCGTCAGTCATGTTGAACCCTACTGCAGTTGAGCAGGTCTTGGGAGTAGCTGATGCCGGAGTGGTGATGCCACACAAGGCCACCTTTTTCACTCCGAAAGTACCTGGCGGGGTCGTCACCCTGGCTTTGCGTGGTTGAGACGGTCCGTCGTGGACGGCCGACTCACCTCGTGCGAGTCTCACGAGATTCAACTCTGGTCGTTTCGATATGCGATTTCACGTTCAGTCGGAGTCCACATGAGTGTGCGGTCAAGGCAGCGGATCTTGGAGAACTTGGAGAGGATCTATCGCGAGGCGTACGAGCGAGCCAAGCAGGCTGACAACAAGGAGAGGATGTCGGAACTCGATTCCTCCTTTCAGCGGGAGCAGCTCATTCTGGAGGTGCTCCTTGACGTGAGAGATGCGCTGTATTCGAGCGGTGAGGAATCTTCGTCACAGTCAGCTCTGAAAAAGCTCGAGACACTGAGGAGGATCACCAAGCTGACCAGGTAGGCTTGATCGCCCTCATTATGCTCTGCTCTCATCCCTACGAGTGGAGAAGGGGAGGGCGGAAGGGCAGAGCCAATTCCTGGCCTTGCTGAACTCAACTATCTTAGCGATATGGCGACCCCTACGAGACGAAGACCACAGATTCGCCACACCCAGGCCATGCTCCTGGGCAAGGAGAAACTGCTCGAGATGTTCAGGCTGATCTACACATCGCGTCGCCTGGACGACAAGGAAATCCAGCTCAAGCGCCAGAGCAAGGTCTTCTTCCAGATTTCGGGCGCTGGACATGAGGGTGTCCTTGTGGCTGCTGGAGAGGTTCTGAGGCCGAGCTACGATTGGTTCTATCCCTACTATCGCGATCGGGCGCTGTGCTTGACTCTGGGGATGACGCCCACTGAGATGCTTCTCTCGGCAGTCGCCGCCGCTGACGATCCCAATTCCGGCGGGCGACAGATGCCGTCGCATTGGGGACACAAGGACCTCAACATCGTCACCTCCTCAAGTCCGACCGGGACACAATTCCTGAACGCGGTGGGATGCGCTGAGGCGTGGCTACGGTATCACCTGATCGAGGGGATTGCGGACCCGGACTTGATCCAGACTGACGAGGTGGTTCTCTGTACGTGTGGTGACGGCACGACGAGTGAAGGGGAATTCTGGGAAGCTCTCAACACAGCCTGCAACCTGAGACTGCCGGTCCTGTTCTTGGTGGAGGATAATGGGTACGCGATTTCCGTCCCAGTTGATGTTCAGACGGCGGGTGGTTCAATCTCGAAGCTGGCGCGCGCCTTCCCCTATCTCTATGTTGAGGAAGTTGACGGCTGTGATCCCCTGGCTTCCTACGATGTTCTCATGCGTGCCGCAACCCACTGTCGGGTCCGCAAGGGACCGGCTCTCGTGCATGCTCACGTCATCCGGCCCTACTCACACTCGCTGTCCGACGATGAAGTCATGTATAAGCCGCCGGAGGAGCGTGAGGAGGAGGCTAGGAGAGATCCGGTGACGGTCTTTCCAGCAAGGCTTGTCTCTGAGGGGATCGCTTCGGAGGCTGAGATTGAAGGAATCCGGGCCAACGCTGACGAGATCGTTGATCTGGCAGCGGAGGTGGCTCTGGCGTCACCACAGCCGTCCCGCGAGAGTCTGTTTCTCCACGTTTATTCGCCGGATGTAGATGCCACTGGGTCGGCATTTGATACTGAAGAGGCTCCCCGCTTCGAAGGGGATCCGCTGACAATGGTTGACCTACTCAGCCGCTGTTTGAAGGATGAGATGACGCGGGATCCGAGGATAGTTGTGTTTGGAGAGGACGTAGCGGACGTTTCCAACGATGAGCACATTGAGAGGGTCAAGGGGAAGGGTGGCGTTTTCAAGGTCACTTGGGGATTGCAGAAGGAGTTTGGATCAGACCGGGTCTATAACTCGCCCTTAGCCGAGGCCAACATAGTCGGCAGGGCAGTGGGCCTAGCCACACGCGGAATCAAGCCGGTGGTTGAGATTCAATTCTTCGACTACATCTGGCCGGCATACCATCAGATAAGGAATGAGCTGGCCCCTATTCGCTGGCGCAGCAACGGAGCCTTCAGTGCTCCCGCGGTCATACGTGTGACGTATGGTGGGTATCTGAAAGGGGGGGCGGTTTACCACTCTCAGACGGGGGCAGCCGTTTTCACAGGTATCCCGGGTCTCCGAGTCGCATGCCCGGCCACAGCCCTGGACGCAAACGGTCTATTGCGCACGGCGATTCGGTGTGACGATCCCGTCGTCTTCCTCGAGCACAAACACCTGTACCGGCAGACGTATAACAAGTCCCCCTATCCGGGTCCCGACTTCATGATTCCCTTCGGCAAGGCTAAGGTCGTGCGGGGGGGTGAGGATCTAACCGTAGTGACATATGGGGCGGTGGTGCACCGGACTCTTCAGGCAGCAAAGCAAGTCGAGGAACATCATGGCATCCGAGCTGAGGTCATAGATCTTCGCTCGCTCAGCCCGGTTGACTGGGAGACCATCCGCCGCTCGGTCAAGAAGACCAACCGGGTGGTCGTTGCATACGAAGACGCGATGTCGTGGGGTTATGGCTCCGAGATCGCAGCTCGAATCGCCGCTGACCTGTTTGAGTGGCTGGATGCGCCCGTGCGGCGTGTGGCTTCGACTGACACCTTCGTTGCCTACAGTCCGGACCTTGAGGAGGTGATTCTACCACAAGCAGAGGATCTCGCCACCGCTATCCTTGAGATTTCCCGCTATTAGCCTGGCCCTCCTCCTGCAGCACGAGTTCGCGAATTCACCGGGGGCGGCGAAAGAACGCGCTTCCTACAGACCGCCCTTTCCCAGCGCGTCTCGAATCTCACCGGCAGCGCCGATTGCTGCTTCCACGTCGATGCGCAGTGCCTGAGCTTGCTGCGTTGCCGATGTGAGGTCGGAGAGCACGGCAGACACTCCGGCTGATCGCAGTCGCAGCAGATCGAACCGCATATTCTGAACCGCCAAGGCACAAGACTCGAATTGCGATTCAACACCACCCCGTCGGCTGAGCAGTTCGGACAGGGAATCCCGCTGTCGTTCAAGCAGGGATACGCGACGGTCGTTTTCCACGCTGCTCGCCTCTTGCTTCAGGCTCTTGATTCGCTCCTCAAGCTCCTCGAGCGTAGCCGGGTCCACACTACCTTCCATTTGATTGAGAGTCCGCGCCAAGTCCGAAGCTCGCCCTATCAACTGATCTACTGTCTGAACCACATCTGGCAACATCTGTCGATCTGACTCTGGCAGCTTCTGCAAAGTCTGGACTATTGCTGCCCGGTCCTTGTGCATCTGCTCCATCTGCGCAGTGTAGCGACCGAAATCGTCTGAGGATGGCTTCGGCAGGACAGCCACAGATTGCTGGTGCTTCGAATCAGACAATGTGGGGAGTGCGTCTCTTGCGGGGGGAGGGTTCAAAACGTCGCGCATGCTGTATCCCTCAGCCCAGAGCTTGCCGTATTGGGATGCCAGCCCAATACCCCAGCCTATTGCCGGGAAAAGAAACCATGGGTTGTCTATGCCGGTGGTTACGACATTGAGCAGCAATAGCCCGCCGTTAACTGATACGTAGGACGCAAAGTTGGAGCGAAACTTCCGAACCAAGCCAGGCTCACTGCCGGTTTCCTTGCCGGCTTCCTTGACCGGCTTGGCAGGTTCCCTCTCCCGGCGCCGTACTGCCCGGGGTGGCCGATCCTTGCCCCCGCTTCTCTGGCGCTCGTCCCACCAATCACCCCAGTCGCGTGGTTGCCTCGACGAGGGTCGGTGAGCAGGCGCTTCTCGGGCCGCACTCGGTCTCCGCGAGAGAGAAGAGCGAGGCCGATATGGAGCGGACGACCGGCTCTCCAAAGCACGGCGCACTGAGTCAGCAGTTGGCCAGCGGGTCTCAGGATCCTTCTCCAGACACCGCATGACCGTCGATGCCAGCTCCTCAGGTATCTCGGAGCGCATCGTTATCAGGTCGGGTGGCGCCTCGGTGATCTGCTTCATGAGCAGACCGGGAACTGTGGGAGCGCGGAAGGGTGGCCTACCCGAGAGCATCTCGAAAGCAACCACTCCGAGGGAGTAGATATCACTCCGGGCATCCAGATCGCTCTCTCCCGCAGCCTGCTCCGGGCTCATGTACGTGGGCGTTCCTAACGCGACTCCCGTACCGGTCAGAGTCCCCGCGCCAGCCTCGGACAGCGCCTTGGCGATACCGAAGTCCGTCACCATTACGCGGCGCCGGGTCCCCTCAAGCAGCACGTTGTCAGGTTTGATGTCTCGGTGGATGATGCCCGTGGCGTGAGCGAGTCCCAAGGCGTCAGCGGTCTCCTTCATTATCCGCCGGGATTCTTCGACCGGCAGTCTACCGCGTCGCCGGAGACGCTGGGCAAGTGACTCACCATCCACGTACCCCATCACGAAATACACCAAATCGTTGCCCTCACCTACCGTGTGGATGGGTACTATATGGGGGTGAGAAAGTCGGGCCGCTGTTTGTGCTTCACGTATGAAGCGTTTCTTGATTTCTTGTCGAAAGGCGAGCTCTGGAGGGAGAAGCTTGATTGCCACTCGGCGCTTTAGCTTCAGGTCCCGCGCGGCGTAGACCACACCCATTCCACCACGCCCAATCTCACCCTCGATGACGTAGGAGCCTGCGAGAGTCTCTGCCAACTTGGTGGCCAAGGGCCCGAGCTGTGATTCAGCCATGTGGCGGATGGTTAAAACCGAGCGTAGATTAACCTGGGCATTTGGCACTGGCAACCTGCAGTAACTGTTAGATATGGGGACGCATGCGCTGGCTGACCGATGATGCAGGGCGACGCTGGGCCGCCGAGAGGGTAGGCCGGACATCTGGCATGATCGCCACCAAGAAGACCAAGAGCTCGTTCCCTGAGCCAGCTGACATCATTCGATTCAGCTGCGAATCCGATAATGCAGAACCTGCGAGGGAGGTGACGACCCGAGCAGGGCTGCTGGAGCAACTTACCGAGTCAGAACTCAAAGCCCTTCTCAATATCGCGCCCCGCGCACCGTAGGTCCGCCGCCAGTGGCCCCCTGGCCGCTTGTCCTTCACAATAGTGCTGCCATCTTGGCAGTTGTCCTGTGGTGTGCCCCGCCAACTCGGCTGGAACACTGCCGGTTTGGGCCGTGTTTCTCATTCTGAATAGGGCACGATAAGTGCGCTTACCGCGGCGAGTGGACTATTGCGGGTCGGGCGGGCCAGTATTCGCGGGAAAATGGGTGAACGCAAATGCCAGATGCAAAGATGATTCGAAAGAAGCTTCCGGTCTTGCCACTGCGTGGCTTGGTATTGTTCCCGGGTGTCACTGCCCCGATTGGAGCGGGTCGGCCCCGTACACTTGGAGCCATAGAAGCTTCTCTCAAGGCCGAAGATCGGTTGATCTTCGCGGTGTGTCAGCGGGAAGACAAAGAGGAAGTTGAGCCCGAAGGGCTATACACGATGGGTACCGTCGCCCGCATCGGTCAGTTGCAGCGGGGGCTGGGCGGTATGCAGCTGCTCCTCCATGGGGAGTTCAGAGGTGCGGTGCTGCAGTATACCGAAGCTGAGGGGTTCCTGGAGGCGGTTGTTCAGGAGACCCCGGATCTGGATCCGATCGACGCTGAGAGTCCGTCGTTTGTTGCGCTACATCGAGAAGTCAGGGAGCGTGCGGCTGAATTGGGCGAGAAGACTGGTATTCCAGAGGAGATCATCCAACAAGTCATGGAGGGCGTCGACGACCCGGGCCGTTTTGCTGACCTGGTCGCGGGTTACCTCGACGCACCACCCCAGGACCGCCAGGCATTGCTTGAGACCATCGGGATCGAAGAACGTCTGCGCCGGGTCTTACTGCACGTTCAACGGCAGATTGGGTTGCTCACCGCGCAGCAGGAAATCAAGTCCAGAGTCCAGGAGGAACTGGGAGAAAGACAGCGGGAGATGTTCCTGCGAGAACAGCTCAAGGCAATCCGCAAGGAGTTGGGTGACGAAGATGAGGGCGTGGACGTCGACGAGCTGCGAGAGCGCTTGGAGGCGTTGCACCTGCCTGAGGACGCGAAGAAGGAAGTCGACCGTGAACTGCGGCGGCTGGAACGTACTCCCCGCGAAGCGATGGAGTCACAAGTCATCCGAACCTTCCTTGAGACAGTGGCGGAGCTGCCATGGAACGAGCGCACCGAAGACCATCTTGATCTGAAGCGAGCCCAGGAGGTTCTAGATGAGGACCATTACGGGCTGAAGGATGTGAAGGATCGGGTGCTCGAGTATCTAGCCGTCCGCCAGCTCCGTAGCCAGAGCGCTCAAGTCGGAGACGCTGTTGGAAATGACGATGACCGTGCTAGGGGCACGATTCTCTTGTTTGCCGGCCCCCCAGGTACCGGCAAGACTTCGGTAGCAAAGTCGATTGCTCGGGCGATCGGCCGCAAGTATGTGCGCATAGCATTGGGAGGTGCCCGGGACGAGGCTGACATCCGAGGGCATAGGCGCACGTATGTGGGGGCAATGCCAGGGCGCATCATCGAGGGACTCAAACGTGCTGGCACCAAGAACCCGGTGTTTCTCCTCGATGAGGTAGATAAGCTCGGTGTCTCCTTCCAGGGCGATCCTGCGTCGGCCCTGTTGGAGGTACTGGATCCGGCACAGAACGACACCTTCACAGATCACTACCTGGGTATGCCCTTCGATCTATCCGAAGTGATGTTCATTGCGACTGCGAACTTCATGGCGCACATTCCTGCTCCGCTGCTTGACCGCATGGAGGTCGTGGAGTTCTCCGGCTACACTGAGAGCGAGAAGCTGGCCATAGCTTTGCAGTATTTGGTGCCACGTCAGCTTGGCGACGCCGGACTCACGCCTGACCAGTTGACCTTGACTGACAAGGCGATATCGGCTGTGATCGCCAGGCATACTCGTGAGGCCGGAGTGCGGCAGCTTGAACGGGAACTTGGCAAGGTTGCTCGCAAGGTTGCTCGTAAGATCGCGGCGAAAGACGTGGACCAGATTGTTGTGGACCAGGACAACGTGCGGGGCCTGCTAGGGAGGCCGACAGTCCATCCCGAGAGGGCAGCTGAACATGACCAGGTCGGGGTGGCTACCGGCATGTACTACACCCCGGCGGGGGGCGACATCATGTTTGTAGAGGTCACTCTGATGTCGGGCAAGGATAACCTCGTGTTGACAGGTCAACTCGGTGACGTGATGAAGGAGTCCGCTAGAGCAGCGTTGTCCTACGCCAAGTCGCACGCCGAGGAACTGGGGATTTCAGAGGACAAGTACATAGGCAAGGACGTGCACGTTCACGTGCCGGCCGGCGCCATTCCCAAAGACGGTCCGTCAGCTGGTGTGGCTATGGCGGCCGCGTTGGTTAGCCGCATGGCGGAAATCCCGGTGCGCAGCGACGTCGCAATGACGGGGGAAGTGACGCTAACGGGACGCGTGCTTCCAATCGGAGGTGTCAAGGAGAAGGTCTTGGGTGCTTGTAGAGCGGGTATCACGAACATCGTTCTACCCAAGGACAACCTCGCCGATCTGGAAGATCTCAGCGAGGAAGAACGGCAGCGGATCACGGTCGACGCAGTCGAATCCCTGAGTGAAGCGTTTGCTGTTGTGCTGAGTCGGCGGCCGGCGGAGCGCAGCACAAGCGACGATAGCGCGCAGTCCGAGGAAGTGACTAGTTCCATGGCAGGTCGGCACTAGGCCATACTCACCACTCCAGGCTCCTCAAGAGGATCTGCACGATTCCCTCGCGCAGTTCAGTTCCTCCGGACCCTTCTCCGCATACCCGCTCCAGCGCCAAGTGGCCCAATATGAGACCGAGCGCGTGACGGGCGGCCGAATCTGGATCGGTGTCGTCGCGGAAGTAGCCCAGCCGCTGACCGTCCGATACGGCGTCCGCGAATCGCTTTAGTAGCCGCTCAATCGTTGTGGCCGCCAGTTCTGAGGCGTGTTCCGTCACGTCCTGGTCGAGCGTGAGTAGCTTGGTCAGGTGGGGACGGGCTGCCAGGGCGCCATATGTGGCAACGACTTCACGTCGCAAGGTCGCCCGAGAACTGCCGTCGGTGGTAACCGGTCGGTCGCCGAGTTGCTGCTTTGATTGAGCGACCACCGCGCTGTACAAGCGGGATTTGGAGCCAAAATAGTAGAACAGAAGCTGCTTGTTCACACCGGCTCGGTCTGCGATTCGTTGGACCCGAGCTCCAGCGAAGCCGTGGCCATTGAACTCCTCCACAGCTGCGGCCAGGATGTCCAGCCGTCTATTGCGAGTGCCTTGTACCAATTTTCACCCAACCGGTTGGTTGGAAAAGCTCTGATTCAGCGTCCGGTTTGTCAACCGCTGATGAAGAGGTCGATTGTCCCCTGCACTGCGCCCACGAATATGGGGTCCGACGACCAGTATCCGCTCAGCTGTCCGTCGCTCGATTGGCGCCCGGCTAACGCCACGTGTGCAGCCGTCAGCAGAGCCGCCGGAGCGCCGAAGTAACCTTCCACGACCAACACTCGTCCCGTATCGGCCAGGCTGCGGCGCGCGCGATCGAGGCAGAAGAGCGTCAATCTCTTTCGAAAGATCGCGCTTTCGGGACTGTTGAGGTACTTGGGCTCACCGTCGCCGAGCTGACGTCCACCAAAGGCGATCAGGGCGCCGTCGCCGGATCGAATGGGAAAGGTGAGGCGGTTTCGAAAGCGGTCATAGGGTGAGGTTCCGCTGTCCG
>Ga0209536_100015972_pt1 | contig 10689 bp, 9 predicted proteins | sample DeeMarSeWOR28_12_FD_187461 | JGI IMG/M metagenome (GOLD analysis project Ga0209536, IMG submission 187461) | Marine sediment microbial communities from White Oak River estuary, North Carolina - WOR-2-8_12 (SPAdes) (version 2) | ecosystem: Environmental > Aquatic > Marine > Intertidal zone >...
GCTACCTTGAGTAGATTTGTGATGAGTATATTGTTGAGTTTGATTTTTGATTCGGCTTTCATTATCAGTTCATTATATTCATAATCAAATGCAAGTCAACGGGCATACTTTGTGTCAGTGTGTTTGACCGCGCCATTTAACGTTCGCGATATGTTCCCGCGCAACCCGTAGTAATTTGTCTATCACAGATTTCTCCAGAGTCGCCAATGTTCTATATTCTTCAAGGTAAGCGTTTGCCGGAACGTATTGCTGCAGGTACCATCTCTTGGCGCCTTTGATCGTGAGTCCAATTTCTCGAATCGTTCCTTCATTGATCAAACCGGGAACACAGGTAGTGCGGAGTTCGTAGTCGACCTTATCTTCCATAAGAGTGTTAAGCGATTCTCTGATCAGCTCTATATCGAATTCCCTGCCCGTGGCGAGCGAATATTTCTCGTTCAGCGGCGCTTTGATATCGAGCGCTACGTAGTCTAACATTTTTTTGCTGATCAATTTCTGGAGTGCCTTGGGGTATGCCCCATTGGTATCGAGTTTAACCAGAAAACCGAGGGATTTTATTTTAGCACAGATTTCATCAACTTCTTCCTCGCAGACGAGTGGTTCACCGCCGGTCAATACCACTCCGTCTATCCATTTCTGCTTGGTATTTAGTTTCTTCGCGATGTCAGACCACTGGACAACTGGGAATTTCTCCGGATGGAGGATCAATTCCCAGTTCTGACAGAACGGACACATGAAATTGCACTTGTCAAAGAAGAGGACAGTAGTCAGCTTGCCATCCCAGTCAATCAGTGATGTTTCGATCATCGCGCGTATCATATCATGTCCTTATGTACAACATCCATTTGTACTATGAATCGCCACTACGAATTCTGCCCAAATCTGTGATTTGGTCGTAGAATTCAGCATCTCGCACTTTCTGGTGAAAAGTGCGGGGGAATTGCTCCTATCTGCTCTCATCTGCCTTGAATTGCCTTGGCTTGCCCTTAAGTGCCTTGTCTATCTCACCTATTACAACCTCGATCAACTTCGGTATCGCTGCTGCCACTTGCGGTGTACATTCCTCGCCATAACTTGTATTATCTTCTATTTCCATGGCAAAGATGTCGGTTCGTCCGGGCATTTTCAGGTCGAACTTTCTGCCAAACTCGATTGCGGTTATGAAATTGATACCATGGGAAGAGAAAGTTTGGAATTTTGTGAATGAGTCCGGCTTGATCCGGTAGATGCTGCCTGGTTCTCCTTGGCCCGACTTGACCGAATCGACGAAGATGACCCGGTCATAACCGACTATTTCGTCGAGGATCGCCACTCCATCAATGCTACCCCACTTTATTTCAATGTCTGGTACGTGGATCTTCTCGGCGAGCTCTTCAGCAACTCGGATGCCGACAGAATCATCACAGCGGTAGGGGTTACCAATGCCGTACACCAATATTCTCATAAGTTTTTCTCAGAGGACGTCTGGTGATGTATCACAATAGACGTGAAAGCGAGCCAAATCCTTACACCACCTAACTTTGTTAGGCTGTAGTTTTCCCCTTCTATAGATCCTAGTTCTAAGCTGCTAAGTCTTGATCGATTTTAAGAGCTTCCTGTCACTGCCGAAGATATTGACCTCAAGCGGCACACGTCCGTCCACGGTGTGTGTAGCACAGGCAAAGCATGGGTCGTATGCACGGAATGCCATTTCGACCATGTTCAGCAGTCCGTCATCGACCTTACCACCTTTAATGAGGCCGCGCGCGGCTTTCTCAATCGACATATTGATCGCGGCCGAGTTGTTCACGGTCGCAACGATCAAATTTGCCTTGGTGAGTCTGCCTCTCTCATCAGTCTCGTAGTGATGGAACAGTGTGCCTCTTGGCGCTTCGATCACACCGATACCGACTTTTGGAACCTGGAAATCCATATTACGGATATTGGGATCGAGTATTTCTGGATCATTGATCAGCTCCACCATTCTCTCGGCAGCCTGCAGTGCCTCAATGAGACGCGCCCAGTGCGTAGCGAGCGTGTTGTGCACAGGCTTCCCGCCCAGGGTTTTGTAGAATCTTTCGTAATGTTCCTGGGCCAGAGGTGTTGCCATACCATCGGATGCATTCAGTCGGCCAAGGGGCGCGACTCGGTAAACACCACTGTCCTTGCCATCCACAAATCCTTTCCAGCCGACGTTTTTTAGATACGGGAACTTGATATAAGTCCAACTTTCGACTCCCTCGGCGATATGATCCAAATAATCCTTGACTTTGAACTTCGCAAATTCTTTGCCTTCTTGATCAACAACGCGTATCCATCCATCATAGAAATTCACCTTGTTCTTGTCGTCAACCAATCCCATGTAATATGTCTGGTGCTTGTACACATCGCTCAGGATCAGATCGACATATCCCTTATTCTTCAGGACGATGTCGTCAAAGGCTTGCAGGCTGAATTTGGCGAATTCGACCGCATCAGCAGCGGTCGTCTTGAATTCTTCCTGCATTTCCTTTGTCATGGGCTTTGATACACCACCGGGAAGGCAATGCACAGGATGCACAACCCTGCCGCCCATGGTCTGGATGATATTCCTCGATCGCTTTCGGATGTCGATCACTTTCTTGCCTATCTCGAGGCCAACCTTGCCGATCACACCCACTATGTTGCGCTCAGCTTTTGGCGCGGCAGGCCCAACAATGAAATCAGGGCCACCGAGAAAGTAAAAGTGCAGGTTGTGATCTTCAAACATGAATGCATTATATACGAACTCTCTTATCTTCCTCGCTGCGGGCGGGGGTTCAACACCGTAAAGATCGTCAAGTGCTTTTCCTGAGCAGGTGTGGTGAGTTGTTGGACAGACACCGCATATGGTTTCGGTAATGCGTGGCATCTCTTCTGCAAGCCGTCCAACTGCAAAGCGTTCGTATCCGCGTAATTCAGGTATCTGAAGGCAGGCGTGGGCGACATCACCTTTGTCGTCCAGGAAGATGTCGATCTTGCCGTGGCCTTCTAAACGGGTGATTGGATCAATCGTTATCTCTTTGTACATGCTATACCCCTTGCTTTCTGTTGATGAGTGAGCTTGGCAATGAATACATATAGAATAATCCTATCGGATCAATGACCGACTTGGCAATTTTCTCCGCTTCTGCTTCGTCATCGACATCAATGATCGATGCCAATCCGGAAAGAAAACGAGCACCCATGTCCTTTACTTCTTTCGTGGGGCCAAAACAACCACGACAAGGCATATTAGCATTTATGCAACGTTCGCCGCAGCCTCCTCTGGTCGCCGGGCCGAGACAGATGATGCCTTCTGCAAGAAAGCACTTTTCTGGATCAGCGATGACTTCTGATATTCGCTTTATTTCTTTTATTGCCAGTTTGTCCGGCTTTGATTTATTTCTATCACAAGTCTCGCACAGTGCCTTTTCTGAGGTCAACACTGTACCCTTAGCGGGAAGATTGCCTTCGAGTATTGCCGTAATCGCCTTCATCACAAGATCAGGCGGTGGTGCACATCCCGGTAGATAGTAATCCACGTCTATTGTTTGATCTAAGGTTTGGACTGAGTCGTATATCTCGGGTAATTTCAATTTCCCGTACGGCGTATCAGTTACCGTTTGCGGAAAAATGCCTTTTGGGTTTACGGTTGAACGAGTAGTCTTATAAGCAGTTTCGAAAATCTCCTTTCTGTTTGCCACGTTTGCCAGACCAGGAATGCCGCCCAGGTGAGCGCATGCACCATAAGCCACAACGAGTTGGGATTTCTGGCGCAGTAGCTTGGCAATATGCTCCTGTTCCTCTGTTCGAATTGCACCGTTGATAAAACTAACTGCTAGTGCTTTGTCAGGCAGTGCCTCGACATCTGAATACTTGAAATCCATGGCCACAGGGAAGAGTCTAAACTCAACAGCATCGACGACCTTCAATATGTCTTCGGCCAAATCGACAACCGATTCTTCACAGCCACCACAGGAGGCACACCAGTAAAATGCGACTAATGGCTTTGCCATTTATTTCCTCCTTTCTGAAGCAACAAATTGCGACGAACTGACTATTATATAAATCCTGTGAAATTTTGCAACATTCTTGATGTAACTAAATGGATTGGTTTGATATATTGATGTTTGGCCAACTTGTTCCGTCATTTGTTCATTTCTTTCACGATTTCCACAAATTTTTGTGCCTCATCTTTGCCTATCCATTCGAGCCGCACCGCGTCTTTTTTCATTCCTAAGGAATCCAGATTTAACTTCAGGATCTGTTCACGTGCTCGGGCGCGGAAATTACCGCGGGCATAGTGGCAGGCATTTGGATAGCAGCCGCCAATGAGAACACCCCGGGCACCGATATGCAATGCGAGCATGACATGTGACGGGTCGACTGCTCCAGAGCAGGGAACGCGTATAATTTTAACGTTTTCCGGGTAGTTTAGTTTGTCATAGGCTGCTCGCTCAGTAGCGTTATAAGCTGACCACTTGCAGAGAATTGCCAGCACATCGTCTTTTTGAACCAGGGCACTAATTTGCTCATATAGGCCGGCGTTGTTCCACCCCTCGAGTTGACTGGCATAGGCGGGGCAGGTAATCGCGCAGATCCCACACCCCATACATAACTCTTCGTTTATCTTGATCTTCTCTTCAGCGATCGATATTGCGCCATACGGGCAGGTTCCGATACACATGCGGCAGATACTGCATTGGTCGTCATCGATAACGGCTTGCGGAATCCTGGTTTGTATCTTCGTTTGTTTCAAGAGGCTGAGGGCAGAGTAGGCTGCCTTGCGAGCGTCAATGAGAGTTTCCGCAACCCCGCTCGGGAAGGTTGCAGCGCCGGCGGTGAATATTCCTCGAGGAAGTTCGCTAGTACCCAGACCTGCATTCTCAAAGAGGATCGGGAAATCGCCGTTCAATTTTATTTTCAACTTATCAAATGTCGCTGTATCCGCCACGAAACCGGAACTCAAAACAACATGATCAACTTCGATCTCCAATAGCTCGTTGGTATACAGGTCTTCGGTCCTTACCACCAGTGTTCCATCGCGGCTGAATACCTCTGACGGCTTGCCTTTGATGAAAGATACTCCTTTTTCCCGAAGTGTGTTGTACAGATATTCGAATGTTCCATAACTCCTCATATCCATTGCGATCACGTATACTTCCGCGTCCGGGAAGCGATCTTTAACCAGCTTTGCTTCTTTCAATCCCAGAAGGCAACAGATCTTTGAGCAATAGGGTAGATGCTTGGAGTCACGGGAACCAGCGCAGTAGATGATAGCAACCTTTTTGGGACGTAACGTTCCCGAGGCGACAGCGCGTTCGAATTCCAGCGTCTTCATTACACCGTCGAGGCGCGCATAACCGTATTCTTCCACCTGGCTCACATCATACCAGTTAAGCCCGGTGGCCACGACAATGGTGCCGGCTTCGATCTCTTGATCCTTGGTCTTCTCGTTCAAATCTATCTGGCCCGGACATACTTTTACACATTCACCGCATTTTGTGCAGGTCTCAAAATCAATTGCGTAGATGTCAGGATAGGTAGGCGAATAATAGATTGCCTTACGCATCTTACCGGCATCATTGACTGCAACTGGACATACATCGACACACTTGCCACAATTTATGCACTCAAGCACACCGCGTGGTTTTGTCCTTATACTGATCTTATAATCACCGACACGGCCTTTGACCTCAGCTATCTCGGTGTTGAGGAGGCGGACAATATTCTCCTGGTTCTGTAATTGATTGATCAATGGCATCAGTGTATGGCTGTGAGGCGTGCCTTCGGGATACAGCCGGTCGAGCTTGGCAACGGTTCCGCCGAGAAACGGCATCTTCTCGACGAGAGTAACGGGCACGCCGCTCCTGGCCAATTGCGCAGTAACTTCCAGACCAGCGATCCCACCGCCGATGACCAGCGCCCTTTTGCTCTTGATATCGAATGTTTTGATTTTGACGGGTCTGGTTTGTTTTGCTTTCTGGACTGCGGCATGGATGAGTTGTTTCGCTTTTTCCGCCGGATGGTTGACAAGCGCGATGTGCTCCAGTAGATTGACGAATTCTGCGTCGACATTTTGGAATATACCTTCGAGGAGCCGGGGGCTGCAGCCAGCAATGACTACTTGTTCGTCAGTGCCGATCGATGGTTTGACCTTGCACAGATTGTCAAAATACTCAACCTTCACCTCGGTGCCGAGGTCAAGGGTCGGTAGCTTTATGAAGCCATGGCAATTGCAGATTAGTACTCTCATGCTATTCCTCCACAGGTCATCACGTTATTCTCTCGAGTAATGCATCCGGTTTTATGCGATTGAATCTTAAACCGACTGCATTTCCATCAAGGCCAAAGCTTAGTCCTAGGAGCTGTGGATAATAAAGTACGGGAATACCGTATTGCCTGTTGAATTTTGTCTCGGCTTTGCGCTGGTTGTCTTCATACATGACAGTACAGAAAGGGCAAATTGAAACTAGTGCGTCGGCATTTTGTTCCTTGGCCACATTCAATTTGTGGTTTGACATTGTTATCGCCAGGTCTTCATCAATACCAAGCACCGAACCGCCACAACACATCTTCTTATCTGCATATTGCAGTGATTCAGCCCCGGTTACTCGAACCAATTCGTCCAGGGTATGAGGAACTTCAGTACTATCGAAGCCGTACAGGCTTGAGGGGCGCATGTAATGGCATCCATAGTGGGCCAATATTTTGAGCGGGTTCAGGGATTTTTTAACGTACTTCTTGATATTTTCAATGCCGATATCCTCATAGAGCATTCTTACGAAATGTCTGACCTTGACTTCTTGAGGGTATGAAAAGCCCACCCGTTTGAATTCATTATGAAATTCTTTGTTGTTGAGCTGCACTTGTGCATCAGAGAGCATTGCCGTGCATGAATTACACAGCGTGACAACATCCAGTTTCATTTGACTAGCAAGAGCCACATTACGTGCGGCGATCAGCAGTGAGGTCTCTGCGTCGACCGCTTTCAGAGGAAATCCACAGCATGATGCGCCGGGCATGTCGACCAGTTCAATGCCCAGTTCTTTGGCAACATTGCGGGCACTCAGTTCGTAGTGCTGGGCTCGAACCGGGACAGTGCAACCTAAGAAGAGAGCGTATTTCTTCATTTCTTGAGCACCTTCAGGATATTGGTATGCTCCAGGATCTTGGCAACGTCTTGTATTGTCTTATCGATCGGAGGGAGGCCCAAGCGCTGACGTTTCTTGAGGTCAAAATCCTCCACTTCATATAAGCGGCCCATTTTCAGTAGCAGGTCGAGCTGGATCTTGTAGCCTTCAGGACAGTATCCCTTATCGACCGCATAATTCTTTATCGCATTGATCAACTCGGCAACCTTTATGCCTTGGGGACATCTTTCTGTGCAGGCATGGCAGTGCGCGCAAAACCAGAGAAAAGGTGAGGATAGTACGTTGTCCTTCATGCCCAACAACGTAAGGCGGATTATTTTTCTTGGATTATAGCGTTCATCAAAATAGCGGACCGGACAGCTTGCAGCACAGTCGCTACAACCAAAGCATTTTAGCAAACCCTCGCCGCCTTCCCGCTTTATGATCTCCCATTTGAACCCAGGATCGCTTTTTCTTAAATCAATCATTATGTCGTATCTCCTTTAGAAATTGGCAAAACACTGTTCATAGAGTTTAGTTTTTGATATTTGCTAAGAATGAGGGGAGTGCTAACGACCCTCCTATGCTATTTAAATCCTGCTTTCCCTGCTCATTCAGATTTTTCAATGATATTATATGCAAATATACTGCTCTGTCAATCACCGCCCTTCCCACTAGCACTAAGACGCGGTGACCTAAGGACATAGTGACTTCTGTCTATTTGGCTTCGGTGATCGTCTGCGCGATGTCCTTGGGTTCGACACCAGGCGACTCTATTTTCTTGCGCCGATAGGTCTTTTCGACTACTTTTTCTATTTTCTCTGGTGAAAAATCCTTGTTTTTCAGGTCTTTTTCCACATTGACGAGCGCATCCTTGGGAAACATGTTGAAGTCGCCAGACACCACAATATCTTTGATCTTTTTATGATCGATCTCCTCAGCGGTTCTGATCAAGCCGCCCTTTGCCTTGTAAAGACCGTAGAGAATTTCGACGCCTTCTCGTATCTTTACACCCTCTGGTATGCGCGGTGTCTTCTTGTGTAGGAATTTTGGAGAGGTGAACCAGGTTTCGAGCTCCCTGATCTTCTTAATGGTTCCTTCATCCAGTTCCACCGGTTCCAAATAGCCCATGATCTTCTCGAAGCTTTCAATGAGTACTTTCTTGATCTCCAGTCTGGGCGGAACAACTGATAATTCCCGCTTCATAGTAGTGAGGTTTTCCTCCATGCTCTTGTATATTTTATCACGGAATTTCTCGTCGGGAACCTTTAGCACTCGGGCCATCGTCGCGTAATCGAAATCTATGAGAATGCCACCAACAAATACCATTGAGTTACCGATATCTCCACCGCCTTCTCCGGCGATCTTCTTTCCTTTGTCAGTCACAATATCGTTCTCTGCACGGAAAGATGCATTTATGCCAAAACGCTGGTAGGTTTCGCAGGGCGGAACCGAGAGCAACTGGAAAATATCCTTGATCTTCCTGGGAAACTTCGAATTTTTGGAATTCCATATGACCTGGTAGAAGATCTGATTCTCATCAAGATATGTTGCGCCGCCGCCGACTTCGCGCCGCATAAAATGTATGTTGTTGTTGCGGCAGTAATCCAGGTCTAATTCTTTTTCTGCGTCCTGAAAATAACCGATGCTCGCCAGTGGTTGGGCCGGCGACACAATGACCAGACCTTCATAACCGATCCGTGCGAGAGCATGGAATATGAGCATTGAATCCTGGCCTTGGAGTCTATCTAGATTGAGTAGGTACATTTTGCTCCTTCTCGTGATTCATAGATCGTATTCGTGGAATGAATTACCATCAACTGCCTTCAATTGCCTTAATCTTGTTAATCACTGTAATCAATTTTTCATCATTGTAATCGACCAAACTCATGAGTTTGGAAATATCTTTCCCGGATTCAGAATATTCTTCGGGTCAAAGACCGCCTTAATCTTTTGCATTATCTCGATCTGCCTGTTATCCAGGGCCATTGAGAGATAGGGGATTTTGGATAGCCCGATCCCATGTTCAGCGGTTATTGTTCCGCCCAGCGAGATGGTTATCTCGTATATCTCGCGCCGCATTTTTTCGATATCTGAGTCTAAGATCTCCCTTTTTTTGTCGACGCTGACATCCGCATGAATATTACCGTCACCCAGATGGCCAAATGTATATATTGTAGCATCGTATAGCCGTACGCATTGCTTCAGTTTACTGAGCAATAACGGGATCTGTTTTTTGGGAACCACGAGGTCCTCACGTGTTACGTTCTTGGTCAGATCCTTCAGCGTGTCACCGATCTTCTTGCGCGGCTCCCATATTTTTTCGCGATCCCTTACGCTCTCGCCGACCAGGACATCAAGGGCACCATATTTGAGCGCGAGGTCGCCCACTTGTTCGTATACCTTTCTGACCCGGTCTTTTTCGTCGCCGTCTATCTCGATTATTGTATGTGCGTTTGCTTCCATATAGGGTATTTTTCTTTTCAGGTATTGCGCTACCATTCGCACAACATCCCCGTCCATGAATTCTATTGCGGTGGGCATCAAGCCGCTCTGTAAAGCCTGCACCGTGAAGTTCGTAGCATCTTCAACACAGACGAACGGGATCAGCATATCGACGATCACTTTGGGCAGAGGCAGAACTTTCAATATCGCTTCGGTCACAATGGCCAGGGTGCCTTCTGAACCGATGATGAGATTTATGAGGTCGTAGCCGGTGACGTTCTTCAACAACTTGCCGCCCATTCGTGACGCAGTGCCATCCGGCAAAACAGCTACAATGCCCGTGACGTAGTTCCTGGTAACACCATATTTCATTGCCCGCGGTCCGCCTGCGCATTCGGCTATGTTGCCGCCGATGGTGCATGAATCTAGGCTCACTGGATCGGGTGGGAAGAAGAGATCGTGTTTGGCCAGTTCTTTGCCCAGCTGCTCAGATACGATACCGCTCTGGACGACAATCATCATATTGTCCTTGTCAATTTCCTTGATCTCGGTCATTCTCTCCAAAGATAGAACAATCCCCCCGTGGACCGGCACTGCGCCCGCTGATAGGCAGGTGCCGCCGCCGCGCGGCGTGACCGGGATATTCTTTGCACAGGCAAGTTTCATGACCTCTGCGACCTGCTCGGTCGTCACCGGCTTCACTACGACTTCAGGCATTGAGCTGTACATCGGGGTCTCATCATGGGAATAGTTCTCCAGTGTTTCGGGATCGGTTATGACATTGCTGGAACCAACGATTGCTATAAGCGTTCTGATCGTAGCCTTGTCAGTCTTTTGATAGACCATGGAGCATATTATAGTCAGGAACCTGCATTTTTCAAGCATTGTCCGGGGATGAGGTTAGAAACAGCTATCTGGGTTACAGTCTGACTTCATGCGGGTTCATGAGTGTTTCCATGATTCTACTTATGCTTAACTAAAGCATGATTGAGGTTATCTAAATATCAAAGATTATCGTGTAGTCAAAAGGGAATACATTGTCGGCGTCGAGTCTAACCGAAAGGAGGAACCCAGTATGAAGAGGCAAATCGGTGCACTTGCTTTCATTTTTGTGTGCACAAGTCTTGCTTGG
>Ga0209536_100015973_pt1 | contig 10689 bp, 10 predicted proteins | sample DeeMarSeWOR28_12_FD_187461 | JGI IMG/M metagenome (GOLD analysis project Ga0209536, IMG submission 187461) | Marine sediment microbial communities from White Oak River estuary, North Carolina - WOR-2-8_12 (SPAdes) (version 2) | ecosystem: Environmental > Aquatic > Marine > Intertidal zone >...
TGAGCGACCTTCTCATAAAAGGGCAGAACAAGTTTCTGATCATGTATAATGCTACTATTGGCGACAGAAAAGACGCGGCCGTCATTATCAATAAATCGCAGATTGTCTGGGTCATGGAAGAGAAAGATGTGCAGGGGGCAGGCAACCGCTGACAGCCTGAATTTTCGTTATAAAAATTTAGCGCTGCAGGTGCCGACTGAATGCATGAAATAAGATGATGAAACTCTTATAATCTAAGGTTTGTCTCCTAATCCTCGCGACGCATTCTTTCCATCAGGCACTGATAACTCTCAGCACAGTCAAGGTTGATTTCCTTCATGTATTTGATATTATCCTTAATCGATTCTGCATAAAGATCTCGGTCAATTCCCCAGCGCATCTTGAAATGGTATCGAGCTACAGATGCGACATTGTCCATTTCCTCTGCCAGCCGGGTCCTTACAACGGAGTGATAGAATTCTTCAGTATTTTTGAAAAGTTCGAGAGGGGTTTCAAAACCAGGCATGCCTGCCTCTTCAAACTCCTGGAAAAGTAAAGGAAGCTTTTCAAGGTAATTCCTGTCCGCCATCTGGGCAATCAAATCAGCTGAGCCAAGAATTTTGCCCACAGTCCTGATCTCATCTGAATGGAAAGGTATATTCTTGAGAGGAAGGGAAAGAATTGTGCACCTGATGATATAGCCGCAATCCCTGATATCTTCAGCTGCGAAGCCTTTGGTGGCCAAGTATTTTTCCATGAGTGCTACAGAACGGTTTTCGTGGCCAATGGTAAACTGAGCTCCTGTACCTTTCGATTCTTCTAGAGTCTGGATAAGGCCTGTATCATGAAAAAGGGCGGCGATGAGGCCAAGCAGGATCACTCTGAGGGATAATTTGTGGTTCTGTATTTGATGTCCGTGCATAAGCCTTGCTGTTGCAAGAGTGACTGCAAAGGTGTGTTCAAGGTTGTGGTATTTTGTATTGCTGGCACGGTAGCCAGGATATTTCCCGTTGAAAATAGAAATTATGTCTTTGTAGACATCCTCTAACAGGGAGGAATCAAAGTCAGGGGCAATCAATAACAAAATATTATTGATTTCAGCAAATGTCTCGCCGGGAGAGCAGATATTCGTCAGATCGTTAAGTTTTGTTTCCCTGGTGGCCATTTACCTGTAACCTATTAATGATTATGGAATTTATAGCTGGTACCATATCCATTTAGATATTTCTATAAACATTTCATTGGCAATAACGGATTATTGTATCTGTGGCATCTGTTTCAGGATATGGATATCCTTTATGATGTACTTTTGTCCCAACTTCGATATATTTATAATATGTCCTTAGCATCAATGATTGATTTGCATATCCATTCAACATTTTCAGATGGTGTTCTCAAGCCTGCAGAAATTGTTGGTCTGGCTGATTCGCTGGGCGTATTAGCAATTGCAATAACTGATCATGATACGGCGGCCGGCACCGATGAAGCTATCAAAATGGGGACTGAGAAAGGAATTGAGGTTGTTCCCGGCATAGAAATAAGTTCATGGTGCGGTGATATATCAATGCATATCCTGGGGTATTGCTTCCGGCATGATGACGCAAAATTCAACAGTCGCCTGAGACTGCTTCAAGATGGGAGAGAAAGAAGAAATGCCAGGATAATAGAAAATCTTAACCGTCTTGGCATCAGGGTGGATTTGAGAGAACTGTTGCATTATTCTGAATATGGGCAGACCGGACGTCCGCATATTGCCCGTCTTCTTGTTGATAAGGGGGTGGCTAAAAGCGTTGATCTGGCATTTAAGTATTACCTTGGCAGGGGGGCTGCTGCCTATGCAGAGCGCTTCAGGTTTTCCGCCGCTGATGCAATTTCCATGATACGGGAGGCAGACGGTGTAGCGGTCTTGGCACATCCTGCCAGTCTCGATCCCAGCCTTCGGTCAATACCTGCCTTACTTAAGGATCTGCGAAAAATTGGTCTTGAGGGGGTTGAGGTTTATTACCCATCACACAGTTCCAAGGCTGTAAAAGCACTTGTGAAGATGGCAGAGGATTGCGGTCTGCTGATGACCGGCGGCAGTGATTTCCATGATCCGGAACGGTCACTATATAAAAGTGATGAATGGAAACATAGAACGTGTATCCCCTATGATTTGATGAGGGCGCTGAATACCGCCTGTAAAAGAACTTCAAGGGTCTTACAGCGATTTGAACTTTAAAAATTTTCTAAAATCTTTAAAGTTTATATTAATATCTCCATGGTCAGATATAAAATTTCCTGCAGTATTTGATTTTAAGGATATTTAAGCAATGGATACTATACTGGTTGTTGATGATGAACCTAACTACCTGGTTGTGCTTTCAGAACTTCTTAAAGATGAAGGTTTCGAAGTCCTGACCGCCCAGAGAGGGGAAGAGGCATTTAGGATCGCAGAGGAGGCAGACCTTGACCTTGTCATTACGGATATGCGTATGCCCGGAATGGACGGAGTAGAGCTTTTGCGGGCGATTAAATCGTATAATGCCAATTTGCCTGTAATCATGATTACCGCCTTTGGAGAGGTAGAAAAGGCGGTGATAGCAATGAAAGCAGGCGCCTACAACTATCTCGTTAAACCGTTTAATAATGAAGAGCTGCTCGTCAATATCAGAAAGGCTATCGAGCATTATTTTCTCTTGCGGGAGAATCTGCGTCTGAGGGATGAGGCACGTACCCGCTATGGATTTGCAAGTATTATAGGTAAGAATGCCAGGATGCAGGAAATCTATCGGCTTATTGAAAAAGTTGCCCCAACGCCTGCCTCGGTTCTGATCACCGGTGAAAGTGGCACGGGCAAGGAACTTGTTGCCCGTGCCATACATGTAAACAGCCCGAGGGAAAAGGCTCCCTTCATTTCTGTGAATTGTGCCGCTTTGCCTGAAACTTTGCTTGAAAGTGAGCTCTTCGGGCATGAAAGAGGTGCATTTACAGGTGCTACCTCCCTGCGCAAAGGGAGGTTCGAACTTGCTGATTCCGGCACCCTCTTTCTCGACGAAATAGGAGATATACCTCTTTCCCTGCAATCTAAACTTTTACGGGTTCTCCAGGAGCGAAGTTTTGAAAGGGTCGGTGGCGACAGGTCGATAAATGTTGATGTCCGTATTATTACAGCGACAAACAGGGATCTGAAAAATGAAGTCGACGAAGGTCGTTTTCGTGAAGATCTTTACTACCGGCTGAATGTTTTGCATATCCATCTGCCTCCCCTGCGGGAAAGAGCCGATGATATCCCGATGTTGACAGAGCATTTTATCAGTAAGTTTTCCAGAATGCTGAATAAACCTGACCTGAAAATATCCGGAGAAGCATTACGCTACCTTGTTGGTCTTCCCTGGGAGGGAAACGTGCGCGAGCTTGAGAACACCATAGAGCGTGCGGCCATACTCTGCAGCGAGCAAATCATTAAACCTGAAGATGTGCATCCTGATATAGTCAGTGGCAAAGAAGAAAAATACTGGTCTCCGGATGTCGATCTGGAAAAATTTCTACCGGCAAACCTCCCTCTACCCGAGGTTTTGAGTGGTGTTGAGGAGCGGATGGTCAAACGCGCCCTGGAAGAAGCAGACTATGTCCAGACCCGGGCGGCTGATGCCCTTGGAATTACCAAAAGCCTTTTGCAGTACAAGATGAAGAAGTATAACCTGCAGAAAAAGTGAGGAGTAAACAGTGAAGAGTGAAAAGTAAGGAGTGAGCCCCAAAAGAGAAAACAATATAATTACTTGGTTTTGAGTTTTTAATTAAAAAAACAAAAGATTCAGGTACAAGACACAGAGTTAAGCGGGGAAAAAAACTAGACACAAAAACGCTGATAGCTGAACGCCGAAAGCTATATTAACTTTAGACACTTAAAACTCAAATTTAGAACTCAAATCTGTCTTTCCATTTCCTGTTTCAGCCGCACCAATCAGTCTTGGCTCCTGCTTCTCAGTGCGGCAATTTCGGTATCTTGTTTCCTGTCCCTCCCCAGTTCAGTTTATTGCGCAGGATTTGGAAATATCCCTTTGTGGGCATACTGATCAGATAGAGTGGTTTTCTCGCTGTTTTAACCTCCAGTTTGGCGTTTTCTTCCATTTTCCAGGCATAGCGTCCGTCAACAATTACCTTGACATTGTCCGCCTTCCCTGCCAACTGGGTAATGAGGGTTACCTTGGGAGAGAGGAGAACCGGTCTGCTCTCCAGCATGAATGGACATATGGGAGTCACAAGTATGCAGGGCAGATTAGGTTGGACTACAGGGCCGCCTGCAGAAAGATTATAGGCAGTTGATCCTGTAGGTGTTGAGAAAATCAAGCCATCTGCATTGTAGGTCGTGATAAATTCCTGGTCGGACCAGGTTCTTAGTTTTATAAGCTGATCGATGTTTCCCTTGCTGATAACAACGTCATTGAGTGCATACTGGTAATCCACCGGAGATTTACTAGCATCAGAGCTCCCAATCAGTCTGGTTTTCAAAAGCATTCTTTTTTCGACGTTCATCTTTCCCGCAAGCAGCAGTTCCAGGGCCTCAAAGCGCTCCCTGGCCGAAACAGCTGTCAGGAAGCCCAAACCGCCAAGATTTATACCCATAACAGGTATTTCATACCTGCTGGCTTTGTCTGCAACATGCAACAGAGTCCCGTCGCCGCCCAGAATAATGAGAATATCAAGAGACTTGTCAACCTTGTCAATTATGGTTTCAATGCCCCTGGATTTCAGCCATTTGATGAGGTCTTCACCAATTTTCCGGGGTTTGGCTGAATCGTGCTTGAGAATGATTCCTGCAGTACGGATTTTCATTTTCCCAGCTCTTTAGATCTTTCAGTTGCCGCTTCAACAGCATCCATAATAATCCCATTAAAGCCGGCAGTCTCTAGCTCGTGCAGCCCGGCAATTGTAGTTCCGCCTGGCGAGGTCACCATTGCCCGCAACTGAGCTGGGTGCTCTTTGCTTTGCATGGCCAGCTTAACTGAACCGAGAACTGTTTGCATCACAAGGAGTTCCGCATCGGAACGGTTTAAACCCACCTTCAGGCCGGCATCGATAAGGGCTTCTATAAAGGTAAAGACATAAGCAGGACCGCTGCCGCTCAAACCTGTTACGGCATCAAAGTGTTTTTCATCAAGGACAACACTTTTACCAATGGAGTTAAAAAGAAGCACCGCTGTAGCCATGTCTTCCTGCGTGGCTCTGGGCCCTGGACACAAAGCTGATGCAGCTTCAAGTACAAAAGCGGGGGTGTTGGGCATCACTCGTATTATTCTGCAGTTGCTACCGGAAAGATTTGCATCGATGAAAGATGACTGTATGCCTGCTGCAATGGATATAAGGAGATGCGAATCATTTATGCTGCTTTTTGCAGACTGGAGAACAGTTGCCATTATCTGAGGTTTGACAGCAATAATGACAGTTTGGCAGGATGACCAGATAATTTTGTCTGCGCTGTTCTCATAGGTAGCAACGTTGTAAGTTTTGGACAGATATTGACGTCTTTCGACTACTGGGTCAGCAACCAGTATATTGGCAGCAGTTATAATTCCGGACTTGAGAATGCCCTGGACCAGTGCTTCGCCCATTCTGCCACCGCCGATAAAACCTAATTTGCCACTGAAGGTCATAATTTTTCCTCGGTAAGGATATTGATGAATTCGCAAATGGTCTCGTGGTTGGCAACAGGTTAATTAAAAAAATGCCATGGGAGAAATACCTGACCGCGAGTTTTTTGCGAAACCGGTGAATTTATGGGATCACCACAAAGACAGATAACAGTTATTTTTTCTTATTGCTGTATTTTTTACAATAGAAAAACATAAAAAAAGCCTGTTGAATTCAAGGAGTCCAACAGGCTTTGGGGAGTATATTAATTATTCAGATTAAGAATAAAGTTCTAGGATAATCCTACCGGGCGGAAACATGTTTTTGCAGTGCTGCCGCAGGGGCAAAAATAGGGAGAAGGCGATTGCTTGCAGCCTTTGTTTTGGAGACTACCTTGTCAAGTACTGAGAGCTGCCCATTTTTCTTTAATTCGACAAACTCCCATGCATCAGGGGTTGCAGCTATCGTTTCCATCAACTTCAGGTGTTGCCCGTGGCCTGACTTGTATGCAACGATATGGCCAAGAACCGGGCAACCAAGCAGCGCCATGTCGCCAATTATATCAAGAATTTTATGCCGAACAAATTCATTAGTATATCGCAGTCCCTCCTTGTTTAAAACGCCATTCGCGTCTATGCCAATCGCGTTATGCAGAGAGGCGCCAAGTGCCAGGCCGTTTTTCTGCAATTTATCTACATCTTCGAGAAAACCAAATGTCCTCGCACGTGATAACTCGTGAATGAATTTCTGAGGTGTCACGGAGACAGAATATACCTGGCGTTTTATGGAGTTATGATTGAAAAAAATCTCTGCGGTAACCTTAAATCCGTCATAGGGATAAATGCTTATCTGCTTGTCGCCATCCCTGAAGGATACTTCGCGAGTAATTTTTACAAGCCTTCTGTAGCTTTTTTGCTGTCTCAGGCCAGCTTCCAGAAGCAGCTTGACAAATGGTGCAGAACTGCCGTCCATTATGGGAACTTCAGGGCCGTCAAGATCAATGGTCATATTATCCAGGGCAAGAGCATTAATTGCTGCAAGGAGATGCTCTGTTGTGGCAACAGAAGTTGCACCTTCCGAAATTGTTGTAGCCATTGTGGTGTCAACCACGCGGTTCATAAAGGCCGGCACGAAATTCTTGCCGGTAATATCGGAACGGACAAAACGAATGCCGGTATTTGCACCAGCAGGGTGAAGTGCCAGGTTTATCTGCTTCCCTGAGTGCAAACCAATACCGCTACAATGTACCGTTTTACGTATTGTGTTCTGGTAAGGACTTATTTGTGAAAAGGTCTGCATTAGTATTTTGTTTCCTGAAAGAACGGTGAATTTTTATAATATTAATTAATAAGTACAATTTTGCCCATTGAAATTTAAGCAATAATCATGCCAATTGCTGCTTTTTGTTGCCGACGAACCTTTTGATTGCAAAAAATCAATAAATTCAAATAGATGCAATTATGTTGATTATGGAGTTGTGCGGTAGGATTAACGGCATGGTGTGTCCAAAAGAACACAGGGCTGTGTAACTTATTTGTTTTTAATCTTTTGTTTGGACCCCTCCAGAAAAGCTTTCTGTCCAGTTCAGCAGGTAGCTGTCGAAATCAGACTCCATGTGTAACTGGATTGGTAAAGCGAGAAGGGGGAAGTCCCCATTATATAAGTCCCGAAGCTTTACAAAGTCTTTTTCCGTGGTGATCATGGCCTGGGCTCCTGATTTCCTTGCATCTCGGCAGAGAGCGCTAATATTGTCAGGAGAATAGGTGTGGTGATCTCTGAATGGGTGAAATCCTACCAGGTTTAACCGCGATCTGGTGATAATTTTTTTGAAAGATTCCGGTTGGGCAATACCGCAGAAACCATAAAGTGACATTGCACCTGTATCAGCAAGGGAAAGCGTATCATGTTGCCCGTGAAAAAATCTGGGAATCATGTTTTCGGCATGATAGGAGCCAATAAATACAGGTTTGCCAGGAAAAGAATCCTTCAGAAAACTGATAAACTCCACCACATTTTCTGCAGGTGGCGAATCAACACCGGTTATGACAAATGCATCAGCCCTTTTGAGGGAGGAAACAGGTTCTCGCAATTCACCTCCCGGCAGGACGCAGCCATTCCCTAAAAGCTTATGCCCGCTGAAGAGAACCAGGTCCAGGTCTCTTTTTACAGCCATATGCTGAAATCCGTCATCCAGGATGAGAGTGTCCACAGCAAAGGAGTCGATAGCAAAACGACCTGTGACAGCCCTTCTTTTACCGGTAAGCACCGGGATGCCCGGCAGCTTTTCTGCGAGGAGACGTGGTTCATCTCCGGCCATGACTGCATCCAGCAGGATATCTGTAGTATCTGATACGACGTTGATTTTCGCTTTTGCTTTTCCCTTGTATCCCCGGCTCAGTATAGCCGGTTTCGTGCCATGGCGGGAGAGAAACCCTGCAATGTAAAGTACCAGCGGGGTTTTGCCTGTTCCGCCCAGGACAAGGTTCCCGACACTGATGACCGGCACATCCAGGTTGTGCTGCTTGATAAATCCGTTCCCGTATAAATTGCTGCGATTGGCCATAAGGCAGCTGTACAAAGAAGAGAACGGCCTGCCAAGGCGGTATAATCGCTCAAGTTTCCTGTTTTGCTCTGCAGTCATGGTTATGAGATATAAAAATAAACAAAAAGGTATGTCCGGGGTAGACTTTTTGATCTAATGAGGCGTCTTATACTCCAAAAAGTCACGTTAGCCAAAACATTAATAAAACGTGAAACGCCTTCGAAGATTAATGGGGGCTTATAATCTCAGCTTCTTACATGTGCAATGCCAGTTGTCAGAATCCCTTTTCCGCATGACCGGTAACATAAATCGCTACAGCTGTACGACAGGGTTGAAAAAATAACAACTAAAAGGCAACTTGCATGTACATTAACCGCATAAAACATGATATTTATATCATTCCCGGGTCAGGAAAAAGCGATTATTTTATTCCTTTTATCTGACAAATCTTGATGAAAGCGGAAGATGTTACGGCAGGATGACAACTGAAGAAAGCAAAAATATGTGCCTGAGAATTGCCGGGCTTGCAGAAAAGGCCATGGCCGGAAACCGTGGCAGCTTTCAGGAACTGATCATCATGCTCCAGGAAGATATTTATCGCCTGGCATATTACAGGACATTTTCGCAAATGGACGCGGAAGACATTACACAGGAAGTTTTTGTGCAGGCTTACAAAAAAATAAAAACCCTCCATGACCCACAAAGGTTCCGTGCCTGGCTGTATACAATTGCAGTAAACAGGTGCAATGATTTCCTGCGCAAGAAAAAATATCTTTTTCTGCTGCAGAGTAGATCAGCTCAGGAGCAGGAGTTCGGGGAGGCAGGCACAATGAACAACGATTATACAGATACCATTGCGAAGAAAAAATTCTGGGAACAGGTGAGGTTGCTGCTGGATAAATTTTCTGCAATGGAGAGACAGGTGTTTACCCTGAGGTTTATGGATCATCGAAACATCAATGAGATCGCAACAATTCTTGGGAAAAATGAAAGTACGATTAAAACTCATTTATACCGGGCATTGAACAAGGCCAGGGAAGAATCACTGTTCTTCCAGGAGTATAGGGAGTCAATATCATGAGAAAACACAATGATGAACACCTGCTACATGAGCAGATCATTTGGGCAGTTGTTGATGAAAAGGAATTGTCCGAAGGAGATCAGCTCCATCTCATGGGATGCCAGCTGTGTCAAGGCCGGGTCTCACAGTTCATGGCTGAATTGCAGGTTTTCGGTGAGCGAGCAAAGCTTTCAGTGCCGCCCTTGACAAAAGTCCTGCAAATGCCAGCGCCAGAACGATCAACAGCAAAATATAGGTACAGCTGGATCCCTTTTGCCGGGGCTGCTGCAATGGCAGGGCTTGTCTTGTTTTTCTATTTTCTGGGAATGGATGCCACGTCACCGAAGCTGATCACGGTCCAAGGTCCGGAAGATCTGCTTGAAGATGAATACCTTATGCAGGAGATCTCAGAGATGGTGGAATATCCTCTCCCTGAGGAGATGTATGAGATAACCGGAGAGGCTCTTGATTTTGACGATGATTTTTTGCAGTTTGTTGTACCTGATTTTCAGGAGAATTCTCAATCGTAAAGTTTACACAGGGAGACATAAAACAATGTTAAGGAAAAATGTATGGATGGCAGTGGCGCTGTTTTGGATTTTCTTGCCTTCAGCACTTCTGGCACAGGAGATGATGCATGGTAAATGGTGGCAAAACAAGGTTATGGCAGAGCAGCTGGAATTGACTGACAGTGAGAGAAAAATCCTGGACGAGAAATATACTGAAAGCCGCCGGAAGCTGATTGATCTCAAAAGTGAGGTTGAGAAGGAAAGACTTGAACTGGATATACTTCTTGACAGCAAGGAAGTGAATAGGGGACAGATTTTTGAGCGTTACGACAGCCTGGAGGAGGCAAGGGCAAAGCTTTCGAAAGAGCGTTTCAGTCTGCTCATTGAAGTGCGGGACATTATCGGTATTGAGAGATTTCAGGAACTGAAGCTTATGCACCGCGACAGGGACAGGGAGAGGACAAAAAAACGCTTCAGGTCTGGGAACTGATGTCTGCCGGCATGCATGCTAAGGAGGCAATCGGACCAGTTCAGAATTGTCGGCCTTGAAATAAAAAGCAGACAGTGATGAGGCCAGTATTCTATTAAGGTTTTTCTGACTCTGGAAATGATGGGGAAATTTTTGGGGCAGTAATGAAAAACTGAAATATTTCAATATGGCGCCTCGTAACGCCCCGATGTTGCAGAACCAGGGCCTGGGCTTTGTAACCCATTTTTTCCCGGAGCGTAACGTTGGTAAGCAGTTTTTTTAAAACCTCAAAAATTTCATTTTCATCATGACAGACAATTGCAGCATCTTTTCCCAGCAGATCAGATGAGATCTCGGTAAAGTCATCCATATAGGGACCGAAAAGGATCGGTTTGCCGAATGCTGCAGGCTCCAGCGGATTATGGCCGCCGTCAGGAACGAGGCTGCCGCCAATGAAAGCAATATCGCAGAAGCTATACATGCGTGAAAGTTCGCCCATGGTATCAAGGATGAGAAG
>Ga0209536_100015974_pt1 | contig 10688 bp, 8 predicted proteins | sample DeeMarSeWOR28_12_FD_187461 | JGI IMG/M metagenome (GOLD analysis project Ga0209536, IMG submission 187461) | Marine sediment microbial communities from White Oak River estuary, North Carolina - WOR-2-8_12 (SPAdes) (version 2) | ecosystem: Environmental > Aquatic > Marine > Intertidal zone >...
CATGTTCTCTTTTACGCGCTTTTGTTTGCGAGTTCTTGCAGATCTCAACGAAATTATCCGGCGGATGAAACGGAATGTTATTCTGACAATAGCTATAATGGTTGGGATCGATGACAAAAAAGGGGGGTTGTCAGATCACATCGTAATCATCACAAATCATGTCAATAGAAGCGCCGTCCGATTCTATCTCCTTAATCAGCCTTTCCAAATCTTTAACCTGCTCAAATGCCCATCTTGCAAAACCGACACTCTCAATATACGGCAATATGTACTCTTCAATTTCTTCCCAAAAATCCTTGACCAGATATTCGTTACCGCCAGCACCGTCAACCTGTGACAAGTAACTTTCTTTCCAGTTTTTTACCATCTGTTTAAGGGGTTTAATCTCTGTGTTTTCTTCCATTAATAATAACAACTGTTGTTCAGGTCCAAAAGATGTCTATTATGAATCCGTTTATTTCCCAACAGATTCTATTCATTTCTCCACGTATTTGATACTGTTTGCTTCACACCAGTCCATGACAATTCTTTTCATGGAATTATATCGATACTCGTACCAGTCATCGGCGACCCCGTATCGATGAATACAGTTGTTGAATCTACTAAATGCACCTGCACCTTTAATCGCTTGCAACAAGGCCCTGGAAATTTCCTCATCATCTAAGGAAAAACAGAAGTTTTCCATTGCGCTGTACTCATGGCTAACGAACTTACCGGGGATTAAAATATATCTCTCACCCTTTTTATCCGTTAGGATCTTTCGAGCCAGCTTGATTTGCTCCCTTTCCCACTCAGGATAATCTTCCAGTTCGGCATCCTCTTCGGCAACCCGCAATTGTTCCTTCGATACCAGAAATGGCTCACCCTTCTCTCTGTCAAGATAGTATGAGGAATTGTATGATTGAAAACCAATAATATTGATTATATAACTGAGCTTCACGCGTGGACTCATCCCTACTCACAAAAAAATGGCGTAAACATGACTTAATTGTTTATCCGGCGATTTGTAGATCATAATAGGCCCCTACATGATAATACTTTTTTGGCACCTTGTATTTCACTTCTGCTGGCTCACACAATTTCAGTTTCATCACGTAGAAAATATGAAAGTCCTGATCATCGATGAATGTAAATATTTTTGTGATTTTAAAGCCAAATTTTTCATAGAATTTTACCGCGCCCCTGTTTGCAGAATTGACGTCTAACTCAATGGTGTCGACATTCTCTTTCGAAAATATCAAAAGGCTTGCCTCTATTAGCTCTTTAGCAATACCTTTGCCTCTGTGGTCAGGGTGAACAGCTATTCTTAAAATTTCTGCCCTAAGTCCAAGATCGCATAGACAAGCAACTACATAGCCCATAATTTCTTTCTGTTCAATAACGAAAAAAATATCCTTTAAAACGACTTTAAAGCAATGGTGGGTCCAAGGTGTTGGGAATGACAATCGATCGATTTCTAAAACTCTGTCGAGATCTTTCTCGGTGGCGGACCTGATTACCATGCTACGCCCTGCTGCGATAACATTCATCATGTCCTCCTTTTGTTAAACTGGAATTTATCCAAAGCCCTGCCTTTTGGGCAGGAACCGCTTCCTTTCTCACATCCATGCAAACATGTTTTTTTCTCTATCAATTAACATGAGCAACAAGCGTGCCATCAAATTGGATCCATTTTAACATCTTGATTTTATGTGAATAATACTTGTTTGCTGAAACAATGATAACGAAAAAAGAAGGGCTTCAAGAAAGAAAGTTGTTCGTAAAAATAATTTTTATAAATAATATCGGCATATTAAGCAAATTCAATGCTTAACTTTTAATTGCATTTTTGCATTGCATTTTTGCATCAATGCAAGGCTGAAGTGATTTTGCATCGGTGGATTATTTCACGTATTTTTATCAAATATTCAATAGGTTATTTCTGCATGATCATCTTTCTAAATTATGGCATGGATCATGCTAACTCTTCTATCTAAACAATCAGGGGGTTCTCATCTATTTTTTCCCGAAATTTTCTTAGATAAACAAAAATACAAACAGACAACACCCTGTGAAAGGGAATTTAACCATGAAAATAGCTGTTAGTTCAAATGGCAAGGAACTTGACTCGTCGATCGATCCGAGATTCGGTCGATGCGCATACTTTTTACTGGTCGAAACAGATGATATGAGTTTTGAGGTCTTTGATAACCAAAGCATGACCTTGGGCGGCGGTGCCGGCATCCAGTCTGCCCAGTTTATAAGTTCTAAAGGAGCCAAAGCTGTCATAACCGGCCATTGTGGGCCCAATGCCGTACAAACCCTCACGGCAGCTGGTATCGAAGTGTTTCTTGGAAATACAGGAATCGCAAGAGAGGTGCTTGAAAAGTTTAAGAACGGCGAGTTGACATCCACGAATTCGGCCAATGCAGCTGAATACAGTGGTTTAGCCGGCAGAACAAGTTTTCGTCGTGGTAGGGGTATGGACGGCCAACGAAATATGGGCAGCGGCAGGGGAATAGGTGGCCGAAGAGGTCCAGGTGCTGGTAGGAACAGGACATAAGGTCATGGATAACGCAACATATGAACTGATCATATTACTGGTAGAAGATAAAGTATCATGAGAATTGCTATTTCAATTTGGGAGGACAAAATATCGCCAGTTCTGGATACAGCATCCAAATTGTTGATTATTGAGAAGGATACTCAAAAGGAATCCTCTCGTTTTGAAGCCCATCTGCTTGAACAGGATATGTCTCAAAGATGTGCCTTTATCCAAGGGCTTGACCTGGATGTTCTGATCTGTGGTGCTGTATCACGCCAATTTTCAGGGATGCTTAAGGCATCCGGCATAAAAATTATTTCCGGGATATCCGGTCCGGCGGAAGATGTTATAGCGGCTTATTTAAATGGAGTTTTGCTTCATTCAGGATTTTTCATGCCAGGGAGTAAAAGCAATCAGCTCGATCAAAATAACCATATTTCGGTTTTTAAAAGTGCAGAAAAAAAGAACACATCAAAAGGAGGTAAATATGACAGAAGAAAAAAAAGCAAAGACTGACAAACCGAAAAAAGTTGCTGATCCTGATATGGTCTCCATTGATCCGGCAACTCAGGAAATGCTGGCGCGTGCACAGGAACTTGGTGTTGAAACGGTCTTTGACCGGGCTGTGGTCATGAAAGCGTGTAACATTGGTGCCCAGGGGACCTGCTGTAAAAACTGTGCAATGGGGCCCTGTCGTCTCCCCCTTCCAAAGTCGGGCATTGAAGGCGAAGATACCAGAAAGGGTCTTTGCGGCGCCACGGCAAATACCATTGCAGCACGTAACTTTATCAGGATGATCGCAGGTGGGGCCGCAGCCCATTCGGATCACGGGCGATGTGTGGCCGAAGTCTTTTTGTCTGCAGCCAGAAAGGAATCCGATGCCTATAAGATAAAAGATGTTGACAAGCTTTTAAAGATAGCGCCCCACTTGGGTGTTGAGACCATGGTTGAAGTTGACGGTAAAAAGCTCGATCGGGACCTTGATGAGATCGCTCTCGAAGTGGCTGAGACGGCGCTAAATGAATGGGGGAAACCTGTGGGTGAAGTTCTTTACATGAAGCGAGCTCCTGAAGCGCTCTATGAAAAATGGAAGAAAAACGGGGTTCTCCCCAGAAATATCGACAGGGAAATTGTTGAAATCATGCACCGTACCCACATGGGTGTTGACCAAGATTTCAGAAATTTAATAAAGCAGGGCACCCGGGCAGCCCTGGCAGATGGTTGGGGCGGCTCCATGTTGGCCACCGATCTACAGGACGTACTTTTCGGAACCCCCTATCCCCTTCAGTCCGAAGCCAATCTCGGTGTTATGAAGGAAGATCATGTAAATATTATTGTTCACGGCCATGAGCCTGTTCTGTCGGAGATCATCGTGTCTGTTGCCCAGTCACAAGAAATGGTCGACTATGCCAAATCAAAAGGAGCCAAAGGAATTCAGTTGGGTGGTATCTGTTGTACGGCCAATGAAATTTTACAGCGCCACGGTGTGCCCCCGGTAGGAACATTTTTACAGCAGGAGCTCGCCATTATTACCGGTGCCTGTGATGCCATGGTGGTCGATATTCAGTGTATCTTCCAAAATCTTGCCAACGTGGCCAAATGTTTCCACACGAAGTTGATCACCACTCACCCCATTGCCAAGATGGAGCAAGACAATGTCATTCATATTGAATTCGACGAGCATCATGCTCTGGAAGATGCCCAGCGGATCGTGAAGATGGCCATTGACAACTTTGAGAACCGGGCTACAGAAGTAATGATTCCGAAACACAAAGGCGTTCAAATTGCCGGATTCGGTGTTGAGTCCATCGAATACCATCTGGGGGGAACCTTTCGCGGATCTTACTTTACGTTGAATGACAATATCATCAACGGCCGTATCCGGGGTGTTGCCGGTGTGGTCGGGTGTAACAATGCAAGGACAAAACATAATGAGGCCCATATTAAAATTGTCAAAGAGCTGATCAAAAATGATGTCATTGTCCTAACCACCGGTTGCAACGGTATCGCATGTGCCATGGAAGGGCTGCTGACGCCCGAAACAGCCCAGGTTTTTTGTGGGCCGGGTCTGGCGGAAGTCTGCGAAACGGTGGGCATTCCTCCGGTGCTTCATCTGGGTTCATGTGTTGACAACAGTCGGATTTTACTGGCGGCAACCGAGGTTATCAAAGCCGGCGGACTCGGAAACGATATCTGCGACCTGCCGGCCGCCGGCAGCGCGCCCGAGTGGATGAGTGAAAAAGCGATTAGTATCGGCCATTATTTTGTTTCTTCAGGTGTGTACACGGTCTTTGGTGTTACCCTGCCGACTTCCGGTGCTCCGGTCTTTCATGACTATATCTGCAAGGATCTGGAAAAGATTTACGGCGGCATGTGGGATATTGAACCTGATCCGGTGAAACATGCCCAGAAGATGATCGCTCATATTGACAAAAAACGCAAAGAACTCGGCATCGATAGAGCTCGTGAGAGGGTTCTGATGGATATGGCCGATCGCCGGGAAATGGAGGCGGCATATCAAAAAGCTTAATATTTGAATCTTGAATAAAAATTAATGAGAATCTTTCTATTGCTAGATTGAAAAAGGTTTAATCCAAAGAATTCATCGTTCATTTTAACCAACGTCAAAAAATCGAAAAATTAAGTTAGGGGAGAAAGGTCCACTCATTGACCATAAAGGGAAGAAAGGAGGTGATCTTTATGTTGGATCATAAGATATTTCCCAAAATAGACCTTAACACATATCATAAAGAAGCCGTTCTCAAAGATGGGACAAAGATTCTTCTCCGCCCCATGGTACCCGAAGACCAGGAAGCACTGTATGAGTTTTTCAAAGCGGTCCCGGAAGAAGAGGCCCGGTATCTGCGTGATGATGTTAAAAGCAGACTCCTTATTGAATCGTGGGCAAAAAACCTTGACTATGAAAGGACGTTGCCTATTTTGGCATTAAAAGACCATATTATTATTGCCGATGCCACCATCCATCGTCGTCAATTTGGCTGGAAATGGCATCTGGGTACGGTGAGGATTTTTGTTCACAATGACTACCGGAATCTTGGCCTTGGAGAACTGATGGTAGATGAGCTTGCACGGATTGCTTACGGCCTCGGAATTGAAAAACTCATATTGGAGATTCCAGATACCAACACCGCTGTAATTAATACGTTTACCAAGGCTGGATTTCATCGCGCCGCAGTGATCCCGAACATGGTCAAGGATAGACAAAACATGCCCGTCGATCTCGCCGTTATGATGAAAGACATTAAACCTCCCCTGGATGAGAGTTATGATTATGATTTTTAACACCGCCATGGAACCGAGACTGAAATTGAGAGTAGAAGACCTTCTACTCCCCTAACAACATGTTTAAGTTGACAGATAATTTTAACCGGAATACGGATAGTAACGGTTGACGGTCGGGAAATTTATACGGTTTGAAAAAAAGCATGATTCATGGAGCGATTTAAAAAATAAAATATCCCGGCCCCTGAATTAAATCAGGTCACACAATGAAATAAATATGAACCAAAGAAAACCATTTTCACCCCATCCGCCCCTCAATGAGAATCCAATACTTAACTTAAATGGCATATTACCTCCATTCGAAGTTGAGGGGCGAGATGGGGTGAAATGAAAAAAAGTGTATTGATTACGACCCACCAAAGAGATCTCATTCAGTATGAACCACGTTTTTGTTAAAAATATCTTTCTTGACAATTGGTTATCTTCTATGCCATTTGTCTAGAATCTAAACGGTAAATTATACAATTTCTGTACATATCTCTTGAGCTGCCAGAGCGATCCTTGTCGAATATACCTGGTTGAAGCCTATTTAACATCGTGATATCATTTTTTGTCCATGGGCACAGTGGACAAACTTCTGAACATTACAATACAATCAATTGCTTATGATTTCTTACGATGAACAATTCCTTATAAGGGTTTTCGACAGCGTTACCGACCCCATGGCCATTTATAGCCCTGAATATAAAATCCTCAGGGTTAATCAGGCCCTGTTGACCCGTTTTAGGCTTCCCTTGGAAAAAGTTATCAATAGATATTGCTACGAACTTTTTTATGACCGCACAACGACCTGTAAGGACTGCCATGTGAAAGAGGTCTTTGAGCACGGTGTACCACGGATGCTTCAAAAACAAATTTCAGCACCCGATGGAAGCCAGCGCATTTTCGAAGTCCACTCGTATCCCGTTAAGGATGAAAAGGGTCATACCATACAAGCAATTGAACACGCACGGGACATCACCGAACGTAAACACCTTGAAGACCAGCTGTTGTCATCCAAAAAATTAAACGAAAAAATCATTAACAGCATTACCGACAATCTTATCGTGATTGACCCCAAGACCCTACGCATTATTCAGGCCAACGAATCCTTCTGCAAGCGTGTGGGATTGGAACATTCAGCCGTAACGACAAAAAGATGCCATGAGCTTATGCGCAACAGCTCAATGCACTGTGAAATTAATGGTTTTGAGTGTCCGGTTCAGGATACGATCCGTTCAAAGAGCTCGAGCCTATCTGATAAAGTCTATCCAAATGCAAGCGGGGAGGACCGGGTTTTGCAGATTGCCACCTATCCGATTTTTGACAAAAATGGAGTCATAAATTCGATTGTTCGTTTGGAGCGCGATGTCACCGAAACACGGGAAATGGAGAAAGCCCTGGCCTATCGCTCGAAGGAACTACAGCGTGCGAAGCATCAACTCGAAGAGCTGTTTAAAATTTCACGTCAAGTGAGCGCCAAAAATTCTTTGTCAGAAATTATCGATTATGTTCATGATATCATCCAAGGGATTTTCCCTGACTCCAATCCTTTGATTTTTCTATTGGATGCTAGAAACCGAAGTTTCTTAAGTTTAGAAGGTTGCAACCCCGTTGTGCTGGAACCATTTTTGAAGGAGTTGCAGCAGATCGAGCAGTCCGGACTCATCCCGATTTTTTTCCAGTACCTGCAAAAAATCAATGAGTTTCATATTATTGATTCGATAAATTCCAATGATATTCCACCTTTTTTGAACTTAATCTCAAAAAATTACGCCAATTGGTTCGGGTTGCCCATTTCCTTGCCGCAACAATGCATCGGCTATTTTGTATTGGGCTTTCCCTCTCTTCGTGAATTCTCCCGTGAGGATATGCACTTTTTTTTAACTTTATTCAATCAAGTCGCCGGCCATATTCGTCATCTTATTATTCATGAATCTGAAATCAACAAGCTCAGGCAAAGAGTCGGTGAGCGCACTTCCCACGGCAAGATTATTGGCCATAGCGACGAAATGCAAAAAATATATGAACTGATCGATCTGGTCTCTGCTTCCGACGCAATCGTATTGATTACGGGGGAAAACGGGACCGGAAAAGAATTGGTGGCTCAGGCCATCCACCGGCAGAGCCACCGGAAAGATGGGCCTTTTGTGGTGGCCAATTGTTCGGCCTATTCGCCGACCCTGCTTGAAAGCGAACTCTTTGGGCATGAGAAAGGCGCGTTTACGGGCGCCATTAAAATGAAGAAAGGCCGCATCGAACGGGCACAAGGCGGGATTTTGTTTTTGGATGAAATCGGTGATATAGCCCCGGCCACCCAAGTCCTTTTGCTCAGGTTCCTCCAGGATCACTGTTTTGAACGGGTCGGTGGAGAGAAAACCATAGAGGCCGATGTACGGGTCCTGGCAGCCACCAACCGGGATCTGTTCCATGAAGTGGAAGCGGGCAGATTCAGAAACGATTTATACTATCGGCTGAATGTCATTACCCTCCATCTGCCGCCCTTACGCGACCGAAAAGAAGACATTCCGCGCCTCTGCAGCCATTTTCTTGAAAAATACAGTTTGAAAGAGAACAAAGACATTACGTCTTTTTCCCCTGGTGCCATGCAAATTTTGATGGATCACGAATGGCCCGGCAATGTGCGCCAGCTTGAAAACGCCGTCAGTCATGCGGTTATTCTGGCTCAGGGCCAGTCGATCGAAAGGGGGCACCTGCCCCAATTCCTCAAACAATCCGTACCCGAAACTTCAAACACCTGCCTTGCGGAGAATGAACGGCGGCTGATTCTCAATGTGCTTCAAGAGTCCGAATGGAACAAGCATGAGGCTGCTCGACGTCTTGAAATAAGCCGCAGTACGCTTTACAGCAAAATTCGTCGCCATGGCATAGAAAAAGGAACCGTTTAGCGTATCAGATGTGGACAAACAGGGTCCAATTCTGAACTATCCTTGAATCCTCGCCTATAAGCCTCCTAAAGTTTTTAAATAAAAGTTTGGGTCCGATTCGGTACACTCCATTTGATTTTTTTATTAAACAGCACCGGTTACCCGCCACAGCATCTCATTTTTATAAAACAACTAACCATCTGATATCGCATTAGAATCAGACAAAGAAATTTAAATTATCATTGGTTTTTGCATATCTGGCAAGATTCTTGAAGTACATTGCACAAAAGAAACAAAATCGTTTTGTCGTTCTTTTGTTTGTAATGTCAGATGAATCCATAACCGACCATGCTCTTAATCCAAAACTAAATACATAAATACAATTGATTCATTCGTCTCGTAAAGCGCTCATCTATCAAGTTTTTTACGGTTGATAGATGATTTCAGTAAAGAAATGACGCTTTACCAAGTGGTTTTATTTGAAGCGGTGTTGTTACTGGCCACGACCGTTAATGGGCTTTCAATTATCCGTTTGTTTGGCCATTTCCAACACGCTGAAATCGGTGAGGAAGAGTTAAACCGCCTGTATTATTTTTCCCTAAGAAAGAGAGGCCGAAGGGCCACTGAGCCTTGGCGGTCGGGTTGACTCTTCTCGAACAACACCTGCTTACATTAGAGGAAAGGAGGTGAGAATATTAAAAAGAGACGTCTCCTCCCAACGAACACTTATCTTAAAATATCTATATTTTTGAGCAGATAAACGTGTTCGTTGCCATGTTGAAGAGGGGTTTAGATCGAGTCTAAAGCAAAACCAATTGATGGGAGGTTAAAATATGGCAGAAATAAGAGATGTGGAAATAAACAGCAGGGCAGACACCCTTCCTCTGATGAGCCCCGAGGTAAGGCCCTGGCCTGTGACGCCGCCGCCGCCGCCGGAAGACGTGGCCAAGGTGTATGCCAAGCGGAATGCGGCCAAGTTCGGCGCTTGGTGTGAGGACAACCTCAGGTTCGAGTACAGCTTCGGCAAACCAGAGGCCCTTCAGGGTCTGAAGGTGCTTTGTATGGGGTTGTATAGGATGGGCAACAAGTTTTGCTCCTCGTTGTTGGCCGAAGCCGGGGCCGAGGTGATAAATATCGAGCCGCCCGAGGGTGATCCTTTGAGAAAACTGACGCCTTTCGGCAGAGAGGAGTTGATGCTCGAGGACAGCGAGACCGGCGAAAAGTGCGGCATGGATTTCATCCACGAGATGAGAAACAAATACTCCATTACACTGAATATCGAGACCGACGAAGGCAAGGAGATATACAAAAAGCTAGCTGCCCATGCGGACGTATTGATCGAGGAGTATCCACCGGGTTATATGGACGAACGCGGTTTGGGCTACCGGCAACTATCCGAGATCAATCCCAGACTTGTGTACTGCTGGCTCGGTGTGCGCGGTTCATGGGGACCCTACAAGGACAAAATCTCCAAATTCGGCCAGTGGACCCTCGAGCCTTTCGGCGGCTGCGCCAATTCATTTGTGCATAACACCGGTTTTCCCCAGGATCAGCTTCCCAGAGGCAAGGGAGGTGACCCCACGCGCTCCGGTGTCTGGTTTGCCGACTATGTTGGCGGTGAGCAGGGAGCCTGTAGTATTCTGGCAGCCATTTACTGGAGAAACAAGTTCAGCGGCGAGGGACAGTTCATTGACGTCGCCATGCTCGATTCCATCATGCCCCTCATGGGCTGGGTTGCAGCCAACCTCCTCATCGGCAAGCAGCAGCCGACGCTGCTGGGCAACGACAATTTCACGGCCGCGCCTTCCGGCACCTTTGTCACCAAAGACGGCTACATCAACATCGCCGCCAACAAGCAGGAGCAGTGGGAAACCGTGGCCGACCTGCTCGGCGTGCCGGAACTGAAGACCGACCCTCGCTTCCAAGAGCGCGACAACCGCAAGAAGAACCGCAAGGCCCTCACCCCGCTTCTCGAAGTGCAGCTGAAGGAGAAG
>Ga0209536_100015975_pt1 | contig 10688 bp, 9 predicted proteins | sample DeeMarSeWOR28_12_FD_187461 | JGI IMG/M metagenome (GOLD analysis project Ga0209536, IMG submission 187461) | Marine sediment microbial communities from White Oak River estuary, North Carolina - WOR-2-8_12 (SPAdes) (version 2) | ecosystem: Environmental > Aquatic > Marine > Intertidal zone >...
CAAGTCTCAACCCGCAGGCATACTCAAGTATGTCGAGGACTTGAGACGAGGGCTCAACGCCGAGTTCGGGCGAAAAGACTTTTTTGAGATGGCTTCTAAATTGCTGCTTGTCAGGATAAAGCCGGTTTAGAAGTTTACCGAGACGGCGCTTCAATTTTTTTGCCATATAGAACTGTCACATATTCTTTATATCTTTATCTTTTTTAACAAAATTGTTTTAACAAAATGTTGATTCCCGGTGATCTCGAAAAAAGCTGGAGATATGTACCTCGGATCCGCCATGCCGAGTCATTGCTGAGAGCCTGTTTGAACATGACCTTTTCCCGATAGCTGCGCTGGGATTTTATTATTCCATATCAATTTTTTTGAGGGATCCGCGCCTGGTTTTCCGTAGGCCAAAATCTGTGTAGACGTCCTCATTTTGGGGAGGATACGTTTTCACGCTATTTGCCAATGATAAGCCATAAAATTGTCGGATCATAATGCAAGGATATCATCCCTTGATTCCAATACGTTTTTTTCGGCAACAACCCAAATGGAAAAATCGAAATTCTAACCCGTTTGAACTTTGGAAAGGAGAGGAGACATGTTTAGAAAAGGGTCTATTGGAATTGTATTAATCGGATTTTTGGCCGCTGGTATCGGCAGTGCCTTTGCAGCAGATATTGATAACTATACCGGACCCAAAAAAGAGATCCGGCTTTCCGTGCACGTCCCTTCAACCCATCTGATATGGCAGAAGATGTTATTGCCCTGGGCAAATATCGTTGAAAAAGAATCCAAGGGCAAACTGGCTATCAAACCTTATTTGGGAGGTGTTTTGCATGGCGCGCGGGATGGATTTAAGGCGGTACGAGGCGATGTGACGGATCTGGCAATGTGCTACCCCGCGTGGTCGCCGGCAGGATTTCATCTAAATCATGTTTTCGGGCTCCCTTTTGCATTCCCCAATGCATCGGTGGCGGCCCTGGTTGCAGAAGAGCTATATCCAGAATACCTTAAAGGGGAATATGAAAAAAAAGGTATCTATCTGGGGTTCAACTCTTCAATGGCAACGTATGATCTGGTCTCAACGAAACCGGTCAGAAAGCTGGAAGATCTTAAGGGTATGAAAGTGCGAACGGTGGCAGGTCCACAGGCGGAGGCGGCCAAAAGGCTCGGAGCCGTACCGGTCTTTATGTCCATCAATGAGGTATATACAGCCTTACAGCGGGGAATGATTGACGGGGTGCTCACCCCAAACTTTGCAGGGTATGCCTATCGTTTTTTTGAGTTGGCAAAGTACGTTACAAGACTGGATTACGCCATTACCGTCAGTTCCTGGGGCCATAACATCAAAACCTTTGATGCGCTTCCAAAGGAACTGAAGACGCCATGGTATAACCTTTTACGTAAAGAAAGCCAGTACTGGGCCAATGCCATGGATGAAGCAAACAGACTTTCCAAAGAGCGAAATAAGAAAGAGGGTATAGAAGTGATAACCCTTTCACCAGAGGAGTTCGCTCGCTGGAAGGCAGCCGTTCAGCCTCTTTGGGATCAGTTTGTCGAAGAAAACGAAGCAAAGGGGCTTCCTGCCAGGAAACTGGTACAAGAGCTAAAGGACAAAAGCAAAAAATATTCCTCTTGGACCCAGGAGCAATTGATGGAAAGGGTCACCAACCATCCGGTCCAGGGCATTATTGATTTCTAATCATACGGCATAGCGGATCGTTGCCTTAAGACCAGACCATCATAAGCTGGAAAACAGGAACTTCATAAAGCGCATTGCTGTTTTAATATTGAGGAGCTTTAGAGGGGTTTCTTTCCGGAGTTGTGGTTTTGCACTGAAAGCAAACCCGCCGCATCCGCCTTGCATCTATGCATTTCTTATAAAGGGCTTGGGAACGGGCTTGTTCGGGGACTGTTCATTCAGCCCCGTCCTGCCCGTATCCGACCAACACCCTTCGAATGGATCCGAGGAGCACCGGGATCAGCGAGAGGATTTTTCCAATGCTCGAACGCACCCTGTCTATTTTGGAATCGGTGTCTCTGATGTTTCACAAATTAGGCACCATTTTGTTTTTGAATTGTATCGTTGGGCTGGTCACCGCCGACGTTGTTCTCCGATATGTTTTCAACTCGCCTATCTGGGGCAGCAAAGAGGTCAATGGCCTTTTTCTTGTTATGGTATTTTTCCTCTCTCTCTGCCACACGTGGGATACCGGTAAACACATACGGGTTGAAGTTATTTACGGCTTGCTCAAGGGGCGATTCAAGACAGGGGTTAACGTCCTCACATCCTTGTCAGGAATGGTTTTCTCAGGCCTTCTGGCCTTCCACTATATTGTGGATATGCCCTTTGTCATACGAACCGGTGAAAGCGGCGAGGAGTTGGGTCTCCCTTTTTGGCCGGTTAAAACTATCATAGCGATTTGCTGCACACTGTTTTTCTTAAGAATGCTGACACACCTTGTCTTGTCCTTAAAAAATGAAAAGGCCTGAAAAATGGATCCCATAATCACCGGAATAATTGGCCTCTGCGCTATGTTGATTTTGATTGCTGCCGGGGTTCCCATCGCCTTTTCATTAGTCTCGGTGGGTGCGGTGGGTATGTCTTATATGGTGGGTATCGGCCCGACGCTGGCGCAAATTGCGATGATCGCCTGGGATAAGGGGAGCAGCTTCGTTATTCTCTGCGTGCCACTTTATATCCTCATGGGGCAACTGGTCTTTCATACGGGCCTCGCAACAGACCTTTATGAATGTGTCCAAAAATGGCTAGGGCGGTTGCCGGGTGGGCTGGCCATTGCAACGGTTTTCGCCTGTGCAGGATTTGGTGCCGTAACTGGGTCCAGTTTAGCGGCTGTAGCTACCATGGGTGCCATCATCATGCCTGAGATGAAAAAATACAACTACGATGACAGGCTTTCAACCGGCGTTCTCTCCGCCTCAGGAACCCTTGGCATTCTGATCCCGCCAAGCATCATATTTGTGTTCTACGGCATCATGACCGAAACCTCTATCGCCGAACTGTTTATTGCAGGCATAGTACCAGGCGTCATCACCGCTCTATTCTACTCCATGAGTATTTACTTTCGTTGTCTTATCAACCCCAAGATTGGCCCTGTAGGACCAGCCTATTCCTGGAAAACACGATTTTCCTCTTTGAAAAAAGTTACACCCGTGGTCATTATTTTTTTAGTTGTCATTGGCGGAATATACGGTGGGGTATTTACGCCCACCGAGGCGTCCGGTATTGGTGTTGTCGGAGTTATCTTGGTCACGCTTGGTATGAGGAAACTCACTCTGGCGTCTTTCAAGCAGTCGCTGCTGGATACAGGCCAAACCAGCGCTATGATATTCGCTATTCTCATTGGTGGATATCTGTTCAGCCGATTTCTGGCACTTACCGAAATCACTTCCAATCTGATAAACTGGATACAGGGCTTGAATATGAACAATCATCTTTTCATGCTGTGTATCATGCTGTTTTTTGTCTTGTTGGGCTGTGTTCTCGATGTGTTCGGCATGTTGATACTTACGCTTCCATTCCTGTTTCCCATCATTCTCCATATGGGCATTGATCCTGTGTGGTTCGGAGTATTTGCAGTCATCATGGCGGAAATTGCCCTTGTAACGCCGCCTATCGGTGTCAACGTATTTATCATGAAAAACATCGCACCCGAGGTGGCAATAGAGGACATATTCCGAGGAATCATGCCCTTTATCATATGTGATATCCTCTTGGTAGTGCTGCTCATTCTGTTCCCTCAGATAGCGCTCTGGCTGCCGAGTACACTTCGGTGAATCGAGTGAATCCCGAATTTGCGCAGCCATCAGTTGCGAGGTGCATGCCACGGAACGTAAAAAGCTGCTGCGCGTTTACAAATATACATGCATGAAGAAAAGGATTTGCAAAGATGAGTGAAGCGGACAATCGAATCGAACGTCAAATATCGAGCGGGGAACTCCATCGACGGTGGCAGGCGGTTCGCTCGGCCATGGCGGAAAAAGGCATCGATGTTCTGATCATGCAAAACACCAATCAATGGTTTTCAGGATATGTCAAATGGTTTACGGACGTGCCGGCCTTTAACGGCTTCCCCACTTCCGTCCTCTTCCCGAGAGAAGATGAAATGACGGTGATCAATATTGGCCCTGAGATGGATCCACAAAGCGACCTGACCGATTTGAGTTCAAAGAGCTGGGCCTACAGGGGGGTTAAAAATCGGTTTACCGCACCCTACTTCCCCTCCTTTCACTATGCCAACACCTATGACGCGGAGTTGATTGTGGACCTGCTCAAACCCGGGCGCGACTGCGTGGTGGGCTTTGTCGGCCTTGGACACATCTCGGTTCCTTTTCACGACTACATTCGAACCCATCTGACAGCCGCCACATTTATCGATGCCACCGACATGGTGGATCAAATTAAGGCCATCAAAAGTGACGAGGAAATCCACCTCATTCGGCAGACGGCAGAACTTCAAGACACTGTCATGCAGAAAGCCTTCGACGAAATCCGGCCGGGCATGCGCGATGTTGAAATAATGGCACTAGTACAGCACAACGTACATTTGTTGGGAAGTGAACAGCAATTAATCATGGCAGGCTCCGCGCCCATGGGCACTCCCTGCCCCATGTTAAAACGTCATTTCATGAACCGAGAAATCCAAAAAGGGGATCAATTTACTTTGATGATAGAAGTAAATGGGCCCGGTGGTCTTTGGACCGAACTGGGCAGGACCTGTGTCCTGGGCCGGGCTTCGGAAGAATTGCTTGCGGCATGCGAAGTGGCCAGGCAAGCGCAGCAAATCACGCAGGACCTCTTGCTGCAGGGGGCCGATCCAAGAGAGCTGGTAGCGGCCAACAACGCATTTCTGACAAGCAAGGGGTTCCCCGAGGAAAAAAGACTATATGCTCACGGTCAAGGCTACGACGTGGCCGAAAGGCCTGCCATCCGGGAGGATGAATCCATGAAGTTGAAAGCGAACATGAACATTGCTGTTCATCCCATTGTAGCCTCGAAATCGGCCTTTGCCTGGTTGTGCGACAATTATCTGGTAAAGGCAAATGAGAGTATATGCCTTCACAAAACACCCAAAAAAATTTTTGAGCTTGAAGTGTAACAGGGGATACCCGATTTGGCGGAAGTTTCACTTTCCCTTACCGTGTTCATCCTGCCTTAATCGAACCGTTCTTTAAATCTTTCGGCCGGATCCTTGTATTATATCACATTGTAACATAATATATTGATACTATGTATTATTCTTGACAGAAAATTCTTTTTTTCATAATTAATGAATACTTGTTTCTGAAATTGGGCTATTTCCGGGCTTAATTTTATTTGGTCCTACATGCTGGTGTATTCTCTCCTCCACTTCAAAATTTTCCAATTCTTATCGTAAATGAGACCGAGATCATGAAACGGGGCTCAGGCTTTGAAAATTGACATTTTGTCTTGAAGACTTCCGATGCCATGTTTCAAATTATTAATCCAAGGGCAAAGAACGGTATGCTTCAGCTCTAATTTTGCAGTTACTGCGAACCTGTTTAGGTCGCTTTTATCATTTAATCCTTAATAAATAGGAGGTGTCGGCATGAGATGCAAAGCATGGTGTTTGATTCCGGCTTTTCTTTTTGGTCTGACGGCTGTTTCTGTAGGCGATGCGAAACCTTTCTACGAGGGAAAAACCATAAAACTCATCGTTTGCACCAAGCCGGGAGGCGGTTTCGATTATTATGGACGCCTGGCGGCCAAATATATGAATAAATATCTTCCGGGGAGTAATATCATTGTCAAAAATGTGCCCGGGGGCGGCCATATTATCGGTGTGAACACGATCTACAAGTCCAAGCCGGACGGGCTGACTTTCGGCATTTTTGACAGATCGATGCCCCTGCCTCAAATAGCCGGACTGAAGGGAGTAAAATATGACATGGCCAGGATGAGCTGGTTGGGATCGTGTGCCACTGATCCCCGCGTACTGGTAACCGCAAAAACCAGGCCGTATACGACCATTCAGGAGGCCGTCAAAAGTAAAGTCCGGTTTGCAACCAATGCCGTAGGTGCCATGGACTATTTCGATGCACTGCTCGTCCAAAAGATCTTGGGAGCGGACAACTGGGAAGCAATCACCGGCTACATGGGGGGTGAAGGTGAACTGGCCTTGATGCGAGGCGAGGCAGACGGTATGTTCGGGTCGTGGAGCAGTTTCAAGCCATTCGTTGAAAACGGCGAGGGGCGTCCGCTTTTGTTCTCATCCGATGAACCTGTCAAGGGCTACGAGAATGTTCCGCTGCTGAGCAGCCTTGCGGGTCAAGAGTATAGCGCTACGGTCGACCTCATGCTGTTTTTTGTGAAATTCAACCGGCCGCTTGCGGGACCACCCGGCATTCCATCTGATCGCCTTGGCATCCTCCGCGATGCCTTTGATAAGGCCTTCCATGATCCCGGCCTGCTGAAAACGGCAGAAAAAATGAAAAGGCCGATCAATTACATCGGTTATCAACAAGCGGAAAAGATGATTAAAGGTGTTCTTGAGCAGTCACCCGAGTCGGTGAAACTGATCAAGGCGACTTACGGTATAAAATAATGATCTCGGCGCAAATCAGGGCCAGCCCCCGACAACCGACATTTAATCTTACAGATTCAAAAAAGCAAAATAACGCTGATTATTCGTCTATTTTCAAGGGCTAACCCCGATATACTTCCCGGGTATGTTTTGAGGGCAAAAGTGACGGTATCGGGCTCGGAATCACCTGTTTTTGGAACGCTGATATATTATAATCCGATTCGTAGCGCGGCCTAACCCAAATTCTCAAGTCTATTGCCCCAACGCACAGAAATTGGAATTTGCAGTTCCACTATTCAAATTCCAAAATTAAGCCACAGTTTTTTACTTGAAAATTGGACATCATCAGATGTACCATTGAATTTTCCTCTGTACTGAAGGCTTTTCCTTAAGGCGAGATATGTTTGCCCCCATATTCTCAGCAAGTCGCCAGGTGCCGGACCCCGCGTTTAGGATTAGATCCCCGGCCATTGCCATTATAATAAGATCTAAAATAAGAAAAACGGACAACCCGGAGGCGGAACATGCAGGCACTGACAAACGAAGTTAAGCAGTTCGTACTCGATCAAGGCATGGACCTTGTCGGTATCGCATCCACCGACAAGATCGGTGAACTCACTCCGAAGGGATACCACCGACCCGAAGATCTCATGGCGGAATGCAAAACGAGTATCGTAATGGCGCTGCGCTGGTCGGATACGTTGGTTGACGGACTGCCGGAAATCCGCGCCATGTACAGCCGGATGATGATCATGATGAACAATCAGCTGGATCAGGCCTTGCTGACGATTGCGCGATTCTTGACAAAGAAAGGATTTTGGGCACTGCCCGTTCACGCATCCGATCCCTATGACCTGAGCTCGTTGAAGGGGGTCTTGTCCCACAAGCATGCCGCGGTTCAGGCCGGCCTGGGAGAGTTCGGCCTGAGCAACCTGCTGTTGACCCCGCAGTTTGGTCCCCGCCAGCGCTTTGCCCAGGTGCTGACCGATGCCGAGCTGGCAGCGGACAGCCCCCTGTCGCTGAACCTTTGTGAAAAGACGATACCCGACTGCAACTTCGCCTGTATCGCCATCTGCCCGAAAGACCTGATCCCCAATGATTATAAGCGCGACCCCTCCATTATGACGACGGTGGTTTGGAAGGGAACGAATATCGACAAACTGGGCTGCTCCTATTATCAGGATCGCGGGCTTCCGCACATGGGCCGGAACGGCTACACGTTTCGCTGCGGGTTGTGCATCAATGCCTGCCCGGTGGGGTCGGATATCCCCAAACGGGAATCAATATCTAAAGGGATTCGGCCGGCCAAAATCGTTCCTTAACTACCGATAGCACATAAGGGGTCAGCCCTTGACAATTGACATATTTTTTTGCAGATTTATATAAACTGTATAATATTAATCAGTTATATTGTGCCGGGATCGACTAAAATTTTGAGCAGATGGCTTTCGAAAATTTTATCACTGAATCAAAAGTTATATTAACCGAGGGAGGAGTGGTTGAGAGAATCCGCCGAGATGTTTCTGTGAATCTAGATCCATTCATTGCACACTCAGGATTGATATATGATAAAAAGGGTAGAGAAGTTTTAAGAAATATTTACAATGAATATATCAGCATAGGACAAGAACACAATTTGCCCTTCATGAGCCTGGCCCCGACATGGAGAGCCAATCCCGAAAGAATCAATAAATCCGCTTTTTACAATTACAAAAACATAAACAAGGACTGTATTGATTTTCTAAATGAAATTCGCAGGAATTATTCAGGCTACTCCGAATCAATTATGATTGGCGGAATGATGGCCTGTAAAGGTGATGCTTATCGCCCCGAAGAAGCACTTTCAAAGGAAGATGCGGCTAAATTTCATGATGAACAGGCTAAAGCTTTAGCAAACAGCAATTTGGATTTTATCAAGGCGGCCACCTTACCGGCAGCTTCCGAGGCATATGGAATTGCTTCTGCAATTTCAGCCTACCGGGTGCCCTATATTTTGAGTTTTGTTGTCAGAAAGGATGGCTCAATACTTGATGGGACGCCACTTCATGCCGCCATAGATTTAATTGATTCGGAAATATATCCTGAACCGGTATTTTATATGGTTAATTGCGTTCACCCGACAATATTTGAACAAGCAGTCACTCATAATTTAAACATTTCAGAAAATATAACCGGCAGAATCATGGGATTTCAGGCCAATACATCTGAAAAAAGCCCCGAAGAATTGGATGATCTGTCCTATCTTGACACGTATGATCCTGGAGAATTTGCAGAATTGATGATATCTTTACACAAAAAATTTGGAATTAAAGTATTAGGTGGCTGCTGTGGTTCAGACCGGAGGCACATCGCCGAAATAGCCAAAAGGCTGTAAATGACTAAAAGTGGGCTCACTCCTTGACAATTGACATATGTTTGTTTGCGGGTCCCTACCCTTAACAGGCCTGACGGATGATCTTTAACCGGGGTTTGATTTGGTTTACAGCAAAGCCCTTTCCAAGAGGTTTTCAGAAAGTCTTAGCGGGTATCCTGAGCAAATAATGAGGGGGTTTGTGATAAAGTAAACGCGGTTTGAAATGAAAAGAGGGGGGCGTCAAAAAATGTTAAGGCAGCCCGCCTACCGAGCTGCCCCAACTATGGAAGAATGGAAGTAACACTGGTAATTTTCGGCATTACCGGCTTCCTTCTAACAGCAGGGTAACATTATGTCAAGCAAAAAATACCACAATGTGCCATATTCCGATGCCAAGTGAAACAACAATCGGCCTTTAAAGATGGAGAGATCTTCGGATGCGGCCCTTTTTGTTTGGTCGAATTATTTTTTTTCCTCAGACAGGTTTTGTCCTCCCGGATAAGGGCACACAGCTTCGGGTTATCAAGTTCTCTGCAGGTATTATGGTTATAAAGAGGACACTCAGGGTGTTTTTCTGACATTTATGTTTCTCCCAAAAAGAATGGGCGGCCTCCTGTGAGTACCGCCCCGAATGTAGTAGTATATAGGTCTTGAAAAAGACCATATTACAATTCTAAGTGCCGGCGAATGGATGTCAAGGGTACAATCCAAAAAAAATGGAGCGAAAGGCCTCCCACGAAATGTTAACTTTCGCTCCAGGTACACAAACGCACCCCGTATAGGCGTGAATTGAATTCAGCGTATATGAAAGAACGGATTAAATCAACAAAAAAATGTGACCGCCGGCCGTTTTCCCTACCTGCGCGAGATTTTCTTGAGCCCCTAATATAACTGTCTGAAAATTAACTAATTTTTTATCATATCGTTGCCACAGCACTGGAGCGGGACGGTACATGAAACCTCTTTCCCAGCTGTGCATGAACAGGTTTTAACGACTTGAAGTTCAAGACCACACGTTTTGCATGCCAAAAGATCGCCCGCTTTCATCTCTATGCAGTTAAACATGATTTATGCCTCCTTTTTCCCGCAAAGGACTTCAGCCTTTACCTTCGTCCATTGATCCGGGTACCCGCACCATTAAAACCGGAACGTGGGATGCAGAGAGAATTTTATCAGCGACACTTCCTCTCACCCATCGGCTCAATCCGGAACGTCCGTGCGTTGCAATCAGAATCAGGTCAAAATCATTTGCTCTAATGTAATCTATCAGGCTATCACCAATTCTGCCAACAAGGACTTCTGTTTGAAATTTTACACCGCTTCCTTTCAGACGGCTCACCACCTTTTTAAGATAGCTTTCGGCAAAGGATTTCTTTTCTGATTCCAACTTGTCCAGATCTTCCGCTATAAATGTCATGCCCTCTTCAAAACTGGCGGGATTGACGACGTGTTTAACGACTCGCACAAATACGATTGACTCAACGCGGCCTTGATCGATAAAATCCTCTACATAAGGGAGCACACATTCCGCCAGTTCGGAACCATCTAAAGGAACCATGATTTTTTTGAACATTTTCCCTCCTTTGCACTTTTAGTGCAGATGTAAAACGCCATTCCATCTGTCAAGATAACACAGGTTTAATATAATACTAAATTTTGATGCTGCAAACCCAAAAGATAATTAAATATGGCGGTTATCCATAAAGCCCGAGTTGAGTCGTTCAGTCGGCCTGTAGATATTCGGTTTGTCGCCGGCCAAAACTCGCGCTCAAGGCGCCGTA
>Ga0209536_100015976_pt1 | contig 10688 bp, 7 predicted proteins | sample DeeMarSeWOR28_12_FD_187461 | JGI IMG/M metagenome (GOLD analysis project Ga0209536, IMG submission 187461) | Marine sediment microbial communities from White Oak River estuary, North Carolina - WOR-2-8_12 (SPAdes) (version 2) | ecosystem: Environmental > Aquatic > Marine > Intertidal zone >...
TGTCGAGTCCTACGGTACCCTCCGTAAACGGACGACGGTAGCCGCCATAATAGGCGAAACCACCGACACGCTGATCGTCATCGATACAGTCATTATTCGGCAGAGTGTCAACCAGCCCGTAGTCATAACCGATGGTATACATGAACTGTTTGTCCGGAGTATCGTCGTAACCGGACTGGTTACGGGAGCCGGAATCAGATGGTATATCCCAGTCCATAAGATCGCCCATAATGACGCCATCAACGTCAATATCAACGGTGTTATTGTAGATTTTTTGCCTCATAACAATGAAACTGCAGGTATCGGGATCGGTCGGAGCAAAATATTCAACCTCAATAGCCATTAGCGAATCCTGAGTGACGAATTTACCGGAAAAACCATGTTGATAGTCATCGTGTGTTAACGAATCGACAACTGGTCCCACCAGAGGACGGAAAGAATTGTCACCGATCCACGAGATTCCAAACATGGCCGAGTTCAAAATAGTATCCCCGACAGAATTAATACGGGAAATGAACGGAGAGGCATCGTACAGATAAACTCCAGCGTGATCATTTTCACCGCTTTCATTATTGGTCTGATCACTACAGAGATCCAAGGCGACATAGAGATTTTCTTCATCCTCATCCAGATACATGTAGTTGTATCCATCGGAGTTCTCTGGGTCGGCATCCATGAACCATTCTACCTTGTGTGCAGCTGAGTCCCATTCATTTTCGGAGATTGTCCCATCAATGGCAATCTCTGCAGTGACGAAAGACTTGCTGGATGCATCTATGACCAAGGTTGAACCAATTACGATAGCAATTAATAGAACCAGTATGAAACGAGCTTTCTTCGTCGGTATCAAAGGATATTCTCCTGTCAGTCTAATGAATACAGCAACTGATTGTCAGAGAATTATAAGATTAGTCTGTACAGTACATCCGAATGGGATTGGGTGGAATTGAAACTGTAACACTCATTCGTCTTTGTATAGGCTGCTTGTGAATGAGTTCTTGTTCTTCAGGTCCTTGACTCGCTCAGCAACTTCTTCCTGTTCTTTCGTAAGCGTGTTACTCTCAACGATGAGCTTGAGGAGAGATGATGCATAGTCTGATTCAGCCACATGTCCATTTCGCATCTCTTGTTCGAGACTGAACCTCTTGTTCTTCACTTCAATAAGTGCCTTCTTTATTGACTGAAGTCTGATCTCCATGAATGAAAGAGAGTTGGAGCTATTCATTGGACGCTCGACCTTTCCCCAGGATGTTTTGTTCGCAAGTGTACTACCGTCTCGACTCATCGTTTTATGCTCCTACATCGGTGTGATACGACAGTAAGAATATGGATATACAATAATATAAACTAATTGTTGATAGTCGAAAATATCTATATATGGGTATAATACACTGTATACACATCAGCAAACGAGTTCGCCCCACTCTGAGACTTCAAGGAGTCGTTCTATAGGAACAGAAACGCCACAATCGCTAGTGTGGGGTGATTCGTGATTACTGGAGCATAAAGAATTGAGGGATTCGCGGGATGTCCAATCTAGAGGAAAACAAGTCCTTGAGAGAATCCTAGATCTGCCATGGCTCCTGACTCATCCATCCTCGACGATTGTGGAAGAAGGGACCAAGCGGAAGGCACGATTCCTCAGAATTGCACTCCTCACAGCAATCTGTGCGTTTCCAGTTATGGAAATAATAAGCAATCCAGTCCCGCAGTTCCCTGTCTATGGCTTTCTCGCAATTGTATTATCCTTTGTTTACTTGCTCAGTGGAACTGAAAACATACGACTGGCCTCAGCAATCACAATCATCATTGCCGCAGCAATCCCATTCTTAATTCTCATCCCTGTACCTGTTTGGAGTCGAGCATCCGTTACTTTTCAGGTGATTTCCTGGCCAGTTCTAGCTGCTCTGATAGCCAGTCAATTGAGCTCGACACGAAAGATGACCCTACTCGTTGTCTGTGAGAATCTAGGGCTTCTGTTGGTTATAATCTATCATCCTGGTATTGGTATGACTGACGGGTTAGAAGCATTGGGTGTTGCTTTCTTGATCACAGTGTTTCTACTGATCACATCATGGACACAGCAATACTACTCTCAGAGCCTGACTGAAAGCAATCGAAACCTTGAGAGCAAGCGTAAAGAACTGGAGATGTACACAAAGATTCTTCGACATGATTTGGGCAACGACATCCAGATGGTTCTTGGAGGAATCGAGCTCTCTCAGATGTCAGCAGGCGAGTACAAACAGAAAGCACACCTCGAGTCTACACTTGCAGCAGCTGAACGAATGAGAAGTCTGTTGCAGATGTATTCATTGACTGAGGCAGAACTTGACTCTGATGTCCTAACAGTCCTAGAGAAGATTTCACACCGAGCAGAAATCGCATTCAAAGGCATGTTGGTCAACGTGGAGGCAACTGCTCAAGTAAGAAAGAACCCTCCAAAGTATGGAAGACTGATTGCAATAGCTTTTGAAAATCTGATTCGAAATTCCGCTCAACATGCAGGGGATCTGCCAAATGTTGAGATAAAACTTTCAGTTTCTGGAGAGTCACTTGAGATTCTGTTTGGAGATGACGGTCCTGGAGTAGATCCAGAGATCAGAGAGAATCTGTTCGAAAGTGGATCAACAAGTGGTGATACCGGCAGAGGAATGGGACTCTACCTCACGAAATCAATCATAGAGTCAGAGGATGGCTCCATCGAGCTAATCACTGATGAAAATCCAGGTTGTTGCTTCTTCATTAGACTTCCCCTATACAACGGTCGATAGAGCTCGTAACCCATTCCACGAAAGAATAAATGGACTCGAGCTTCCTCCTCTATTGGGAGAACGGACTTGACAAATCTAGAAACTACTATCTCCAATGTCACAGTGTTCCGTGATGCAGCTCGTGTAACACGGACAGGCAAATTGAAACTCGAACCTGGTCCTCACAAGGTCCTTGTCAAGGGCATCACAAATTATGCTCAGACTGACAGCTTCAGAGTTAAGGGGAAAGGACCAGCAAAGCTATCGAGCATTGATGTGCAGAGTATCAGCGACGTTTTTGAACCTTCGAAGGATATCAAACCACTTCATGACAAACTGAAGGAATTGGGGAAGAAAAGAGAGGAACTGATGGATGAGATTACCCACCAGCAAAGCAGGTTTGCGCAGGTAGAGAATATGGTCTCAGAATTTTCAAACCATTTTGGGATGGTCTTTGCAGCCAATGAGGGCGATATCAAATCCATGTCAGACATGGACAAAAAAGGAACGAAACTCGTTAGTGACATTCAGAAGAAGCTGAGAGACCTGAATGAGGAGATCCAGGAACTGGATGCACAGATGCAGGTGATAAGGAACAACATTGGAAAGCTAAAAGCTGAAAGAAAGACAATCACAACATTGGCTGTCGAGGTGACGCTTGAGGTTGCATCGGCATCTAACATCGAGCTCGAGGTAACATATCAGACTGATGGAGCCGGATGGTCACCACGTTATGATGTTGACCTCAATCCAGAGAAAGCAACCCTACGAAGACTAGCCCTCGTCCGTAATCAGACCGAAGAAGACTGGTCAGATGTTGGTCTGACCATATCCACTGCTACAGCGCGACCGGTAGAGGCGATTGAAGGAAGTCCATTCTACATCACTGCATATGATCCCTCAGCGATTCTTAGTTCAAGAGATGTAAGAGCTGACAGACGCAGATACAAGGCAGCACCAAAACCGTCAGCAGTGGCTCCTGCTGGTGGATTCGCACCTCCTGCACCGCCACCGGAGATAGTGGAGGAATTTGCGGAGGCAGTTGAAACTGTATCAGGGATAGCAGTCTATGAGCTACCAAAAAAGATGTCAATCCCATCTGACTACGAACAGCATCCAGTGACGTTGATAGAGGAGGAACTCAAATCTTCGACCATTCACTACTGGTACGCAGAGGAGATGTCAGAGGTAGTCGCACAGGACAAGGTAACCAACAACGATAGTGTGATACTCCCAGGAAAGGTCAAGGTGTTCTCAGAAGGAGACTACATTGGCGAGACCTCTATTGGACAGATCTCACCACGGGAGGAGTTCAAGATTGGCACAAGAGTCGCCTATGATGTGAAAGCTGAGAAGAAGCTTGTTGAACGCGAGATGGAGAAAGCAGGTGTCCTCAGAGGAAAATTGCGACGGTCCTACAACTACAAGCTTGAGGTTCAGAGTTTCTCAAAGAGACCGGTCAAGATAGATATCATCGATCGAGTCCCTCACAGCAACAGTACGCAGATAGAAGTGAAGGTCGACTGGGAAAAGCTGGCTCCGAAGAAACATGAACTCGGAGTCATTGAATGGCAGAGGGACCTCGAGCCAAATGAGAAGAAAGTGATTGAATATAGCTACGAAGTTGAGTGGGAAAGGGACGTTACTATCAGTCCGCCGCTACCCTGAGGAGGAATGAGGAATGAAAAAAGTTACTACACAGATTTCAACAGTCACAGTTTTTCGAGATGGAGCACGTGTTGTAAGAACTGGAAAGACAGAACTCTCTGCCGGAGAGCAGATAGTCAAGGTGTCTGACATCACACGGTATGCAGAGCCAGATAGCTTCCGTGTAAAAGGAAAAGGCAACGCGGTTCTGAGAGGTATCGATGTCAAGCAGGTCAGTCGGACTTACGAACCAGAGGGAGATGTTAAGGAGCTCGTAGACAAACTCAAGGCTCTGCAGAGAGAAAGGGCGGAGACAACTGATAAGATTCAGCTCCAGCAGAACAGGGGAGAACGGCTGAATCAGGTCATGAACCAATTCAGCGCGGAGTTCGGCAAGTGGTATTCTGTTGGAGAAACCTCCATGGATCGGTTCACCACGATGGATAAGACAGGTGGGGATCTGGTTCGCGATTCCAAGAAGACGATTCGTAAGTTTGAGTCGGAGCTTGAGGATTTAGACGCAAAGATTGCATCACTTCAAGACAACATCAATAGGATTCAGGGACAGAGGAGAACTGAGACCGTGAACGAAGTGTTGGTGAGTCTTGACGTCAAGGATAGCACTCCCCTCGAATTAGAGGTCACCTACCAGCTGCGAACAGCATCATGGCAACCAACCTATGATGTGGACATCTTAGAAGACAAGACATCAGTCAAGAGGATTGCAGTGGTTCGGAACCAGACCCTTGAGGATTGGGAGGATGTCGAGCTGACGGTCTCTACAGCCTCGGCTCAACCAGTACAGGCTATTAGTCCCACCCCGTATTTTGTCGATGTCTATACTCCAGACCACTTTGGGGCTATCGCCACGAGGTCTGCAGCACCGATGGACATGAAGAAAGAGAAAGCGATGGACTATGATGATGAGATGGAAGAGGAGATGATGATTGGGGATGGATTGTTCGAAGAACCAATGCCAGAAATCATCGAGGACTATGCGGAGCCAATTGAGACCCTCGGTGGGATTACAGTCTACAATGTTCCAGGAGAAGTATCAATTCCTGCTGACACTGATCCCCATCCAGTGACCCTGACCCTCGAAGAGTTTGATTCGCGAAAGTTGCATTTCTGGAATGCCGCTGCAATGGCTGAGGCTGTTGCACAGGACGAGATAACCAATGGTGACTCTGTTCTTTTACCAGGCAATGTAAAGGTCTATGCAGCAGGTGAATTCATCGGAGAGACCTATCTCGATCTGAAGGCTCCAAGGGAGAAGTTCAGACTGGGAACCAGAGTTGCTTACGATGTGAAGGTCGAGAAGAAACTTGTAGAGAAGGACACTGACAAGGCAGGAATAACCAGGGGCAAGCGGAAAAGAGGGTACAAGTATGCCCTCGAGTTGAAGAACTTCGCCAAGGATGAGATCACAATCAGGGTGGTTGATGTGATACCTCACAGTAACTCTGAGAAGATCGAGGTGGAAATCACATCGATGTCACTCCCAACGCAAAAGGATGCACTAGGTGTCCTTGAGTGGGAAGGAAAGATCTCCCCTGATGCAGAGCTAAAGATAGAGTATGCATACGAGGTAGAATGGGAGAAGGATGTGTCTATTCGACCACCCCTTCCCTGACTACCAGTCCTTCATCTCTTCGAGAATAGCTACTATCCTGTGCATGGTCTTTCGGTAGTTCTCAACGAGAATGCTCTCATTTGGAGAGTGGGCCTTGGACAGGTGATCTCCGCATCCAATTGACACCATTGGTACATAGTCATTGAACAGGTAGAGCGGTCCAGAACCAGGGCTCGTGATGTGTATCCTCAAGTCGCCAAACACTCTCTGATTGGCTCGCTCAACAATCTTGACAAATGGGTGATCGACAGGAGTCTTCGCTGCGGGATACCCCTCTCGATAGGGTATCTTAACATCCGTGAATCCTCGGTCATCCAGATGCTTCCTGAGTTTCTTGAACACATCATCTGGATGCATGCCCTCTACAAGTCGGAAGTCGATCTTGCAGGATGCCTTTGCAGGTAGAACTGTCATTGACCCTTTCCCTTGATATCCACTGGTGAGACCGCAGATATTCGCTGTAGGGTCACCATAGTAGGCTCTCTTGAGTTCTTCTCCAGTCATACCATTGAGAAACTCATTGATTCCATATTCCTTCTTTAAGAGGTCCTCATGCAGGTCTATCTTCATCATTGCCTCATGCTCAGATTCAGTGAATGGGGTGATATTGTCGTAGAACCCATCTATCAGAATCCGACTGTCCTCATCCTTCAATGAGTTGAGAGCCCACACAAGTCGGCTTGCTGCAGAAGGAAGTATACATGCTGAAGCAGAGTGCATGTTGCGGACCAACCTCTCAACTTCTAACTCTACGAATAGAATACCCTTGAGACCCAACCAGGCTTCCTGGGCCCCATCGATTCCAGCACCACCGAACTCCCAGATTCCAGCGTCTGCAGTGATGAAGTCACTGTTCTTCTCTGTATAATCAGGAAGATTGACGCTGCCTATCTCCTCCTCTCCTTCAATAACAAATTTGATGTTGACTGGTAGAGGGGTCCCAGTCTCTTTGAAGGCTTTCAGTACCCAGACACGAGAGGTCAGGTCCCCCTTGTTGTCAGCTACACCTCTACCAAAGAGACGCCCCTCACGAATTTCAGGCTCGAAGGGTGGAGAGTCCCACAGATCAAAGGGTTCAGCAGGTTGAACATCATAGTGGTCGTAGAAAAGGAGAGTCTTCTTTGCTCCAACATCGAGCCAGCCTGTGACGACTGGGGCACCAGAGGTTGGTTGGATCTTGGTTTCAAGTCCAGCGTCTTGGAGCATTCTTACAACGAGCTCTGCGGCCTCTTCGAGACCCTCGTTTTTCGCAGCCACAGAGGGGATCCTACAAAGCTCCTTGAGAGATTCTATTGAGTTGTCAAGATTGGAGTCGATATACTTGGAAACAGATTCGTACATTTGGAACCACAATTGTTTCATCATGAAATCGGAGAAATATATTCTCCCTTTCTTGCTGGCAGTACTACACAAAAGGAAAATATCTGGAGGATTTTGTATTCCTCCAGACTGATTACACATTACAGGTCAACGGGTCTGCAAAGGTAGTCTTTGCTATTTGCAGCGCGGCCACAGACCTCACAAATGAACTTTGCATCTCTGACACGTTCGCGCATCTGCTCAACATTGTGATGCTTTGCGAATTCGCACATGTGATCTTTGTGATCTCCCATTGTGGTCACTCCAAGCAAGACACCATTCACTTTGTAATAAGGATTCAGAAAGCGGAGAGGTGTATCTTTATCTCTCTCCACTGTACTGCGCAACAGGATACAGATGATTGAAGACCCACCACGAATCAGTGACTGGAGCGCCCTGAAATCGGTCTATCAATCAGCGTTCTTCTGTAGCCTGGGTTTCTTCGTTGTAAGATTCATTCTACCCATTATTGCAACACTATCAATGGGGGCTAGTGCAACAGAAGTGGGAATGATTTTTGCCGTTCTCACGCTTGGCGCAGCGCTATTTTCTCCAGTGGCTGGACGCTTTGCCAGAAGGGGTCGTAGACGCGAATCAATAATGCTTGGAGCTTTAGTACGAGCAATAGCCTATGGAGGAATGGCAGTAGCGTCTTACTATGATGACATCTATCTACTGATACTTAACAGTCTGATATGGGGTCTTGGTGCAGCCTTCTATCAAGTAGGTAGTGATGCAGAGATATCAGAACGAGTTCTTACAGAGAACCGTGCTGAGGCCTTTGGTCGCAGAGCTGCAGCGAATGGGAGAGGAAGTGTCATTGGAGCATTCATTGGATTCACAATCCTCATCAGCTTTGATTTTGATCCCATTCCGATGTTCCTGTTCTATGCAGCGGCAAACCTAGTTGGTGGATTTTTAGTAGTCAGAAAACGGCCACCTTTGGAGCAACTAAGAGAAAGCAGAATTGAATCCATGGTTAGGAGTGCAATTGGTCTTGGAATAGCAGCACTTGTCTTAGCAGCTGCCATTGATACCTTCATAACAGCACTCTTGTCACCATTTGTGGAACTCTACATCATTGAGGTCTTTACTACAGACATCTCTATCGTTGCGATGGTCTACCTTCCAGGAGGAATACTGGCAGCGGCATTTGGAGGATATATGGGTAGATTTGCAGATCATGCAAACAAGATAGCAATAGTGTCCGTAGCAGTCATTGTAGGAGCTATCAGCACTTTTGGTTTGATCATCATCCCGAGTTTGGCCCCATATCCTTATGATTTGATACTTGTCGCAGGTCTCTTTGCAACAAGCAGTGTCACTGCACTTCTCGCCTATACTGTCATGACTTCTGTGTTTGGTACAGCATATGAAGGGAAAGCAAGTGAGGGATTTGGCATGTACGAGGCAGCAATGGGATTCTCGAGATTCAGTGCACCATTAGTGGGCGGCATCCTCTGGGATCTCCTTGACCCTACAGCTCCATTCATCCTAGTAGGGTTCTCTGGATTCATCCTCGTGCCAATCTATGCATATGGCATGAAGAAGTATGAGAGTGCTATAAACAATCAATCATCGAGTGGTTTATGAAGTACTAATTAGTAACGCCTATGATAGAGAAGGGATAGCAATGAAGATGTTTACTGGGCCCACATTCAGTCATGAACTTCTTCATTCATTAGCAAATGCAAGGACCAAGAAGAAAGGGCTGTTGAGTAGAGAGCCTCTGGAGATCTTTGAGATTAAACATCCAATCATGCGAGGCTTCCGTCAGGTTGACTTCTTTGATGAGAATGATGAATTGATAGCAAGTAGTTTGTTAGATGTTGAGATGGCTTCCATGGTTGAAATTCTGGAGGAACGTCTACTCCTCTGGCGTCCCCTGTATGTTGGTCTAACCAAGGAAGACACACCTTTTGAATTCTCAACAAATACTATCAAACAAGAAGATCTTGAGATAGTTTTGAACGAGATGATTTCCATTCGGAAAGAAGCGTGTATTGAACTCGATGAATTGAAGAATGAGTTTGGATCGGCTCAAGATGGTTGGAAATCATCAACTATGTCCCTCTTCGTTCCGCGAACACCTTCAAGCCTGAGAAAACAGGAGAAAATAGCTGACGCTAAAAGAACTGTTGAGGGAGTTGTGAAGGCAATTTCCCTTGTGACAAACTGTCCTTTGGAGTCCAAGATTGAATCAGCAAGGATGGGTGAATATGTTCTCGTGCAAACGACATTTCTCAGATTCATTATTAACGAGGACGGATCGATGAGGATCTTGGTACTTGAGAATCCTTCCTCTGAAGATATCAAAGAGGCCCTAATGAAAGGCAGAGCCCTCACAAGGTTGTTGGAATTGAATAAAGGATGCAGTGACTACATAGTACAGAGTATCTTTCATTCAGAGTCTTCAATTAATACTTGAACGTAAACCCTTAAAGAGAAACTTGTTTTCTTTAAGAGCACTTAGGAATTAATTCCTAAAAGTTAGGAAGGAGTAACTTTGATTCGTAAAAAGAAATTACTCTATACCCTGTTAGCCTTAGCGCTCTTTGTTCCATGGGGTGTTATTCCAGTAAACGCACAGTTAGATGCGACTCCAGAGTTATCTTTTGACCTCTGGGTCCTATCCTGGGATGACATCAGTGTCGACACAGGTGGAGCAATTAGAACGCTCTTGGATGAAATAGGGATCGAGATCAACGTCGTGATCAAAGATGACGATCCGATGTACGAAGGAATATACCAAGAACCACGGACATTCGGTCTTTATGAGATGAGCCATGGTTATGGTAGTGTACCTGACCACGTTTGGTACAGGATGCACTCAGAAGAGATTATCGATTGGGGTTCCAACTGTTATGGCATTGACAACGCCACGATGGATACCGCTCTGGATAACTTCATGACATCAACACCAGCCACCGTAGCTGAGGCTGCAAGGCTCGTTCAGCTCTATGCTACACAGAACATTCCTTACATTCCACTCTTCCTGTCAGATGACACTCATGCCATCAGATCAGAGTGGGTAAACTACTCAGCTAAACCAGGTGGTGTATTCACATCGTTCAATCCACAGACCATGATCTTCATGTATGATGATACATGGACAGCAGGTGACATGGAATTTGTCATGGCATATGGTTCAGACATTGGTGAGTTGAATCCGATGTTCTATCGGAGTGAGCGTTCACACTGGTATGATATGCTTGTCTATGATACTCTAATTTCATTCGATGAGAACCTGGATCCAATCCCATGGCTTGCAGAAGACTGGGATATTAGTGAGGACG
>Ga0209536_100015977_pt1 | contig 10688 bp, 8 predicted proteins | sample DeeMarSeWOR28_12_FD_187461 | JGI IMG/M metagenome (GOLD analysis project Ga0209536, IMG submission 187461) | Marine sediment microbial communities from White Oak River estuary, North Carolina - WOR-2-8_12 (SPAdes) (version 2) | ecosystem: Environmental > Aquatic > Marine > Intertidal zone >...
CGCTACGACGAGGCGGTGATGGAGGTCCTGGCCCGCGACCCGGAGGTCTCCTTCGAGCCGATCGACCAGACCCTTGCGCGCAAGCGCCGCGAGATCGAGCGCGCCTCCCCCGAGCGCGCGGCTGAGATCCTGGCCTGGCTCGAGGGCTTCTACCTGGACGGCGCCGGCGAGCGGGGTCTGCAGACCGCCGCCGAGCTGCGGGCGCTGGTGGCGGCGAAGCGCTCAGGATCCTGAGCGCGGCTCGGAGAGGCCGAGGCGCCGGAGCACCGTCTGCATGCTCAGTCCCTGCACGGCGATCGAGAACACCACGACCACGTAGGTCATGTCGAGGATCACCTCGTAGGCCAGCGGGTTCTGGCGGCCGAGTGTGGACTTCAGCGAGAGCGCCAGCGCCACCGAGATGCCCCCGCGCAGCCCACCCCAGGTGAGCACCTTCACGACGTGGGGCGTGAACTCCCGGAGCCGGCGCAGGCACACGACAGGAAGTCCGACGGCGAGGAAGCGGGCACCCAACGCGATCGGAATCGCCAGCAGCCCGGCCGTCAGTCGCAGCCCGTCGAAGGGGATCAGCAGAAGCTCGAGGCCGATCAGCACGAAGAGGACGGCGTTGAGGATCTCGTCGGCCAGGGTCCAGAACGTCTCGAGATAGCGACGGACCTCCGGCCCCATGGCGAGACGACGGCCGTGGTTTCCGATCAGGAGCCCCGCCACCACCATGGCGATGGGCCCCGAGATCCCGAGCCCCCGCGCCAGCGCGTAGCCCCCGGCCACCAGCGCGAGGGAGAGCAGGATCTCGACCTCGCGGTCCTCGACCGATCGCATCAGCCGGTAGGTGACGTAGCCGGCGCAAAGCCCGAAGACGGCGCCGCCGAGGGTCTCGACCACGAACAGCCCCACCACCCCCGCGAGCCCCTCGTGGGCGCCGTGTGCGGAGCCCAGGCCCGCGGCTCCTGCCACCGCCAGGAAGAGCACGACGGCCACACCGTCGTTGAACAGCGACTCGCCGGCGATCTTCGTCTCGAAGCTCTTCGGCACGCCAAGCCTCGACAGCACCGAGAGCACCGCGATGGGATCGGTGGGCGAGATGAGCGCCCCGAAGAGCAGGCAGAGCACGAAGGGAATGCCGAGACCGAGCAGGCCGAGGATCCACCACACGGCCACGCCGACCAGGACCGTGGAGGCCACGAGCCCGACGGTGGCGAGCAGTGCGATCACAGCCTTCTGCTCGGAGAGGTCGCCCAGGTCGATGTGGAGCGCACCCGCGAAGAGCAGGAAGCCCAGGAAGCCGTCCATCAGCGCCTGGTCGAAGTCGATCTGGCCCACCAGTGCCACCGCGACGGACTGCACGCCGGGCACGAAGCGCCCCAGGACGAGCACTGCCGTGGAAGCCGTCAGACCGATCAGCAGCAGCCCGATGGTGGCGGGCAGCCGCAAGAAGCGGTGATTCAGGTAGCTGAACAGGGCCACTGCGGTGAGCAGCGCACCCACGAGCCCAAACCAGTCGATGGCGTCGCCCCCCCGGTGGGGAGGCTACTCCTGCTCCTCCCGCTAGGTCAGGCTCTGCGGGCGGGTCAGGGCCAGGCCGTTCTCGCGCATGATGAGCCGCACGTCGTCCTTCCCGAAGCCCTCGAGGTCGTCGACGAAGGAGACGGGCTCGGCCAGACCCTCGCCGTGGGGGAAGTCGGAGCCGAAGAGCATGTGGTTGGCCCCGATGCTGTCGCGCAGGGCGAGCAGCGCGTCCTCGTAGTAGGGCGAGACCCAGACGTGGCGCTGGAACGCCTCGACCGGATCCTGCTGGAACGCGAAGGGCATCTGGCCGTAGGCCTTCTTCAGCTTCGACAACAGACCCGGCACCCAGCTGCTGCCCGTCTCGATGGTGGCGACGCGCAGGTTGCGGTGCCGATCGAAGAGCCCGCCACAGATCAGCGTCGCCAGCAGGTCGTGGACCGGCTGCGCCGACATGCAAAGACGCACGGGATCGAAGTCGAAGGCCTTGAACTCCCGGCCCAGGCCCCAGGCCTCGCTGTACTTCAGGTAGCCCGAATCGCCCGAGTGGTAGGCGACGGTGATGCCCGCCTCGTTCACCCGGGCCCAGAAGGGGTCGAAGCAGGAGTCGGCGGGGGAGCGGCTTTCGATCGGTGTCTGCACCGGCGCCGCCCGCATCACGATCACCCGCGCGTCGTGCGCGAGGGCCCACTCGAGCTCGGCCACGGCGGCATCCGCGTCCACCAGGGTGATGTAGGGCGCGGCGAAGATCCTCTCGCGGTAGGCGAAGCCCCAGTCCTCCTCGAGCCAGCGGTTGAAGGCGCGGAAGGCGGCGACCAGCGCCTCCGGGTCGTGATGGAGCGACTCCTCCATGCCGACGCCCAGCGTCGGGAAGAGGAACGTGCCCTCGATCTGCTGGGTGTCCATCAGCGCCAGACGCGCATCGCGCTGGCGGTAGGCGGGATTGATGGGCTCCAGGTCGCCGAAGATCTCCCGGATGCTCTTGCCCTCCGGGTTGCGACCGCGGAAGTAGTCGTCGAGACAGCCGGGCTTTGCCACCGGATCGAAGGTGGGGTTGGGGATGAAGCGATTGACCTTGCCGCCGACCAGCAGGCACTGCCGCCCGTTCACGTTCGCCCACTGCATGGCGCGGCGCGCCAGCTTGGGATCGATGTGACGGGTGAAGGCGTCCTCGGCCTCGTAGTAGTGGTTGTCGGCGTCGAAAGCGCGGAACCCGAGGTCGCTCACGGGTCACCTCCTGGCGATGGACCAAAGTATTGACCAGCAGTTCGATTTGGAGATACTATCATTCGAATTGATGAACTTCAATTCACAAAGCGCTCCGCCCTCACGAGGTGCCATGTCCCCCGAGGCTTCCGTTACGCGCACCCGGGAGCGGGTGCGTCAGGCTCGTCAGGAGGCCTATCGGGCGGCCATCCTGGAGGCCGCCGAGGGAATCTTCGCCGAGCGGGGCTACGCCGACGCGAAGGTCCAGGAGATCGCCGAGGCGGCGGGCGTCGCCACCGGCACCGTCTACGCGATCTTCCCGGGCAAGCGCGAGCTCTACCGCGCCGTCCATCGCGAGAACCTGGAGGAGCTGGCGCGACGCTACGCCGAGGTCCCGGACCTCGGCTCGGCCCGCGAGATGCTGCTGGCACGCATGGAGACGGCGACGCGCTTCCTCACCGAGCGCCCCAACTACCTGCGCGTCTACCTGCGGGAGGCCGGCCGCTGGGGCTTCGACGCCAGCGAGCTGCCCGCCGGCGCGATGGCCTTCGTCGACGCCGACCTCTACCGCCGCGGCGTGGCCGAAGGCGAGCTGCAGGACGAGGACCCGGAGCTGCTGCAGAGCCTGGTGATGTCTGCGAACCAGGTGCACTTCTACCACTGGCTCAAAGCGGGAATGCGCGAGCCTGCGGAAGAGCTGGTGGCGCGGATTCGCGCCCATCACGAGCGCGCGATCTTCCGGAGCGCCTGACGGACGGGCGCCACGGCTGCCGTGTCGGCAGGAGATCAGGACGAGGAGGGGGGCCGCGGGTCGCGCGGCAGGCCCAGACCTCGTTCGCCGATGATGTTGCGCTGGATGTTCGAAGCCCCCCCCGCGATCGCGGGGCCGAGGGAGAACATGTAGTTGTGCACCACGCCGCTCACCGTGCCGCTGGTGGAGTAGATTCCGTCGCGCTCCTCGTGGGGCTCGAGCAGACCGTCGCCGCCGATCAGGTCGTAGGAGGCCTTGGCGATCAGCTGCATCACGTCGGTCGAGTAGAGCTTGATCATCATCATGGGGAGCATGGCCTTGAGCTCCTCGCCATGGACCGTGGCCGAGAGCATGCGCAGGTTCGTCGTCTCGACGGCGCGCACGTAGCCCTCGATCTCCGCGATGCGGTCGCGGATGCCCGGGTCTTCGATCGCCGGGCGCCCGTTGCGCAGCGTCGCGCGGGCACGCGCGATCAGCAGGGCGAACTGCTCGCCCATCAGCTTCGGACTGCCGATCAGGTTGCGCTCGTGCTTGAGGGTGGCCCGTGAAACGGCCCAACCCTCGCCGCGCGCGCCGATGATGTTCTCCGCCGGAGTCCGCACGTCGTCGAAGAAGACCTCGTTGAACTCCATGCTGCCGGTCATCTGCTTGAGCGGCCGCACGTCGATGCCCGGGGCCTTCATGTCGACGATCAGGTAGGAGATGCCCGCGTGCTTCGAGGCCTCGGGCTCGGTGCGGAAGAGGCCGAACATGTAGTCCGCGTGGACGGCGTTGCTGGTCCAGATCTTCTGCCCGTTGATCACCCAGTGATCCCCGTCGAGGCGCGCACTGGTCTGGATCGAGGCGAGATCGCTGCCGGATCCGGGCTCGCTGTAGCCCTGGCACCACTGGATCGAGCCCTCGAGGGTGGGGGGAATGAAGTGCTTCTTCTGGGCCTCGGTGCCGAACTCGAGCAGGGTCGGCGCCAGCATGCCCGGACCCTGATCGAGCTTGTTGCCCGGTGCTCCCGTGCGCGCGTACTCCTCGGCGATGATCTGGTCCGCGATGGGGTCGTGGGGCCGACCCGATCCGCCGTACTCCGTGGGGATGTTGCGGTAGACGTAGCCGTGCTCGATCCCGCGCCGGCGGAAGATCTGCTCCTGCTCCGCCGGCGTACGCTTCGCCTCCTCACCAGTGAGCGGCCAGCCCTCGAGGAAGCGGCGTAGCTCCGCGCGGAACGAGTCGTACTCGGGTCCGAAGGAGAGATCCACCTAGAGGTCTCCCATTCCCATACGCCGCGCCCGGTGATGGGCGGGGGTGCCGAGGAAGGAGCGGTCGAAGAGGATGCGCTTGAACCACATCTGCACGTCGCACTCCCAGGTGAAGCCGAGCCCGCCGTGGAGCTCGACCGCGGCGCGGGCGATCTCCGCCGCGCGATCCCCGATGTGGGCCTTCGCGATCGCGGCGGCGCGCGGGGCGTCGTCCGGGATGGCATCGAGAGCGTGGGCCGCGTACCAGAAGAGCCCGCGGGTCGGCTCTACCGCCGTGGCCATGTCGGCGAGCTGGTGCTTCACGGCCTGGAAGTTGGCGATGGGCTGACCGAACTGCCGTCGCTCCTTCGCGTAGTCCACCGACATGCGTGTGAGGCGCCAGGCCGCCCCGAAGGCGTCGGCCGCGAGCAGCACCAGCCCGACGTCGCGCACCCGACCCGAGACCGCCGCGCCGGATTCGAGGGGCTCGGCCGGTGTCTCGTCGAGCGCGAGGTTGGCGAGTGCCCGCGTGCGATCGAGGCCCGCCACCGGCTCGACCCGCAGGCCGGCGGCTCCCCGCTCCACGACGGCGAGGCCTGCGTCGCGGGTGCCGACCACCCACAGGTCGGCGATCTCCGCGTGGGGCACGTGTCGCTTCGCGCCGCGGAGGGCGCCGGCGGTCAGCGCCAACGTCCAGTCCTCCGGATCCCAGCGATCGCCCTCCTCGGCGAAGGCCACGCTGCCGACGAGCTCGCCCGAAGCCAGGCCCGGCAGCCAGCGCGAGCGCTGCTCCGCACTGCCCCCGAAGGCGATGGCCGCGCAAGCCAGGGAGTGACCGAGGAAGGGACCGGGCATGGCGCCGTCGCCCAGCACCTCGGCCACGAGCGCGAGATCCACGATCTCGAGTCCGGCACCGCCCTCGGCCTCGGGCACCACCAGCCCGGCGATCCCCATCTCGGCCAGTCCCTTCCAGAGCGCGGGATCGTGCCCGCTGCCCGCGTCGAAGATCTCGCGGAGTCGGGTGGGCGGACACTCGCCTTCGACGAAGCCCCGCACCGTCTCCTGGAGGAGCTCCTGCTCCTCCGTCAGTCCGAAATGCATCGCGCGCTCCCGCCTCGTGGCCGTGGGACCACTTGGTAAAGAATCTTGACTAAACATTCAAGCCGCCATAGCTTCGGTCCATGGCCGCCGACCCGTCGTTCCGCAAGGACTCCGCAGCGGATCCGCTGGAGGCCTTCCGCCGTTTCCACATCGGGCTCCTCTTCCAGCAGCTCTCCCAGGACTTCGAGCGGCGCGCCCGAGCCACCCTGGTGGGCCGCGGCCACACCGGGCTGCAGCCCTCCCACCAGGTGGTCTTCGCGAGTCTCGGCCGCTACGGGGCGCGCCTCACCGAGCTGGCCGAGCGCGCCGGCATGTCGAAGCAGGCCATGGGGCAGCGCGTCGACGATCTGGAGCGCCTCGGCTACGTGGAGCGGGTGCCGGATCCCGAGGATCGGCGCGCGAAGATCGTGCGGTTCACCCGCAAGGGCACCGCCTTCATGCGCGACGCCGCCGAGGTGGTCTCCCGCATCTGGCGCGACTACGCCGAGCACCTGGGCGAGGGCGAGCTGGCGCAGCTTCAGGACCGACTCGGCAGCCTGCTCTCCACCACGCACCCCGAGAGGGGGACGTGAGGCAGGACCCCGAGACCCTGCTGGCCCGACTCGAGCGCGACGAAAAGATCGCCCTGGTCTCCGGGGAGGACATGTGGACCACGCCCGGCGTCGAGCGCCTGGGCATTCCTCCGCTGTGCGTGACCGACGGGCCGAACGGTGCCCGCGGCCTCGACGTGCCCGGCGCCGGGCTGCGGGCCGCGTGCTTCCCCTGCGGATCGGCGCTCGGCGCCACCTGGAACCCGGAGCTCGTCGAGCGGATCGGCGAGGCCCTGGGCGAGGAGGCGCGCTCGAAGGGCGCCCACGTGCTGCTGGCGCCGACGATCAACATCCATCGCACGCCCACCGCCGGACGCAACTTCGAGTGCTTCTCGGAGGATCCACAGCTGTCGGCGCGCATGGCCGTGGCCTACGTGAGAGGTGTGCAGCACCGGGGCGTGCTCGCCTGCGCCAAGCACTTCGTGTGCAACGACTCGGAGTTCGAGCGACACACCATCAGCTCCGAGGTCGACGAGCGCACCTTGCGCGAGATCTATCTCCCGCCGTTCGAGGCGGCGGTGCAGGAGGCGCGGGTGGGCGCGGTGATGGGGGCCTACAACCGCCTCGGTGGCACCCACGCCTGCGAGCACCCGCGGCTGCTCGGCGAGATCCTGCGGGAGGGATGGGGCTTCGACGGCTTCGTCGTCTCGGACTGGTTCGCGACGCACTCCACCGCAGCATCGGCCGCGGCCGGCCTCGACCTGGAGATGCCGGGCCCGGCGCGGCGCTTCGGCGAGAAGCTCGCGGAGGCCCTCGACCGCGGAGAGCTGGCGCCGGAGATCCTGGACACCATGGTCCTGCGACTGCTCCGCGCCCGCGAGCGGGTCGGAGCCGGAGAGGGCGGGAGCGCGGCACCCAGTGCTGTCGACCGGCCCGAGCACCGGGCCGTCGCCCGACAGGCCGCCGCCGAGGCGATCGTGCTGCTGCGCAATGAGGGCGCCGTGCTGCCCTTCGACGTGAGGGCGCTCCACAGCCTGGCCGTGATCGGTCCCAACGCGGCGAGCCCGGTGATCCAGGGCGGGGGCAGCGCACAGGTCACACCCCACCCGGTGGTGAGCGCCCTGGACGGGCTGCGCGCCCGCTGCGGCGACGACGTGCGCGTGTACTTCGAGCGCGGCTGCACGCGTCACCGGAGCCCCCCCGTGCTCGATGCCGACCTGCTGGCGCCGCTCTCGGAGGACGGGAACGCCTGCGTCCGCGTGGAGCTCTTCGCCGGCGACGCACTCGACGGCGTACCCCTGCACACCGGCCACGCGCGCCGCGCAGAGCTCACCTGGCTCGGCGCACCCGCGGCCGGTGTCCCCTCGGAGCGCTATGCGGCGCGGCTCACCGGGACGCTCGTCGCGCCGGAGCCGGGCCGCTACCGGCTGAGCCTCAGCGGGGTCGGTCGCAGCCGGCTGTGGATCGACGACTCGCTCCTCGTCGACGACTGGGAGCCGGAGCCCGGCGGCGAGTTCTTCTTCGGCGCGGGAAGTCGGGAGCGCAGCGGCGAGATCGAGTTCTGCGCCGGCGAGCCGCACGCGCTGCGCGTCGAGGTCGCGAAGGTCGATCCCCGCTCGCCCCTGGGCGGTGTCCGCGTGGCCTGCGCGCTCCCGGAGCCCCCTGACCTGCTCGAGCGCGCCGTCGCCTGCGCCGCGTCCTGCGACGCCGCCATCGTAGTGGTGGGCCTCGACGCCGAGTGGGAGACCGAGGGCCGCGACCGGGAGAGCCTGGCCCTGCCGGGCCGTCAGGCCGAGCTCATCGAGGCCGTCGCCGCCGCCAATCCCCGCTGCATCGTCGTGCTCAACGCCGGCTCTCCCCTCGAGATGCCGTGGCTCGAGCACGTGCCGGCCGTGGCGCAGCTCTGGTATCCGGGACAGGAGCTGGGCAATGCCCTCGCCGACGTGCTCTTCGGCGACACCGACGCCAGCGGACGCCTGCCCCTCACCTTCCCCGTGCGGATGGAGGACACGCCCTCCTTCCCCCACTACCCCGGCGCCGAGGGCCGCGCCGTCTACGGCGAGGGGATCTTCGTCGGCTATCGCCACTACGACGCGAAGGGCGTGGAGCCCCTCTTCCCCTTCGGCCACGGTCTCTCCTACACGCGCTTCGACTACGGCGAGCCGCGACTGCATGCGACGCGCATCGGGCCCGGCGAGGCGCTCGACGTGGAGGTAGACGTCACCAACGTGGGCGACCGCCCGGGGATCGAGGTGGTCCAGCTCTACATACACGACCCGGTGTCAGCACTGCCGCGCCCCGAGAAGGAGCTCGCCGCCTTCGAGAAGCTGACCCTGGAGCCCGGCGAGAGCCGCGCCGTGCACCTTCGCCTCGAGCCGCGCGCCCTCTCGTACTACGACCCGGAGCGCGCCGCCTGGATCGCCGAGCCGGGGGAGTTCGAGCTCTGGATCGGGCACTCCTCACGCGACATCCGAGCGCGGGCCGGCTTCACACTCGAGAGCTGACGGCCGGCCCGAGGGGCGGCTACAGGAACCGCTTCATCATCCGCGTCTTGCGGTCCGAGTAGGGCGGATACATCAGCTTCGGGTCGAAGCGCAGGCCGCGCGTCATGACCGCCTTGCGGTGACTGAAGGTCTCGAAGGTGTGGCGACCGTGGTAGGCCCCCATGCCGCTCGCTCCCACGCCCCCGAAGGGCAGCGCCGCGTTGGCGATGTGGAGGATGGTGCCGTTCACGCACACGCCGCCGGAGCTCGTCTGCTCCACCACCATGCGCTCGAGCTCCGGGTCGTTGGAGAAGGCGTAGAGGGCGAGGGGCTTCTCCCGGGCGTTCACGAAGTCGATCGCCTCCTCGCGGCTGCGGATCGTCAGCACGGGAAGGATCGGCCCGAAGATCTCGTCCTGCATGATCGGCGACTCGGGAGAGACGGCACGCAGCACGGTGGGCTCGATGTAGCGGTCGTCGGCGTCGACGCCGCCGCCCAGCGCGACCTCGCCGCTGCCGAGCAGACCCGCCAGCCGCTGATGGTGCTGCGGGTTCACGATCCGTGCGTAGTGCGGCGAGGCCTTCGGGTCGTCGCCGTAGAACTCGCGCACCGCGGAGCCGATTTCCCGGATCAACTCCTGCTCGCGGCTCTCGTGTACCAGCACGTAGTCGGGGGCGACGCAGGTCTGCCCCGCGTTGATGAACTTCCCCCAGGCGATGCGTCGCGCGGTGATCCGGAGATCGACGTCCGCATCCACGATGCACGGACTCTTGCCGCCGAGCTCGAGGGTGACGGGTGTGAGGTTCTCCGCCGCGGCGCGCATCACCACGCGTCCGACCCGACCGCCCCCGGTGTAGAAGACGTGGTCGAAGCGCTGCTCCAGCAGCGCCGTGGTCTCGTCGACGCCGCCCTCGACGATCCGCACCGCATCGGGATCCAGGGCCTCGCGGACGCGGCGGGCGAGCACCGCCGAGGTGTGGATCGTCGCCTCCGAGGGCTTCAACACGGCGCAGTTGCCGGCGGCCAGCGCGCCGACGAGGGGCGAGAGCAGAAGCCCCACCGGATAGTTCCAGGGCGCGATGATCAGCACCACGCCCAGGGGCTCGCGCACGGTGCGCGAGCGTCCCGGAAACGGGATCCAGCCCGCGCGCTCCGGTCGGGTCCAGCGCTTCAGGTTCTTCAGGGCCAGCGACGCCTCGGTCGTGACCTGCCCCACGTCCATGCCCCAGGCCTCGAGCTCCGGCTTGCGCAGATCCGCGCGCAGCGCCTCGACGAACTCGTCAGCGTGATTGCGGACCATGGCGCGCAGACGCTCGATCTGCTGCCGGCGCCAGGCGAGGGGGCGGGTGTGACCCGAGTCGAAGTGGGCGCGCAGCTCGGAGACGAGTCCGGGAATGCGCTGGACGTCCGTGCTCGGGACGGGGCGAAGGTGCGAGTTCAGGGCGACGCTCATCGGAGCCTCCCATCGATGGCCGGGCATCGTTGAAGGGTTGGATCCTCGGCAGTCTACCCGACGGAGCCAGCCCTTTGGGGTGTCAGCTCGTCTCCGGGGACGCACTCGCCGCCACCACCGCCTCGACCCGCTCCGGATCCACCCGCCGCATCAGGTGCTGGAAGGGCGCCACCGCGCTTGCCGTCAGGGGCCGGGCCGCGAGCTCCCAGCGGGGTGGGCCTTCCACCCCGAGCAGGGCGCGAGCTCCCTCGCCGAGCCGCGGGAGGATGGGGTCCAGGTAGGTGGTGATCTGCTGGAAGAGGTTCAGGGCGACGCTGCACACGGCGCGCACCTCCTCTTCCTTCCCCGGCTGCTTGCGCAGCGCCCAGGGCGCCTTCGCCTCCACGTACTCGTTGGCCCGATCGGCGAGCCCCATGACGATGCGGCAGG
>Ga0209536_100015979_pt1 | contig 10686 bp, 16 predicted proteins | sample DeeMarSeWOR28_12_FD_187461 | JGI IMG/M metagenome (GOLD analysis project Ga0209536, IMG submission 187461) | Marine sediment microbial communities from White Oak River estuary, North Carolina - WOR-2-8_12 (SPAdes) (version 2) | ecosystem: Environmental > Aquatic > Marine > Intertidal zone >...
AACTAATGCCGACAAATGAACCCCTCTAGGACCGGGGACATTACTGTACGCCTGACACGACTTTCTCCCCTCCCCAATTGGCTCCTTATGACAAACCCGAAATCCGTACCCAGACCCCTTGTCCGAAATTATCCACTCCAACCACCCCTCACTTGCCGTCTTAATTGGAAGCCTACAAGCATCACAGCTCAGACTAACTCCCTTCCCCCTACCACTCTCACTGTCCGATTTTCGTACACTGTTCACTTGTTCACTCCGTATCACCACTCAAGGCGTATCAGTTTTACTACTATATAATAGTAGTAAACTGATACACCCCTCGTATGAGGTGTATCTGATACGATACACAGGTGTATCAATTTCATTCTGATACACCCCTATCTGGGTCTAAAACGTACTTATTCGCCTCAGTCTTCACAATTACACCCGACTCATACAAGTCAGCCACCACTCTTTGGATACGGGCACTACTCAGCCCTGTATCAGTTTCATTTAGCTCTCTTTGGAGTGCCCTGACCCCCCAAATCCTGTTGCCCTCAAACATTTCAAGCACCGCAGCTCGTGCTTCTCTATCCTTCCGTACCCGTCTTTTTTGTCTGCCAGACTCACAGCTCTCAGCCGTTCTCACCTCAAACCCCCAATCAGGATACTTGAACACCAAATTCTCCTTGCACCACCCACTCATGCCCTCTTTACTCTTGACTACTCGGCACCGAACTACCCGCTCACTCGGTGCCAGAATATTCTCTGGTGCATCCGCGTCCTCATCAGCATCCTCTGTATCGTCCAAAATCAGCATATAATGCGAATCAAACTCAATCGACCTAGACTCAGCCCCTGATGTCATACCGTCCATAGCTGAGGGCCTACCCCCTGTAGCTGTCCGCTTCTGCTCCCCCACTACCAAAATGACAGCCGAGAGACTCCTCCCGAGTTTGATGCACCAATGCATGAACTCTGTGACCTGAAGCCTTGGGGAATCACTTAAAGATCCAGCAGCGAGCTTATGGAGCGAGTCAAACGCAATCACTATCTCCCCATCCCCCCTTATTGAGGGCCTTACAGTCTCCACCCCCTTCAAAACAGCCTCCTCAAGGCTCCCTAGTGGCACACAGCCGTTCAAATCGAGCATGGCTATCCTGTTTGACCAGGAAGCGATTTCAGCCCGTGCAGAGCGAACCTGAGCCCATTCTTGCTCAGACAACTCCTTCCCACGGATGTAGGAGGAGGGTATCCCTGTACACTGGGCGATTTCCCGTTGAATTAGTGACCGCCACCCCAATTCTACGTCCACATGCACTACCCCATGCCCTTGCATGGCCATATGTCGGCGGAACTGCCGTACCACTTCACTTTTACCGACGTTGGTGTAGCCCAAAATCGTAGTCACCATCCCGACTTCGAGACCCCCGCCTAGCTGCTCGTTGAGGGCCGGAATTGGGGTCTCCACCACCTTGGGGGCAGTTCCTGACTCCCACCTGTCCCAATCCTCCTCGATACTATTGAACAATTTTTCAGCAGTAACGGGCTCTGCTGAAGTCTCGGAAATGTGGGGTGGGGCGAGGACAGCTGTTAGCAGGCCCGAACCGTTCTCCTTACTGTCCCCAAACCCCATACTCCTAAGCTCTCTTGCAGCAGCCTTGAAATCGCCGCCGTGGCGGAGCTGTGTGTATGCCCCAAACTTATCGTAGGCCCGGTCACACTCAAACGGTTCCCACTCAGTCGAGAAAACGAATAGGCGATCTCCAACTGCGCCGATAGTTGCAGACGAGCCACCTCTGGGTTTGCCTGGTCGGCGCCAGTATTCAATTCCTTTTCTCTCACGGACCTTGGTTGCGCCAGTCGGTTCGAGTAGTTCTCGCCAAGTCCATCCATGTAGGTTAAAAGCTTCGCCGGGGCGTTCCTCTCCATTACTTCCCCCCTGAGTGGGCGCCCCAATTATTTGTTGGGGCTCTACGGCCTGGTTCAGTGACCGACAGATGCGGAACAGTCCATGGCGTTCATCCTTCTCGCACCATCGGTTGTCCCAGAATTCGACACCATCCATCATTCGGTAGGCGACGCCGGAGGGGTGGCATTCCCCTGGTGAAGGCGGAACGATTGCATAGCCGCCTTGCCCACGTGACTCGATTAAAATTCTACGTGTCTTCCCGGTGGCGTCAATGTAAGGCTCACGAGCCTTTGCTAGCTTCTGGTTTCCCTCTGCGCACTCGGACCTAATGTAGACATGAACTCCGCCCCCAGGGGTGCGAGCTCTTGGTAGCCGCTCAAGCAATCCCGGGAATTCTTCATTGGCAATCTCGGCAAACTGTCGGTAGATCTCATCCGTTTCGAAATCTAAAGTCTCAAGTCCATTGACCCAGCCTGTGGCCCCTACGCCGCAAGGTTTTCTGAATAGATTCTCAAACTGAACAGGTGTGGGTGGTGTCTCAGCAAACTCGGCCCACATGCATGACGGTGATTTCGAGCCATCGAGTCGAATCGGGATAACACTGTACCCGGCCTCCAACATCTTCCGGGCAGCCTCTTTCACCATCTCGTGGTCCACCTGTGCACCTGACTGCCCCTGTTATTTGAATGAATTTTCCCTTTGTGCAAACCTCAGCATCGCCTGGTCAATTTTCTGCTTTTGTTGGGCTGCTAGCTGTTGTTGCCCGAGCAGGTTTTTGGCCTTATTTAATTCTGCGTTTCTGTGCTGGATTATTCCTCGAAGCTTGATGATCTCTTTCTTTAGGTTGTCAACTGTCTTTGTCAGAGAGTCAATTCGCTCCTGGTCGTTCATCGTGTCTCCTTTTTGCCCAACGGGCCCAATCTTCCTTGGTGACTGCCCTGAAAGATGCTTTTTCGATAAACAACTGATTTGCCGGGCTGGGATGCCTGGCAGATACGCACCACATGCTTACTTGAGAAACGCTAGCCGGGTAGCCACGGACAGATCTTAGCCGTTCACCAAAATCTGCTTGCGCAATACCCTCTACTTCCAAGTACTTACGTAATGGATTCATGGCGGCAACGTGATAGTACACTACTGTGAAATTTAGGCCAAGAAAAAAATGACATGCCCATACGTTTTTTTGTTGACATACACAGTCGTGTAGTCGATACTCAAATTAACGGCTACTGTGAAAACAGAAAAAGGAGAGACACATGAGGCTTGTAGTATTTGCAGTTCTTGCAACATCTGCCTGCTGCACAACAAAGCAACAATCGTTTGACAGAGCAGTCAAGAGCGCTGAGAAATGTGCTGACTATTTAAATGACGAGTACGGCGCACCGCCAACAGTGCTTGTTGCCGAGTGCCTAAAACATAATCACAATCTTGATCTGGTCAGACTTGCGATTCATGACGCAGAAAGAATTTACACAAACCCGACGCAAGAACAAATTATCGGGGCTCTTGCTGTCTTGTTGGCAGATATTGACGAAGTAAGATTTCAAGAGCAGCAAGATCCCAAATATTATTTGGACACAGCGTACAGAATATTTGTGCAGCACGTATTCGAAAAGGTGGTCCCGTAATGTTGAAAATTCTAGAAAGTATTGCGGAGACAAATTCTCTTGTCGGGAAAGAGCTAGATCAACTCAGGCAAGATTTAATCGAGGAAGACAAAAGAGCAAGACAGCAGTACGAAGAACTGCAAAAATGTTTTTCGGATGTAAGGGCAGTGATTGACGCTATTCTTGAAAGTGTATGACAACGGCTAAACAAAAAGGAGATAACAATGAGAGATGAACTTTGGAGAGAAGAAGTAGACCATGATGAACCAAGACACGACTACGACAACGTCTGCGAATCAGTCGGATGTGAAAACCAGATTCACATCAGCGATCATTACTGTGAAGATTGCGCCGAACACAGATGCAGCGTGTGTGGTGAGTCTATCGGACTCAATAGTTTCCCTGTTGGGCGAACACACATGTGTCGAACATGTCGAGATGCTACTGTCGCTATCTGCACATGCGTGTCAAACTTCGGCGAAACCATCACCTACGACGAAAGTGCCCTAAGACACGAGTGTGAATTTGTAGCCGCTTACGACAACGTCAGTGTCTGGAAATGCTCCTGCTGCGGGCAGAACATGTTCGTATCGCATGATCGCGACGGCAAGATTATTTCTTTACACACTCGTGAAGTTGAGCTAAATAGGATGGCGGCGTTGTACGGGGGCTTAGGATAATGCTTAATGTAAACTGTTACGGGTATGACGAACATACAAACTCATACGTGCTAGAGATCGAGCACAATGCCGACGTTATTATTCTTCGGTCTGAAGGTGTGTTCGAGGGTTGTGACTTGCAGTTAAAGTATGACTGCGAACGCAAGGGCTGGTCTGTACTGCAGCGCAGAGTAGTTGGCGATGGAAGCGACAAGGCCCCACTAAAGGCGGGTGAGTGGGTAGAGTCTGTGTTCTTACAGGAGCACGCTAAAGAATGACCAGCGCTCCCACAGTAATCTCCGGCCTAGGCCGATGCGGTTCCAGCATGGTCATGCAAATGCTGACCTTGGGCGGCATGAAGCCTACCGGAGATGCTGTCTTGCCATTTCTCGAAGACTCAAGGACCCAGCGCCTTCCAAACAATCCAGACTGGCTCAAGGACTTAACCAGCGACCACGTAATAAAAATCCTTGGGCCAGACAGGCTCAAGCTCCCCAGCTGGTTCAGGTGCAAAGGCATCTGGCTCAAGCGCAACACCAAAGAGCAGGTCAAGAGCGCAATCAAATACCAAGCTGTTAGGTTCGGTAGAGCTGGTTTCGAAGACGCAGAACTGTCTAAGCGCATGCGTACCAAGACTAAGAAGGGCATCAAGAACCTTAAGGCTATCACAGACAACAATTACATCTGCATGACGTTCGAAAAGATTCTTGAAGACCCGAGGGCCGCAGCCAACTGGTTGGCGCAGTTCATTAACCTACCGCTGGACACAAAAAACATGGTCTCAGCTGTGATCAAACGCAGCCCCAAATGTTTAGTCGACTTGCCTGAAATAAATTATGCGAGGCAACAGCATGGACTATAGCTTACCAACAGTCGTCTCAGGCCTTGGCCGTTGTGGGACATCCATGATGATGCAGATGTTGCATTGTGGGGGCATGGAGGTGACCGGGGATGCGGAGCTGCCGTTTTTGGAGGATGACAGGGTTAACAAGCTGCCGTTGAATGATGGGTGGTTAAGAGATCTTACATCCCGAAATGTCATCAAAATTCTTAACCCAGATATACGGTCCTTGCCGGGGTGGTTCAGGTGTCGCTCTATTTGGATGAAAAGGGATGTGAACGAGCAGACTAAAAGCTATATCAAGTACAATGTTGCAATGGCTGGCGAACAAAATATTGACCCAGACGAAGTAGCTAATAACATTCGGCGTCGGACAAAGCTGTGTCTCAAAGAGCTCGGTAGGATATCGGATAAAGGCCCACTGCTTGTGGGATTCGAAGTTGCACTGGAGAGGCCTTTCTTAGCGGCAGTTGGTGTCCAAGCATTTTTGGGCGAAGATTTAAACCATACGAAAATGGCAGAGGCTGTCATAAAACGCACCCCCAAATGCCTCGTCGACGTCCCTGAAATCAAGTTCGCCGCCAGGAGGAAGCTGAAGATATGAGCGGCTTCCCCATAGTTGTCTCAGGCCTTGCCCGCTGCGGCTCCAGCATGGTCATGAAGATGCTGGTAGTTGGTGGCCTGAAGTTAACGGGAGGCAATGCCGGCCTCCCGCTCATGGAGGATGATCGGGCATCATGGCTACCAAGGGACCCAGGCTGGATGCGTGACCTTACGTCAGACCATGCCATCAAGATTCTTGGAATTGATCGAACACGGCCCCCGAGATGGTTCAGGGCTCGTATCATTTGGATGGATCGCGACAGAGGGGAGCAGGTCAAGAGCATACTGAAATACAGAGATGCTCGGGGACACGCTGTACCAGCTTATAATTACCCTCGCATGAAAAAGAATCTCAAAGCTAGAACCGAGAAATGTCTTAAGATTGTCAGGAAAATCTCAGGCGGCAAATACATTCGTCTAAACTTCGAAGACGTTCTTGCGAACCCTCTGGATGCCGCAAAGAAAATTGCCGCACTGCTCGAAAGAGACATGGATGTTGAGCTCATGGCTCAGGTTGTAATTAAAAGACCTCCGGAATGCTTACCAGGCATTCCAGACTTAGACCCTAGAATGACGCATACAATTAAAGGAGATTCAGATGGCATTACAAACACTGGCGACACAAACTACGTCGTCGATTAGGTGTTATCGAAAGTGTCCTAGGCTATACAAGTATTTATACCTAGACTTGGTCCGACCTGCCCGGACTCCAATCCCGTTCCTTGTCGGGACCGTCTTTCACTATGCCTGTGAGCTTTTTTGGCACGGGGCTAGGCAGGAAGAAATTATCGAGGGTCTGGAGACTCTTTTTGCCACTGAGTCATACTGGGCAACCGACAAAGGTAAATTCCAGGCTGCCAAAGTTAAGGCAATGGCCTGGGCGTACTACAATAGATGGGCGAGTAATAGGGGAAAGTATGACGTGGTGGCCGTTGAAAAAAAAGTCGAGTTCAAGCTTACTAAAGATCAAGTCTTTGGAGACCCGCCTGCTTTGTCACCAGATGTCTACATTGTTGGCAAATTCGACGCACTCCTTAAGGAAAGGAAAACAGATAAGTACTGGCTCGTTGAAACAAAAACAGCCGACTTTGACGTTAGCGAAGTCGGTCACCCGTATTGGGAAAGACTGGCCGTAGACTTACAGGTCACTGTCTACTCCCACCCTCTCCGTGATGTGTATGGTGACATTGGCATCATTTTTGACGTGTCGAGAAAGCCCCGACACAGACCAAAAACATCAAAGGGACTTACGGTTGAATCCTCCGACCAGTTCTATAAACGAGTGCGAAAAGAAATGTCGGATAGCTTAGATAAGTACTTTGTTCGGCAAGAGGTGCACAGAACAAGAAAGCAAAACGAGGCTATCCTTGACGAGGCAAGGTGTACAGTGGTGCAAATGGCTTCTGCAAAGCAATTTCCAAGGAATGATTGGGCCTGTATCCGTGGGAGCCAGGCCTGTGAGTTTCTGGGGTGTTGTGTGGGTACTGACAGGACTGATTCAGGAAACTTTGTGAAGGTTGAGACCCCACATCCGGAGCTAAGTAAATGAAGTGCGAAATTTGCAAGATACCATTACCAAAAAACTACAAGGCCCTTAGCGGGTGGATGGTGTGTGAAAATTGTGGTGATTTGGTTGTTGTCGCTGTTGCATGCGAAGGATACACGTACTCAGACGCAATAAATGAACTTGTCAAAGACAAGATAGAGGATTCGGACAATGCCTAAGCAGCTGCCTCTATTTAATATTGCTCTAGGAAGACAACAGAGAGACGAAGGCATTAAACGTGTTACCAAGAATGCAAGTGGATGGGTAGAGCGTCGACGTATTGATGCAATAGGCATCTGCTTAGCGAAGGGATGTTGTTGCGCAGATGACCTTAGGCCTATGGTGGTAGAGACTGACGATCAACCTCATCACCCCAATGCCTGGGGTGCTATCTTTTGCAAAAGCATTTTTAGAAAAATAGGCGAGACCAGAAGCAGAGTTCCACACAATCATGCAGGCCATCAGTATGTATGGGCGCTAAGGGACCCAAATTATTGGGAAGCCGTAAAGGAAAAGGAGAAGGCAAATGGACAGACCAATACTGGTAATCTACGGAGAACCTGGAATCGGGAAGACAACATTCGGAGCGAGTGCACCTAATTGTGTTTTTATGGCTGCAGAGCGCGGGGCAAAACATGTGAATGTCCCACGTGTTCCTGAGAAGGGCTACTGTAAGAATTGGGATGAGTTTGTGAGGCTGCTCAGAACGGCGGCTGATAATGACCAGCAACCATTTGATTGGTTGATCATTGATACAATATCCAACGTTGAAAACCTGTTAGCCCAGGAAATCTGCGACAAAAAGTTTGACGGCAATTGGCTCTCGAGCCAGGGCCAGGAGGGCTTTAATGCCTATGGCAGGGGCGCCAAGCTGGTAGCCCAGGAGTTCCGTCAGATCAACGCTTATTTGGAGAAAATCAATGACAAGGGTACTGGCATCATTCTTCTGTCTCATGTTGGTCTTCATCGAGCCAGCAACATGCTGGGCCCAGACTACCAGCGACTTGCTCCTAGGATGGACAAGGCCTCCTGGGGTGTCCTCGAGGAACACGTCGATATGGTTGCCTATGCCGGCACAGAGATACGCGCCACAGTACGTACCGGTGAGAATAAGGCGAAGGCATCTATGGTTGGGGACTCCAGGTGGTTATTCTTTGGAAAACATCCGGGGATGGTGTCGAAGGACCGCGCTGGGTATGTCATGCCGGACAAGATCTTACTCGATTGGGACGCCTTTGCCGATGCCCTCTCTTCCGATCCTACCTCCGATATGGCCGTAGAGGCTTTAGATCTATTGAATTCGGCCACTGACGAGGACAGAAAAACCGTGTCCGACAAACTGGAAGGAGATGTTAGAATCGAAACCCTTGAGTCTATCGGTAAACGAAAGCTCGAGCAGTTAATAGGATGGCTTAAGAGCAGACAACCACAGGAGAATGAATAACATGGCACTTTTTGACCCACAGATATTTGAGGGTGATACCCAATCAGAGGAAGCAGAACTTCCTCCTCCGGGCACATACCCCTTCATCGTTGACGAGGCCGTCACCAGAAGTAAAGAGCGGGGCAATGCATACCGAAGCGGGAATGATGGGGTAGAACTTCATTTGCAGGTAGGAACAGACAAGGGAGATTGGCTAGTATTTGCCCATCTTGTTAATACCCCTAATGCGGTTTGGAAAATCCGGGAATTTTGTAAATGTACAGGAATGGGAAACGCCGAGAGCATTGAGTCGGCCAGAGAATTCGTAAATAAGGCAGGGATAGTCAAATGCAAGCACGACAAGGACCAAAACGGCAGAATGCGGCTTGTCGTGGAGAGATTTATGCCCCCGGAGAAGAAGAAGGATGGGGATAAGGACCAGAGAAAACTGCCTTTCTAGTCGCCTTGCGGGGGAGTTTAGATCTCCTTTCCTTCCCCGCTTGGCTGCCCCTCCCTGGAGTAGCCGTTCTGGGGAGGGGCTCTTTATGTTATAGTGGGGTGATAGATGGCGTTTACTGACGATATCAATTGGGCAGCATCTATACATACAATTTCAGGTCTTGTTACTACAGGTGACGTCACTTTAACCGGCGAATGGGCAGACGCATCGCCAACCACAGGGGAACAGTCCGGTACAGCCGGCGCAGGAACTACCACTACCAGCTGCGTGAAGCCAGGTGGGGCCGACGACTGGACTGCTGACGAGATGCGTGGATGGTTTCTTAGGATTACTGGAGGCGGAGGAGCCCCGGCTATACGACCTATCCTCGACAACGACACTACCACCATCACAGTCCATGCCATTACTGGTATGGATAATACCTCTGAATTCGAAATCTCTATCCATGATACGGATTACGACCTTACTAATATTACCATTTCAGACAACACTGCAAGGATCATTATCGAGAACTGCATTATCGCCAAGCTGACAGCGAACAGATGCAATCGGGTGCTTATTCGAAACTGCAAGATCGACACCTCGGACAGTGACGGATCTTTAGATTTTGACGATTGCAAGGTGGTCACTGTCCAAGAGTGCTATTTCGAGAACAGTGCATCAGCTACTGCAGAGAGGTGTAATGACGTCTCTTTGATTAACTTATGCCTGGAAGATGCTTGGTTAAATTGTGTAGCCTGCAATAAGGTGACTGCTGACATTAATGCCGAAACTTGTGATGCAACGGCTTTGCATCTAGAGCAATGCTTGACTTGTTTTATTGGCGTGGAGGCCAACGGAAATACAGATTCCCCATGTCACTTTGAAGGATGCAATTATTTGGAGCCATATAGTGTTGGATTTATCGGGACAAATGCGGGGTCTGATTATGCCATAGAAATAGAAAAGGGCGGCCATTACGATCTAACAGCAGGAACCATGACTGGTAACGTTAACGATCTCTACATAGAGGCCAATGCTTTCAGTTGGGCCAATCTTGGTTCGTACAAGAACATTATAGTCAAGGGTGTTATCGCCCTTACCACGGCATAAACATGACCACCTATTGGGCAGATACAGCGATTACGACATCTGGTGACCTAGATGTTGGTGGCCGAGTCCTTTTCTATGGTCATATGTGGCCCTCTTGTCGGGACTACACAGCCTTTGGTGGTGGCGGCCAGGCTAATGCTACGCAGCTTGACAGAATGGTTTGTTGGGTGACAACTGTGGCGGCCCCTGCTGATTCAGTAAAGCTGTATGCTGTCCCGATTCACAGTAACCCGGGGATATGCGGACCAAGAACTATAGTGATTAACCTGGGGGCAAATGCATGTGACATATACCCCGGTGCAGGTTGTCAAATAGACGCCCTCGGGGCCAATAACCCGTACTCACTTGCCGCTGGAGGGAAGCGTGAATTTTGGCCGTCCAGCGCTACTCAGTGGTACAGTTTCGCATGACTCAGCTCGGTGTTGCCCATGTGCAGGGCCTGTATCATATTGATAATGGTGCTGGCGACTTTATGGAGGACGGTGTTGACTTCATTATCGATACTATGGGGGTTAGCTGTGTCGAGTTATGGATGGGGCCCAGTTTTGGTACTTGGTATAACGA
>Ga0209536_100015980_pt1 | contig 10686 bp, 8 predicted proteins | sample DeeMarSeWOR28_12_FD_187461 | JGI IMG/M metagenome (GOLD analysis project Ga0209536, IMG submission 187461) | Marine sediment microbial communities from White Oak River estuary, North Carolina - WOR-2-8_12 (SPAdes) (version 2) | ecosystem: Environmental > Aquatic > Marine > Intertidal zone >...
CACCACCTCCGACATCACCGGCCCCTCACTGTTCCGGTTAATTCATCACAATTCCTGCACCGTGGGTATTGATGAAGCCGAGCGTTACCATTCACCCCGCGATCCTGAAATGCAGCAGATACGCTTGCTGCTCAACAGCGGCTACAAACCCGGAATGCCCGCTATCCGCTTGATCGGTGACGAGATGAAACCGCAGGCCTTTGATGTCTACTCACCCAAGATTCTGGCCAACATCACCGGTCTGAAACTCGCCATCAATCATGCCCGGAAGCGTCAACAAATCCCCCAGGATCGTGAAAAGCAGCCGCAGCCGGGTCTTGGTAACTTCACCTTTTATGTGTCATCCCAAGCCCATTACAGCTTCGACAAGGCGGTGGACCTACTCGGTATGGATCGCACCCAGCTCCGTAAGATCCCCGAGGATGACCTTTTCCGGATCGATTTGGCGTTGTTAGCGGAGACGATCGAACAGGATCTGGAATCTGGACTGTGTCCATGTGGGATCATAGGTATTGCCGGGACGACCAACACCGGAAGCGTGGATAAGTTGGACCGGTTGGCCGAAATAGCCCGGCGCTACCGTTGCTGGTTCCATGTGGACGCCGCGTATGGCGGTGCTGTCATGCTGACGGAACAGTACCGGTCCATGTTACGTGGTATCGAACAAGCGGATTCCATTACGGTGGACCCGCACAAGTGGTTTTACATTCCGTTCGAGGCCGGGGGGATATTAGTCAGCGATGGTGATTTTCTGCGGAAGAGCTTTCTGGTCCACCCCGAGTATTACATGGAGATGGTCCGGAAAGAGAGTGAACAATCCCAAGCCGGATCCGAACCGTTACAGATTCCAGACCAACGCAGTTTCCACATGGGGGACAAGGTCAATTTCTTTCAATACGGTGTGCAAGGAAGCCGCCGGTTCAACGCTCTGAAGGTTTGGTTGGCCTTCAAAATGATTGGTCGCCGTCAATACGGCGAATGGGTGAAGAAGGATATCGAACTCGCACGGGTTCTTGCCAGCTTGTTGCGCCGTGAGCCCGATTTTCAGCTGATCGGGCCCGCCACGTTGGGGGTCTGCAACTTTCGCTGGGTCCCGCACGATCCCAGCGGTGCGGCTCGTTTTTCTCCTACCGAGACCGACCAGCTCAACCAGGAACTGCAAGAATCGATTGAGCGCGAGGGTGACGCCTGGTTCAGTCATACCATCTTGAGGGGAGAGGTAGCCCTGCGGGTCAATGTGGAGAACCGGAGCATGGAAAGAACGGACGTCGAGAGACTGGTGCGGGTTCTCAAGCGTACTGCCACGCGTATTTTGCAGGACCGAGCGCGGCTTTCCCGGCAAAAATCCAAAGATATGACGCCCTGATATACCTCACCAACCTGAATCAGGATGTTCGGGAAATTGAAGCTTTTCCTCGCTCATGAATGAAATTTGCCAAACTTGCAAATCGACCCGGTCTCTGGCATAGTACGCGGGTTGAGCGCTCTGAGAGACGCTGGACAGTGGCGTTGCGGAGCGCTTCTTTCGCAGCCGTTGTCGTAATCGGTGGGGATAGGTGGCGCTGTATGGATTCTGCGTTGACAGGAGCTCAAGAGTGAAGACCATCTACGTGGGAAATCTTTCCTACAGTTCCACCGAAGACAACCTCCGTGTACTGTTCGCGCAACATGGTCACGTTCATTCAGTCGAGCTCATTTCCGATCGCGAAACTGGATTATCCCGCGGTTTCGGCTTCGTAGAGATGGATCCGCAAGCGGCCCAAGCAGCGATCGAAGCGTTGGACGGTTGTGATTTTGGGGGTCGCACCATTCGAGTCAACGAAGCTCGGGATCGTAGTGCCCGTCCTCAGCGACGTTCTTGGTGATCTCTGCTCACCACCGCCAACGACAGTTGTTTTATTGTAATGGCTTTCCCGATATTCACAAACTCACTCGCAGCGTCTTATTACACCGTGACAACCGCGCAAACCTCTTTTTTACCATGGCCGACTACGAACACGACAGCAGACTTCTAGGTACGTTTCAAAAACGCACGAGGTGACCTTTGCGATGGAAAATGCAGGCGAGTCTTCTTATAAGGTTCTGGCTGGGTTGCGCGAGCAATTTTTACTCAGCCCCGATGTGATCTATCTCAATCACGGTTCTTTTGGTGCCTGCCCTCGTCCCGTATTTGAGGCTTACCAAAAGTGGCAGTTGAAACTGGAGCAGCATCCCGTTGAGTTTCTCGATCTCGAGCGCCGCTTGCCGGACCGTATGCGTCAGGCGCGGGCGCAGTTGGCTCGCTACGTGGGTGCCGACACTGATGATCTGGTATACGTTCCCAACGCCACGACGGGATTGAATATTGTAGCTCGTTCCTTGCCTCTACAACCCGGGGATGAGGTTTTGACAAGTGATCACGAATACGGAGCCCTCGATCGTACCTGGCGCCTGATTTGCCAGAAACGTCGTGCGCGATTTGTGCGCCAGGCAGTGCCACTGCCGGTGGAATCAACCGACCAAATCGTCACCGCGATCTGGTCTGGGGTAACCGAAAAGACACGTGTGCTGTTCCTCAGTCACATCACCTCACCCACGGCGGTCAACTTTCCAGTGGCGGAATTGGTCCAGATGGCCAATGCTGCCGGCATTATCACGGTCGTTGACGGTGCCCACGCGCCTGGGCATGTCGATCTTGATTTGAGAGCACTGGCAGCCGATTTCTACGCTGGCAACTGTCATAAATGGTTGATGTCACCCAAGGGCTCCGCCTTCCTCTACGCGCGGCCAGATAAGCAATCACTTTTGGAACCCCTGGTCGTCAGCTGGGGTTGGGAGAGCGACGATCCCGGGCCATCGCGATTCGTCGACGAACAGGAGTGGAACGGCACGAGAGATGTGGCAGCATATTTGAGTGTGCCAGCGGCCATCCAATTTCGACAGGACCACAACTGGCCGGCAGTCCAAAGCGCATGCCATGGACTCTTACGTGAAGCGCGGCATAGAGTTAAGAGCTTAACCGGTTTACCGGCTTTGACACCGGACGGATCGAGTTGGTACGGACAGATGGCGACTCTACCTATGCCCGCATGCAACGAGAAGGAACTCCAGCGCACCTTAAGGCAACAGCATGGCATCGAGATCCCCGCGATCCGCTGGAAGGGACGTCCTTACCTTCGTATCTCCGTGCAAGGATATAACAGCGCTGATGACATCGATGCTTTGATCAATGCGTTGGCCGCACTGTTATGAGACAAAGCATGCAGTAAAAAAGGGGGAGTTCTTTATGATGTCGGAACCGACCTTCCAACACATTAAAGAAGCTGCCGAAAGGATCCGACCTTACATCCATCGCACTCCAGTGCTGACTTGCAGCGCCCTGAACCAAATTTGCGACGCGGAACTCTTTTTCAAATGCGAGAATTTTCAGAAGGTCGGTGCTTTCAAATTTCGCGGTGCGTGCAACGCTGTTTTCTCTCTCACACCAGAGGAGGCAGCTGCCGGTGTTGCCACTCACTCATCCGGAAATCACGCTCAAGCTCTGGCGATGGCGGCGCGGTTGCGGGGACTGCGCGCGTACATTGTGATGCCGGACAACGCACCGCAGGTCAAACAGGCAGCCGTTGCCGGGTATGGTGCGGAGATCATCCCGTGTCGACCAACCTTGGCTGCGAGAGAAGCAAGCCTGGCCCAAGTCGTCGATGATACCGGCGCGATATTCATCCACCCCTATAACGACAACAGAATCATCGCGGGTCAAGGAACGGCCGGTTTGGAACTCATGACGGATGTACCGGATCTTGACGTGGTGACAACCCCTGTGGGTGGTGGCGGATTACTGAGCGGTACAGCTCTTACTGTTTCAGCGCTCGATCCGCGTTGTTGCGTCGTAGCAGCCGAACCTGCGGGGGCTGATGATGCCTATCGATCCTTTCGCACCGGGCGGATCGTCCCCTCGCGAGATCCCGTGACCATTGCCGACGGGCTCTTGACCTCTCTCGGCGACAAGACCTTTCCCATCATCAAACAATCGGTCCAGGACATCGTCACCGTCGCTGAGGAAGCGATCATTACAGCTATGCGTCTATTGTTCGAGCGGATGAAAATCGTTGTTGAACCTTCGGCGGCGGTACCTCTGGGAGCTTTGTTGACCGCACGGGAGCGTTTCCCTGGCCGGCGCATTGGCATCATCGTATCAGGCGGGAATGTCGATCTCGACCGCCTCCCCTGGCTCAGCCGTGACCAGGATTAACGATATCTGTTGAGGGTCGGTTTGAAGGAGGTGTGGGGAATTCATGGTTTTTGTTGACCCGGATGGAAATCCGGGTCATTTCTTAGTACTGGACTGGCGCCCACACGGGTGAGACAAGCATGCTGAGATAAACCTGGTGAGGTGAGCCATGCACAGTGAAGCCGCAGAGTGGATCGTCAAGCTCGGTTTGCGGCCACACACCGAAGGCGGCTTCTACCGGGAAATTTACCGGTCTCCCACCCCCTTACCGGCCAAAGTCCTACCGGCAACTTTCGACAGCTCCCGGGTAATGGTCACGACCATCACTTATCTGTTGCCGGGGAACCAAGTGTCTCGCATCCATCGCCTGCGGGGGGACGAAATGTGGTTTTACCATACGGGCAGTTCCCTCTCTCTCCATGTTTTCGGTCAAGAATTCGGTTACGCTTGTTATGGTCTTGGCTTAGCTACGGAAAAAGGCGAACGTCCCCAGGTCTTGATAAAGGCTGGTTGGTGGTTCGGAGCCACTGTCGACGACCCGAATTCATATACCTTGGCAGCTTGTAGCGTTGCTCCTGGATTCGAATTCGAAGATTACGAGGCGGGTGACCGGCAGCTGATCATGGCTACTTGGCCGGAGAAGGGCGATCTCATCAAGCGGTTGACACCCTTGCCCTACCCTGAAACGTTGACCTGAAATCCAAGGAGTTCCCCCCTGCCTTTGGAACGGTTCGGTGGGCGAATCATAGTCGGGAGTGAAAATCCGGTTGCAGCTTGCCAAACGCTGGAGGCATGGTAAAAATAGCCGATAGTGGTGAGTGATTATGGAAATACCAAATGGGTGGGCCAGAGTTTGGATCGTAGTGGCTTTGGTGGGAATGGGTCTCTGGGTGGGTCTCGGCGTGGCGACCAGCCCCCTCAATGCCCAGAACAGTGAAAAAATCGTTGTTCATTTGAGCCATTACACTGACGATCTCCATGCGGTGTTCATGGCTCTCAAATTGGCCGGTGGCATGCAAGCCCAAGGTGCCGAAGTGACCCTCTTCTTAGATCTCGAGGGTGTGCATTTAGCCGACTCAGGTCGACCGCGCAGTTTGCGATGGGGGGAGGGCCCGCCTCTCGCCGAGGTATACCATCAGTTCATTCGGGCCGGAGGTCAGGTTTTACTGTGTCCCCACTGCGCCCAGGCAGCGGGGCTTACAGAGGCAGAACTCACCAATGGAGCCCGGATCGGCACATTCGAGGAGGTTACCGGCACGCTGCTTGCTGCTTCGAAAATAATGGATTATTAACCGGTTATCTTGCATCAGTGAGTCGCAGGAGTCCTGCTGACTTTTGGGAGGCACCCATGGATGGGACAAGGATGTCACATAAGCTTCTGATTGCGAGTGTGTTCTGCTGGCTGGCAGCAGGCTGCAGTTTGGGCACCGACGACGGTACGGAGGGTATCTCTGAGGATAAGTTTGCCCTGGACCCAGACAGCTACCGGAGTGAGATCGAGACCGTCGAGCAAATGCTGTATGCAGAATCTTCACAGGGCCTCAGCAACTACGATCGCATCAGCGGCGCTATTTTTCAACTTGGCAGCAGAGCTCTCGAAGCCGAGGATCATCCCCTGCGGAAAGAAAAGGCGCGGCTCATCATGAGTCTGGCTTCCCACAGCAGCATGGTCAACGATGTCGGTTACGGTCTGCGTGACATGGGATTCCTCCGTTCGGGTTGGGAAGATATCCGTCAGCAAGTTTTCCAACAAACTGATTGGTTCGAGACTACGAAGAAGGGCTCAGCTACATCCCCCTCACCTCATTCGTCCCGGACCACCATGGGAGAAGTTCAAAGTTTCAAGCAAGCACTGGACACCGTGGGAAGGCTGATTGAAAGAGGTCGCTGGGAAGTGGAGGAGTTGGGCGAGCCCAATTACGAATTGGATCGGATTAGTCCAGAAGGCCAAAAGCAAATCCAGCACTGGCAAAAGTGGTCGCAGGATTGGAATGAACGCCTGGAGGATTCATTTCAAGGCCTATCCGTGACTTCTACCGTTGCTGACAACCTGGATTATTTCTACGCCCACCAATGTTTCGAGCGGGCTGTCAATGATCTCCGCAATATTGCTTTGGGTTCTGGTTCATGGCCGACACCCTATCGATATCAATGGGAACAGCGCTTCGCTTCTGCCGAGCGGGCCATTGCAGAGGCCAGAGCTCATTTAGAGAAGAGCTACTGAGCTTGAATCAATCCGACGCACGATCACATAAAGATGCAAAGGTCATGGTCCACAGCACGCCCATCAAGGTGCGCGGTTATCATCTGGACATGTATGGACATGTGAACAACGCTCGGTATCTGGAATTTCTTGAGGAGGCGCGTTGGCGTCTATTCGAAGATTATTTCGATGTGGATTATTGGCAGAAGCGCGGACTCGGCTTTGTGGCCGTCAATATCAACATCGCCTATCGACGACCCGCCCTACTGGACGAACTGTTAGAGGTACAATCTTCCCTCACAAAGCTCGGCCCTAAAAGCGGCGTTCTCCGGCAGAAGGTCGTTTTACAAGGGACTGACACGATCGTGGCCGATGCGGACGTGACTTTCGCGATTTTTCAAATCAGTACCGGTCGCGCTCAGCTCATCGAAGGAGATATCCGCGCTGCGCTGCACGTTTTTGTTCCACCGAGCGAAGAGTGAATACCACCTCCGTACAACGAGTTAAGGTGAGCTGCCGCTCAAATGAGTGAAGGCTTCCTGGAGCCCCTTTTGCAACGAGGCAATGTCTTCCGCGCGCCACTGATCAGGTTCGTCCCGCACGAATGTGGTTTTGTCGACGCGATTGTCGAAACGCCCCACCGGTAAATGATACACCCGCCCTTCCTTTTCCACCTGAATGTGAAAAGGTTTGTCGGACTGTTCGAGCAGGTAGGCTATATCGTCGCACCCGTAGTCTCCGTACATCACTGCGTTGGGAACTCCGTGGTGGAGAATGGAACCAGGATCGTCTGGATTCGCCCGCTCACTGTTTTTGCGCCGGGACTCCTCGGGCGTCACCCAGATGTAGAGGATGGAGGCTTTGGCTAGGATGTCGGGGTGTAAACGGGACAAACCGTACTGATAGCCGAATGGTGCCGGCAAGGGTAGAGGAGATCCGTCTGCGCCACCCCGAGCGAATTCGATCACAATGGTTTTCCCGGCCAAACTCTCTGGAACTTCACGATTTCGGTTCTGCAGCAATTCAGTCGCCTCCGTTTCGAGGGCCGCTTTAATCTCGAGGTAAAGCTCCAACGGTAACTTACCCAAGACCGGGTCTGCCCCCACACTTGCACGGGCAGCGTCCAAACGATTGAATAGCCATTCGGCAGCCGAGGTTGGCGAGGGTTTGTGTCCAGCAATTAAATCCTCGTAATCCTGGTTGAGCAGTTCGATCAAACTGCCCCAATCCTTCGGTTCCCGAAAGGGCAAAGCCGGCGAAATAAAAAAAGCACCCTCATGGCCGCGAGCAGTCAGCTCGTCGCTGATTCGGCGCATGATGTGCACATAGGGGAAATCATCCAGTTGGACAGTGGGGCCGATACCAAATCGTTCCTGGCACTCTGCAGGGCTGAGACTCGTGAGATAACGTCGGATTTCTGATTTCCCAGAGGCTGGTAAGGCCAACAGCAGTAAAATCGGGATGGGGCGCGACATAAGGCTCCTTTCCGAAAGGTTTTAGTTGTGCCTCGTAAATTGTGTCCGCTTCCACCCTGGGATTCTGGCCAATTATGGCCCTAGGAGTCGGAATTGGCTCATAACCTCAATTCTTCTCGGACACAATTTACGAGGCACAACTCAAGGTTTTCCGAAATGGTGGGATCCAGGGGTCGGGACCATGTTAATCTGAAACCTGCTTTCGCGCACAAATTATCCGGGTACGGAACGGGGAGTTGTGAGGGATGGTTGCACTGCCCGGCGACGGATCTTGGCCCACAGTCTCAACAGGGACCACCCGAACCGGGTCATGATCCAATACAAAGCTGGAATGGCACTTATGATCAGCACGGTGCTGCTGGCGAGGCCGCCGATGGAGGACAAGGCCAGGTTTTCCCAAATATCCTTACCCTCAGTAGTGTCAGTAATTTTGATCAACAACGGAATCAGGCCAGCAATGGTTGTCCCGCTGGTCAGCAGAATTGAGCGCAGTTGAATGCGGGTGCCGGTACATATGGCTTCGTTCAGAAGATCTTTACGTTCTAGGGCTTGGAGACGCCACAGATCCACTCCCCCAAGCCGTTTTTTCGCCGGCACCAACCAGTGAGGATAACGTTTCTGAGCGACGAGCTCCCTGACTTGGAGGCGGAATCGGTTGATGAGTAAGATCGCATTGTTTACCACGATGCCGAAGAGTAACACCAGCCCAATTTTAGCCGAAGAGTCGAAGACCGAATCGGTAGCCCAAAAGAGTCCGACAACTCCAGTCAGAGCCATGGGTATGGCCAGTAATACTAGCAGCGGCAAGGTGAAACTCTCGAACAATGCTGCCAAGGCCATGAAAATGAACAAAAGTGTCAACCAGAGCAATTGCTGCATCTCTTCTTCTTCTTCGAGCGTCATGCGCTCGCCGGAGACGTCTTCGGCGGTGTATCCGTAAGGCAACTCGATACCATCCAAAATATCATTCAAGTACTTCTGTCTCATCCGGTCAGTGCCGATGTACTCCCAATTGATTTGCATGGAATAGCGTTGATCCTCGCGGTTGATGGAGCCGATCACCGGGCGCGTCTGTAATTCTATCAATTCGGCCAAGCGGATCTTCTCACCTGCTGTGGTGTTGATGGTTTTGCTCATGACTTGATCGTATTGAATGTCGTCGGCTTCTGCAAAGGAGAGCTGCAGCCGTTGATCTTCTCCCTCGACGATCATATGCCAGGGGGTGTCGATACCCAATAACCGCCGTAAGCGGCCCAGTACTTCTCCCATGCTCAGGCGGTGCAGAGCCAGCTGCTGACGGTCGATCAGCACGACAGTTTCGTCCGAGGAAGCTCGTTCGAACTGGTCACCACTGGTCAAACGAACGTTGCGCACACGCCGGTTGCGCTCAAGCCTCGCCATGACTCCTTCGGCGATGCTGTCCAATTCCTTGCTGTTGTAGCCCGTGATTTTGATCAAAGAGTTGCTCAAGCCGCCACCGCGGCCACCTTTCAAGTACGGGTCGCCAAAGCCGCCGATGTAGATGAACATGCCACCTAGCTCTTCGGCCAGTAGGATCAGCTTGTTACGGAACAACTCGGGGTATTCCGATCGCAGTAACTCCGGTTCGAAACGGATACGCATGAAGGCCCAATTTTCATAGCTGATAGTACGCATGTGGGCGCCAGTGGGGATCGGCATCAGCTCGGCTTCGAACAGTTTCATGGTTTCGGTAGACAAGAGGACGTCTGTCCCGACGGGACGCTCCAAATAAAGGCGCAGGATCTCTTCGCTGCGCTGCTGCCAAAAGCCGCCTTGATCGATTTCATTCTGGAATATGTACCAGCCGCCAACGAACAAACCCAGCATCAGGACCACTGGGTACCACCAGAAACGCAAATGCAAGGCCGTGATCTTTTCGACGTAACTGACGAAAGCGCCTACGAGGAGCAGGAAGCTCAAGATACCGAGGGCCCAGGGCCAGTGGTCGCGAAGAGCCGAAAATCCCTCGATGACCACGTAGATGGTGGTCGCGAGTATCGCCAGCGCCAGGATCACAGCGCACCATTTCCAGAGCATTGCCAACCCCGAGGTGCGGATCTCCTCGCTGGTTTCGGTTTTCCTGAGCTCCTGTGTAGCCGGTCCCCGCAAGGCTACAGGCATCCAGCAAAAGGCCACGAAGATGGATGCGAGCATGGCAATGCCGACACTCACGGCGAGTGGCACATAGTAGAGTGAGAGGCGGCCAGAGAGGAATATGAAGGAGAGGAATGCCACGACGGTGGTGAATGTGGTCGCTAAGATGGGGAACGCGACCTCGTGCGTACCGCTGATCAACGCACTTTTTGCATCACGGCTCCTTTGGTATCTACCGTGGCTGAGTCGGCGATGGATGGCATCGAGAACCAGGATGCTGTTGTCCAACAGCATGCCGAAGCAGACGGTCAAGCCGCTGATAGTGATGAAGTTGACTGAAATGCCGAAAAAATAGAAAAGGGAGAGGCAAATGACGATGGCCAGGAGGATCGAGAAAACCACGATGCCTGTCAAGCGAACCCTGCGCAAGGCCAAGGCGAGCAAGATAAAGAGCAGGGCCAGGATCACAAGGGATCGGTAAACCAACTCCAGGAGTTTCTCCTCCAAATCCTTGCCTTGGTCTTCGTCGGTCTCGAAAGTGACTGGAAACGGCAGGGAAGCCTGTAGGTCGGGCAGAGTCTGACGCAACCTGCGGCTGACTCCCACGGCGTTCTGACCACTGCGTTTGGAGATGATGACCTGGACGACATTCTCGCCGTTGATACGCACGAAATAGGCCGGAT
>Ga0209536_100015981_pt1 | contig 10686 bp, 16 predicted proteins | sample DeeMarSeWOR28_12_FD_187461 | JGI IMG/M metagenome (GOLD analysis project Ga0209536, IMG submission 187461) | Marine sediment microbial communities from White Oak River estuary, North Carolina - WOR-2-8_12 (SPAdes) (version 2) | ecosystem: Environmental > Aquatic > Marine > Intertidal zone >...
ACTCCAATAATATAAATCAGAATACAGGTATATAAGTGTTACAGAGATAAAACAAAATAAATTTTTATACTGATTTCATCTCAACATTACTAAAACCCTTAGGCTGACTTTCAAAAAGCATACCATACTTGTTAAGTGTTTGAACAATAAAATGAAACAGATCACGATGATACCTAAAACGACCCATACCCTGCCTACCATCCTTAATATTAGGGTTTTCCTGAATCCACCGGTCAACATCGGTTTTAACAGCTGCCTCACCATAATCAACCAACAATGTCTCAAGTGCTACAACGCTTTCAACCACAGTCTCCAACCCAGATCGTTCACTATACTGATCATGTACATCCTTCATATAACGATGAGATATTGCCTCAGCACAACGATCTATCTGCCTTAGCCATACCTGACGTATGTTCACATAATCCTCAGGTATACTCCTTGGTTCAATCATATTTTTAGTTCCTCCCTTGCTGTGAACTCGTAGCTTTTCTGCTGAGGACGCTCAACACTTTCAGCGCTCATATGTATAGCCTCACCACATGCCTGAGGGAACAAAAACAGACATTTATCATATAAGTACTCCCAGAGTTCACCTATTGGTATTGTTATTTCAACTTGTTCCGGTCTACTTGTTCTTAGAAACACCTTATCAGTATAAAGGTCTGCAAGCCGATGTGCAAGGTTCTGAACACTGCTGAATATAAACCAACCCTTATCATATACGAAATATACCGGGTCAACAGCTCCCTGAGATAATAGTGCTTTTGGGAGTAGCTGGAAATATCTAGGTTTCTCACTAGTTGTTAGTGGTCTGTTCTCAGAAATAAGACTTCTTAGAAGCTCCCTGAACTGTTCCTGGTAATGTATCGTATCCTCAAGAGTAAGCCTTATCTGTTTACCCTTACTCTTAGATGTCATTTATTCTAGCCTCCCACTGCAGACCCTCTTGAGGTCTGTATATATCTTTGAAAATAGTTGTACCAAACTTGCCACTATATTCAAGATAACCCTCATTACCACCCTTTGGGTCTTCAGATAGGTTATCAATAGCACCCTGAGTGATACGAGAATCCTTACCAGCACGAGCACCAGGGAGAAAAACCCGGATCATGAACTTACTCCTCACACGATGGTCGATATCTGGTAGAGCCTGACTGTTGCAATGGACATTCATCATACACTTCCTGACCTCTTTCAGATCCATACTGAACTGTCCTATCTTCTTGAATAGTTTTCCACTGGTAAACGCAGGACTAATCTCAGATAACTCATCAATGTAGACATGGACCCATTCACCAACACCACGAAGATAGTGTATAAAGTCCATCCAAACCATTCTATCGCCAAAGAAAACACAATTACACATACCAGGCTCTGCCTTATTGTAGAGGTCTTCAAAGCCCTTAAAAACCGTTATATCAGGATGTATCTGCCTAAGTCTCTGGGTTCTATCATGAAAACTAACACCACAACCCTGCTGAACCATGATATGATGATGATCCAGACCAATCTTCAAACTCTGAACCGGAGAATTATAAGCATTACTCCAAAACACCTTCTCACCAGGATAATGTTTAAGGGTATAATCCATGAAACAAAGCATCACAGATGTCTTACCGGTTCCCATACCACCAGTAATGAAACTAAAAACACCACCATCATCAAAACTATGAATATGACACCTACGAAGTATCCTCTCTGCATTTATCTCGCTTTTAGTCAAATCATCAATATCATTTTCCATAATTTATCAAATCTCCATTTGGAATTTCCAAAGGAAAAAAAGAATTACTTATAAGAGTGGGAGTATGTATAAATAATATAATAACCCAAAACATACAATAACCATATAACTTAAAAAATCCTAACATTTTCATCATAAATACAGACCACTCCAAAGAATATAAGACAGGTTTATTTCATCAAGCAGACAGTACATTAAATCCAACGTTGGAATATCCATAATATGGATACAGTAACGATCATTCGTCTCTATATTGGTTTTAACTCTCAAGAACCATACCTCTCCCTAATAAGATCCATCTGCCTTTGAAACCAGATAGAAATACATGTTTTCTCCATGTCATCCTCCAATGCATCCATCTGGTCCTCATCCAAACTCATACATCAACAGCTCCATACTTACTAATACATTTACCATAAATAATATCAGCAATCTCAAAAGCCCTATCTGGATCAGCATTGTAGACTTTTATCTCCCAGGTTGTACCCTTAGTAGTCCTAGACAGTTTAACACTACTCTGATTATCATTCAGCACATCACTAACATTCAACACTAAAGATTTTTTATCATCAGCAACCATAAACCAACACTTCCAACAACAAATGAGAAAACAATGGAGTAAAACCCAAAAACCTGGGTTTTACTCACTGATACCACCTCTAAGAGTATGGAAAACATTACCATTTTTCCCATGTCTTTTTTCAACACAAATCCTATACGGGAAAAGATCTTTCTCAAGAAGCTGCTTGCATTCATCAAGAATAACACTACTGCTACTTCTATACACGGTTTCATTGATTTTCAGACGAGGGCTTTCACCATGTTTCCCTTCTATTATTTCTATACCCTTGAGTATTCCTTGTTTCCTTGGTTCATCTCCAAGGAACTCTTCCAATAGTGGATAATCATATTTCCCACTACTTGTGAGTACATCGCTTGCATCAGTAAGTTTTTCATCAGCATCTGGACCATTACCACCATTATCAGTGTTGGTAGTGGTCTCCTGGGGTTCCTTGGTACCCTGTGGAACTGTTTCATCATTGGTTTCAGTTTTGGATACCTCACCCTTTGTTTCTTCTTTACTACTTTTGTTTTCATTTTTCATATTTTCACCTACTTTCAACTCTTTATATGTGAACCTGAGCCTGCCGAGGATGGGTTCCTCAAGGATACCCATGCTTATGAGCATCTCAAGCCAACCCTCAGGATCACATTTTTGAAGCTTGGATTTGATGAAACCCTCAAGGCTGCTGCTCCAAAGGAAACATCCATCCCTATCCCTATGATCCCTGATATGGCTCTCAAGTTCACATATAGCCTTATTTTCCATTTCATTCATACCTTACTACCTCCAGATTTTTGTTTAACATGTTTCAGAACAGTTTCAAAAAGGAATTTTACATCATCATCCGGAAAAACAGTATCACTGAAATGTTCCCTGAATACCTGTTTAAAATAAGAAAGGGGAACACCATTATGGTTTTCTATATAGTTCTCAGCCCAAACAGCATGCCTATCAGTGATAGTTTCAGTACCAGAAAATATTGTGCAGGGATTTTTGTCTCCAAACCCTCCAGACCCCTTTAACCCTCCACAACCAATGTTTGTAGAGGGTATAGACTGTTTAGAGGGAGTGACGATAAAAATGGGTAAGTTTTTTATTATATCATTGTAACCATGCTCCCTGACAATCCTAACAAAGTCTTCAGTATAAACATGATACAAACGAGTACCCTTACCACCAACCCATCCGAGGTTCTCCTTTTTAAGAGTAAGCCCTAGGTTATCAAGTATCTGACGAGGTTTCTGATTACTAGGAGCATAACGGTCACTGGGTAGACAATCAAAACCATTCAACAAAGCATTATACAATTCCTCATTTTCAACATCAACTATGCTGCTATATCGATCCAGACCCTTATATTTCTCCGCTATTGCCTTCAATATAATGTATTCCATAGTATATGGTCTTTCAACCTGGACCACTGGTGCCTTCTCCTCAAGAAAACGTTTAACACCCAGGGCATAAGGTTTACCCTTGAAATGCTGTATGATACCAAGGATGATACTGTTCTTATCTGATTCACGACCAAAAACTCCCTCTTTCTCCAAACCAGTTTTCATATTATTAATGGTATCTCGTATACCATCCCAATGCAGCAGGGTATAAACAAAAATCTTATCACGGAAACCTTGGAACTCTAAAAGCTGCTTCTTATTTAGCTGATTGATATCCAACGTGGACCTGTTACTCTTAAGGCTTGTGAGAACATAACAACGATCAAGGAAACTACTATCAAAACCACCAAGATGATTACAGGTGAAACTTTTACAACCAAACGTATGGAAACTAACAGTCTGACGAAGAATATCCTTAACATTCGTATTGGTAATAGTGTAACTACCATGTTTGTTGAAACCACTGTTGAAAACACCCACCATAAGTGTCTTCTCAGGGTTACTCATCTTATCAAACTCATCCTGACAAAGGCTTATACCAAAACTATGCAGCAATCGTACACTACTAGCAACTGTTCCCTTACCACCAAACTTACCATTATGCTGAAGGAAAGACAACAAAAGTAGTCCTGTGGTTTTACCAGTACCCGGGGCACCAATAAACACTATATAGAAAACCCTGCCCAGTGCACCTTTAAGGTATGATAGTATAATGTTACAAGCAAGTATATCATACTCATAAGTATAAGGTGTATAGAAATACTGTTTTAGTAAACCTGTAAGACCATTATACAGATCATCCCTATTGTAAGACTTAAATGTAATTATATCATCAAATACAGTGTTGCTAACTGTACTGATCCTATGTACAGGGTCAAAGAACAACCTGGAGTTAAACTGAAACAATGTCCCATTATAGTTAAAATAGTTATACTGGGCATACAATGGCAACTCCACGGTTTTACCATCATCAGATACCACTTTATTATGCAGGTTTATCTCACATACTTCACCCTTACTGGTGATAAGCACTGGTGTAAAAACTCCTTTTTTACGTGCATAACATACATGGAATAAAACATTTCTATCAAGACTATTGATAATATCCGTGGTGTAATATAGCATCTGATGCTTATCAGCATCCTCCACTGTATCACATACACTGTCAAGGAACCTTATAGCCTCATCATGCATAACAGCTGGGTCAGTCAATATGTACCATCCCCCTCCTGCTGTTGCTGTACGATCCAGAGTTTATGGTCACTGGTAGAAATCTTAACTATCCTGAAATCAGGATACCTTCTTATGTATTCCTTGAAATCATCCAGTAAATATGGTGGTATATGACCTATAAGACCAAAGGTTATGGATTTAATATTGCTGTTGCTTTTCATTCGTTTCACTTCCATCTTTTATTTTATTCAATTCAGAAATCAAATATAGGAATGCCTCCTGACGATTCAACCCAGTTTTAGCATAGAAATCAAAAATATCCATACAATCAAAAAAATCCATCACTTCCTCCTTCTGTATCTTTTAATGTAAAATATTTTTCAAGAGCTGTACGGATAATACTATTCTGACTGTTTCCAGTTTTTTTTGATTCATCCTTTAATTTTTCTGCTTGATTTTGTGTTAGAAGGATTGTTATAGGCTTTTTTTTCAGCATAATTATTTTATATTCTGTCCGATATTACAAATATGTTATTATCAAATTATTATACAATTAAATCGGATATATAGGTGAAAGTTATATCGGAATATATTGAATATTAATCGGATGAAGGTGTTAGTATGGGGAGAACCAGTAATTATGATCCTAAAATAATTAATGCCTTAAAACAAAAAGATGGACAATTAACAAAAGAACTTGTAAAAAACACAGGCATTCCTTATAAGAGAATAATTGAAAGATTTGGACCATTAGAAAAGAAAGGCATTGCTAAAAAAAGTAAGATTGATGACAAAATATATCTAATTGTTAAGGACGGACTTGCAGATAAAAATAAATTAAAATCATTGATAACTCGTTATAAAAAGGCAAAATCAGAAAAAAATGATTCACTGATCTTTGAACTTCAGCTAGAATTTGAAGATATTTTAACTAAAAAAGATTTACGAGATGAACATATTTTCGATTTTATTATAAAAGAAGCTATTAATATTAATGATAATACTCATATCATGAGGAGGTGTTTAGGTTTACTAGCGGATAATTTAGTAAAAGCAAAAGAATCAAAATTAGAAGAACCTCGACAATATGCTCTTGGGTATAATATTTCTAATTTACTTGAAAAGGTCATGTCAACATTTAATCCTTTAACTAAAGTAATATTTGATAAAAAAAGACCTTATATTGAACGACTTGAAACACTTGATATAATAAGGAAATATGAAAACTCAACTAAATATGATGTTGCTTTTTCCTTATTATCAACAGTTGATACTGTAGAAAAAAAATATGACCCAGATGAATATGATAAACGCATTGGGAATGTATTAAAATTTTCCTTTTCAAAAGATGATAAAGTGAATAAAACTGAATTTGAAATCTTTGAAAAAGACATAGAGGAAATCATAAATGATTATGCAAGAATTAATCCAGATAATTGTAAAGTAAAGCTATGGGATTTGCTAGAGGAAAATAAAGATATGGATATTATTCGTAAAAATAAGATTAGTAGAATGTTAGAGCAGATTAGAGCAAGAGATCAAGCATCTAATAATATTTTAGGATCTTCTTCATCGTGGAAATTATCTTATAGCCCATTTAGTAGATATAACAAGGACCAACTTTCAGTTGACGAAATTCAATGGGTTAAAAAACAGGTTTCAAAACAAAGAAATCCTTTTAATACTAATTTAATAGATTATTCATTAACTCAACCGATATCAAATAAGAAAAAAAGTTCGTGGAAATTATAAAATTTTTAAACTTATATTTTTTGTTTTTCTATTGCTTCAACTTTAGTCCTTAGAGCTTTTATTTCATCCAACAGTGCTTGGTTTATTGCGTCCTGGGTATTTTGACCTGATTCCATAAACCCGAGTCCCATTTTTGTAGCTTCTTCTTTCTGTTTAAGATATTCGTTTATACTTTTATCATTCAGAAACATACCACATCCCATGCATCTTTTTGCACTTGGATCGTTTTTTATTGAACATCTAGGACAGTCTATTGGTTTAAATGTTTCTTTTTCTAATTCTTCAATAGCTAATCCATGTAACACTTTGTAAGCATTATTTGTTTCATCTCTACTTGTATGAACATAATCTGCTGCTTCTTTACTTCCAAATTCCCATCCCATATAATTACATAAATGGGCTTCTGTAAATTTTTTAGCAAGGTCTGAAGCTCTGCTATGCCTAAAATGATGTGGATTGACAGGTTTGTCTAAACCTACTCTTTTTTTAGCTTCTCTTAATAGTTTGTTAAAATACCAATAGCCATTTTGCTTTCCTTTAGTTGATCTATTTATTGAGCAAAACAAATAACTTTCAATATTATCCTTTGTTGGATGGTGCTTTATCCAATTATTTATTGCAGGTGCTGAAGATATAATTGTTATTGTCCTTTCTCCTGTTTTTCCAAAAAGGCTGGCACTAGCCCATGCCTCTTCTGGTTTAAAATCTTTAATCCTCATATTCATTACTTCGCCAATTCTAGCACCACTCTCGTATAAAAAAAGGATAAATGCTTTATCTCTTAAATTTAGAGTTCCGCTAGCTAATAATTTAATATCTTCAGGTTTTAAAATATCTTTACTGTATTTCCTTTTATCTTTCTTTTTAATTGAGCTAGATAACCAATTAACTTCTTCAGGATATTCTTTTTCAGAATATTTTTGTCCTTCTTTCAAACGAATATATTTTATTAATCTTTTAGTAATAATTCTATAATCCCTTTTAGTCCATTCAGAAATATCTTCATTGTTTATTTGTCCAATTAATTTTTCAATATCAGATTTTGTTACTTTTGAAAAAAGTTTATTGTTTATTCTTTTTGATATCTGAACTAAGGCATATATGTATTTACTTTGTCGATCTTGTGTTAATCCTTCTGCAGATAATGATGTAGTAAATTCTTTTATTGTTTTTTTGTTTTGTTTATCAATATTGCTTTTCTCTAAATATCTTAAGGTTGTATCTATTATATGTCCATTATACCCATTTTTCATGTTTTCACTAAAAAAGTGTATATAGTATTCATTAATAAATGTTATGGGCTTTAGACCTTTGTATATAGGGCCCGAGGCGGGATTTGAACCCGCCACAGAGGATCCACAGTCCCATATGTTACCAGGCTACACTACCCGGGCCATATATTTTTAAGGCATCAAAAAAGGAAAATTTAACTAATTATATTAATATCCTTTTTTTGTAATTTAAATATTGCTTATCGATTTTTTCCTACCTGTCAAATATATTCTATTATTTAACCTTTTTAGAAATTTGGAATTAAAACAAATTTTGATATTCTTTAAATTTTGAATAATTATATTCTAAAAAAACTGATTTTGACCTAAAATCATTAAACTTCTAAATATTATATGGTGCTTTTGCTGGAGACCAATCAAAATTAATACAGGGAATAAACATAAAAAATAAGCCTGTTCTTCCAAAAATAGGTTTTGGAAGTAATCGTGGTCTATTCCAGTAGTTTCCACTCCAATTATTTTTATGACCAATAAGTTTGTTTCCAAAATGATAGGCTTCTCTTAATATGTTTTTTATAAAATTGTTGTTCATAATTGTATTATTAGAAGAAAACTCTATTCTTACACCAACTAGATTTTTAGAAATCGTGTTCTTATACATATAGTTGCTCTGACAATTAATTATTCGAATACCTGAATATTTATTGTTAAGAATTGTATTATTATATATTGTATTATCATTAGATGAATTGAATAAGCCAATTCCATTGTAAGGTTGATTTTTAATAAGATTACTGGAAATATAATTATTTGGGGATCCTTCTAGATAAATACCACATTGGTTATTGTTTATTATGTTGTTATTGTAAATATAGATTTGATCTGAGTGAAACATGATAATTCCATAGAAATTATTTTCAATGTTATTATTTGAAATCATACCATACGTTGAACTAATGTAAATTCCACCAGATGGATAATCTAATCCCCCGTTTTTTATTGTAAATTTACGGATATAAATCCATTCTGTATTTACATAAATTACATTTCCGATCCCATTACCATCAATAACTGTTGAGTCTTTATTTTCACCAATTAAAAAAATACTCTTATTAATTATTATATTCTCATGATATGGAGAGCTTTCATCATAAACAAAAATAGTATCTCCATTATTGGCATCATCAATAGCACTTTGTATGGTTGTATAATTCCCAATTCCGCTACCCCCGACATAGTATGTGTCTCCTCTATTTGTTGGTATTATTATGTTTTTATCTAAGTTGATTGCTGAACAAGGAATGCTAATCATTCCAATAAAAAGCAAAAATATACCTATTGTAAGAATAAAAATTTTCAATTTTTAATTCTCCCTTAATAAATTAAAATAACATTATACATATATAAATCTTTTACATCATTTCTAATAATTTCCACCTTTCAAAACCTTTAAAAAATTTAATATAGTATATGCAATTTAAAAAATATAAAAAAAGAAAATTAAAGGGAAATTATAATGTCAGATGAGGATTTGTATTTTTGGGGAATGTTTAAAAATAAATGGGATAATAAAGATAAAGAAAAGGGAAAACTGATATGTCCAAAATGCGGGAGTAAACAAATTTATAAGGCTACTCTTCAAGAAACAGTTTTTGTCAATCTAGATATTCCATATAAATGTAATAATTGTGGATTTTATGGTAAACTAGGGATTGTTAACTCTAAAAAATAATGGAAGTTTCAAAAAAATTTTAAATGATAAATCATCCTAATTTAGTAGATTATAATATGACAATGTAATCTTAAAATATATTGGAAATAACAGTGAGAAAATAACAAATATTTACAAGATATGGATTATTTAATGATTTGCAAGGAATCTTGTACGACAAACTAAAATAATAATTATTTTATTGCTGTGCTAAAAGCAGGGGTAGCCAAGCCTGGTCAACGGCGCAAGGTTCAGGGCCTTGTCCTGCAGAGGTACAAGGGTTCAAATCCCTTCCCCTGCATCCTTTTATATTAGTTAACAAATAATAATAATTGAATTGATGTTTAATGGTAAAAATATATTCATGGAAAGTTATTTTTTTTCATTTTCTGATTAATTACACCTAAACTTGGACGAACAACCTGCTCCTTGAAGTATGTTAACTCTGCTTTACATCTATCAATTTCATGCCAATATTCTGGGCCAGATGATGATAAAAATGCAGTTCTTCCACCTGCAAAATGTGCTTTGAGTAAATTAATGAAATAAACACCAAAGTTGTTTATAATATCCTCTTCGGAAGCACCAAGAATAAGACCTAACATAACTTTTGGATACTTTGAGACCTTAATTTCATACCACAATTCAATTGGAATATTTTCAATCAGGGATTCTTCATCAATTCTACGGCCTTTAATTGTTTTTAGGTATTCTTTTGCTGAATTGTTAATCTCTTCATTTAATAATTCGTCCTCTGAATCAAGTTTATATTTTCCTGGATTATTAAGAATTGCTTCATAAAATGCTTGGTCTCTATTATATTCTTTCTCTAACCAATTGATATAGGTATTTTTTGAATTAAATATTTTGTTAATTGCAGGTGTAGAAAGAGGTGTTGATAGTTTATCTTGAATACGTAATATCTCAAGTGATTTCGAGGGTCCGCTTGGAAGTGCTTTTCTTTCAGTTTTTTTAGATTCATTGCAGAATTTTGTCCATCCTACCACATCAAACTGATATCGTTTTATTGCCATCTCTAAAAGTTTGCTGACATTTGATATTGGTTTAGGCATCTTCTCAGGATAACTTTATCAATAATATATATCTTTTGA
>Ga0209536_100015982_pt1 | contig 10686 bp, 7 predicted proteins | sample DeeMarSeWOR28_12_FD_187461 | JGI IMG/M metagenome (GOLD analysis project Ga0209536, IMG submission 187461) | Marine sediment microbial communities from White Oak River estuary, North Carolina - WOR-2-8_12 (SPAdes) (version 2) | ecosystem: Environmental > Aquatic > Marine > Intertidal zone >...
CTGTAAAAAGGCAGGATAAATGGAAAAGGAAAGGAGAATGGATTGTTAATAAATTAATAAAATCCCCCACTGATCATTGTCTTTCAGCAGGCCTGCCAAGCCACCCCGATCCTTCGGGAGCTTGGAATCCAGAAAGTTGGTTAGAAAAAATCAGTATTTTAAAGAACATGAGCTTGGACATGCCTGGCGTCTATTAACTCCTCCTGGTGCGGAAGTTACTTTTTTACCCCTTTCCTTTCCTCTGGGGTGATCCTGAATTTGAAGTGTTCGTTAAACGTAAGCAAGAGGAAAAAGCGGCCATCCGCGCACAGATCCGGGAGCTGGAGAAGCGGGGGGAGATTGCTTTGTGAGCCCGAAGCTCGAAGCTGGAAGCCTGGAGCTCGAAGCTAGAAGCTCGAAGTCCGATAATCCGAAGTTGGAAGCTGTATGAATGCATAAATAGCGCTGACCATTTTAAAATCTTCATCTAAACTGCAACTCGGACACGGCTTCTTCTGCCCATTTCCGGCCTATATTCGAATCATTGATCACGGTATACCAGAGATTAGGCCGGTGCTTCACAAAGTTCTGCAGGTTCATCAGGGCAGCGATCAGGTCCTCTTTCCGGATCTCCATACCCACCGGGTGATACCTGAGCCCAACCTGATCCATAATCCTTGTGATCCCTCTCGGGTCATTGCCCTGCAGCCGGCTCATCAGGCAGATACCCAGTCCAACAATATAGCCATGGATGAATGGCCGCTGCAGTCTTTCTTCCAGTTCGTAGAACAGGTAATGCTCCGATCCTTCCTCCACCCGGTAATGCCCGGCAGGAAGACAGATAGTATTGAGCCGCATGTATCCTTCCACAATGGCCCGGAGCCCTTTGTCGGTGTTTTGCCTGATTTCGGGTAACCTGTGGTAAAGATCCTTCAGGATGGCCCTGGCCTTTTGAACATCTTCTGAGGAAAAGGGATACTCGGATTTTCCTTTACCGTGGGCAAATTCCCAGTCGAACGTAGCCGTATGCATGGATAAAAGGTCGCCAATACCCGCAATGTTCAGTTCCGGAGGCGCCGTGCGGATCACGTCAAAATCCACCACGAGCGGATCGGGTGTGCTTTGACCCACGTAGACCACTTCGTGATTCCGCCGTATCCCCGCCGCAGGAGTCACAAAGGCGTCGACACTTAATATGGTCGGAATGGTGATCAACCGGATCCCTTTTTTCCAGGAGATATATTTGGCCGCATCAACAGCCTGTCCCCCGCCAATCCCCAGCACGGCATCGCAGGAAGGTAGCGTTTTTACCTGCTCATTTAGCCAGGCTTCCTCCACCGATTCAATCATAATGACCTTTTCAGCGGATTTACCCAGCCGGTCCCGGCTCACCTGCCAGGGAATTTCCATGGTAGTTACGACAAACTTGCCAAATTCCTTTCCAATTCCAGTGATACAACCTCTTCCCATACGGAACGAAGTGACATTGGTTTGACCACGGATATTGATTTTATTTTCCATAGATAAATACTTTAGTTATCCGGTGGACCAGCCTGACCTTTTCGGATCCTCGGCCGGATGATGAAAATATATACAGCTATTCCTGCCACAAGGGCGATAAATGTGGATTTGGCAGGGATGTGCGTTTCCTGCAGCCCGGCTATTTTATTTGCAGGGATCGTCAGTGCCGCTACAACCAGCACGGTCCATATCAGAGACATCCACCGGACCGGTTTCCTGAAGAATCCAAGTGAGAAACTATCATCGACTGATTTTTCTTTTTTTGTTATCAGGGTCGATATCATAATTCCGAAGTATCCCAGATAAGCAGAGACAGCAGAAATGCTCGTGATAATTTCCAGCCTGCGGATCGTTATTACGAACAGGCAACCCAAAGCCCATACAATCAAAACAGCCCATCCTGGCGTATGAAAAGTGGGATTTACCTTTTTAAGATAAACCGATAAAGGAAGCATATGATCCCTTGCCATGGAATAGATCAGCCGGGTGGCCGTAGCCATGGAAGCTACCCCGCACGCGAATATCGATAGAATTACAATGAGCCCGATTAGGGTACTGAAAAATGTCCCTAACCGGGAATTGAGTATAAAAACGATAGGGCTTTCACTATCCTGAATCATTTTAATATCGGATACGGATAAAATAAATATGGCAATCATCAGGAAACCCGCCAGTGCGGCACTCACCTGGGAAGTGATTACCGCCCGCGGTACGGTCTTTCGAGGCCTGTGAGTTTCTTCCGCCAGGTCGGCCGCAGCCTCGAAACCAGTCAGACACCAGGCTCCCACCAGGAGCGAGAGAGCAAATGCGGAAAAGCCGGCAACCTCACCGGTAATATAATTCTTTGTATCAACCAGGTTAGACAGGCTTATCTTTCCGGAAAGCAACCAGGCACCTCCCAATATAAAAATCAGAAGTAATACACCGAGAATCTCGGCAAAAACACCCACATCATTGACACGGGATACCAGTTTGATACCCAATAAATGCACTATTGTTATAACCGTAATTACAAGAACGGTAATGCCCGTAACTGTCCATTCACCATTACCACCTCCTCCCATTCCGTAGAGTGTGTCAGCAAGCGCCTGGCAAACACCTGGGAACCCGGTGATAAACTGCATGAGCAGCAACCAACCTACAAAAAAACCCAGATGAGGGTTGGTAAGCCGGCTTGTCCACTGATATCCATATCCGGAAATGGGAAAACGTGTGGATAGATCAGCCATGACCAGGGCGACCAGGAACTGACCCGCACCTACCAGCAGCCATGACCACACAAGTGCACCTCCCACCTGCTGGATACCAAAGTGAAAATTGGCAAAAATGCCTGTAATAACAGAGATCAATGAAAAGGAAATCGCAAAGCTTGAGAATCCCCGCATGGTCCGCCGTAATTGCTGCTTGTAACCGAAAGACCGGAGCTCATGCTCATCCGTAGGAGATTGAATGTTCATTTCATTTCCGGGATTTATGGCTTATTTTAATCAACCGGCACCTCACTGAGGATGCCCTGGTAGATACCCGGATTAGATCCGGGGATCAATACGGCGTTGCATACCTTTTCATAAAATGAAGCAGGCCCCACACCGCCAATGATCCCGTAGGCGTACCCCTGCTCCTTCATTCCATAGAGGCATTTCAGTAATAGTATTTTGCCGATGCCGAGCCCGCGTACAGATTCATCCACCCCGGTAGGGCCAAAAAAATTACGGTAAGCACTGTCATAGCAGGCAAAACCGAGGATCTTTTCATCCTTCACTGCAATAAAGGAGGTAATAGGCTGATAGGAAAAGGTCACTTCCGTCTCACTCGCCCAGCCATCGCCGAACCGTTCCTTTACCCAGGTTACCAACAACGACTTTTCGGCGGCAAGCGGGCGCCTGATAGTTATTTTTTCTTTTTTCATCTTTTCTTCCAGTTCGTTCAAGTCCGGAAGTTCATAGAGTTTGACAAGCATGTCCTGCATAGGTGAAATTTTTTTTTATAAGGTAAAGATTTTTTAAGATGGAAATTAATAAATAAAGACCTATAAGCAAGGACAGTGTATCTGAAAGCTGACCACCTTCGCTAACGCTCCGGCGGTTAAAAAAGCTCTGCTCATAGGCAGGTCTGACGGCAGAAGCTCGATGCCATAATCAAAACGAGTTAAGGGGTAAATCATACTGATCGTTTTTTAAATTTAAAAACAGTTAATCGGTATTCCCGGTGTAATAGAACGGAAATTCGTCTAACTAAAGATAGAGCTAAGTTAATGATTAAATACATGGCGAACTTTGCGGATCCTCAGTGAACTCAGCGGTTAAATAATAAAACTGTAAAGCATACACAAAGGATTTTTTCTTATCGATTTTTAAAAAATTTATAGAATTATTGTAAATATAGTATCCTTACCGGGAATTGACGATGCCGTTATGTTACCCCCGTTCATACGCAGGATTTGTCGGGAAAGACTGAGACCGATTCCGGAACCTTTTTCTTTGGTAGTATAAAATGGGATAAATATATCGTCAATAACTTCAGCAGGTATTCCATTGCCCGTATCCATTACCCGTATAAGCGTACGGTCATCTTCCCGGACCGTGGCCGACAGGCTAATTTTTCTAACCTTATTTTCCTTAACGGCCTCGATCGCGTTCTTAACCAGGTTGATCATCACTTTTTCGATTTGTGATTCATCGGCAAGCACTTTCAGGTTTTCCGGAATCACCGCTGCCTGAAACGTAATATCAGCCGATATACAGTCCTCCTCGAATAAATTTTTTATCCGCTGGAAAAGTGGCTGGATGGGGAATGATTCGATTTTAGGAGGTGGAATAAGGGTCAGACTCCGATAATTCGTAACAAACTCGAGTAATCCCTTGCCGGTTTCCTCAATGGCAGTCAATCCCTCGATCGATTTCCTGATCATATCATCATTGATATCTTTCGAATAAAGTGTTCCTTGCTGGCCTTCCTTCTTAAACCTGCTCGCGATTTTATGACTGAGTGAAGTTATCGGACTGATCGAATTCATGATCTCATGGGTCAAAACGCGGATCAGTTTCTGCCAGGAATCGAGTTCGTTATATTCCAATTCGTGGATTATATTATGAAATGTTAAAATTTTTCTCGTTTGATGCCCTGTTTTAATAACAGTTGCCTTGATGGATAGTTGCAGGATTTGCTGAGCAAAAGCGGGGGAAGGATTATTAATTACCAGTTTCTTTAAAAGTGGAGTTCTTGGCGAGATTTCGAATAAAAGATTTGAGAAGCCTGCGCATATATCATCCAATTCGCGGATATTATTGATATCCATTTTATGGAACATGTTTCTAAAGGCCTGATTGCATAATTCAACATTCCCTTCCGGATCGAACGTCAAAATACCAATCTCTATTTGATCGATTAACATCTGTAGATAAATTCTTCTCTTTTCACTTTCCGTCTCAACCGATTGAATAAGCGTAATCATCCGGTTTAATGCGTTACGTAGGTTTTTATCCACGGGGTGATCGCCGACAGGAAAATAGATGGAACTGTCCTTGCTCTGGATGGCATTAAAGATAAGGGCCAGATCCTCGTTTGATTTATTGACAAATTTTACTAACAGATACACCTGCATTAGAATAAAAAGTCCTACCCCGGTAATTAAAAAATAGCTTTCTTCATATTCCCGGTAAAAAATAAAAGCGAACAACATACATGATAATGATAAAATGATAACCCGAAAAAGGATGCGGATAAACAATTTTTTATATACCATATTTTGCTATTTTATTATAAAGTGTCTGTCGGGCTAATCCCAGTTCCCTGGCGGCTTTTAAAACATTTCCATTATTATTGATCAATGCATTTTGAATGGCTTCCTTTTCTATTTCTGAAAGAGTACGTTTACCTGAAACTGAGACTGCCTGATAATCATGATGTGATAATAAAAAATCGTCCGGTTTAAGAATATCGCTCTCGCTTAGAATGATGGCTTTTTCAATCGTATGTTGAAATTCCCTTACATTACCAGGCCAGGAATACTGGATAAGCTTATCGATCGCTTTTGAATTCAATCGAACCAATGGTTTTTCATATTTTTTTGCATAGTAAGAAACAAAATACTGGGCTAATCGAATGATATCTCCCTCCCTTTCTCTTAGCGGTGGAAGGCATATTTCAATGGTATTCAGCCGAAACATCAAATCTTGCCTGAATAGATTTTCCTCAATCATCAGTTTCAGATCCTTATTTGTTGCGGATATAAGCCTGATATCAACCGGAATTATTTCGTTTGAACCCACCGGTGTGATAACCCTGGATTGTAGTACCGACAGCAGTTTTGTCTGCATCGACAGGGATAAATTACTGATCTCATCCATAAAGAGAGTGCCTCCCGAGGCAATTTCAAATCGGCCCTGGCGATTCTCCTTGGCATCGGTAAAGGCACCTTTGATATGTCCGAACATCTCACTCTCAAAGAGAGACTCGGTGATCGATCCCATATCTACAGGCATAAATATGGAATCTGCGCGAAAGGATTGCTGATGGATTTCACGGGCCACGAGTTCTTTCCCAGTACCGTTCTCACCCGTAATGAGCACATTGGCCTCCGTTTTCGAAACTTTTTCAATCAGTTTGAATAATTTCTTCATAGCCGGTGATTCTCCGATCATTTTGGGGGAAAGTTTCTGATAACTTTCATTGAGGTATCGCTGGTTATTTTTAAGTTTTGAAACCTCCATTCTTGACTTTCGCAAGTGGTATCCGGTTTTTAAGGTGGCAATCAGTTTTTCATTATCCCATGGTTTTACAATAAAATCCGTGGCTCCGTTTTTCATAGCATTTACAGCAAGATCCACCTCTCCATAAGCCGTGATCATGATCACCACCGCCTCCCGATCAATTTTCTTAATTTTATTAAGCCAGTATATACCCTCGTTACCTGTATGTACACCTGCCGAAAAGTTCATATCAAGAATAATTACGTCAAATGAAGAATCCTTGATTACAGAGGGTATCCGGTTCGGGTTGAGCAAGGTATCGATTTTTTCAAATTCATCCTCTAATAATTGTTTCAGGGCCATCAGTACTTTCGGATGGTCGTCTACGATCAATAGGCTGCTCCCTTTTAACATTTACGCACCTTTTGTTCCTATTCAAAAATCCATGCGCCGTCCAAAAAATAGGTCTGGCGTCTAATAATTAGACATACATGTCTAATATTTTGACAAAATGATAAAAAAATTTCATTAATCAAAATAATATACCCCTCATTTCCAGACAATTATGGTTTCCGGCATATTTATTGGAATTCATATGGACAGATAATCACATTTTCAAATTGAATTGAAAGGACAAATTTTTAAATTGTATTTAAATGTTTAAAAATTATCTTAAAATATCGCTGCGCCAACTCTTCCGTTACAAACTTCATTCTTTCATCAATATTTTTGGCCTGATTCTCGGGATGACAAGTTTTATCATCATATTTGCCTGGATCCGGGACGAATTGAGTTATGACCGCTCTTTTGAGAATACAGAAAATTTATATCGGCTGACCATCCGGCATCCCGACGGGATCAGCGATCCGAATGTGCCATATGCACTGGCCCCCCTGCTTTCGGAAAATTATCCGGATATTAAATTATATACCCGTATATATCATTTTTCCAAAATTACCACCTGCTCCTTTAAATATATCAGGGATAGCTTGAATTCCGTCTCCTTTTATGAGGAAAATGTCCATTATGTAGATTCCGGTTTCTTTGAAATGTTCTCTTTCCCATTTGTCTACGGAAATGTTAACCACGCATTTAGCATTCCCAATTCGATTATTTTAAACAAAAAAATAGCCGTAAAATATTTTGGGGAAGAGGATCCGATCGGTCGTAATCTGATTCTGAATAATAACCGGCGATATACGGTAACCGGGGTGGTTGATGTTCCTTTCAACACCCATATAAAAATTGGAATAATCCTGCCTCTCCCAGGTGATTTAAAAGATGACTGGAACTGGAGGGACCCCTCCTATGTGCTTCTTAACAACCGGGACAATCTTAATCTGTTAGAGGAAAAGATCAGTGGCGTACTGATGAGCAATGCACCCTATCCTGTCGATAATCTGCAAATTGAATTATTGCCCCTGGCCAAATCAAATCTGCACTTCGGCAAGAAAAAATACATCTACATATTTTCAGCAGTAGCGGTGTTTATTTTACTTATTGCCTGTATCAATTACATCAATATGACCAATGCGCATACCCTGATACGAATTAAGGAAGTAGGTTTACGTAAAATAGCAGGCGCCGGACAAGGTCAGATTGCCGTACAGTTTTTATTCGAATCGGTTACGCTTTGTCTTATATCCATGACTATTTCCATTATGCTTACCGAAGCTATCCTGCCCTATTTTAACAGCTCTTTTGATAAACATCTGAGCATAGGATATCTTAAGAATCCGATCATACTTGTTTATCTTTTTTTCATAGCCCTTGTATATGGCTTATTGGCAGGATTATTACCAGCCTTGTACATGGGTAATAAAAAACCCCTGTCCGGGCTGAGATCAAGCACCCCAGCAATCCAGAAGATATCCGGTTCCGGATCCGTATCGGTGATTTTACAGATAGCGATTTCAATTCTGCTGATATCCGGAACCGTAATGATTTACAAACAGCTAAGGTTTATCCGGAATGCACCATTAGGATTTAATACGGATTATATAGTGCAGATTCCAATAAATCAGCAAATCGGGAATAAGTTAGTTGAATATCGAAATGAAATGTTGTCCAATCCAAGGATATCTCATGTCACCGCAGGACAGGCTGTTCCCTATAACGAAGATTATAAGACAGGTGGTGTCGAATGGAGTGGAAAATCACCCGATTTTTTTCCAAACATCCGATATTCAATCACTCTGAACGATTATATTGAGACTTTTGATATGGAAATGATCGCTGGGAGAAGCTTTTCGGAAGATTTCGCTACGGATATGTCGAACTTTGTAATCAATGAATCTGCCGTTGAATACATGAATTTAAAGGATCCTATCGGGGAGCAAATTACTTTCTGGGGAATTGAAGGTGAAATAATCGGCATTGTGAAAGATTTTCATCATGTTTCATTCCACAGAGAAATCATGCCCCAGATCATGACCATTCATCCCAATAATCTCCGTGGTTTAAAGCATATATTTATTAAAATTAATGATGAAAACGTACCCGAAACAGTGGCCTACATCGAAAAAATAACAAAAAAATTTGCACCTGATTTTCCGGTTGACCTTAGTTTTCTGGATCAAGGGATAAACGATCTCTATCAATCTGACAGGCAGTTGGGGAAGATTATCACATTCTTCAGTATCCTCGCCATATTTATTTCCTGCCTCGGAATTTTTGGACTTACCAAATTCAAGGTGGAACAGCGAAAAAAAGAGATTGGAATTCGGAAAGTAAATGGGGCTTCCATAAAAAGTATTATTTTTCTTCTCAATACTGATCTTACAAAAGTTGTTCTCGTAGCTTTTATCTTCGCCACTCCCGTATCCTATTATCTGGCACGTTTATGGCTTGAAAATTTTGCTTACAAAACAACTATCAGTATCTGGATTTTTTTAATAGCCGGTCTGGCAGCCTTGGTCAGTACATTTTTATCGATCTGGAACGTGACTTATATGGCCGCCAGAAGCAATCCGGTCAGATCGCTGAGATACGAATAATAAACGTTAATCACGGAGCAAGTCGAATCATGGCTCCATTCGAATGGCCAATTGATCCTGAAAAGATTATAAAATTCACTAACGGAATTAATTATATCTGCATTACCATTTCAATTTTTCTCACTCAAATCCGGTATCTCGGAAACCGGTTTCTTCTTTTTCTCGATCCTGAACCAATCCCTGACTACCCCCTGGTTGTCTAGAAATACGGCGTTAAGCCTGTTATCTTCTATTTCGATTGAAACGGATCCCCGGAATCTATCCGTGCTGAATGCCATGGCCGGATGTTCAAACTTACCGGCGCTCGGACGACTGCCGCTTACGCCGCAAACCACATAGACCGCACCTGGGCTGCCTTCCGTTTTCATATAGGAAGTCGGATGCTTTCTCTTTTTTCCATTTGTATTTTTTACCATGGATTTCCCTCTAAAACTCTTGGTCTGGCCATAGTGATTAGCGATCAGGTAAGATCTTTCATACACATGACTGTGACCGCTCAGCACAAGATCCACCCCATACGTGTCCAGTAGAGGAAGGATATTCTCCCTTATTTTAAACATTCTGCCGCCACTATCCCAATGCATATCGGAATTATGGGTTCCGTGCGTATAAGGAGGATGATGAAAAAACACAATAGTCCATTTCAATTTATTTGCTTCAAGATCTTTCTGCAGCCAATGGATCATTTTACTGTCGGATTCCATGGGTGTATCTTCCGTATCCAGGGAAATAAAATGGACAGTGCCGTAATTGAAGGAATAATACGCCTCTGTTCCCGATGGGACGCCCCCGGCATCGCCCTGAACCGGGAGTGAAAAGATATCATAATAAGGTCCATGATTCGATTCTGAATCAGCACTTCGGCAGTCATGATTTCCTGGAGTAGGCCAGGCAACCGTATTCGGTAATAATTCATCATACATATTGTCGAATAATGCTTCCTGATATTGTTTGTCCGTGCCACGGGTATAGGCTATATCGCCGAGCATCAGCCAGACATCGGTGTGCTGGTTGCCCTTATATTTCAAATAGGCATTTTTAACCGACCTGGCGAGGGAATCTCCTGTCCCGAAATCTCCGGTCGCCCAGATCCTGATCTTTTTATTATTAAAATTGGTAGGCGAGGTAATAAAATAATGGGTAGAATCAGCATCAGAAAATAATTGTGCTGAATTACCCGCACGATAAAAATATTTCGTATCCGGTTCGAGATCCGACAGTTGGATTACATGCTCCGTGGTACCTTTTTTATTTTCTATCAAACCATTTAAATTATCCAGGGATGTTCCATAGACTAAACGGCTGTCGGTGGGGAGGTCGGTTCGCCACCTGATGATGATTCCAGTCGGGGTTACCGATTGAAGATAGGGCCCCCGGATAATTTTATGAGTTTCGTATAAATGAACATCCGGCTCGACGGTATTGTTCAAGACACTCAATCCATCATAATGAATAAGTAAAAGAAACCATGTCGATATGGAGGCAAGAAAAATCAAGTT
>Ga0209536_100015983_pt1 | contig 10685 bp, 4 predicted proteins | sample DeeMarSeWOR28_12_FD_187461 | JGI IMG/M metagenome (GOLD analysis project Ga0209536, IMG submission 187461) | Marine sediment microbial communities from White Oak River estuary, North Carolina - WOR-2-8_12 (SPAdes) (version 2) | ecosystem: Environmental > Aquatic > Marine > Intertidal zone >...
CCCCTTACGGGGGTGCACACAGGATGAGATTAATAAAGTGCTGGCTGAGAAGGCATTAGCCGGCAAGATTGTTGTACGGCTGAAGGGCGGTGATCCGTGCATTTTCGGCAGGGTGGCGGAAGAACTCGCTGTGCTGATAGATGCTGGCGTCGATTTTGAAATCGTGCCGGGCGTTACAGCCGCCGTGGCGGTCTCTTCCTATACCGGTATTATGCTGACCGACAGGGAGTACAGCTCACAGGTTACTTTCGTGACCGGCCGGGAAGCACCCGAGAAAAAGGACACTAATATCGACTGGGAAGTGCTGGCAAAATTTCCCGGTACTGTTGTTTTTTATATGGGGATGGGTACCCTCGATTCGACCGCCCGGCAGTTGATAGAAAATGGTAAGCCGGCAGATACTCCAGCGGCGGTTATAGCCAATGCCACGTTCCCTACGCAGCGGGTAGTCAGGGCACCACTTGAGCGAATCAACGAGACGTGTGAACAGCGGAATATAAAACCGCCTGCGATTGTGGTCATCGGTGCTGCAGCAGCCAGCGATACTCGGTTTGATTGGTTAACGAAAAGGCTGTTGTTCGGCAAGAGCATAGTCGTAACACGGGATATTCCTGGTAACGCCGATTTTGCAGCTAAGATTATCCGACGGGGCGGAAATCCGCTGGAATTCGAGACGATACGAATCAAACCTTTAACGGAATCGAATGATTTCGTGCGAATACTCACGCAGATATCGAAGTATGACTGGATCGTCTTCACCAGCGGCAACGGTGTAACTACTTTTTTCGATGCACTGGAAAGCCTGGGCAAAGACGCCCGAATTTTCGGTTCTGCTAAGATTGCTGCTATAGGCGGCAAGACTGCGGACAGGTTGAGTGAATTTGGGATAAAAGCGGATTTTGTGCCGGGAGTCTTTACGAGCCGGGAGCTTGGAAAGCAGTTGATCGGTTTTACGAATTTACAAAGTAAAAAGATTTTGCTGCTTCGATCAGAGCTTGCTTCTAATGAGCTGGTCGATATTTTAGCTCAAGCCGGAGCGGATGTTGACAACGTTGCTCTTTATACGGCTCAAACATCAAAGAATGATTCCACATGGCTGGTTGAGAGAATCAATGAGGGGACGATTGACTGGCTAACATTTGCAAGCCCATCTTCGGTCGATGGATTTTTCGAGCAAATCGGCAGCGAGGTGGTCAATTCAGGTAAAGTCAAAGTAGCATCGATCGGGCCGGTGACGACTGAGCGACTTAGAGAGAATGGTGTTAAGGTGGACATTACGGCTAAAGAGCACACCCTCGATGGGTTACTTGATGTCATAGAAGAACAGGAAAATAAAAGCTAAAACCTAATTCGAAACAGGAGTTTTATAATGGGTTTTCCGAAGAACAGAATGCGAAGGCTGCGTAGCAGTCCTTCGATGCGAAGGCTGGTACGTCAGACGACTGTGAGCGTGGATGATCTGATTTATCCGCTTTTTATCCGCGAAGGCGAGGGAATTAAGGAGCCTATCAAGTCGATGACGGGCTGTTATCATTTTTCGCCGGACACGATTGCCGCTGAGGCTGCTGAGATAGCGTCGTTGGGAATACCCGCTGTGCTGCTTTTCGGCCTGCCAGCCAATAAAGATGAGATCGGCTCGGAAGCATGGGCTGAGAACGGTGTTGTTCAGCAGGCGATTCGCCAAATCAAGAAAGCAACGCCGGAGCTTTTGGTTATAACGGATGTTTGCTTATGTGAATTTACCAGTCACGGCCACTGCGGTGTAATAAAAGACGGCAAAGTCGATAACGATCCGACATGCGAGCTTCTGGCAAAGATGGCCCTGTCGCACGCTCAGGCGGGTGCCGATATCGTCGCTCCTTCGGATATGATGGATGGCCGGGTAGGATACATTCGTGAGGCGCTTGAAGAGAATGGTTTCGAGGATGTTGCTATTATGTCATACGCGGCGAAATACGCTTCTGCGTTCTACGGCCCGTTCAGAGACGCTGCCGAGTCGGCGCCTGCTTTTGGCGACCGCAGGACGTACCAAATGGACCCTCCTAATGCCGATGAGGCGATGGCAGAGATTGCTCTGGATATCGCCGAAGGCGCCGATATCGTTATGGTCAAGCCGGCACTTGCTTATCTCGATATTATATATAGAGCAAGGCAACGTTTCGATTGTCCCATAGCCGCTTACAACGTCTCCGGCGAATATATGATGATAAACGCTGCTGCTGCCGCTGGTCTTGTGGATAGAGAAGCTACAATGATAGAATCGCTGACTTCCATTAAACGTGCCGGTGCGGATATTCTCATTACGTACTTTGCCAAAGAACTGGCTAAACTGTTGTCGTAAAACCTGCCGCGTATGTCCTTGAATAGGGCGGTTTGAAGCATACGTACACATCTCAAATAAAAAAGGGCTGTGAACAACCAAGTGCTCACAGCCCGAATTGATATTCAAAATCTACTTGATACTACGGACATTGGACCAACCACTGGTCTGAGTAGTATACCAGGTCATCCATGTCAACGTCTCCATCACCGTCGTGATCTTTACACATACAGCAGAGTGACTGCTCCGGGATGATGTAATAATCTTCCGTTTCACCAATCAGGTATTTTTCCTGGGGTCCGGAGCCTGCATTGCCTAACTCGCCGGGATTGCTGCCGGTCTTCCATGGCTGCTCTGAAAGAGTGATTCTTATCCAGATATGCTCAATATCATCGGGATGCCAGGGCAGGAACGCCGGTGAAGTGATTGTATTTAGCCCTACCGGCAGGTTGTACAGGAACTGGTTCTGCACTGCCCACTCCGGTGCGGGACCTTCGGGACAATCGACAACATCGTCCCAGTCGCCATCACGGTTCCAGTCGCACCAGATATTAACCCAGAGGTCGACGTTCGGATCGACAACAGTGACCTCATATTCAAGTGTAGTCCAGCAACAATTCGGCAAATTCATCGGGACCTTAAGGTCAATCGCATCATCACCGTTATCGTAATTCGCACCGGTACCAAGATCAGTCTTAATATTGTTACGGGGATCCTCATCGGGACCGGTGTCGGCTTCGGTTTCCCTGGTGATTGTTGCACCCAGGTATGCTACTACCTCACTGTTCAAATGCACTGGCCCGTAAGGTCCTGTCCCGCTGCCGTCGTTATATACGGTCGGGAAATTGGCCTTGACTGAGTACGGTAGTCCGGTATGGCCGGCGGGATATGCGTTCATATGTCTACTGTGAGTATTTGTGCTGTCTGGGGCGTCGCCAAGGTCGGTTTTTCCCGGAAGTACTATTCCCGAGCAGCTAATACTGATCAGACCTTCACCGGCCTCAGAGCCGTAGCCACCTACCTCGATAAGGTACTGGTTGCCTGCGATCGCTGCAAAGGTGACTTCCGACTGGTAACCAGCGCCGGCGTCATCGTTACATTCAATCAAATCATTCGATGTCGGGTAGCATTCGCACCCGTCATACACCGCCAGCATCGTATCGAAACCGCTGCCGGCCAGGCTGACGGTGACGTTGCCGCTGCAAGTGGCAGTATAGCAGTACCAGATGTTCGGGCTGGTCATGCATAGCCCGGGACCGTCGAACGTTGCATCAGTCGTGTCGAAAGGCTGGTCTTCAACATCGCCTATCGCTTTCGCATCGTCACAGTCGTCTTTTGACGTCGGAGGAGTAACGCCATCACAACTGACAGTCAAAAAGCCGTGACCTGTTTCGAGATCATAGCCACCGACCTCGATGAGGTATTGGTTGCCTGCAATGGCATCGAATACGATTTCCGATTGACGAGATTCTGAGGTGTCGTCGTTGCACTCGATTAAGGTGTCCTCGACATCATCACAGTCGCAGGTATCATAAACAGCGAGCATTGTGTCGAAGCTGCTGCCCGCAAGACTTACTGTTACCTCACCTGTGCAGGAAGGGGTGTAGCAATACCAGCGATTCGGACTAAACATGCACAGATGTGGGCCGTCCTGCGTAGCATTGGTTGTATCGAACGGCAGGTTTGTCACCTCGCCGATCGGCATTGCCTGATGGCATTGGTCGTTGTTGGTTACAGGAGGTGGTGGGGATCCCTCACCACTGACATTTAACTCTCCCTCGCCGACTTCATCTGAATTATAACCTAAAACTTCGAATAGATATTGTCGACCGGCGACCGCCTCGAAGGTGATCTGGGACTGGAGAAAGCCGTCGAAGTCGTCATTACGCTCAATGATATCATCCTCTTTTGGATAACAATTGCCGGTGTCATAAATGACCAGAGCGGTGTCGAACTCGCTGCCAAGAAGGCTAACGGTGACTTCTCCTGAGCTTGGAGCAGTATAAAGATACCAGAGGTTTGGGCTGGTAAAAAAATGGCCCGGCCCGTCGAACGTCGCACAGACGGTGCTAAACTGCAGACTTGATACGTTGCCGATTTCTTTTGCTGCATCACAGTCGTCGTTGGTCGGCTCGCTGATTGACGAGTCGCAACTGATATTCAGAATACCCTGCCCCGTTACCGAAGGATTGAATCCTCCGATTTCTATCAGGTACTGATTGCCGGCCTTTACAGCAATAGTAACTTCTGATTGCTGGCCGCTCGCATCGTCATTCTTCTTAATCAGGTCTCCCGCGCTGGGATAGCAGCCACACCCATCATAGACAGCAAGCTTGGTGTCGAAGCTGCTGCCGGCCAGACTGATAGTTGCACAACCAGTGCAGGTAGCAGTGTAACAGTACCATATATTTGGACTGTTAATGTAATGTCCGGGGCCGTCGTGCGTTGCTTCTGTAGTGTTGAACGCCATGTTTGATACGTCACCAACTGCTTTTGCGTCGTCGCAGTCGTCATTAGGCGGAGCAGCACCGAATGCGACGTTTGCGGCGCCGAGCAGTAGGACCAAACCGCAAACCAACACTAAATTTGAACTAAACCATTTCATAATTTAATCCTCCAAAAACAATAACTGGTTTTCATTTTTTGAAACGTTCCTTCCGGACATTCCACATATTACCAAGGAGCAACAATCACACAATGAGAGAAAAACCGCGTCCTTGCCACTCCTCACTAATAGATACAGTGCCAGTATCGGCAGAATCGTAACGCATTATTACAGCAAAAGCAAGAAAAAATCACAATATGGCGTTTTTTTGCCTTGTTTTAAGTCCAGTGCCGAAACCTGCTGTTTCTTAGCTTATGATGCTGATATGTCGTGTCGGATATGCTTTTTTTTCTATTTTTTGTAGGCCTCTTTAGGATCGTAGACCTTCTCTTCTATAAATTCCAGATCTTTGCCGGAATTCTGCTTCAAAGCCCGGTAAAAACAGGATTGATAGCCTACGTGGCACTGTCCGGCGTTAACAGTCACTTTGAGAATCAGGCAGTCCTGGTCACAATCGACGAGAATTTGCTCGACTTTCTGGCGATGGCCGCTTTCTTCGCCTTTTTTCCACAATTTTTGCCGGGATCTGCTGAAATATGTGGCGTATCCAGATTGTATTGTAACATCGAGCGATTCACGATTCATATAAGCGACCATTAACACCTGGCCGGTTCCGGCGTCCTGTGCTATGGCGGGTATTAAGCCGTTTTCATCGAATTGTGGCTCAAATTCCAGGTTTTCTTCAAGATTCTGTTTCGTACTCAACTGACCGATTCCTTGTAGTTTTGGATTTAAGATTTTCAATTTTCGACTTACGATTGAAGAATTTTAATCGGCGAAGACGCATTAGTAAATCATAAATATCAAACCATGAATCCTTGGTTTGACTTTGAATTGGCTTTGTTTTTTCATGCCCCACAGGGCGGCTTATTGCCATAAAGTCCTTTTAGGTAAGATTTTATGTTAGTTGTGGCGGCACAAATTGGCTTTGTTTTTTCAATTCAACCACGAATGAACACGAATTTACACCGGATATAATACTTATTTTACTATGAACCATAAACTACGAACTATGAACTCAATATTGGCTTTGATTGGGTTTGTTTTTTCGTGTTCCGCAGTGCGACTTATTGTCATAATTTCCTTTCAAATAAGAGTTTACGCCGATTCACCCGCCGCCAAATTGGCTTTGTTTTTTCAATTAGCCTTTCCTTGTCTTTGCTATGAACTATGAACCACGAACTATGAACTAAATATTAGCTTTGTTTTTTTAAAATAGCTTGTTGGCCACGAAAAGGCACAAAAGTCACAGAGAAACCAGTTCATTTACATGTATTATTTTGCCGTATATCAATTCTCCATTCTTCATTCTCAATTCATCATTTATCAATAGTCAATCGTCAATAGTAAATAGTCAATTATATATCTATTATACCATAAAAATTGTTAAATACAAAGTGAATTCCGGGTAAATCTCCTTTACACGGCGTTATTTACTGCTGAATATACCGAGAGTGCATAAAAAGAAGCAATAATCAGATACTATCAGTGCCTTATTCGGTTTCAGTGCTACTTAAGGGGACTTACTTGCTTCTGGTGTGCCGCCGTAAGCGCCTAAATTGATTCTACTGCCGTTAGGTTCCGGTTCATCATCAACCGACACGTTCGGGTCGCCGGCATCAATACAGGGGCTTGTTACATCATCCACTACCCAGCTTTCAGTTACTCTATCCCATCTGCCTGCCTGGGATTTCAAATGGTAGTCGCCTTCAATCCAAATATCGTCGCTGAAACCGTCTGGTGTACTGTTGGAATTCCAATAGCCGGGTTCTACAAACAATGGATCAATATCAATATTGCCTGATTCCCAGACTAACGTACAATCTGTTTCGATAGGAATGTTTTCCTCTCCTCCCTTAATGTTGTTATATCTCACTGTTATTGCGGAGGTAATAACGGGACGCGGACCACGTGCTGGTTTATAGTATAAGCTGGCGTATATTTCATTACCTATTAAGGCTTTATTATCTCGAATAATATTGTTTGTAAGCATTACAATTCCTTGAGCACAAATCCCTCCGCCATTTCTATCTGTTTTGTTGCCAATAACTGTACAATTTATCACTTCACCCCAGCCGTAAATGGCACCACCATTATTAAAAGCTGTGTTACCTGAAATTATGCAATTGTAAATCGAATTATTCCCGGAAAGCCCGCCACCATATCCATTTGAAGAATTGTCAATAAAAATACAGTCTGTCAACGTGGAATTACTACCAGCGACTCCACCACCTTCTTCTTGGGCATAATTTCCAATGAATAGGCAATTAGTCAAATTCAGATCGCCAGAGTTATTATACAGGCCACCACCTTGTGATGCTGAATTGCTAATAAATACACAGTTCCTCAGGACAAGATCACCACTATGAATTTTTAATCCACCACCGGAATTTTTAACGTCGTTATCTTCAAATGTACAATCGACAAGCTCAATAGGTGTTGCTTGTGTTGTTTCCGAATAGTAAACGCTCATTCCGGCTCCGTCATCAGCGTAGTTATTTGTGAAAGTACAGTTAATGAAAGTCGGAGTACTATTACCACTGTCTACACCACCACCTCTCTTAGCATAGTTGTTGATAAACTTACAATTTGTTAGGATCGGATCACTTCCAGCATTAATCAACATTCCGCCCCCACATGATTCAGCGGAATTGCCGATGAAGGTGCAGTTATTTATTGTCGGGCTACCGGATTCATTCTTCATCCCTCCAGCCCTACCGGTCGGGGCATCAATCACTGCCGGATGTCTTCTAACAAAACCGCCGGTAATTATGAATCCGTCCAGAACTGCGGTTCGATTGGTGCCACTTCCAATAACTATTGAAGAGCAGTTATCTAATCGAGTTGGCTCATCGAACAAATCACAGGGATTGATTACATCAATATCATCACCATTAAGGTCGCCGCTCAGAATTGTTTCATAATATTCTACATCCCTTATGTCCGGATCCGGTCCTGTTAATCCGGCGTAACCTCCTAAAAGAGTAACGCCATTTATAAGTTGGAACCTCGATAAGTAACTCCCGGTGACGCGAGTCCCGGGTATGCGATTCCCGGTTTCCAGTTTCGGTTTATAGACACCCTGAGCAACACGAATTTCAACCCGTTTGATGGCGGACTTGGCATCGTCCAGCGCATCCTGTAGAAAGGTGTAAGCGTTCTCCCAGTTTGTGCCGTCATTATTGCCGACAGCATCGTCATCAACGTAGATGATTTTCGACAAGATATATGATTTGCTGGCTTGAGGCGTGCCGCCATAGATGCCTATATTAATAATACCGCCGTTCGGCATCGGTTCATTTCCAACCGGTACATTCGGATCGCCGGCATCGATACAGGGACTCGTTACATCATCCTGAATCCAGCTTTCGCTGACTGGATCCCATCTACCGGCCTGAGATTTCAAGTGGTAATCACCATCAATCCAGACGGCGTTAGGATCGTCTGGCTCTACAAAAATATTTGGGTCATCTGCATCAGCCCAATAGCCCGGATCGGCAAAACACGGGTCGGCATCGATATTACCCTCGCCCGGCCAGCCGCCCTGAATATCAGAGTAAGTAACTGCAATTGTTGAACCGTCCGGATTTGGATCGAATAAAGTGTTTTCGCCATTCCACAGGATACAATTAGTCAGTCCGATTCTTCCCGGAAGAGTCGTAAAACTTGGATCGCTTGACAGAGCGCTGCCGTTGGATGCTATATTGCCAGAAAAAGTGCAGTGAGACATTCTCAATTGTGAAGCCCAATAGTTAAAAATCCCTCCACCCCATTCTGCGGAATTCCCTCCAAATGTACAGTCGGTAATAGTAAAATCCGGCATATTGTCATAGTTGTACAAGCCTCCTCCATAAGTTTCTGCCGAGTTACCAGTGAAAGTGCATCCGGCTATCGTTAGGATGCCTCGGTAGTAATAAACGCCTCCACCCTCTGAGGCCCAATTATTACGAAATGTACAATCTATTATCTCTGTATCACCAAATATAGATAATCCACCGCCCTTGCCTGGGTACGTGTAAGGCCACGGCCCCCCGTGTGCCTTGTTTCCACTGAAAATGCAATTAATCAATGTTTGATTGCTGCGTCTGCTGAACATTCCACCGCCGTTCGGATTAGCGGAATTATCGCAGAAGGTGCAGTCAGTTAAAATTAGATCGTTAGTATCTTCATTGCACATCCCACCCCCATTCCATTCAGCAGAGTTAGCTCTGAAAAAACAGTTCGTTAACGTTAGGATGCATTGATCTTCGCTGTATATCCCCCCACCGCTAAATCCTGTGTTTTCACTAAATGTGCAATCAGTCAAATCGAGCTTGCTCATCCTGTTGTAAATCCCACCACCTGATGATTGACTAAAGTTACAACTGAAAATGCAGTTGGTCAGGTTTGGATTGCTCTGATAATTATACATCCCACCGCCTCTCCAACTGGCGTAGTTATCATCAAAAGTGCAATCGATAAGTGTAGGATTGATGCCCTCCGGAGATTGCCAAAAGGATATTCCTCCACCGCCTCCAGCATTATTCTTAGTAAATGTACAGTTAACAATAGTTGGATTACTGCCTGCTATGATGATCATCCCGCCACCATACCCAAGAGTCGCATTGCCGGTGAAGATACAATTGACAACAGTGGGACTACCGTAAGAAATATACATGCCGGTACCCCCGGAAGGATTACCACTGCCCATGAAGTGATGTCCTATTAAATACCCGGCAGTGATTGTAAAACCATTAATAACCGCGGTTGGATACGTGTTGCTGCCTGTAACGACATTTTCGCTGTTATCGATTCGACTGGGCTCACTGAGCAAGTCACAAGGATCGTTTACCTCGACGTCGTCGCCGTTAAGGTCGCCACTCAGAATGCTCTCATAAAGTTTAACGTCTCTTACATTTGGTTCAGGTTCGTTTATACCGGCGTAGCCGCCTTTTAGTGTAACATTGTTAATAAGTTGGAATGTTGCCTTTTCTCCCAAGTCGGTTGGATATTGGGCTGGATACGGTTCTTTCGTTCGTCCTCCCACTCCTGCAGGTTTAATTGGAAGAAGCCCTTGATTCGGTTTATAAATTCCCTGCGCAACGCGTATTTCCAAAGGCTTTTCTACGTCCGGCTGTTTTGCAGTAGTCAGCGCATCCTGTAGAAAAGTGTAAGCGTTCTGCCATGATGAACCGTCATTATTGCCGACAGCATCGTCATCGACGTAGATGATTGTTGCAAGTATATATGTTTTACTCGCCTCTGGCGTTCCGCCATAGGCACCCATATTGATTCTGTCGCCATTAAGCTCCGGTTCATCGCTAACCGGAATATTTGGATCGCCGGCATCAATACAGGGGCTGGTTATATAATCGAAAATCCAGCTTCCGCTGTCCGGATTCCATCTGCCGGCCTGTGATTTCAAATGATAATCGCCCTTAATCGGATCCGCGAATAACGGGTCAACATCTATATTTCCTTCTCCAGGCCAGCCGCCCTGAACATTACAGTTGGATAGCAACAGATTGGCAGCAGCGTTACGACTAAATATTTGTGGATCATGAGAGGCTGAGTTTTCCCAGACAATGCAGTTTGTTGCCGTCAGAGTGCTTGAATTTTCGCAACAAATCCCTCCTCCACCTCTCTCAGCAAAATTGTCGGCAATTGTACAACTTGTGACTGTGGGAGAACTCTGACCGTGGATACTTGAAAAGCAGTGGATACCGCCACCATCGACAGCAGACTCATTTGCTGCAATGAGACAGTTTGTGATGCTGGGAC
>Ga0209536_100015986_pt1 | contig 10684 bp, 10 predicted proteins | sample DeeMarSeWOR28_12_FD_187461 | JGI IMG/M metagenome (GOLD analysis project Ga0209536, IMG submission 187461) | Marine sediment microbial communities from White Oak River estuary, North Carolina - WOR-2-8_12 (SPAdes) (version 2) | ecosystem: Environmental > Aquatic > Marine > Intertidal zone >...
GAGGGCGAATACCGGGAGTATTTAACCGACGAGCAACGCTGCTGGGCGGAATGCATTGGCGGCCGAATGCCAGCGTATTTATGAATTGGACCACTTAGTGCCTGGTTCAAAAAGAACGGGCCCGGGGATCACATTCAGCCTCGGGCCCTTCCTTTGTGTGGTCTGCGCTGCGATTTCCAGGGTGCTTGTAGGTGCGCTTCCGGTGTTTTTTGTCATTCTATTGGAGGACAGCTTGGTGCGCTATCGGCTCAAAGAGAGTGAGTTCATCCCACACATCCGCCTTCTCTCCTGAAGGGGTCAACGCGATTTCGACGTCGAGTTCATGCTCAAAGTCGAAGAAGCGTGGGTCGTCCAGCAAACCGCGAGAAATCTCGATATAGCCATCCTCATAGAGACTGGCGAGAAGCACACTGGTCATTAGCTTCTCAGTGGCGCACTCGAGATAGCCATCTTGCATCACTGCGCCCCAGGAGCCATGGAGAGCCATGACTAGCTGCTCGATCAGATTGCATCCAGAATAGACAATGTCTTCCATGAGGGTCATAATTACCCAATGGGGTACCTCAGTAATCTTGCAGCTACGGTTTCCCTGCGCCCATTCCAGAAGTTCTGCTTCCCTAACAGCTCTTTCCAGGTCATACATAACGTTTCCCCTGTCTTATTAGCGTTCAATATTTTTGACGGTAGAAATGCTGGGTACTCTCGCCTAGTGCATGAGTGGTGCCAACGGTAGCGCTCATTTACACTATTGCCATTTCTTCAATGTTGTCAACGAAATGTGCAGGTATGGCCCTGGTTGGCGGGCACCCTTGCTCTTCAGTTTCCCGACCCTGCGCGGCGCTAACTGACGCTTTTTGTCAGTTGTCTTAATGGTGGGGGATTGTGGGCTGTGGGTGTGTATGGGGTGCGGCCCAACACGATTTTCGGATTGTCATTTATGCAACGCTAGGGGGTATCTTTTGCGTTTGAGTCCCCTTGACTTGGGAGGTTATGTGATTAACTATTATGCTACTAGGATAATTTCAGTATTGTTAGCAGATAATTGCACTGTCTGACTCCTGCTTTTGATACTAAATCCCATTCTCACTGGACCTAGGGGAGCGGAGTTGTTCTTTCTTCCCCTTACCATGTCCCAATTGGCGACAGCAAACCAAAAAGCAAAATTATGGTTTTGCTGCGAGGATCCTTTATATGGAAGAAGAAAGACGTCGACATCTAAGAACTGAGAGCGATTTGACCGCCAGGATTCAATGGTCAACGCGGCGTTTTTATGGGGTAATCAGAAATGTAAGCGACAATGGAGTATTTGTCTGCTGTGATCAAAGACTACTTCCCGGTGAGTGTGTTCGTATTGCTGTCGAACCGAAAGAGTGTGTACCTATGATGATTGACGCTGAGGTAGTCTGGTCTCGTATCCTCAGGCAAGACAATACATTTGGTTCGTATGGAATAGGTTTTCGCTTTCTTGATGTGTGTCTGACACAGAACGAAAGTTGATTGACTTAGTTGTCGAAGTAGTTCGCTTGATGGGGAGATTAGGAGATACCGAAAGGAAAACGGCTACCTTTAAAACGTCAACATTTCTTAGCAGATCGTTCGGGGCGACAAGAGGATCAGGCCACGGCTCACCAGCCAATTCATGAGCTCCTCCGGTTTACCTTGGAACCGGCCGGCCCTCTGGTGGAAGCGAAAGAATGGGATCCGGACACCACTTTCCTTCAAAAAACCGAAGAGTTCCCCGGCTACCGGATGAGCAATCCCGGAGTATGCGACCACCACGTACGCAGGCAGCCTCTCCAATGTGAAGCGTTTCCCTCTTCTGACAGGCGAGCCCTGGTGCTTGTAGCGCAGGCTGAGGAAGGCATTCCTCGGGGGCAACAGGACATCTGCATCCTGGATATCCTGCGGAGGTGACTTGTCATCGTCATGCTTCCAGCGTGCGCGCGCATAGAGCTTCATCAGGAACAGTGCCCAATCATACCTGATAAGCTCGTCTATCACCGATTTCACCACGTCCAACTTCAGCGATGCCAGAACGGCGTCAAATCTCTCCCGCACGAGCCCGGGGAGAGGGAAAGGAAGCCGAATGAGGTCCCCGCCCGTCTCCAGCGAGGCAAGCAGTTCTTCCTCGTATGCTCCTACAGGGATGTCATCGTCAAGCAGGCCTGCTCCGCCGAATGCTGATAACAGATCTCTTTCGCTCACCATCCTGTAGTGGCATCTGCTGATCATTCTTGTTGTGTTCTCAAATACATCACTGATCGTGGGCGCGATCGCGCTTAGTCCGGCGAAGTCAAAATCCGGCGCCGTGATGGAGAAGTTCATTTCCCTGAATTCCTCGTCAATGATCTGTACTATGGCATCCTCAATCTCCCCCGCCGACAGGTCCGGTTTCAGCGTCAGCAGGTCGACCAGCTCCCTCTGCTGAGAGAGCAATGCTCGATGACGCAGCCTCGCCGAGCATGGCCCTTGAAAGGCAAGCTGGAGTTCGTTTCTCGACCGGCCCACGAAGAACATCGCGTCGATGATGTCTTTCTTGTTCATCCACTCTGTCGTGTAGTTGAGGGCACAATACCAGTGAGGCGCGCTGAGGTCGTGAATCAACTCCTCCAGTGTCCAATTGCTCAAGTGATAGCCGTACACTTCTGGATGATCAAAGATCATCGATCCTGGATCCAGAAACAGGAAAGGCTCAAACATGTAGTTGATGAGCCGGTCGAATCTGCGGCATAGGCCGGTGATGAAATCCTGCGTTCGCACAATGGAAGGAAAGTCCTGCTTGGGCAGCGGGAAAGTGAAACCGAGAGAAACATTAATACCCAAGTCCAGCCCCAAAACGACTTGCTCGGCAACATCCTCGTTGCTGTAGTCCTTGCCCAAGGCCAGGCGGACTTCCGCGTCTGCGGATTCCGGACTGAAGGCCATGATGATCTTTCCCGACGTTACACTCCGCCATGCTTCCATATAATCCTTGGTTGCCGGCTCGAACAGCTCCATATAGAGGACACAATTCAGATGCTCCCGGCTGAGCCTCCCCGTCAGTTCCCGCCAATAGCCGTCCCCCAAAAGCCGGCTGTCGCCGAACAGTGATATCCTCCGGGCGCCCTGGTCCACGGCTGCTTTGACGTTGGCCAAGACATCCGCCACAGGTATACCCTCCGCCTTGTCCCGGCCGAAGTACTCCTTGTAGAAATGGTGACTGCCACCGCAAAACACACAGTTCCGATGACAACCATAGAGCAAAGGGATCGTGCACTCCCTCACATAGCCCTGATCCCACCTCGAGAAGCTCGTATTCGGCTCGATCAGCTCGTCCCGGGCGCCGCGCACATAGCACGACCCTCGTTTTTCCGGCGGCTTCAACTCAGTCGAGACCGTCTTCCCCTTTGCGCGGTAGCAGATGTTTGGCAGGGACCGGAACGGTCGTCCTTGGAGCAGTGCGTCCACGATCTCATGGATCAGCCCGTCGACTTCCCCCATTACCACCATGTCGACGAACGGGAATTTTTCCAGGATCTCTTTATGGTAGTAGGTCGCGGTCATGCCCCCCAGCACCACGTAGCGGTCAGGGTGATGTGCCTTTACTAGGCGCGCCAGCTCAACAGCGCCGGGCGCGTGGGCGGCCCAGTGCAACCCAATCGCGTAGATGCGCGCCTGCAGGACCTTGATAAAACCCCTGATGGAGTTTGTGTTCTTGGTACCCTGGTGGCGCAGATCAAGCAGCATCTTTCCCACGTTGTAGATCCGGGTTTTGTACCCCTTGCGAGTGAGATCGTGGGCCATGGTGATCATGCCCACCGGCTCGTGACAAAGCATATCCGTAGACGCGACCAGTGCGCCGAAGATGCCTGACAGCGGACGGTTCAGTTTGCCGAGACTGGTTGGGGGGTGAAGAAAGACGATATCATACATTGTTGGGTTGCCTGGCCTCGCCATGAGCCATCAGCATCCTGGCGGTGGGAATCGCTCTGCTTCCTGGCCCAATTTTTCCGACACCCTTGCAAAGAATCATCTGCTTGCAGGATGACCCATGGAAGGCCATCTCAATTGATCTCGGAGCAGCTGCCCTTCCTGGGGAGCACAATGTACCATATTGGGGGCCTTATTTTATTTGCTCCGGATCCGACACCAGGAACCATATTCCCACCCGATTTCCTGCTGCCCCTTATGTATGGTTGGAATGCCGAACTTCAGGAAAGTAGCACCGATATCCCCAGTCGCACATGTCAGGGGGGGGGTAAAGATCCTTGATTCGTTGGTGGTAGTCCTCAGTGCACGAAGAAGTCGCTGCATGGTGAACAGCACGCTTGAGAAGTTGTACCTGCCTTCGCACTCGCTCAGGTGACATGTTTCTCCCAACTATCTTTAGAGCGCCCACTCCCGCATCCATCAGTGCCCTAACAGCGCACAGACCACAGATGTCGGCAAATTCAGATACCCCGGTTGTGCGATAGTATGGCCAGAAGAACTTGTGGTAATAGAGCTCATTGATCCGCAAGTTTTTCTCCTCTGACAAAGAGACGGGGCTATAGTTCGCACGTTGGTAGCTATAGTTGCAAAATAGTCCGAGAAACTGGCAAAGCCCGCCAAATTCGGTACTGTGAGTGACCGTACACAAACCCTCGGAGAACTTGCATCCGCCATTCATAATGAAAACCTCATATTCGAGTTCAGGCACATTGGCAATAATTTGCCGTATCTCGCTGACAACCAGATGACGGGGTAGGATGATTCGCTGCGCCCCTAATTCATGATAGAACTGGGAAGTCTCGGAGTTCTGTGTCATTTCAGTTCCGCTGATCAATATTTTCAGATTTGGAGACACTTCCCGCGCACATAACAATGCTCCCATATCCGCCAAGATCACTCCATCCGCCTCGATATCGTTGAGTGTTTTGAGAATTGACGCGACCAAATCCATCTGTTCATCAACATAATATAGATGGTTCAAAGTGATAAAGACAGGTCTGTGTAGTTCATGACAGCGCTGAATGGCTGCAGCGAGATTCGCTGTCGAGGTAAAATTGGCGCGAGGTCCTAGGAATCCCCGGCGATTTACCTCCACCGAAGATCCATAGCGCGAATGCCACTCTCTGGTGACGAGTCCTGCATAGAATTCGTTCGCGCCAGCCTTCACTAATGAATCAATATCCTTTATTGATTTCAAAGGTACTGTTATCCTCACTGAAATTATCCTTTCCTATACGGGAATATCTGGCGCAAAAATAATTCGTGATACCCCCAAGCTTTGCACATATTCCACTAAGTCTGAGTGCCAAGGAGTTGCAAAGAAGACCGTATTTCCCTGATGGTAGACCCTGCCGCGAAGTAACGGATTTTCCGCGAAAGCTCTGTATTTCTGGCACTCCTTCTGACACTCTCTAGCCGGTTTGAATTTCTCCCCTGCAGAAGCGTTCAAGGAACCTAACATACAGATTCTTCCAGTCATCACATAGTTCAGTCCCAGGTGTATGGACAGTTCTATGCCCAAACCATCAGCATCCATCTGAAGTCGTTGGTCCGGCATATCAATTTCGACCCTTTCTACCCCAAACCGTCGCAACAGATGTCTAACAGCTGCAATGGTGATGTTAGTCTTTTGATACACGTTGAGCGAGTGCCTAAACTGTTCGTGATTTTGGAAATCAATCCGTGGATCCTTGGTTATTTTTGACAGAATTCTGCCCAACACTGGCGTCAAACCAGAGTAATCCCTGCGAATCAAACTCAATACTCCCCAATCATTGACCACCACCTCGACCCCGTTCTCTTCGCCGTCGGTGAGCATGCTCAGACTGTCAAGGCTCTTCCGCACCCTGGATATACCGTCATCGGTTACATAAGGAGTTAAGAATGTAAACGGGACCCGATGCTGTTTAACGATTTCGTATCTGTTTCGAATCACCTCAGGTGAAGGGAGTAGTCGCTGACAGAACTCGGTGCCAAAATAGATGCGGGAAACAGAATAATTCTCTAGAGGGCAGGCATCCAATTCCCAGTGGCGCAGAGATTCTTTGTAGAGCGTATCTAAAGTCGTGTTTTTCAATCGGTGCCATAGCCGATTATTGGACATATTGAGACACAAATCCATAACATCCCTCTGCTAACGCAGGAAAAGCAGCTCCTATACATGGAAAAGGCCAAATCAAGGGATTCAGGCCCAGAATCATGTCGATGTAGAAGTCTAACATCTGTCGCACTCTGTCGCGTTTTTCCTCGGTGCGGGTCTGCAACATTAGGGTTAACCCGCCTGCTAGGTCACGAGTCTCCATCATGTGTTTTTAAATGTTGCCGTAAGTTTTTCGAGATACCTTGCATAATTGCCGAAGTAGTGCTTGTGGTAATTCTCGCCAGACAGCTGCAGCAGCTCTTTCTTGATCTCAAAGACTTTCGTTGCATAGGCTGAACAGTGTTCGCAATCGTCGCAGTTGTATTTCGTTCCGTCGCAGTCGCCGTTGAAAAACGGTTCGTAGAAGCCGTCCATGGCCATGAGATCGGCTTCCGCAACCCGGCTGCGAAAAAGGAAATCGATGAACTGCTTCGACGGTCTCCTCATCTTGTGGCTGTAATACCTGGCGCAGGCTATGTTATGAGGCGTTGGATACATCCTTTCACCGATTTTGAATCTGTTGATGCCCAGATCTTGATAATACTTTAGGTCCTCTCGTCGAACAAACATGGAGGACATTAGGACATTGGGATGCAGGGCCATTTCGAACATACAGGGTGGGAAACGCTCCTTGAGTTCGCAGTCCGGCCGACGAAAAAAGATGTCCGCCTCATTTGCATGGGCGAACGACATAGCATGCCACGCTCGAAAAGGGCATCCCGCGATGCAAGGGACACAGCACAGTATCTCCAGCCTATGGGGGCCATAGGCCTCGACCACTGTCCTGAGCAAAGTGAAATTCTTGTTTGCGAACTGAGACACTGTAACCACATCAACGTCGAGGTACTCGAGAAACAGCTTGAATTTGCTGATGTTGTCCACGTTGTAATGAGACGATATCTTGATCTTCACATCAGGACAAAGGCGGCGAAACACATTCACCAGAAAGGGGTGGGACAGAACCAAGTAATCGACGCTGAAAGCATTGATAAAACGGGCAACGTTTATAATCTCGTGCATTCCCTCTGGTTTCCACTCCTTGCCGCCACTGCACGCCGGATTAAATAGGAACGTTGTTTTGATCTCGAGTCGCTTTGCTTCCTGAAAGTGTTCTCCGAGCTCGTCGTAGGTGATAGGCTCGTACAGGTGTATCAGCCTGCCTGAGCCAAAGTTTGTCGGGAAACTAGCGCCGGCGAAGATTTCATCAATGCCACAGTTCTTGTATTCGTGGAGGCATTTTAGGTCCATGTTGTAAGCTGCCGCAAGGTAAGGCTTCACTTCTCACCTCGGAGTCTATTTCGTGCTGTGGGCATGGTATGTTGTCAACTCAGGATAGAGGTCTTTTCCATTCGTGAGCTCGCGGTATGTAGAATCACCCCATGCATACGCCCATTTAATCCATTCCATATGTATGTGCCGTATGAGAGATTCACTGGCGGTATTTCGGCGTGGATTTGAAATAAAGACCTTGTCCAAAACGGTTTCAATCCGCAGCTGTTCCTCGGTTACGCTCCACTCCAGAGAGGGGCCATGCCTCATCTCGAATTCAGTGCAGCCTTTCTTCAAAGTTACCGGAGTGCCCGAGCTGATCTCTCCTGCTATTGAGCTGATGGCGGCTGCATAAGTTTCCTTGCCATGATCAAATCCATCACAGTACAGAAATCCGGCATATAGTCCGTGGGTATACAACCTCCGATCGATGCCGCACTTGCTGGGGCGGTTCATCCTTTTCTGCAATTCATACAAACGAAATAGTTCGGCTATGGTGCTAGGCCTTATAGTGACTTTCCAGCACTCATGACATGCAGAAGGAATGAAATCAAAGTATTGAAAGTAGACATGGTGCCATAAATCGCACCGGCGATTGGGCGAATTTCCAAAGTAAATCCACAAACTGTGCCTCGGATTCCTCTGCGGACAAGCGACCTTGCCATCATCTTGAAAAACAAATCCTCGAGCAGCAAGAACTGGTTTAATCCTCTCAATAACACTGAGTGGGTCGAAACTCTTGCTTTTGCATTGTTCAATCATCTGTTGCAAAACCCGCCTTCTCTGAATTCCCCGGCGCATGACCCGAAACCTCGCAGACCACTACCTCTAGGGGCATATCTTTCAATGAGCTTCTTTATGGTTTTTGGCTCTTGACAAGCAAGTCGCATCCTTCCTTTTCAGACCCGGACACCCTCCAGTCCAGAATACTAAAACCAGCCCCGATGATTTCGTCACGAATATCTTGAGGCCGGCCCAGATAATGACTAGTCTCCTTTTCCCATTGGTCTCGGTGAAATGCGTAACTGTCTTTCCCCGACCGCTTGTTTAATGCGATTTCGGTGCACCTGGATACTACCACTAGGATGCCACTTGGTTTCAAAACTCGGCAGACGCTCGCCAGGAACAATTTTCGATCTTCTCCATGAATGAAGTGAAAACACCGTCCATCCAGAACGAGATCGAAGAAATCATCGCGATAATCTTTCAGATCCAGTGCATTGCCCACGCGAAGATCAGCCTCCAGGCCGGACTCCTTCACCCTAGCCCGCGCCATAGTGATTGCAGCGCCGGAAATGTCAACCCCATAGACGTCAAAGCCTTTCCTTGCGAGCCATATAATTGTGGTCCCGGCCCCACATCCTAATTCAAGGATCTTTCCTTCTTTTGGGACATCTCCCCCTCTCAATACAGTCTCAATAAACTCCTTGAACACGGCAATTCTTTTCTGCGAGCACGAACCGTGTCTGCCCTGAGCTTTGAGCCTCCTGTAGGAGTTGTCAAAGTACTCCAGCATATCTTGGTTGCTATTTATATCTGTAGGCAAGTTCTTAATCTTAATTCTTGTCATGAAGGAGACGCCTTGATTATTAATCAAATGTTGTTACCCTTTGAACAACTGATTCATAGACGAAATAGATATTTGATAAAGTAGCCTACCGTGGTTGCTATTTCCAACTTGCTTCCTGGTATCGCGCAATTAAATCAGGTTGTCTCACAAGTCTAGACATGAGCCCCAGAAGCATTGTCTTATTGTGGGTACACTGTTCGGACTCTCGATCAATATCTCCGAAACGCTCGTAGGAAGAGCACGTGCAACCTCCCTTGCAGAGCCGGCGAAAAGTACAGGAGCAGCACTTGGATATTTTTTCCCATGTCCTTCCCACAAATCGAGAAGTGACCGGGGAACGGCGAATCATCTCAACCACTGGAATGTTTTCGGTTACAGCGCCCATTCGTAGGCTCTCTGCTCCCACAAAACGGTCACAAGGGTAGATCGAACCGTCGGATGCTATGGCAATTACCCTGTGGCAGGCGGGGCATGGCGGCATACTCGGGGCAACGGCCCGTGGAGAAAGGATCTCTCTGAGCACGCGCGATATTCTTTCCTCGTGCAGCTTAACACCAGTTTCCTCATAATGATTGAGAATACGGTCAAAGAAATCCAAGTGGGCGGCGGCGAGCCTTTCTTGCATCGATGGTGAAAACGTCTGTTTCTGCCTTCCCCCCAATAGAGCGGTTCGAACGAAAAATCCTTTAATATCGCATTCCAACATAAAATCAAACAGTAAAGCAAACTGGTCCGACGCGGTAATCGTGGCCAGCGGGTGGAACTCTATTCCTGCCTCTCTTAGCAGGTGGATTCCATTCATCACCTGCGCGAAACTGGGCTGGCCGTTAGCGAAAGGACGGTGCTGATTTTGAACCTGGGCGGGACCGTCGATACTCAGACCCACATGGACGCCTTTGTTGGATAGCCACTCGACCTTGTGACGATCCAGCAAGGTTCCGTTGGTTTGTATGCTAAATCTGACTTCTCCGGGTTTGACTCTATCTGAATAGGCTACCGCTTTCTGCATCAGGTCAAAGGCCAGGAGCACCTCGCCCCCCCCAAAGTGGATGTCATACCCCGTTTCACTCGGCGTTGCAAAGATCGAGTCAATTGCTTGATAAAGAGTACTTTCCTTCATCGTACTTCCCAGTGGCGAGGCATTGGCAGAGCAGTAAATACATGCGAGGTTGCAGCCACTCGCCAGAGTCATCGTGTAACGAAGCGCTGGGCTCGGAATCTCGCATTCGTATTGACTTTCAGGAAAATCTCGCCCCTCCAGAAGTCCTCGTCTTGCCAGTTGCTCAATCACCCCTCCAGCACGAGGGCCGTGCATGCCAATCAGATTGTATCCGCTATAACCAAGGTCTAGGTCAGCTGCGAGTTGCTTCTCATGTTTTTGAAATCCGTACCAACCTCCGCTCACTGGATCAACCAGCAAAGTCACATCCTCGACAGTAATTCGCTCGATGCCATCCTTGAGCCGGATACGTTCATCGAGTTGAACAAAGTGGGGTAGATCGTCGATCACAACTCTCGCCATTCCTCTAAGCTCCTTTTCGCTAACTAAGCAACGTTAGGGTTAACTTCACCCATCGAATCGCTAAAGATTTTAAGTTCTTCCGGAATTTGTTTGGATGAACCGATATGACCATCGTTTCCCTGCCTTGACTTTGCCAGGCCAGGGGGAGCTGCGAAACAAAGAGCATTCTGAGCCACCTCTATTTCGGCCATCTCAGCCCGGCAAGGGCCAGCAT